>PVBE010511757.1_pt1 | contig 22343 bp, 20 predicted proteins | sample 1631181 | NCBI WGS metagenome assembly PVBE01 (sample SAMN08397723, study PRJNA350692) | Marine metagenome, whole genome shotgun sequencing project. | isolation source: water | place: Pacific Ocean | collected 2012-04 | reverse complement strand
CGAGGCTCACCGAGTCTTCGTCCGAGGTGACGTGCCGCTCGGCGACGACCAGCAGGCCCCCTGGCTGCAGGGCGTCCACCAGGCTGTGCTGACAGCGCCTGGGGGCGTACTCGTCCCGCAGTTCGCCCGTGCGCGAGAGGTAGAAGGGGGTGTTCAGCAGCAACACCTTGGTGACGCTGGCCGGGGGGAGCATCACGTCGTCGTCGCGGGAGTGAAGGGCCTGGACGCGGTCGACGCCTTCCATCCCGGAGGCTTCCAGGATCCAGTCCATGAGCTCGAGGGCTGGTGCGTCGATGTCCACGGCCCAGACTTTCTCGAAGGCGTACTCACCCTCGAGCAGGAACAGCTCGAAGGCCCCGGTGCCAGCGCCGATGTCCGCCACGACGTCCGCAGCCTCGAGCTCCATCGCATCGGCCACCACGGGGGACCTGGATCGGTAGCCGAACAGGCTGTGCAAGGGCGTGCCCTTTTCTACCGCCTTGGTGACGGCGGCCCTGGTCTGCTCCACGCGCATGCGGTCCGAGGGCTCGGTGAAGGAGGAGGGCAGGTGCCCCCCCTGGGGGGGCTGCGGGCGAAGGTCCCCCCCCAGCTGCTGCGTGGGTTGCGCGGGTGGCCTGGGCGGTGTCGGCGCCTGTTCAACGGGTTGGGTGGAGCAGGCGCAGCAGAGCGCAAGTACCAGGAAGGGGGCTGGGGTGCGCATGGTGGGCTCCAAGACGCTCGCGACAGGGGGCTACACCCTACCAATAGCTCTGTGTGCGGGACATGCGCAGGTCCCAGACCTTCTCGGCGTCGAGCACGCCGGGAGGTACGGCCCCTGGTCCCCTGCGAATGGCGCCCATGAGAATTCTGAGCCGGTCCAACTCGTCGTGCTGAGTCCGGCAGAGATCCTGATGCTGGCCAGGGTCTCGAAGCACGTCGTGCATGGTGAAGTAGGGCACCTTGCCGGGGATGGCCTCCATCAACATCTTGTCCAGCTCCGGATCCAGGGACGGCCGGTCGTGAAGGAAGGTGCGGAAGAGCAGCACGTGGTCACCGCGACGGACCGCGAGCATGTCCCCCAGCTCCGCGTAGGCCCAGGCCTTGTCGTCCCCTGCACCATCGACGGCCAAGAGATCCTCGCCGTGCAGGTCCGAGGGGGGCAGGGCACCGGCCAGCCCGGCAAAGGTCGGGAAGAGGTCCGCCAGCTCTACCACCTGGGTGACCTCCCGCCCCCCCGACGGGGTGGCAGGCCCGGCCAGGAGCAGCGGCACCCGCAAGGTGCGGTCCAACAGCACGTTGTGATCCCAGGTCTCGACGGGCTCGTCGTTGAAGCCTTGGGGCTCGAGCAGGCTGAGCCCGTGCAGTGAGGTCAGAGCGGTCCAACGAGGGCGGGCGCCCGAGTCTCCGAGGACGTCCAGCACTCCCTTGACCCCACTACCCAGCTCGGCCGCGACCTGCTCGTAGCGCAGCTCGGCGGCGTGCTGCTGCTCGGGGGAGACCTCGGTGCGTTTCTCGGGACCCATACCCGGGGGCGGAGCCAGGGCGCCCATCCAGTCCTTCTCGCTCCGCACGACCACGAGCAGTCGGGGCGAGTCGGCGTGGGCAACCCACCAGCCGGAGACCGCGTCTCGAAGGGCTCGCCAACCCTCACCCGGGTCCTCGGTCCAACGGTCGAGGATCGCGGCATGGTGAAACTCACCCTCGAAGCGGGTGGCGCTGGCCAGGTTCTTGGTGACCAGGGCGGTCTGGTAGCCGTACAGCCCCAGGACCTCGGCCAGCGTGTAGCGCTCGGGAGGCAGCTTCGAGCACCAAGCGCCGGAGCCGCCCCCGTCGGCGGCGATGCTGCTGTAGTCGATGCCACACATGGGAATGGCGGCGGGGTAGAGCCCGGTGAGCAGGGAGCCCATGCTCATGAAGGGCGAGGAAGACTGGGCATACGCGGCCGTAAATCGAACCGAGGGACCGAGACCCAAGGCCTGGGTGAACGCGGACTCCGCCCCAGGCTGGCCGGGCACGTCGGCCCTCAACCCGGTGACCAGGAACAGCACGAGATCCGGCTGTTCCGCGACGCTGGCGGATCGGGTCGGGTCCTCGGCGGGGACCACGTCGGTGGGCGGCGGAGCGCTGGAACAGGCGATGCCGACCGCCAGAGCGCAGGCGAGCCAACTGCAGGGGATCTCGCGAAGGAAGCTCATGGTTTCGTGACCTCGACAGGACGCGCGAGCACGGCGCCCGCTCGCTCGAGGGCGAGGACGAGCAGCAACAGGCTGACCGAGAGCGCCAGGGAAGCGCTCCGTTCCCCCACCGGGTCGGGGAGCAGACAGAGCGCCATTACCAGGTGAAAGACCAGGTTGATGAGGGCGACTCCCAGCGTGGGCAGCAGCCAACAGCTGAGCAGGATGCGCCCTGCCCACCGCCCCGGTCTCCAGCCGAACAGCAGCCCGAGGGCGACCAACAGGAAGAGCGGCATGGCGCCCAGCTGCACGATCAACATGAGCGCCGTCGCGGGTTTCTGCACCGCCCAGAGCGCAGCACGCACCCTGTCTCGAAGCTGGGCGTCGGAGGGATCACCAGCGAGGGCCCGCAGCTGCTCGGAGCGCTCGAGGTGCATGCCGTGGGCAAGGTCGGCGACAGTGCGCTCGCTCTCGACCAGGGTACCCAGCAGAGACAGGGGGCGTCCCCTGATGACCCTGCGAGTCCAGAAGGCGTGCTCGAGCTCACCGTCCCGAACAACGGGAGAGAGGTAGAGCAGTCCCCCCTGGGGCTCCACCCGCTCCATGTTGAAGTGCTGAGGGACGAACCAGTAGGCACCAGCCATACAGAGCGCCAGCAGCAACGCCCCAGCCCCCCCCAGGCGGCCTCGAGCGCGGCGTCCCCGCACGAGACGGGCCACGACGACGGCCACCAACATGGCAGCCATGGGCAGCCAGGCGCCGCGGTCGATCCCGTGGGTGCGGAGCCAGTCCACCTGGGGAAAGGTGACGTAGGCGTGCAGCCGAAACAGCAGCCAGTAGCCGGGGGTGGCGACGAGCAGAGCGCCCAGCGCACGGTGCACGGGGCGGATTCTGGGCACCACGGCGAGCCCCAGGGCGAGCACCCCGGCCAACAGGGCGAGCAGGGGCAAGGGATCTTCGAGAACACTGGGCACGCGCTTCGCCACCCTGGAACCCACCAGGAGCGGCCCCGCCAACAAGCCCAGGAGGACCCGCAGGACGGACACCGGATTCAACCGTGGAGGGCGGCGTTGCCGCGCGCTCACGGCCCCAGCCCCTCGAGCAGCTCGCTCGCTTCGGGATCGTAGGGGTAGTTGTCGATGGACTTGCGCAAGAGCTCGCGGGCTTCGTCCAGCCGCCCCTCCTGGATGAGGATGCGGGCCAGGCCGTTGTACTTCTGGTACTCGATGTCGGGGTTGATCTCGATGGCCTTCTCGAACGCGGCGCGGGCCTCTTCGGTCCTGCCCTGCCGGAGCCAGACCAGCCCCAGGCCCTCGTGGGGGCAGGTGTAGCGAGAGGGATCCTGGGCCAGCGCGGCCTCGAACGACCGCTCGGCGCCCTCGTTGTCTCCCAGCTCGTAGAGCACCAGGCCCAACTCGGCACGGGCATAGGGGTTGTTCGGGTCCAACGCGAGCACGCGCTCGAAGGAGGCCCGCGCTTCGTCCAGCCGCTCGAGTCCCGCGAGGGCGTTGCCCATACCGAGCAGGGCGAGGACGTGGTCGGGCGAGCCCGCGAGGGCCAGCTCGTACCAGGCCACGGCGGGCTCGAAGCGGGCCTGGTTCGACTCGATCCAGGCCATCCCGATCCAGGCCATCTCGCAGACCAGCGCCCGGTAGCCGCCAATCCCCCCAGGCCGCTCGTCCTGGCAGGCCTTCGCCACCGGCTCGATGCGCCCTGCGGCGCTGGCGTAGTCGCGGTGGTTGATGGCCACGTGTCCCAGCCCAACCTGGCTGCCCGGCTCGCCTGGAGTGGAGGCCTCGACGCTCGAAAAGGACACCTCGGCCTGGTCCACCTGCTCACGCGCGAGCAGCACCAGCCCCCGCAAGGAGCGCAGCTCGTCGCTGGGGGCCAAGGCGATGGCCTCGGCCACGGACAGGTGAGCCTGTAGGTAGTCACCCCGACGAAAGTGGAGCAGGGCATGATTCTGGTGCTCCACCTCGGACCCGAGGGGTGCCAGTTCTTCGACCACCGCTTGGGGAACACTGGAGCAAGACAGGACCAGCAGCGCGATAGCGGCGGTCGCTCCACCCCAACACCACGAGGGCGCGAGGGCGCGCATCAGTGGCTTTTCGCTTCGGTGGCCCGCTGCTGGTACTGCTGCACGCAAGCCTCGTCGCCCACTTCCTCACACAGCTTGGCCACAGCCTCCTGTGCGTCGATGTTGTGTGGCTCGAGCTGTGCGATCCGTTTCCACGACTCGATCTCCGAAGCCTGGTCCCCGGTCTGGTGGTAGAGGCTGCCGAGGGCCTGGTACGGACACCCGTAGTACTCCGGCTTGTCGTCGCCGAGCCCCTCGAGGGTGCTGGTGGACTCGAGCAGGACGGCCTCGGCTTCCTCGAGCCGGCCCTGTGCGAGGTAGATCCTCCCCAGCTGCTCCTTGGCTCCCACGAGGTTCTGGGGCTGCTCGGCCTCGGTGTAGTATTTGACGATCTCGAGAAACATCGCCTCGGCTTCGTCGTAGCGCTCGAGTCGAGCGAGCACCTCGGCCATCCGGAAGCGAACGTGGGAGTCCTGCGGATCGATCAGGGCGGCCTTCTCGAGGATCTCGAGCGCCTCGGCGTTGGCTTCCTTGGTCTCCCGCTCCATGTGGAGGTCTGCCAACCCCGCCGTGGCGCGGAGGTTCCCCGGCTCGAGCTCGAGCGCCCGTTGGTAGCAGGCCTCGGCCTGAAGGCGATTGTCAAGGCGTTGCTGGCCTTCGAGGCGCCGGAACGCGATCTCGTCAGCCCAGACGTGTGCGAGGGCCGCGTGCAGGCGCGCGCTGTCCGGGCTGTCCTCGAGGGCTCGGTCGAGGACAGCCCTGGCCTGCTGGTAGGCACCGGCGGGATCACTCCCGGTGCGCCCCCCGTCCATGATGCCGAAGGCCTCGGTGAGCGCGCCCGCGCCCGTTGAGCTGGGGGGGACATCGCTGCCTGGCAACGCCTCGCTGCCTGGCAACGCCTCGTTGCCAGGCTCTGGAGTGGGGGGGTCCCCACCCGTGGCCAGGACCAGGCGAGGATCCACCGGTTCTTGGGAACTGGCCGGCGGCTCGGGTTCGGTGGGCACCGGTTGCTCCTGCTCACAGCCCGACATCGACGCCAGCGCCACGAGCAACAGGATTGCGGTCGCCGGTCCACGAGAGGCAGCGTTCGGTGCGAGGTTCACGAATGACATTGCGGGTCCTGGGTTGCCGAGCCCTCTGCTTGCTCGGAGGAACACGGAGAGAGTCGTTCGAGAGGAGTACCGCGTTGCTCCGTCTTGATCCAAGCCCCCAGCCGCGGCACCGCCCTACCCGGATCGATCGAGACCGGCCATGGCCCTGGCCTGCTCTTCGACGGAGGCCTCCATGATGGCCGAGAAGAGAGACCGGACCAGCTCTACGTCCAGACCCTTCTCAGCCGCCAACGCGGTCCTGGACGCCAGCACCGCCGCGCCACGATCGGGCTGGTGCGCGCCGAGCCTGGCATCACGCTTGAACCGCGCGATCTCCAACACCACTCGCTTGCGCTCGGCGAGAAGCGCCAGGAGGCCGTGGTCCACCGAGTCCACTCTCTGCCGGAGTTGTTCGAGGGTCACACCCGGCGCGGCGGTCATGGGATCGCGAAGTTGAGGTCGATGACTACCCCCTCGACAGACATGCCCTCGGAGTACTCGAAGGTCGGGCAGACACCCTCGCCGAACGTGACGACGTCACCGCTTCCTGGGCCGGATCCGCAGCCGGAACTGCTGTCGTTGAGGAACGCGACGATCTCGTAGGTGGTCCCCTCGGTGAGCGCGCTGTCCATGGACAGGGTGGTCTCGAACGCAACGGTCGTGTCCCCGGCCGACAGATCGACATCCGCGACCTCGGCGGCACCGAAGGTCTCGATCTCACCGTCGTTTTCCGACGAGGGGCACTCCCCCGCGACCGCCATGCACAAGCTGCCGATGCCATCGCCCCCAGGCTCTGCGCTACGGCCTGCCTCTCCGGACACGGGGAGGCCTTCCAGGTCGGTGTCGGCATCGGTGTCCCCATCGGCGTCCGCGTCGGTGTCTCCGTCGGCGTCCGCATCGGTGTCGGCGTCGGTGTCCCCGTCGGCGTCGGTGTCGGTGTCGGTGTCGCCCTCGGGCGGTGCGGTGTCGTCCTTGTCGCCACAAGCCGAGAGGCCGATCGCGAGGGCGATGGCGAGGAAAATGCTGGCGCGGTGGGTCATGCCGCCTCCTACGAGGGATGGTGAAGGATGACTGGCATCATACACTTCCCCCGGCTCTCGGTGTGTGAAGACTTCTGGGCCGTCATGGGCTCAGCCTATCGCACCACTGACCGCCCACAGACCGAGCCGGAGACACAGGTTCGCCCAGAGTCCGAGCACGAGGGCACCGAGCACGCGACCTCCGACCACGCCGAGCCCGACTCGTAGCGCACGGGCAGGGTATGGCTCGAGGTGGTCGACCAGCAAAAACGCTCCCAATCCGAGCAGCAGGGACCACCAGGTCAGGGGCACCAGCGAGAATGCCACCAGCACCCCCAACACCGTGTGCACTTTCACCAGCTGCTCGGCCGCATCGCCCAACAGCCGCTGACCGTGACGGCTGGCCCACACCGCGAGAGCGACAAACCCCAGCAAGAAGGCCACCCCCGCCACCACGGTGCAGGCATCGAGGGCTCCGCGCAACAGCACGAGGGGAATGGCCGCCACGGCAGCCAGGGTGGCGGGCGCTCGCGGGGAGAGTCCGACGCGAAACCAGGTGGCGACCAGCAGCGCGAGCTTCTCGCGCCAGCCGGCCTGAGCTCGGGCTTGGAGAAAGACGCCGCGGAGTTGGGTGGATTCGTTCATGATGCAGGTCGCGGGAGCCCGCTCCTCCTAGCCCGTTTTCGGATCGGCGGGCCAGACGAGTCCGGAGGCCCCAGCACTCTCGGGGCCACCACGACCCTGGGGAGAAGATCTTGCTTGAGTTTCACGGGCAATCCGCTACGTCCAGTACTCCCGACGCACTCCACGTCGGATCCTAGCAGCTGGAGCCACCATGTCGCGCGCCCCCTTTGCGCTGGCCCTCGTCGTTCTCGCCACGTCGTGCGCCGGCGACTCCTCGCCCCCACCTAGCTCGGCCAACGAGCAACTCCCCGAGGGCATCGTCCCGAACCAGGAGGGGCCCACGGCGGAGGCCTGCGCCTCCATGGCCCGCGACGTCGCTGCCCTGGTCGGCTCGCTGGCTACCGACCCCGCCGGGACGCCTCGACCTGCCGCATCCAACCTGGACGCCGAGATCTACGGCCACCTCGAGATGACCCCGGTGGAGGCCAAGGCCGCGCAGCTGCAGCTGTACGAAGGGATCATGATCACCTGTGACTCCGGGCTCGAGCTGGAGGGCGACCTGGCGCAAGACGACCGCCGATGGCGGACCATCACCGAGCAGCTGCCCGCCGCGATCCAGGGCTGCGACTGCATGCTGAAGAACGACGCCCTGCTGGGCTGGCTCTGGGTGACGGCCCAGCTCTGGCCACCGGACTACCCGCCCCCCGCGACGAGCGACGATGCGCCCGAGGCCCCCCCTCCCTCCGAGGTTCCTCCGCCGGTCGAGGACCCGGGCTCCACCTCGCCCGTCCATGGGCAAGGTGCTCGGAATGGTCTATGATCCCGGGTACGAACTCCGCCATCCATCCGGGAGCCCTCCGAAGACATGTCGAGCCCCTTGGCCACCCTCCGCGCCTTCCTCTGGCAGCAGAAGCTGGTCATCGGTGTCTCGGTCCTGATCCTCGCCACCATCACGGCGACACTGCTGCTCCTAGGTGAGCCGGTAGGCTCGTCTCCGTGGACCTACTCCTTCTTCTAGCCGGGTCGGCATGAGACGCTGGACCGATCGCTCGCTGGCGGTGCTCGTTGGCATCGCGCTGTTCGCGCTGCTGCTCGAGGCAGGGCTCCGCGTGGGGGGCGCGGTCTTCTCCATCGATCAGTGGCGGTGGAACCGCAACGCGGCCGCCCAGGCTGCGGCCCTCTCCGTCCTGTGCGTAGGGGACTCCATGACAGCGGGCGAGTACCCGCGGATGTTGGGGGCAGCGCTCGAGGAGCGCCTCTCGCAGTGGGACGTCGCGGTCTTCGACATGGGCAAACCCTCCACGAACAGCTGGTTCGTGCTCGAGGAGATCGAAGCCGCCATCGACCGCTGGCACCCCCAGCTGGTGGTGGCCATGATGGGCTTCAACGACAGCGGCGAAGCGCTGCCGTATCGCCTCGAGGGCTCGGACACGGAGCTGTCACCTCACGAACACCTCCGCATCTACAAGCTGCTGCGGCTGGCGCGAGCGAGGGCCAACGGGGCGCCCTCCGCACGACCGCCCTACCCCGAGACCCTCGACGCCTATCGGCAGCTCGCCGAGATCCTGCACCCGCGAGGGATCCCGTTGGTGGCCATGCAGTACCCGACCTTGTCCAGCGACGGCCTGCGGGCGGCGCTCGGCTCGACGGACGGAGTCCTGGTGGTGGACAACAGGGACCTGTTCATCTCGGAAGCCGACCCCTGGCAGACCGTCTACGAGGACCACTTTGGGGGCAGCTTCGGCCACCTGAACGACCGGGGCAACCGCCAGCTGGCCGCGCAGCTGGCCGAGGCGATCGTCAGCTGGGGCCCACTGGAGCTCGGGCCATGAGCGCACGTCGCAGGCGGGGCCGCAGGAAAACAAGGCTGGCCTTCGCGGGCAAGGTCCTGGCCTGTGTGCTGCTGGTGGAGCTGACGCTCTACCTGCTGTACTGTGGCTCGCTGATGGCCCGCATGCCGCACATGGAGGGCCTGGAAGGGTTGGAGGTCAACTGCGTGGACGAGGACACCTTGTCCCTCATGGGCAAGACCCAGCCCACCTACAAGTCCGGCAGCGTCTGCAGTTTCCCGCCCGACAAGCCCCACGGCGTGACCCGCGTGGGCTGCTTCGGCGACTCGTTCACCTACAGCTTCGAGGTCGCCGACGGCCTGGACTTCCCCGCTCTGCTCGGCCGGCTGTTTCGAGACCACGATCGCCACGACGTGGAGGTGTTGAACTTCGGCAACGACTGGACGGGCTTCCACCAGGCCTGGATCCTCTTCGACCGCATCGGAAGTCGCTACGGCCTGGACGCCGCGATCTTCGGGCCCCAGTCCGTCTACGACGACCGGGACACCACCTTCTGCCACGCGGAGGAAGAAGTCCCCGCGTACATCCACGCCCGCTACGTGCTGGACGGGGACACGCCCCGGCTCGTCGCGCCCTACGGGGGCCTGGGCCACGTCAGCCGGCTGTTGCACCACCACGCCCTGTTCCCGTCCTGGGACCAGCTCCGCTACGACATCCACCCCCCGGCCTTCCTCCAGGCGCTGCTTCCGCCCGGGATTCGCACCCGCATCGCCAATCCCTTCTACTACCTGCCGGCCGAAGAGCGCGCCCACGAGGTGCCCAGGCTGTACACGAAGCTGCTGGCCTCGGGGCCTCCGGACACGCAGCTGGTGGTGGGCCTGTACGACGTGACCTTCGTGGACTGGCTGGAGCGTCAGCTGCCCCAAGGCAAGGTCGTCTCGAGCGGACTGCTGGAGCCACGCTGGTTCCCCTACAAGTCCCCCGGCTTCCACAACAGCCCGACAGGCAACCTCTTCCTCGCCACCCAGTACTACAACCTGCTGGGGCTGGCGGTTCCCCTGACACCCACCCTGATCGAGACGCGCACCGCCGCGCCGTCCGCCGGCGCTTCCGGCGCCTTCGAGCCCCTGCACGCCTTCGACAGCGTCGCGGTGGAGATGGACGGCGCAATCGTCGGCGGCTTCGTCGGCCTGATCCCCCCGTTCATGTCCGGGGACTTGAGCCTCGAAGAAGAGGACGCCTGGCAGCTGGGCGAGATCGATCTCGGCGCCGTCCCCGAGGGAGGAGCCGCGTCGCTGCTGGCCCTGCGACCGGCCGGTGTCAGCGTGCTGGACGCGGCCTTCGTACCCATCGGTGCGCCGCTGTCGGAGGGAGCGGTGCTCCAGCTGGCTTGTCCGGATGGTGCCGCGGCTGCAACAAAGCTCGGCCACGTGCGGATGATCGGCCCTCAACTCGGGGCGGTAGAGCTGCCTGGACACTACCAGGCCTTCCACGCCTCGCGAGATGCCTGGTCCTACACGGGTGCGCTGCCGAAAGGCTGCTCCGATCCAGAGGGCGGCCGGGTGCTCGTGGATGGCGAGCCGGTGCTCGAGGTCGAACTAGGGCGTTACAGCGTGGACTTCGTGCCAGTCGAGGGAAAGCTGCTCATCCTGCGGGCCTTCGGAGACACGCTGCTGGAACCCGAACCCGGCCAGTCAGGGCCCGTCGACCTGGTGCTCGAACGCGCGGGGACCGAGGCCCAACGCTACCCAATCGCGAGCTGGTCCAGCCGCCCGCTGCCGCCACGAGACGTCGAGAAGCTCAGGGAGCACTGACGCCCCGCTCCAGGCGGTACAAGCGGATGCCCCGCCCGACGTCGTGGGCCACCGCCGCGCCGCAGACCGACTCCAGCACGCCCTCGATCTCGAGCTGCACGGGCTCGGGGATGCGCCCGTCGGTGAGCACCACGTGGCTGAAACCGATCTCCACCAGCTCGACGCGACCCGCCTCCAACTCCTCGGGCGTCGCACCGCGCGGCCAAGCCCGCTGGAAGTAGCGGCTGAAGGCCGCTCCCGGCATCAGGCTGGACACCAGTCGATTCTGCCGCAGGGACGGTGCCGGGCTGTTGTCCAGGTTCATGGGCAGAGGTCGGCCGTGGTGCACCTGATACCAGAAGGCCAGGCCCCCGGGCCCGTCGTGCACGGGGATCTCCAGGATGGCCCCCGGTGCTTCGTCTTCGGCCAGGCGCCGGTAGATCTCGGGCACCCGGCTGTCGGAGCTGGGCAAGGGGAACCCCAGCATGGACACGGCGTTGGCCTCGGCCACCACCACGAGCGCCACCACCAGCCCCACGGCTCCACGCCGGGCGCCGGCGAGCCCGAAGGCGTCCATCAGCCCACGCAGACCCAGCGCCGCCATCATGGCCAGACAGAGGGTCAGAGCCACCTGGACGCGCTCGAGGTTTCGCACCAGCTCGAAGCGCGGCACCACCAACCCCAGGAAGCCGAAGACGGGGTTGACGATGAGCGGGGTGGCGCGATCGGCGTGGACCACGGGCCCCAGGCAGACCATCAACGCCAGGACCGCGCCGAGTGCCAGCAGCCACGATCGGCGCTGGCTGGTCAACAACGCGACCGCCGCGAGCGTGAGGGGCAGGAAGCCCACGTGGCTGCAGAAGAAGAGCTTGTCGGTGGTGGTCTGCACACGAAAGCCCGGCGCCAGGAAGTCCGCCAGGGAGGCGACGGCCAGGGAGTGGGAGGGGAGCAGGTCTTCGGCGGCCACCGCCGCACCCTGGCTGCCGTGCAGGCTGGTGACCGGATCGAGGGTGGCGGCGAAGGACAGGGCGAAGGGGAGGATCAACAGAGCCGCCAGCGAAGCCCCCAGGCTCACCCGGAGCAGGGGTGCGCCCAGGCCACGACCCGCCCCACCGCCGCGGTCTCGCCGGGACAGCAGCCACGTGGCCAGGACCGCGCCGCAGGCCAGACAGGCCACCAACCCGTAGTACCAAGATGCCAGCGCGGACAGGAAGAGGCAGAGACCGAACATCGCGGGACGCCGCCAGCCTGAGCGTTCCAGGGCTGTGATCAACAACAGCACCGCCAAGGGCATCCAGGCCACGTGGGCGGCTTCGCCGATTCCCGAGCTCAAGACGGCGCCTTGGAGGTGGGCGCTGAACCCGTATGCGGCACCGGCCACGGCGCTGGCGGCGTTGTCCCCGGTGAGCCGTCGGGCCAGCAAATAGGCTGCCAAGGCGCCGGCGACCAGGGAGCCGCCCTGGACGACGTTGTGGGCGAGGACGGTGCCCAGGACGGGTGCGAAGACGGCCGCGACGAAGCCGGTGATGGGATCGAGGTTGTAGAGCCGCCCCCCATCCGGGAACCACAGCTGCTGGGTCTGCGTGGGCACGGGCCAAGCCGATCCCAGGTCTCGCGCCAGCCAGGCATCGCCCCACAGGTGCTTCCAGGTGTCGGACTCGACATGGCCGATGACGGCCTGCGGGTCGAGCCACACCGACGCGGTGAGGGCCAGCAGCGCGAGCAGGTAGGTGGCCCCCAGCGCGAGGGTCCAGAGCGGGACACGGCTGCCCTTCACGGCTCTCCCGGGGCGAGATGGAAGTTCGGAGTATATGTTGCCATGGGCCGACGCAAGGAGTCCCCAATGGCCGAATGGAAGCCCGTGCGCATCGGTGTCCGAATGCTGGCCGCCATCGTGGTGCTGCAGCTGCTCAACACCCTCCTGCTGGTGGGGATGTTCGTGCGCCTGGGCAACGGCCTCACCGAACAGACCGAGCCGATGGCCCCGATCCTGTCGCCCACCCCGGTGGACGTCACCCTGAAGCCCTGGCTCGAGGGCATCTTCCAGTCCGTCATGCTGCCGGTCCAGGCCGCCATGACCGACATGGGCAGCGATCCGTCGGCCATGCTCCCCACCGACGAGCAGATGGCGGCGGCGGTGGCCAGCGACAGCCTGACATCGCCGGAATCCGCGGTGGTGCTCGACCGGCTCCGGCTGTGCTACCAGGACATGGGGGTGCCATTTCCCAAGCTCCCAGGGCTGGGTGAGACGCCAGGCGACGGGGCGCCTCCGACGACGCCGTTCTGACGCACGCTGCTAGCCCCGGTAGGTCGGCTTCAGCCGCAGGGGGGTCGCGGCCAGCTCGAGAACCAGAACGTCCATGTCGTCCGGGCATTCCTCGATGAGTTCGCGGACGACGGCGTCGGGGGTTTCTTCCTCGGAAGCCTGTTCGAGCGAGGTCGACCCGTGCACCAGCAGCAAGGGCCGGCCCATCCGAGCCAGCGGACGCGCGGCCAAGAGGACTTGCTTCACCGTGGGTCGGGCGGTGGACAGCCAAGCGATGGAGGGCGCCTCGACCTGGGCCTGGACGGCTCGAAGGCAGGGCTCGGCGGCGACGAGCAGCACCGGCCGGTGGGTGGCGACGTGCTCGGCCACCCTGGCCAGCACGGCCATGTGGGCGGGCTCGTCGGGTACCACCCAGACCTGTCGGGCACCGTGGACCGCCGGCAAGCCATCCAGCCCTGTCTCGGTGGTCTCGAGCGCAGCGCGCTGGAGCGGGTCGAGGCGGAGAAGGCGCCGACGGGACAGCAGGCCCATCCCGAAGCCAGCCAGCAGGATCGCTCCCCCGGCGATCCAACACCACCACGGAAGCAGGGGTTGCACGCTCAACCGTCCAGCACGAGGCTGGAGCCACCGTCCGGGTCCACCGCCAGCAACAAGACGCCGTCTTGGGTCTCCAGCCCGCGCTCGCTGGCGACCAGCACGGCCTTGGTGGCAAGCTCGACCTCTTTGTCCGCGTGAAGCACCAGCACCCCCAGCTCGCGCGGGGCATCATCGAGCAGTTCCTGCAGCACTGCGTCGGGTTCCTCGTCGTCCAGTGGCTCCTCGAGGGCGTCGAGGCCTTCCACCAGGACCAGGACCTCGGCGACGGGCCCCAGCTGCTTCGCCGCCCTCAGCACCTGCTGCACCTCGGGTTGGTCCTCGACCATCCAATGGACGTTCGCCACCCCAACCATGGCCGCGAGGTGCTCGGCACGCCGCGTCGTCGCAGGCACCAGCATCACCGCCGCGGAGCCCGACACTCCGCGGGCCAGCACGCCGACGAGGACGTGCAGGGCTTCCGGATCGGGCACGGCCCAGACCTGCCGCTCGCCCAGGAGCGCGGGGACGCCTGCCAGGCTCGGGGCGGGCAGTGGCTTGCCTACCGGCTGGGTGACGGGGCGGGATCGCCGCACCAGGCGGTAGGTCACCGCAGCGACCACGGCGATCAGGAAGCCTACGAGACCCGCGAGAAGCAGCGCACCGGGCTGGGAGCCCCCCGATCTCGAGCGGCTGCTCATGTCCATGTCCCTTCTCGAGCGGCTGCTCATGTCCATGTCCCTTTCCATTTGCAGCTGCTCCATGTCCCTTTCCATTTGCAGGTGCATGGGCTCGGGTTCGGGCCCGGGCGCGGGCTGCTTGAACCCGGCCGCGGGATCGATCACCTCGTCGGGGAAGGGCTCTATCTCGCCTCCGACGGTGTCGAACTCGATGCGCACGTAGGTGTCCGTTAGTATCGCAGAGATACGTGGTGTTCCCAAAGAGCCTTCGATCGGCACTGTGTCGGACCACAGAGAACGACCCTCGGCGTCGGTGAGGGTCGCCAGCACCTCGCCCCGTGGGTAGCCTTCTACCGCTGCGGTGTAGACTTGATCACCCGCCACCGCATCGGGAGGCTGGCCATCGTCGAGCAGTGTCGCACTGGCCGTGTCGCTCCCCGCGCTGAGCTGCACCGTGATCGGTGGGGTCTCGAGGCGCTCTCCCGGATCCCCCACCACCACCACCAAGGTGCCGTCTGCGCTGGCCCCCACGGGCAGGAGCGAAGGCGTGGCGTCGACCTGCGCCAGGGCGGGCAGCGCTACCAGAAGCAGTGGCTTGATCAGAGGGCTACCGGGGGCGCTTGGGAAGCGGACGGGGACGAGGTGAGGGACGCCAGTTCATGGTTGCTCCTGTGTTGTGCCAGCGGCCTCGAGCCGTCAGCTCCCTCCCATCCTGGCTGGACGGCCGCAGCCCGTCAAGCGCTGGCCCGGCTGGCCCTGTGCCGCTAGGTGCATTCTGATGGTCGAACCCGGAGCTTGCATGTCCCCTGGTGTCCGCTGGCATCGCTGGCCCGCGATCACCGTGGGCGTGCTGCTGCTCGTGGTCTTGTCTTGGGCACCGCTGCGCCGGCATCAGCTCGAGCAGCGCGCGAAAGAAGAAGCGCGGCTACGGCTCGACCAGGCGGAGCGAGCCCTCGCAGCGCTCCCAGCGGTCCTCGCGGGCGAGGCCGACCGACAGGTCGAGGATGCGCTGCTCACCGACCCCCCGACAAGGCCGGACCAGGGCCGGGCACTCGTGCAGGCCCTCGGGTCCGAGCGCCTGCTGGATGCTCGGCACCTGGCCCCGCTGATCGTGGCCTGGTACGCAGGGCGCGACCTGGCGAGCCTGGACGACGCCGAGTTGGCCCTGCTCGCGGCATCCACGGCGCGCCTGCTGGGATCGGACGAAGGCGCCGATACCAGCACGGCCGACTTCACCGTCCAGTCCCTCGCCGGCCTCTCGCGCTTCCGCGACGCGCTGGCTGCCCGCTGCCCAGGCTGCGCGCCCCCGCCGTCCGTGCTCCCACCCATCGGCACCCCGGCTGGCATTCCTCCCAGCATCCAGGGTGAGCGCATCGCGCGCTCGTCCGTCCCAGAGGGCGAGTCCAGCGGCACGCTCGGCTCGCTCGTAGGTGCCATCCGGCGGGGGCAGGCCGTGTCCCCCTACGTTTGGGACCGCACGGGCGCCTGCGGCATGGCGGCTCTCGAGCTGGCGCGGGCGGGTCAGGGCGACCAGCTCGAGCCCATCCTTCGAGCGGCCGTACACGGTCCCACGGCCATGGACCGGCTGGCCGCCCTGCACGCCGCCATGCGGCTCGCCCCTCCCAGCGACTGGCCACCGAGCGAAGCGCGCGAGCGCGGCATGGCGCTCGACTACGAGCTGGGTGCGGGTACCAGGTAGAGGTACCAGTCACCCCCTTCGGCACCGTGGTGCACCGGCCCGACCCAGGCCGTGGGCACCCAGGCGGGATCTTCGAGCAACAGCAAGCCGCGGCCACCGTCCTCGAGGAGATCCGGCGCGAGCAGCACGGGGACGGAGGGCCGAGGATCCCAGGCTTCCCACGAGGATGGCAGCGTGACCGGCTCGAGCCCCGCTTGGCGGACGAGACCACGACCGGCGAAGGTGCAGGCCACGCGCCGTCCCACCGGGGGATTGTCCGCCAACCACGAGGCCATGCGGGTGGAGGCCGCGGAGCTCTCGACATAGCGTGGTGGTTCCAGCTTCCAGGGTGCCAGGTGAAGCTCGGCCACGGCCAGGGCGACGAGGCCTAGCAGCAACGCCTGCCGCCGACGGGGCACCAGCCGCGCCCAACCCGCCCAGGCCAACGCCAACAGGCCCGGCAGGAGAAAGAGCAGGTTGACCGCCTCGCTCATCTGGCCCCAGGACATGGGCAGCATCACCAGCACGGCCAGAGGCGAGAGCCCGGCCGCCAGGGCGATGCGCGCACGCCAACCGCGGAGCCCGAGCCTGTAGACCGCCAGCCCCACACCCGTCAGGCCCACCAGGCCCAAGGCGCCCAGCAGCCCCGTACCCAGGGAGGCCAACCCCGCTGGCAAGAGCAACCAGGCGAAGTGCGGATCGAGGGGTGGGGTCTCGATGCCCGCTCGGACGGCGGCCTGCATCATCTCCCGGAAGCCCGTGCCCGCCGTGGCAGGCCCCAACAAGGCCACGAAGTCCGCGTTGTCCCAGATCCCGTTCCAGGACAGACCCATGAGCTCGTATCCGAAGCGCCCACCGCCCTTGGAGACCAGCCAGACCGCCAGCGGCAGGCTCGCGACCGCCAGCCCCCCCAGGACCTTCGCGGGGGAGCGCCGAGCCAGCAGCGCCGCCACCCCCACCAGGGGCAGCAGGAAGACCCCCTCGGGCCTGGCGAGCGGGGCCAGGGCGGCCACGGCGAAGGCAGGCCACCACGCCTTGGCCGACAGGCCGGCACGCAAGCAGAGTGCCAGCACCCAGGCGGCCATCAGCCACGCCATGGGCCTGGGATCCAGGATCACGGCGTGCTGTCGGACCACCGGCAACAACACCCAGCACAGCACGCTGCCTCGGGCCGCCCAGCGGCCGCCCAGCCGCGACGACGCCAGCCACAGCGGCACGGCCACGGCACCCGCCAGGACCAGGTTGAGGGTCCAGGCCGCGATCTGCAGAGGCGAGCGCGCCAGCGGCACCAGGAGCGTCGGCCACAGCGGCGGCCAGGTGGACGGAACCGTACACACGGAGAGCCCCGCCTGGCAGCGCACGGTCTCGAGCAGCTCGAGGCTGTCGGGTGAAACCCTGGGCCCGGGGGCCATCACCAGCAGCGCGGCCACGGCCAGACCACCCGCCAACCAGGCTTCACGGGTGCCGCTGCGCTGGGGCTGCTCACGCGTCATGACCGACCTCTATCCGCCGCTGGCTCCACGGTCCGCGAGGTGCTCCAGGAAGCTGCGCGGAGGATCCGCGGCCGTGCTCTCGAGGATCAGCATCCGCACGTAGGGGAGGTGCCGCTCGGAGTGAAGCGCGTAGTCGGCCCGCAGGGTGTCGAGGAAGTGGTCCAGGATGCGAGCGTGGTCGAACTTGGCCCGGTCGGCCAAGCCTTCGTCCACGGACACCACCAGGACACGCCGAAAACGGGCCGGTTTCAACTCGGCTTGCAGTGGATGGAAGGACAGATCCGTGAGGGGGCCGTAGAACCAGCCCTGAGCGGGCTCCGCACGCGAACCGACGGGCAGCGGACGCCAGTGGGCGCCCACCACGCGGCTGCTCATGTCACCGAGCAGGTACCAGGTGAGGGCCTGGGCGTGACTGAAGGCCGGCAACACCACCACGGCGTCCCCATCGGACAGCTCGGCCCGGAGCAGCTCCGCGGCTTGCCGGAGATCGGGCCGCTGGGGCTCGAGCACCAGGCGCCCCAGCTGGACTCCCACACACCCCACCCAGACAGCGCAGCCCAGCACTGCCGCGGCCGCCAGCCCCTTCTGGGAGACGCGAAGGCGGGCATCGAAGACACGTCGCACGAGCCCACAGAGGGCCAGGGCGACGGGTATGGCGGCCAAGGGGAGCAAGGGAAGCGCGTAGCGGAAGGGGTAGTAGATCCCTCCGTCGAGAAAGCCGGTCATGGTGCGGTACATGGACACCAGGTGGATCACCAGGAGCGCCAGGGGCAGCACGAGCAGCAGCGTGGCCTGGGTGCCCAGGCGCCGGTGGAGCGCCAGGCCGTATAGCCACGCCAGGGCAGGCACGGCGGCGAGCAGGGCGAAGCGAGGGGGCACCCCCGCCGTGGCCCGCAGGACGTCCCCCAGGAAGGGTGCCAGGCCTGGGGCCTGCAGGTAGTAGTGGCGAGTGGTTTCCTTGAGCAGACCGCCGAACTCGACCGAGAAGAAGAACACCGGCAGCCAGGGCAGCACGAACAGCGCGGCCACGACGCCTCGCCTGACGAAGGCCCGCAGCGTTCCGCAGCCCCCCTGGTGGCGATGTCGCCAGCAATGCGTCAGCACGAACAGGGTGTGGGCCAGGCCCACCACCAGGAAGATGTAGTGGAAGTAGAAGCCCACCACCATGGTCGTGAAGTAGGCGTGCCAGCTGGCGATCCGGCCGTGCTGCAGCCCTCGCAGCAGGAGCACGAAGGACCCGGTGACGATCAGGGCAGCCGGCGCGTAGTGCGAAAAGTCCGTGGAGTACTCGATGGCGAGGGGGGAGCAGGCCACCAGCGCTGCGGCCACCAGCGCTTGCCCACGGCCCAGCCCCAGCTGCAGGGCGAGCCGCCGGGTGAGCTCCACCAGGGCCACGCCGCAGAGCAACGAGAGCAGCCGAAGCCAGGCATGGCCGGTGCCGCACAGGCCCACCAGGGCCGCGAGGGCGTAGAACAGGGGCGGGTTGGTGGCGAGGAAGACCTCGGGATGGAAGATGGTCGAGAGCAGCTGGTTCACGAGCCGCCCCCCTGCTCCAGGCAGCGGAGCAGCTCCATGGGCAGCGAAGGTTCTCGAACGGGGTGGAGGCAGCCCAGCACGAAGGCGGGCAGGACGTCCTGCCCGAAGTGCTCGAGACAGGCGCGCTCGCAGTCGCCGATCTGGGTGTCGGACGCGGCGGAGTGTGTCGCGAGATCGCTGCAGACTTCGGCGCACCGGGGCGTGTCGTCCTTGCCCCCGACGTCGTCGTGGTCGCCGGACACGCCAGCCGCGATCTGGGCGTGCACGAACTCGGTCATGGAGAAGGACTCCCCCATGCTGGGGATCCTCACGACCGCGGCGAGGAGCAGCAGTGCCACCACCAACCACGCCTCGCGCCGAACGGGCAGCTCCGAGCCCGGTGGGGGCAGACGGTGCGCCCGTTGTCGAGGGAGGAGTCGCCCGCCCACGAGGATCCCCGACAGGCCCAAGCCGCAGCCGAGGAAGAGCCACCACCACGAGCCGACGGGATCGGCCCATGGATCGACGCCCTCGAAGGTGAGACAGTAGTCGGCCATGGTGAAGTGCAGGTCGGCCTGGCCTTCGCCGGAAAGCACGAGCGGATAGTGGTTGTAGAGCTGCTGAAAGGGCGCGCCCGAGCCCCCCGATTCGGCGTCCACGACCACCCAGAAGTGCAAGCCGCCGGGCGGCGAGGGAACCTCGCAGGAGAATTGATCGTGGTCGTCCAGGGGGCAGACTGCCAGGTAGCGCCCCTCGAAGGGTGAGGCCTTGTCGAGGCTGGCCGCCACGAGCAGCGGGTGGTCCGCCAGGGTGAGGGGCCTGTCCACGTTGCCGCGGACCGTGACCTGCGGCCAGCTCGGATCGGGTTGCACCATCGACACGGGTGCGGCCAGGGCAGCGGCAACGAGCAGCGGGAACAGGACGAGCAGGAGCATGGAACCCGACGTGGGCGAGGCCGCCGCGGCGGAAACCGCGTGGTTCGGCACGTCGCCTGAGAAGGAACTCCAAGAGGGTATCCGGTTTTACCCATTCTTGACGGACTCCGAGGATACGATGATGTCTCTACTGGGAGGTATAGGACTCCGTGCGCATCCTCATCGTCCAGGACAACGGCATCAACGAGTCGCTCGCGTTGACCGAAGCCAGCGCCCTGCTGGGGGCCCGAGGCCACCACCGCCGCCTGGTCATCACGCGCGAGGAGCCCGACCTCGAGGCCGTCATGCGGGGCTACCAACCCGACATGGTGGTGGTCCCCGGCTCCATCCTGGCCCGGGGTTTCGCGCTGTCCATCGCGCGCCGCGCCAGGGCGTGCAGTGCTGCGCCGGTGGTGCTCTGCGGCACCTTGCCCACGTTCTTCCCGAAGGTCGCGCTCGAGCCCAGTGTGGACTTCGTCTGCGTGGGTGAGGCCGACGAAGCCCTGGCCCAACTGGCGGATGCCCTCGACGACGGTGTGGACACCCGCGACATCCCCAACATCTGGTGGGGGCAAGCAAGGGATCTGCAGCGCACGGGCCTGCGCCCCATGATCCCCGATCTGGATGCGCTCCCCCTTCCCGACCGCGAGCTGTACTACCGCTACGCCTTCCTGCGCGACTTCCCGTGGAAGAAGTTCTCCGCCGGCCGCGGCTGCGTGCACAACTGCTCCTACTGCTACCAGCCCGCCATGCACCGCATGTACCGGGACGACCCCAACTACGTGCGCCTCAAGTCCCCCGCTCGCGTGATCGCCGAGGTCCGGGACGTCCGCGGCCGCGCCGCGCTGACCCACGTGCACTTCTCGGACGACCTGTTCACCGTGGACCCCGACTGGGTGCCCGCCATGGCCCAGCGTTTCGTGCGCGAGGTGGGCCTGCCCTTCAGCTGCAACACCAGCGCGGAGCTGCTGACCGCCCCCGTCGCTCGCGCCCTGAAGGCCGGAGGCTGCGTGGCGGTGGCCATCGGGGTGGAGTCCGGGGATCAAGCCCTGCGCTGCGACACCATCCTGGACAAGAGCATCACCGACGAAACGATCCGAGCGGCCGCGAGGTACGTCCACGAGGCGGGCCTGCGGCTGGTCACCTTCAACATGCTCGGGGTGCCGGGCGAGACGCTGGAGCAGGCCCTGGCTACCCTTCGATTCAATCGTGAGATCGGCGCGGACCACGTGCGCCTCTGCTTCGCGTACCCCATCCCGGGCACGGCCATGTTCGACCGCGCCCTGGCTTCGGGTGAGCTCGACCCACGGACCGCCGACGCCATCGGCTCCGAGCAGCTCGAGTTCCGCCCGGGCCCGGTGCTGTCCAACCCCGCCGAGGCCGATCTGCGCAAGCTCTACCGAATCTTCCGACTGTGCCTCAAGGCGCCCCACGGCGAAGCCCTCTGCCGGCTACTGCTGCGCCTGCCCACCGGCGGTGTGGAGCGGCTGCTGGCCTTCCAGTCACCGCTGACCGAGCAGCGCATCTTCGGGCTGCCCTGGCTGCAGGGGCTCCGCTACTACCGGCACGTGGGGCCGCCAGAGCGGCGAACCACGAACTTCACCTCACTCCCCTGATCCGAACCGGATAAGCGCTGATCTTCGATGCGTGTTCTCCTGGTCAATCCCGCCACACGGCCCGAGCAGTTCGGCCGCTTCTCCGCGCTGCTGGAACCCATGCCGTGCATCGGGGTGGCCTATGTCGCCACCTTCCTGTCCCGGGCGGGACACGAGGTGAGGGTCCACGACGACTTCGTGAACAAGCAGGGCAACGCCGGCCTGGTGCGGGTGGTCGACGAGTGGTCGCCCGATGCGGTGGGCGTGTCGGTGCTCACCCCCGTCTACGATCAGGTGGTCGAGCTGCTCGAGACCCTCCGCCAACGCTGGCCGCTGGTTCGGCTGTTTGCCGGCAACATTCACGCCGACCTGTTCCCGGCGGACATGCTGGCCCACTGCGACGCGGTGGTGCACGGCGAGGGCGAGCAGACCAGCGTGGACCTGCTCGCCGCCTGGGAACGCGGCGAGTCTGGCGCGGGGCTGCCTGGGGTGAGCGTCTTGGTCGAGGGGCGAGTGGAGCGGGGCCCGGCCAGGCCCCTGGCGGAAGACCTGGACAGCTTCCCCTTCCCGGACTGGAACCTCCTGCCCTACCGCAGCTACACCCTGCTGCCCCTGGGCACCATCGCCCGGCCCATCGTGTCCATCCAGGCCAGCCGGGGCTGCCCGCATCGCTGTGACTACTGCTCCCTCACCGCCCAGGGCCGCCAGGTCCGGCGCCGCTCGGTGGCCAACGTGGTCGACGAAGTCCAGCACGTGATCCGACGGTTCGGCGTGCGTCAGCTAGGCTTCATGGATCCGATCTTCCCCCTCGACGACGAGCACGCGCTGGAGTTCTCCCAGGCCATGATCAGGCGGGACCTGCACCGGAAGGTCGTGTGGCTGTCCGAGCTGCGTCCCGACAGCGTGGGCCGCGAGGCGCTGATCTGGATGCGTCGTGCCGGCTGTCGCCGCCTGGTGCTGGGCATCGAGAGTGGTGAAGAGGGTCTGCTCCGCGACAGCGGCCGGCATAGCCGCGCCGAGGGTACACGCCGCATGGTCCGGCACTGCCGGGAAGTGGGGATCTCCACGGTGGGGCTGTTCAT
>PVBE012047677.1_pt1 | contig 22348 bp, 18 predicted proteins | sample 1631181 | NCBI WGS metagenome assembly PVBE01 (sample SAMN08397723, study PRJNA350692) | Marine metagenome, whole genome shotgun sequencing project. | isolation source: water | place: Pacific Ocean | collected 2012-04 | reverse complement strand
GGACCTGCCCACGCTTCTCTCCGAAGCGCAGGACCTTCAACGGCGGAAGAAGTTCAGGTCCGCGGCGGAGAAATACGGGGAGGTTCTCCGGAGGGATCCGGGGGCGTACAACGCGCTGGTCGGTCTCGGGTTGGCCTGGCAGGCGCTCGGCTACGACGGCCGTGCGTCGGAAGTTCTCGCCCGGGCGGTGAAGAACCGGGTGGGGGAGTTGTCCCTGGAACGTGCCCATGCCCGCTCGCTCCTCGCAACGGGCCAGAGGGAGAAGGCGATCGACATTCTGGAGCCCGCTTTCCGGAAGAGTGGCGACGAGAAGACGGGTCTTCTGCTGGGAGATGCGTACTACGAGGCGGGCCGGTTCGGGGAGGCGGAGGAACATTACCTGGGGCTTTTGATGGAGCAGGTTCGCTCCAGCAGGCTGGTCGTGCGGCTCCACCGGACGCTCCTGATCAACAAGGGCCAGGCGGGGTCTCTGTATGTGCTGATCTCTCCGTCCGGTTCGCTCCGTTCCCTCCTGGAATCGGCGGAACTGCGCTGGAAGGGCGACTTGCCCGGGGCGCTGGGAAGATTGGAGGGGGACTCTCCCCTTTTCCTGCGGCGGAAATTGCGACTGCTCCTGGAGATGGGAAAGTACGAAGAGGTTCTGCTGCGGGCGGAGGAACTCCAGGGGCGATCCCGCGACCATGCTTCCATCACGTACCGCGCGGATGCCGGGGTTGCGAAGATGTTGGCGCTCCTTCTCCTGGACCGTCTCACCGAGGCGCGGGAATTCGCGGCGTTGCAGTTGAAGGAACTGGATCCCCGGGTCTCCTGGATCCGGGAAGCGCTCGCGGCGTTCCGGTTCGTGGTGGGGAAGATCGATTTCGACGGGTACGAGAAGGGCTTCGCCTTGGCGCCGGTGGTTTCCCGGAATGACGTCCACATCCTGGCGGCCCTGTTGGCGCGGGGACGGGGGGAGGATTCCACCTTCCGCGCCTGTCTTGAAAAGGCCCGGCAGGAAACCCGTGGCCGGGACTATCCCGCCTTCCTGATCGAACGCCTGCGAAAAGAGCAGGACTGATTCCGCCCGATTCACTATCATGCGCGTCTGATTCAGGAGATGCAGAATGACCCTGGCGATCATTCCGATTGATCCGGCCTACATGCTGGTTTTCGGCGTCCTTTTCGGGATCGCCGGCAAACACAACTGAAAGCGCGCCAGTATCGCGGGGGTCCTCGCGACGACGCTCTTCGGGGTGGCCATTCCGGCGTTCTGCTACGTCACGCAACCCGCCTGGATGTGGGGCTATGCCCTCGATCCGGCGACGATCCATCCCTGGGTGGTCGTCTGGATTTTCGTTCTCTACTACGTCTGCTTCTTCGCCGGGTTCAACATGGTGCCGAAAAAGGGGGCCTGGTGGGTCCTGGGGGGGGTGGGGACGTTGAACCTCGCCCTTCTCGCGATCGTCTGGCCGCGGTACAGCAAGGTCGGGACCTACGCGGAGTTCCACGAAGGCACGGCGGCGAATCTCATGGATTCGCCCTTCAACATGGTTCTCAACATCGCCTTCGTCGTCACCATCCTCGGCACCGCCGCCCTCTTCTTCTGGGCCCGCCGGACGAAGTAACCCCTTTTACGTCTGACCACTTTTACAATGCCTGGCCCTGAAGTCTTTGACCGGAAAGGGGTCTTGGCTATAATCCCGGCGCTATGGGTCAGATTCTTGCCATCGACGCCGGGACCACCGGCATCACCGTCACCCTCTACGACGATCGCGCCAGCGTGCTCCAGCAGGCGAAGCGGGAGTTCGCGCAGATCTATCCGCGCCCCGGCTGGGTGGAACACGATCCGGACGAGATCTGGAGCGTGACCGAAGATCTGGTTCGGGCGATCGGGGGAAATCCGGACGCAATCGGGATCACCAACCAGCGGGAAACCACCATCGTCTGGGAGCGCGCCACCGGGAAGCCCATCCACAACGCGATCGTCTGGCAATGCCGCCGCACCGCGCCCCAGTGTGAAAAACTCCGGAAGAAGGGGCTCGAGAAAACCTTCCGCCGGAAAACCGGGCTCGTCCTCGACGCCTATTTTTCCGGAACGAAGGTGGCCTGGATTCTCGACAACGTGCCGGGCGCCCGTGCCGCCGCGAAGGCGGGCAAGCTCGCCTTCGGCACCGTCGATTCCTGGCTCATCTGGAAACTCACCAACGGGCGCGTCCACGCGACAGATCCGACCAACGCCTCCCGCACGCTCCTCTACAACATCGACAGACGGGAGTGGGACCCCGAACTTTGCAAGATACTCCGCGTGCCGCTCTCCCTCCTCCCGGAAGTCCGCCCCTCCGCCTCCGATTTCGGCGGCGGCGTCTTCGGCGTCGTGGGAGATCAGCAGGGCGCGATCTTCGGCCAGGGATGCCTCGACAACAAGAGCACGAAGAACACCTACGGCACCGGTTGCTTCCTCGTCAACAATACCGGGAAGAAACGGATCCGGTCGAAGAAGGGTCTTCTTACGACCCTCGCGTGCGGCCCGAAAGGGGAGGCCACCTATGCGCTCGAGGGCTCGATCTTCATCGCGGGCGCCGTGGTCCAGTGGCTCCGCGACAGCCTTGGGATCATCTCCTCCTCCTCCGAAGTGGAAACGTTGGCGACAGGGGTCGCCTCCACCCAGGGGGTCTACTTCGTCCCCGCCTTCGTCGGCCTCGGGGCGCCCCACTGGGACATGAACGCGCGCGGCGCCATCGTCGGACTCACCCGCGGGGCGGGAAAGGCGGAGATCGCCCGCGCCGCTCTCGAATCGATGGCGTACCAGACGCGGGACGTGGTGGAATCGATGGAAGTCGACACGGGAAAGAAAATCCGCGAACTGCGCGTCGACGGGGGCGCCGTCGTGAACGATTTCCTGATGCAGTTCCAGGCGGACATCCTCGGGCGGCGCGTGATTCGCCCCCGCAACGTGGAGACGACCTCGCTCGGAGCCGCGCTTCTCGCGGGAATCGGCCTGGGGCGCTGGTCCGCCTCGGACGTCAACGCGCTCGTGGAAGTGGAACGGATCTTCGAACCGAAGATGGATCGAAAGACGCGCGAGTCGCTTTACGCCGGATGGAAAGAGGCCGTGGCGCGCGTCCGCTAACGGGCGGCGTCCCTCATTCCCCGGATCGCCTCGAGCTTCAACGCCTCGAATTCCCGGCGCGTCCGCTCGTCCGGGTCTTTCGCCAGGATGAAGTCGCACCCCTCCCGCGCCGCCCCGAACTGGCCCAGCGCGATCCGCGCGGTGGCCGTCGCGCGATGGATTTCCAGGTAGTACCGGGGACTCGGAAACCGGAGCTGCAGTTCGCGCGCCCGGTTCAGATCGAACAGGGCCTTCTCGTGAAGTTCCCGGTCGGAGAAGTAGAGCCCCCGCCAGAAGAGGTAGATCGTCCGTGTCCGGTCGGGCGCCGTCTCGATCGCCTTCGTGAAATCGGCTTCCGCTCTCTCCCACTCCCCCTGCGCCTGGTACGCCTTCGCCCGGAGGAAAAAGGGCTTCGCCATCTCCGGCCGCTCCCCGACGATCGCGGACGTCAGCGTGACAACCCGGGCATAATCCCCCTTCCGGTACGCCTCCTCCGCCTCTGCGTATTCCGTTCCCGCCGCCACGCTCTTCTCCGGTGGCGTCCCGCAGCCCAGCGTGGCCAGGATCGCTACAGCCAGCAGGGTCTTCCTCATCGTTCCTCCTCCTCCTCTCTCTTCGCCCGCTCAATCGATCGTTCGATCTCCCTCCGGGTGTCCGTATCGCCCGCGTGGGCGAGCGCGTCCCGGAACGCGGCGATCGCCTTCCGCGGATCCCCCTTCTCGAGGAGAATCGTTCCCAGCAGGTGATAGGCGTGGGAGGAAGGAGCGAGACGAGTCATGGTGCGCGCGTCCGTCTCGGCGTCCCCGAGCAACTTCCACTCAAGGTAGATCCGGGCGCGGAAAAAATAGCCCCACGGGTTCCCGGGCGACAGTTCGATCGCCCGGTCGAAGTCGGCCAGCGCTTCCCGCTCGAGGGCGAGAAGGGCGAGCACGTTTCCCCTCTCCAGGAACGCTTCCGCGTATTCCGGATCGAGTTCGATGGCGAACGTGAGCTGTTTTCGGGCGACGTCGAGATTCCCCTTCCCGTTCTCCTTCTGCGCCTTGTGAAAAAAAGCCTCCGCGAGGCTCTTCCCCAGTTTCCTTGCCCGGGCAAAATCTTTTTCGGCGTCGATCCTCCGCCCGAGAACGCGGTAGAGGATCCCGCGGTGCAGATGAGCCTCGACCATGTGGGGTTTTCGTTCCAGCGCCGCCGCGAAGTCGGCTTCCGCCTTTTCCGTCTCGCGCGTCATTGAATGGAGAATCCCCCGGTGCAGGAACGCGTTCGCGTCGCCCGGGTTGAGGAGCAGGTACGCGGTCAAGTCCGCGATCGCCGGGGCCGGTTTTCCCTCTCTCCGGTAAAGGGCCGCGCGCAGGAGAAGCGCCTCCGCGTGGGCCGGGTCGATTTGGAGCGCCCGCGTCAGAAGTTCGATCGGGGCGGGGGAGTCGCCGTTGGCGGAAAGGGAGAGGATCGCCTCCCGGTAGTATCGTTCCGCGGGAGGGGACGTCGCGCAGGCGGCCAGGAGGAGAGCGAGCGCGACGGCCGGTCTTCTCATCATCGGGCGGTATTATAGGCCTATTTCCGGAAACGATCCAACAGTGGGGAGAACTCCGGTAGATTTCGAACTTCCTCGAGATCGTCGTCGGATCGGATATGGTCGAAGTCCCGGTATCCCGCCTCGAGAGCGTTCCGAAGTGACACGAGGCCGTTCTCCGGACGGCCCGAGAGGGAATGAATACACGCGAGGTTGTAATGGGCCACCTGCCGAAGCCTCTCGCGATCCTTCCCGGGGATTCCTTCCTTTCCGGATATATCCGGGTCGGTCAATCGCCGGAGGATCCTCCTGTACTCCTTTCCGGCCTTCCGGAACTCTCCCAGTTCGAGGTATTGACTGGCGTCCCGGGACATCAACACCGTCGGAGGAAGCTTCACGTACCGGGTGCGCAGTTTGACGTACTCGAGAATTTTATTTCGGATTCGGGCGATCTCCTCGGCGCTGAAGGAGGCGAGAAGTTCCCGCATTTTGTCCTTGTCCCGTTCCAGGGCCTTTTCGTCGTTGAGGGCGGAGTGGCAGATCATCCGGACGATCAACGCGGGGAAATATTCGGGATCCGAGCGGAGCGCGACATCGAGGTCTTTCCGCGCCTGGCGGAACTTGTCTTCGCTCTTCGGCGTGTTGATGATATGAACGGCCCGGAGAAACCGGGTGTTGGGGTTGACCGGGTCGAGTTGGACCGCCCGGTCGAGATCGGCCCGGATCTGGTCCCGCGAACGGACCGGCTTGGGGTCCTTGTTGAGCACCAGGACACGGTCGATGTAGGTCTGAATCTCCTCGGGCGCGATCGCTTTCATCTCCTCGAGGTCCCCGATCGCGTCGTCGTACTGGCCGAGGGCTAGGTATACTTCGGCCCGTACCCGGTACGCCTCGACGTTGTTCACTTCCGACAGGATCGCCAGGTCGCAGTCTTTCAGCGCCCGTTCGAGAGCGATTCCGGATTCCTTCTCTTCGAAAAGAGCTTTCCTTTGCCATGTGGAAGCGCGGATGACGAGGGCGTCGGCGAAGGCGCGATTGTGTTTCAGCGCCTGGTTGGAAAGGGTCATCGCCCGCGTCCCCTGGTCGAAAAAGTTTTCCAGCGCGGCCTCCGCGGTGAGAGCGAGTTCCGGCCTCCCGGAAAGTCCCTGGAGGAACGAGATGTCCTTTTTGATCCGGGACCGCTCCTGTTCCTGGAGTTCGATGTCGGGAGAAGTCTGGAGCGTGCCGAGCAGCCGTTTCTGGCGAAGCGATTTCAGGCGGAGTTGGATGCGGGCGTAATACGCCTCCGCGTGATTCGGGTCGAGCCGGATCGCCTCGTCGATGTCTTTCCGGGCCAGCCCGGGCTTGGCCAGCGCGATGCGCGCGGCGCCCCGGTAATAGAAAGCGTCCGCGTATTCGGGGTAGATGGCGATGGCCGCGTCGAGTTCGGCGACCGCCTTCTTCAGCACGTCCCGTCGTTCCGATCTTGCCCGGGCGGTATATCGCGCCGCTTTTTCGATCTCGTGCCGCGCGGATTCCAGGTGGGGAAGCGCCCTCTTCAACTGGTCCTGGCGATTGATCCCGGGAGGATTTCCCCCGAGAAGAAGCCCGGTTGCTATCGCGACGAAGAGGAAGCTCATCGCCATCGCCGTCGAGAGGGCGGGTTGTCGTCGAACCCACCGGGTGGTGCGATGGAAAAAGCCGCTCCGCCGTGCCGCGATCGGTTCTCCGTTGAGAAACCGGTCGAGGTCGTCCGCGAACTCCGCGGCCGTCTGGTATCGACGGCTCTTTTCGCGGGCCATCGCCTTGAAGCAGATCGTTTCAAGTTCCCGGGGGACGTTTTTGTCGAGCTCGACCAGGGGGGTCGGAGTGGATTCTTCGATCAGGCGGATCGTCATGATCAGCGTATCGGCGGCGTAGGCGGGCTGGCCGGAGAGGAGTTCATAAAGGACGGTCCCGAGAGAGTAGATGTCGCTCCTCTCGTCCACCTCCTTCATCGAGCCGATGACCTGTTCGGGGGGCATGTAACTGGCGGTTCCGATGATCTCCCCGGTTCTCGTCAGCGTCTTGTCGTCCAGCAGTGATTTCGCCAGCCCGAAATCGACGAGCTTGGCGTTCCCCTCCTGGTCCACCAGGATGTTTCCCGGTTTCACGTCCCGGTGAACGATGTTGCGTTCATGGGCGTAGGCGAGCGCCCGCGCGACGTCCCGGGCGATGCGCGCCGCTTCCTTCGGATCGGACTCTTCCAGGGAGCGCTGGTCGAGGTTCTTTCCCTCGACGTACTCCATCACGATGTAGTAGAGGGGTTCGACCTGCCCGACGTCGAATACCGGTGCGATGTTCGGATGGTGGAGGGCGGCCGCCGATCGCGCTTCCCGTTGGAACCGGAGGAGTGTCTCTTCGCTCGCGTGCTCGCCCGCGACCATCACCTTGAGGGCGACCGTGTTTTTCAATTCCGTGTGACGCGCCCGGTAGACGACCCCCATTCCGCCCACACCGATCTGCTCGAGGATTTCATATTTCCCGATCTGCCGGGGAATCTTGGGCAGTTTTTTTTCCGCCGGGGAAGGGCACCAGGGACATTGCGGGTCCATCCCATCGGGGACGTCGTACTTCTGGTGGCATTTATCACACTGGGCGTTCATTCGCTTCTTTCCTGTCTCGAATATGGTACGAAAATCCCGCGAATCGGGTGAGGTCTTCCCGTGTTTCGTATCTACCTATCTCCCGGAGAACGTGGGTAGATTTTTCCCATCCCTGTCGACCATATTCAATGCCTGTCTGGAATATACTACGGAAACCCTCTGGATGAGGCGATTTCTTCCCGAAATCGGTCGAAAACAGGAGGAATTGGGCATTTCTTGTCGTTGAGTGTCGACAGGCACGCCGTTTGCGCTGCGACTGTCGAGTTTCGTAGACAAGTGTTTGATCGTTGTCACAACCAAGATGATCATTCTGCCCTGAATCATGGGTTTTGGATCCGGGACGGGAAAATTTGAATGGGTACACGGTTTGCTGTTGCTTCCGTGTACATCGTTTTGACGGCGTAACTTCGGGGGGAGTTATGAAAAGAGTGAAGTCGCTGTACCTGTCTGCGGTTGTCGCCGCAGTGGTTGCTTTTTCCGCACCGCACGCCAGCGCCCAAAGCACCCAGACCAATCTCGTCTACGAGACGAGCTACACCATCCAGATGAACAATCTTCCCTCGTGGATTTCCTCCACGTTGGGCAGTCTGGGTGCCGCCGGGGTGGGTGACGCGACCGCGGAGTTTATCATCTACGACACCCAGTGGGTCGCCACCGGACAGGTGGTGCGCACGGTCAATGCGCAGGTGTACATGCTCGTGGGAGGCGTGCCGATCGTCCTCTACGACTACTCCATCGCGTACGACTGGGACACGGGAGAGGTCGTCTCGAGCAACACCAACGGTATCGGCCCCTGGACGTGGAACTGGGGTGACGAGTACTTCCTCTGGGGGTATTCCACGAACCTCTGGGGAGCCGATCTCGACCTGAACATCTACTGGGGATGGTACGCGGACCTGACGGTCAACGTCTTCGACGCCGCCCTGGAAGGGGCCGGCTACATTCGCTCCACCCTGGACGTGGCTGTGGATGTTGGCGCCCTGTTGGTTGGGATTTCCAACATCGCGTCGGTCTACGTTGATTTCGAGGCGAAGCCGATACAGCTGCGCGCGGTTCTCATGTTGAACGCCCTGCAGGGTGTGTACACGAAGCTCTACTACGATCTTCCCATGTCCCTGAAGGTGGATGTCGACCTTCTCTTCGGCCTGGTGGGTTTCACGGCGTACGAGAAGGACTGGGATTATTCCTGGACGCTTCTCGACAAGCACATCGTGGAATGGTTAGAGCCCGATTTCTGATTCAGAGGTAAGCCATGCCGAAGAAAGTCGCGCTGATCGGAATACCGGTTCTGGGACTGCTCCTCGCGGGGCTCGTCCTGCTCCGGAATCGATCCGAAGAGCCGGCCGGAACGATCGAGCGGTCCCGGCAAAAGATCGACCGGGTCGAGACGGTCTCCACCGAAACCTCCCGTCCGGTCATTCGCGCGCGATGGAAATTCGACCGGACACTCGTCTATCGTTTCGAGGTGACGGGCGCATTGAAGGTTCGACCTCCCGTCGAATCGAAAAAAGATCCGGTCCCCGCCCCCGCCCCTGCCCGGTTCTCGTTGAGCGGGAATCTTGTCATCGGACCCGGTCCCGAATCCGGACTCCTCCTCTGCCAGTTCCGGAACATCTCCGCGAAGGGGAATTCCTCCCCGGCGGATGGCGCCCGGAAGGCGTTGGAAGGGCAAACCGCCCGCCTGTCGATCAGCGACCGGGGGGAAATCCTCTCCGTCGTTGGCGACGACCAGGTCGCGGTATTCCTGAGTCATTTCGAGTTCGTCCTCCCCGAGGGGGAGGAATCCGAATGGCGGCAGGAGGGGAGCGACCCCGCCGGTTCGTTCGTCGCGATCTACAGGCAGGAGGGAAGGAACGGGGATGAATCTTCGCTGGTGATGAAACTGGCGAAGGAGAAAGAATACTCCGCGGATCCTTCCGCATCCGGTGGAGTCGCGCTTCTTCCCCGGTATTCCTCCTTCGGCTCCTTCGACGTCGCGAATGGGCGGATGACCCGGGTCGAGGTTTCCGGGACGATCCCGGAATCGGATGAATCCGCCGCGTTCTCGCTCTCCGGACAGGTGATCATGACCTTCCTCTTCGACCGGGAAGAGGATGCGCCCATAGTAGAGGTCCGGCGGGAAGAGAAAACAGCCAAGGCACCGCCCGTCTCCCGTCCGGGGCCGACCCGGCCGAGAATCACTTTCGGGGACATTTCGCCCAACCTTTATAGTCCCGATTCGAACCTGCGCTCGAGGGCGCTTCTCCAGTTGACACACGTGAAGGGGTCCCAATCCCGGCGCGTGCTCATGGAGGCGGTCAAAGACGGCGATTTCCGTATTCGGGCCGCTGCGGCGCAGTCGCTGGCCACGTATCGTTCCGAAGAGGGGGCGATGACGCGTCTCCTGCAGTTGTTGAAATCGGATTCAAATCCTCTTGTGCGGTACCGCGTGGCGGGGGCCCTGAAGGGGTCCGCTTCGCCGGAAGCGCGGGAACTCCTGGCCACGGTGGCCAGCGGGGATTCATCCAAATTTGTGCGAAACGCCGCGAACGCGGCTCTGGCTTATCCCTTGGAAGGAGGCATCGATGCGCATTAAAAGAATTGGTGCAGTTGTCGTTTCATTGACGATCGCCCTCGGAGCGTCTGCCGGCGCCCAGGAGACGCTCGATTCCTCCGTCTCGCATGTTCCGGGGGCGCACGATCTCGCCCGAAATACGGCGGACGGCGATTTTCTCGTCGCCTGGGCCGGGATGAACGTGGACCAGAAGTTGGAGATCCGCGCTCACCGGCTGGATCCTTCCGGTGACAAGGTTGGGACGACCATCTCCGTCGATCCCTCCTCGCTGGGCGCCACCGAAGTTTCGGTGGCCTACGGGGAAGGGCGTTACCTCGTCGCCTGGCGGGACGGCCGGAAGGCCTCCTCGAATGGGGACGAATTGTACGGGCGCATCATCGCCACCGACGGGAATCCCGTCGGCGGTTCGTTCCGGATTTCCGACATCGGGGACAAGGGGCCCGATTCCTTCCCCGACGTGGTCTTCGACGGACAAAAGTTTCTCGTGGCCTGGGCACATCGTCATCTGCCTCCTTCCGGTGGAGGCTTCACGGTCAGCTTCGTGGAAAACGACGATATCCGGGGTCGGTATGTCACGGTGGATGGAACCATGGATGCGGGCTCGTTTGCGTTTACGGAAGAAGCCGTCGATTCTCAGCGGCCCTCGATCGCCGTTCTCTCCGGCTCTCCGCTCGCCGTGTGGGAGGATCATCCTGGACCCGGGACGCCCGGACAGGTCTGGGGGGCGCGCGCTCCCCAGGATCTGGAGATCTATTCCAGCTTCCCCTACGCGATCGGTTCCGGCATGGCGAAGGAACGGCCGCAGATCGTGGCCAATCCCGACAAGGGACAGTTCCTGGTTCTCTGGCGTGCCGACACGGTCCGTTCGGGCCATCTTCTCTACGCCCGGCTCGCGACAACGGTGGGAAAGTATATCGGGAAAGTGCGGGTCGTTCCCGGCGTCGACGCGGGGTTGAACACCTTCTCCGCGGCGTACGATTCCACGCGCAAGGAGTACCTGGTCTCCTGGGACATGGGCGTACAAGGGTCGGCGGAGCAGATCCGGGCGGTCCGGCTCAATTCTTCCACCCTCGACCAGGTGACGAAGATGCAGATCACCGAGGGCGATACGAAAAACTGGGGCATGGTCTCGGATCCGGCCGGGTCGGGCGATCCCCTGAGTGTCTACCTGCGAGAGGTCAACGACGACAAGGTCGAACTCGTTTCGGGCCGCCTGATGAGCCTTCAGCTCGACGGTCCCGATACGGACGACGCCACGAAAAGCGGGGGATGCTCCGCGTCCGCGATGCGCGCGACGCCTTCCCCGATTCCCTTCCTGGCGTTGTCGATCCTCGTCGGTCTTCTCGTGCTGGTGACGTTTTTGAGGAAGAATAAAAACCGCTCTTCCCTGTAGGGAATTCATGGGAAAAACGGGATCGGTACAGTACTGTCTGGGCGATTAACCCCGCGAGGGTACGCTTTTTCTCCGGAATTGGGGGGAGAGGCTGCGGACCAATTGTTTGCGTGGGCTATTGTTTGGGGGTCCTTTCCCGCAAGAGGAAAGGTCGAATTGGTTCGGGGACGATGATAATGGTGAACCTGTGTATGAGTCGCGTGACGTTTGTCGCGGGACTTCTCTTCCTGTTGGCGTACGGCAACGAGGGAAACCTCGTCGAGCCTCCGGCCGTGGCGAACATCGTCGAAGGCAAGTTCCATGCGGGCGTGGCGGTGATGGACGTGACGCCCCCCGTGGGCGTTCCCCTCGCCGGGTACGGGGGGGGAGATCGGCGCATGGATGTCCCGGATTTCGATCCGACCAATTACCACACCTGGCTGGTCCCTTCCGAAGGGGTTCTCGATCCCATCTACGCCAAGGCCCTGGTTCTCTCCGACGGGGAAACCAAGGTCGCCTTCCTGGCGCTGGATGTCGTCGCGACGGTGGATGAAATCGTCACCCTGATCGCGGACTACGCGCGGGACATGGGCGGGACCATACCAAAGGAAAACATAATCGTCTTTTCCTCGCACACCCATTCCGGTCCCGGGGCGATCTCGGGGCTGACCTGGTGGGAACTGATCGGGGCGGATGAACTTGTTCCCGCCATCCAGAAGGAGTTTGCCCAGAAGTGCGCTTCCCTGCTCGTCCAGGCGGAGCAGGGCCTGGCGCCGGCCCGTTTCGGCTCGTCAAGCGGGATTCTGAAAGGGGTAACCACGAACCGGAGGGCCTCCAGTTCTCCCAACCTCACCCCGGAGATGGTCGACGAGGAACTCGGGATTATCCGGGTGGACCGGCTTGACGGAACGCCCCTTGCCCTGGTCTGGAACTTCGCCATACACGGGACCTCCCATTACACCAGCAACCTGAAATTTTCCGCCGACATCATGGGGGCGGCCTCGGAGAAAATCGAGGCGGAGTTGAACATCCCGGCGATCTTCGCCAACGGCGCCGAGGGGGATATCAGGCCCGCTTCGGGAGGCGCCGCCGGAATCGAGAAGCACGCCCCGGTGATCGCCGCGAAGGTCAAGGAGGTCTTCGAAGGGATCACGACGACCCCGGACGTGACCCTCGAAACGGCCCACGAAGTTGTCCCCTTCGGAAAAGCCAAGTTGGATCTCACGTTGCAGCGGATCATCGGGGAGTACGAGGAACTCCAGGTTCTCCTGCTCTTCGGGATCAATCCCGGCTTCAAGATCACCCTTCCGAATGGATGGTTCGAGACCGAGTTCCGGTTCCAGGCGATCCGCCTGAACGACACCGCCATCGTTTCCCTTCCGGGCGAGGCGATCCACCAACTCGGCCTGCAGACCAAGGAGGACGGGAAGGCCCTCGGGTTCACGAAGGTCTATCCCTTCGGGCTGGCGAACGGCCACATGGGCTACATTACGACGGAAGCGGAGTATGAAATCGGGGGATACGAGGGACTTGCGACCTTCTTCGGGCCGAAAACCGGTGAAAACATGCGGGCGGCCTGCAAGGCGGTCATGGAAGAGGTGAAACCGGACTGATCCTGGAATTTCAAGGGAACTCGGATAAATTCGGCGACCGGGCATCCGGCCTGTACCCACGGCAATAGAGGGTTTTTGGTGGCGCTGTTGGGGAACGGGGATAAGGAACGTCCTGTTCCTCTGTGCGGAAACGGCGGCAGTTGAAAACCATTTTTGGGAGGCGGTACTGTGGGTATCCATCAGAAATTTGCGCTTGCGGGGATCGTCTCTCTCGCGCTCCTGGCTCTCGGGGCATGCGGGAAGGACGGATCGGCCCCTCCCCCCGAAAGTACCGTCGAGGGAAGCCTCGAAACGAAAACCCCTCTCCTGCCTCCCGACGGCGTCTGGCTTTTCGGCGACTTTCACTCCCATTCCACCTACAGCGCGGATGCCGAGAAGCAGGGGGGCGACGACGTCAAAACCATCGTTCAACTCGCGGAGAAGCAGGACTTCGGTTTCCTGGTGATCAGCGATCATCGTACGTTGGAACAGACCCAGGATCCCGATTTCAAATCCGACTCCCTCGCGCTCCTCCGGGGCGAGGAGTGGGGGACTTCCGGTCATGCGGGCGCCTTCGGCATCCAGACCGAGGTTCCGCTGATCGACGCCTCTCAGCCGGTGAATACGCATGACGCGCAGGTTCTGCAGGCCATTCAGAACTGTCTTGCGCAGGGAGGCGCTTGGGTGATCAATCATCCCACCCGCAACAACAATTCCTGGATCTGGTCCACGACCGGGGCCAGCGGCGTGGAAATCTGGAACAGCTTCTGGGCGCTTCATTCGAAAGAAGTTACCCCGTCCTATATCCAGGGCAAGATTGACGCGGGGTTCGATGTCAATCCGGCGTTGGTGAACGCCGCTGATGTGAAGGGATTCGGATGTAACCGGCAGGCGCTCGTCTTCTGGGAATCGCTCTTGAACCAGGGGCAACGGTTGGCCGCCATCGGAGGGGGCGATCGACATATGCTCGTTCTCCCGGGCCGGCCGACCACGCACGTTTTCGCCTCCCGATTGAGCACCGCCGGGGTGGTGGAAGCGGTCCGGCTCGGCCGGACCTACGTGACCTATCGGCCCGAAGGCCCGACGGTCCGGTTCGAGGCGGACAAGGACGGGGACGGGATCTACGAGACAATCGTGGGGGGGGAAGTCCCCACGGGGATGGTATCGTTCCGGCTCTCTATCGCCCAGACGATCGGCGGCAAGTTCAATGTCGTCAGGAACGGCGCCGTGATCAAAACCTTCTCCGTCGATGCAGCCGGTTCGACGGTCGACTGGATGGAAGAGTGCGCGGCGGGAGACTGGTACCGGATCGACTACTACGAACCGGCGGACCTTCCGGACAGCGCGGCGGAGAACTGGAAGAAGTTCATTCTCACGAGACCCCTCGAAGATATCGATTTCGCCAAGTTCGAATTCTACCTCGAGATCTATTACCTGGTCATGTCCTTCGCGGGGATGGAGTTCGACTTCACCTGGGGGACGAAGCTTCCGACGCTCCTGCAGAGGGAAGACTTCCTGCGGCTCTCGAACCTCTCGTTCGAGAACGATGACTGGTGCCGCGCTGCGATCACCAGCCCGATCTACGTGAAACCGTAGTCTCGAATACGACCCCTTCCGGGCTTTTTCGGACGAGGGGGGGGCGTCCGTCCATCAGACGAATCCCCATCTTTTTCTCATGTCCCACAGGGTCTTGCGACTGATCCCGAGGCGGGTGGCGAGTTCCTGCAGGTTCATCGAGGGGCCCCACTCCTCCAGCGCCCGGCGTGAATATTCCTCGATGGTGAAAAGTTCGGGGATCCGTATCCGGGTCCGGGGTTCCGGGAGAAATCCGAAGAGATCCTCCGTCAGTCCCTCCGATTCCGCGATGGCCACCGCGTGGCGGAGGGCGTTCTCCAGTTCCCGGATGTTGCCCGGCCAGTCGTGGTTGCGGAGACGCTCCAGTCCTCCCGGTTCCAGGAAGTGCACGCGGCCGGTCTCCTTCTCGATCCGGTCCAGGAAATGGGCGACGAGTTGCGGAACGTCTTCCTTCCTCTCCCGCAGGGGGGGCAGGGTGACGGGAAGCACGTTCAGGCGGTGGTAGAGGTCATGCCGGAATTTCCCCTCTTCGCAAAGGGTGGCGAGGTCGGCGTTCGCGGCGGTGATGAAACGTACGTCGATCGGGAGAGACCGGTTGCTCCCGACTCTCCGGATTTCCTTCTCCTGGAGCGCGCGGAGGAGTTTTTCCTGCATCCCGGGGGGAAGCGAGTTGATCTCGTCGAGGAAGAGCGTTCCCCCGTTGGAGATTTCAAGCAGGCCCGTCCGGGGGGATTGCGCCCCGGTGAAGGCGCCCCGGGTGTGGCCGAACATCTCGCTGTCGAAGAGGGCGGCGGGAATCGCGGCGACATTCGCGGCGAGGTACGAATGCTCTCTCCGGGGGCCCTGGTCGTGCAGGGCGCGCGCCGCGAGCTCTTTTCCCGTTCCCGTTTCCCCCTGGAGAAGGACCGGCCAGGGAAGGGGCGCGAAACGGCGGATGCGGTCCCGGATCAGCCGCATGGCGGGACTCTCCCCGATCATAGGACGGGACCGGGCGGGGGGCGCGAGGCTAGTCGAGATCATCGAGAGCTTCCTTCAGCACGGAGGTGCCTTCCCGGACGAGTGCCTCGGCACGCTCGCGGGAAGGCGCATCGGAATAGACCCGGATCAGGGGTTCTGTTCCCGATTTGCGCAGAAGGAGCCAGGAATGATCTTCGAAACTTCTTTTGAATCCGTCGAGGGTCGTGTCGCGGAGTTTTCCCTCCGTGAGGCGGTTTTCCATGAGCCGGACGGCCGCTTCGATCGCCGCCTCTTTTTTTCGGTCTTCCACCTCGACGGTATGCTTCACCTGGTGGAAAACGGGGAGGGGTCGGACAAGTTCTGCGAGGGTCTTTCCCTGTTTCGCCATCACGGAGAGCATCTTCAGGCCGGAGAAAAGCCCGTCCGCCCAGGCCTGGTGGCGGGCGAAGTAATATTTTCCGGATTCCTCGTACGAAAAAAGGGCGCCTTTCTCCTTCACCGCCTGGATCGTCAGCGGTTGGCCGACCCGGCAGTACTCGAGGCGGGCGCCGATCTCCCCGCAGACCGCTTCGATCATGCCGCTGGAGTTGATCGGAACGACGCAGAGGTCGCCCTTTCCGAGTTCCTCCTTCGCGAAGATGCATCCGACCGTATCCTCGGAGATGGGCGTTCCGTCGGCCGCGATGAAAACCGAGCGGTCGGCGTCGACGTCGAGGCAGAGCCCCATGTCGCACTTCAACTCCCTGACCGTTTCGATCGCCTTCCCGATGGTGTTCGCGCGCGGTTCGCTCGGGCGGTCGGGCAGGGGGGAGGGATCGAAATGGATCATCTCCACGTCGCATCCTTACCACTGGAAGAGTTCTTTCGCGATGTACGAGCCCGCTCCGTTGGCGGGGTCGATCAGGACGCGGTACTTTTTCTCCTTGATCGGGAGCGGGTCGATCAACTTGACCACTTCCGCCACGTACTGCTCGTAGGCGTGAAATTCCTCGTCGATCCTTCCGATCCGGTGCGCCGGGACCTGGCGCGTTCGTTTCGCGAAGGCGTGGTATCGTTCTTCGAGCTGGTCGGTGATGTCCAGCGGCGCGCAGGCGCCGTCCCCGAGACAGGCGATGACGCCGATCCGGTCGGGTGGCATGTGGGAGCCGGTGATGAGAATCCCGCCGTCCTGCCCGTTCCGATCGAGGTTCAGGGCGTAGACGCCGGTCGGAACGCATCCGTAGAAGGTGACGTTGCATCCCGCGGAGGCGAATCCCGCCGCGGCGGTTCGGGCGAGGACTTCCGCCCCGTACCGGGTGTCGTACCCGATGCCGACCGAGGGGGTCTCCTTCCCCTGCTCCACAAGCCAGTCCCCGTAGACCGTGGCCAGTTTCAGCGTCATCACGGGCGTGATTTCGACGTTGGTCACGCCCCGGATTCCGGCGGTTCCGAACATTCTTTTTGCCATGCGGGGGCGCATTCTATCGTGACCGAAGGACCGGGGCAAGTTCCGCGGACGGGGTGCCTGGATGTGGCCGAGAAAAATCATGGGGGGCTCCTTTCAACGCAACGGGTCTTCCCTTACCCGTGTCGCGGGTCCCCTCCGATCAGACATGAAAAAAACGGAAATGGAAAAAAATCCCGTTCGGTCAGGGACGGTGAAATGCCCCGTAATTTTTCTTGGGGTGGACGACCCGCTTGAACCCGAGGTCCTGGATGCGTTCAAAAATGGGCCGCATCCTGTCGGGATAGTGGATTTCCATGACCATCTGACGGATGCGGCTGAAAATTTCATCCGGGAGGGTCTCCAGGATTTCGATCTCGGCCCCCTCGCAGTCGAGTTTCAGAAAATCGACCTGGTCCAGGTTGTTCTCCTCGAAGATCAGGGGAAGGGTGGTGCAGGTCGCCGTGAAGGAACGGTTTCCCCGGGCGAAAAAAGAATTTCCCCCGGTGCTTCCCTTCTTGTCGGGCTGTACCATTTTCCGCTCTCCCTTATCGGCGGAGACAGCGAGGTTGTGCACGGTCACGTGGGAGAAATCGTTGATGCGGACATTTTCCCGGAGCATCTCGAAATTGACCGGTTCCGGTTCGTAGGTGAAGACGCGTCCTTTCGGGGCACGGTGGGCGGCGAAGAGGGTGAAGCATCCGATGTGGCCGCCGATATCGAGGACCGTCGCGTCCTCCCGGATCTCGATCGGGGCGGGGACGTAACTCTCGTCCCTGAAGATGGAGCGGGACGTTCGGAAATCGGAGGTCTTGCTCCGTACGCGGAGGGCGAGGCCGTTGCGGAGGCGGAGTTCCAGGTGATCCTCAATCCGGTTGGTCCGGTGACGATCCCAGTAATGCAGGTGCCAGTTTTTGAAGGTCTTGATGCTCCGGGAGAGCCTCACCAGGGGATTTCCATCGGCGTGGCACCTTCCACGCAGGCGTACTTCGTGAAGTCGGTGACGCCTTCCTCCTTCAGGACCTCCTCGTCCAGCCAGGCCTTCCCGCTCGGCAGGTTCGGATCGCGGGTGACGAGCGCGACGGTGGCGTCGGCGAGGATTTCCGCCTTGCGCCAGTTCTCCGGCTGGCCGAGTCCGAGATGGATCGTCGCGGCGCTCTCGATGAGCGTGACCGGCCAGAGGGAGTGTACGGAGACCGGTTCTCCCTCGAGTTCCTTCCCGAGGCCGATCGTCACGAGGGTCATGCCGAACTTGGATATCATGTAGGCGATCTTGCCTTCCGACATCTCCGGCTTGATCGGGGGACTCATGTTGACGATGTGGCCCCACCCGTTTTTTTTCATGTGGGGCAGGACTTCCCGGCCGGCGAGGAAGGTGGCCCGCGAGTTCACCTCGTTGACCAGGTTGTACTTGTTGACCGGCGTATCCTCGATGCCGTACCACCAGGCGGCGCCGGCGTTGTTGATGAGGATGTCCACCCGTCCGAAGGTCTCCATGGTCTGCTTGACCATGTTCTCGATCTCCTCGGGTTTCCGGACGTTGGTGGGGACCTGCAGGGTCTTCACCCCGAGCGCTTCGATCTCGGCCGCGACGGAAGCGAGGGTCCCTTCCAGTTTCGGATGGGGGTCGACCGTCCGGGCGGCCAGGACGATATTGCACCCTTTCCCGGCGAGCGCGAGCGCGCAGGAGCGCCCCACGCCCCGGGTCGCTCCCGTGATAATGGCCACCCGGCCGTCGAGGTTCTGCTTTTCCTGGCTCATGGGTTTTGCTCCTTGGGTTTCAAATCAGGCCGGAATGATAGGCGGGTTCGCCCCCGCTTTCAAGAACTCAAAAAAAGGTGTCAGACACCTTTTTTCGGAGAACTTCGGGCGGGGAGGAGGGTTTTATTCAAAAGGAGCATGGAAATGAGAACGGCGATCATCTTGGCGTTTTTGACGCTTCCGGCGGCGGCGCAGAGAAACGTCACACGTGACGTCGAATATGGGAAGGCGGGAGGGGAATCGCTCCGCCTCGATATCTACCTGCCCCAGGATCGCTCCGAGGAGCTTCGCCCGGCCGTGATCTACATCCACGGCGGGGGATGGCGCGGGGGAGACAAGAAGCGGGGCGCACAGGCGACCGAACTGGTTCGACGCGGCATCGCCCTCTTCTCCATCAACTATCGCCTGAGCGGGACCGCGAAATATCCCGCGGCGGTGGAAGACTGCCGGACCGCCGTCCGGTGGGTCCGGGAAAACGCCGAAAAGTACGGGATCGATCCGCAAAGGCTTGGCCTCCTCGGTTCCTCTGCGGGCGGCCATCTCTCGTTGCTGGTCGCCCTCTCCGCGGAAAAGGAAGAGGACAAGGTGCAGGCGGTCTGCAGTTGGTTCGGGCCGGCCGATTTCACGACCGGCTATGAAAAGAAGTCCAATTCCGCCGCCTGGGTCTTTCTCGGGGGCTCCCCCGCCGACCTTCCCGAAGTCTTCAAGGAGGCGAGCCCGGCCACGTATGTATCGAAGGACGATCCTCCCGTTTTCCTCGTTCACGGTGAGAAGGACACGACCGTGGACATCGAGCAGTCGGAGATTCTCAACCGGAAATTGAAGGGCGTCGGCGTCGACGTCGAATTCCTGCGCGTGAAAAATGCCGGCCATGGATTTCGCCCCACCGGCGGCCGCCCCTCCCCTTCGAAACCGGAGATCCAGGAGAGAAGCTTCGCCTTCTTCGAGCGGGTCTTGAAGGAATAACGTATACTCCCGGCATGCCGGAAGAAGCGGGAAGGGCTCTCGACATCCGCATGGGCGAGGACGTCATGCAATGGCGCCTCGACGAGGACGGCGGCTGGATCGGGCCGGACGGGGATTACACCGGGTGGAAAGATCCGGAGGACAGTTCCCGCCACGCCTGGAAGCCGAGCACCGAGATGGGGCCCGCCTGGGAACTGGTCTCCCGCATCCAGCGCTCCTTCAGCGCCACCTTCGAGATGAGTTGTCCGGACCATTCCCGGCCCGAGCCGTGGAACGTCACCTTCCGTTCCCGTGCGTACGGCCCCGAGGTGAAGTCGTCCGCCTCCACGGCGCCCCTGGCCATCTGCCGCGCGGCGCTCGAGGCGGTGAAGGAATCCGAATGAACCTGGTCCTCTTCGCGTCGCTTCTTCTTTTCCCTCAGGATCTCCCCGACTTTTCGTGGGCGGGATACCACGCGGGCGAAAAGGCGGTCCCCGACCGGAAGCCGACCCGGGACATCCGTGATTACGGGGCGGTGGGCGACGGAAAGACCGACGCCACCGAAGCGATCCAGAAAGCGATCGACGCGGGCGGCGTAATCCAGGTCCCCGAAGGTCGGTGGCTTCTCACACGCCCGGTGCGCATCTCGAAAAGCGGAACGGTTCTCCAGGGCGCCGGGTCCGGGAAGACGATCCTGGTCTGTCCAAACTCGCTCGCCGATATCCATGGTCCCAACCGGAACTGGGCCTGGAGCGGCGCGATGGTCACGATCCAGCCGGGCGGAAAGAGGGAAGAGCTGGGAAAGGTGTCGGGGGTGTCACGCGCCGGTTCCACCGTGATCGGGGCCGAAGGAGCGCGCAAAGGGGAGTGGCTCCTTCTCTCCTGGTTCAACGACAGGGGAAAGGATACCCTTCTCGATCACCTCTACGGCGGGGCGATCCCCAAAAAGCGCATGGGGAGCGAACTCCGGGAGTCGACGAAAGCGCGCGTGCTTGAATGGGTGAAGGTTGTCGCGGTGGAAGAGGGTGAAATCACGATTGGCCAGCCTCTCCGCCTGGACATCCGCCCGGAATGGAACGTGACCCTCTCCCGGCATCCCCACCTGGAAGAGGCGGGGGTGGAGGGCGTCACGTTCGAGTTTCCCGAATCTCCCTGGTTGGGCCACCTGAAGCAACGGGGGTACAACGGTATCGCGCTCAGCAACGTGATCAACTGCTGGGTCCGGGATGTCCAAATGATCAACGCCGACAGCGGGATCTTCGTCAATTCCTCGAAGCATGTGACCGTCTCCGATGTTCTCCTTCGTGGGAAGAAGATGCACCACGCGATCTCCGCAAGTTGGTCGGCCGATTGTCTCTTTACCCGGTGGAGAATCGAAGCCCCGCATATCCACGGAACGACGATCTCGTGGGCGGCGCACGGAAACGTCTTCTCCCGGGGGTACGGCAGGTCGCTCGCGATGGACGCGCACCGGGCGGCCTCGTTCCAGAATCTCCACACCGCCATCGTGATCGAACAGGGGTCGAAATACCGGTTTCCGTTCCTGAGTGGGGGTTCGTTCCCCCGGGGGCCCCACGCGGCCCGGCAAAACGTCTATTGGAACATCGAGCTTCGCTTTCCCGCGGGAGACGAACCGGTCCGGATCGGACCCGTAAAGGAATGGCCGCTCGGGATCTTCGTGGGATGGCACGCGAACCGGACACTGGAGATGAAACCGGCCGCGGGTCTGCGCCAGGTCGTCCGCGATCTGAACCGGCGCCCGGAAATCGGGGACCTGCACCGGGCTCAACTCCAGGTCCGCCAACTCCGGGAAGATTGATCGTTCCCGTTTCTCTCTGGTAAAGTGCCCTGACCATGACCGGACCGATCTGGACCCCGACTGCCGAACGCGTCGCATCTTCGACGATGACCCGCTACATGCGGTCCCTCGACAATTCCTTCGACGGTTACGCCCCGCTCTGGGAGTGGTCGGTCTCCGACCGCGCCGCGTTCTGGGAATCGATCTGGAAGTTCGGGGAAGTCCGCGCGTCGAAGCCGTACGAGTCGGTCGTCGAAAATTCCGACCGGATGCCGGGGGCGAAGTGGTTTTCCGGCGTGCGCCTCAACTTCGCAGAGAACCTGCTCCGGTATCGTGACGATCAACCGGCCATCATATTCCAGGGGGAAGGGCAACCGCGGCGAACCATGACGTACGCGGAGCTGTACGACCAGGTTTCACGCCTCGCGAAGGCGATGCGTGTCCACGGGATCAAGGCCGGGGATCGCATCGCCGGGTTCGTTCCGAACATGCCCGAGGCGATCGTCGCGATGCTCGCGGCGACGAGCATCGGCGCGATCTGGTCTTCCTGTTCTCCCGACTTCGGGATCAAGGGCGTCCTCGACCGTTTCGGCCAGATCGAGCCGCGCATCCTCTTCACCGCCGACGGCTACTTCTACAACGGGAAGACCTTCGACTCGTTGGAACGGATCTCCGGAATCCTGAAGGAACTTCCCTCGGTCGAAAAGCTGGTCGTCATTCCGTACGTTGCTGAAAAGCCGGAGACGGACGGCGTCCTGTTCGACGATTTCATGGCGGACGAGGGGGGCGAGATCGAATTCGAACAGCTTCCCTTCGATCATCCGCTTTACATCATGTATTCCTCCGGCACGACCGGCGTGCCAAAGTGCATCGTCCACGGGGCGGGGGGGACCCTGCTCCAGCACATCAAGGAGTTGTGGCTCCACACCGACGTGACGCGCGACTCGAAGGTCTTCTACTTCACCACCTGAGGCACATGTGCCAGGCACATGCCTGGCATATATGCCACGCATATATGCCTGGCAGGGGGCCCTTCGGGCCCCTTGGGGGGACTCTTTGGGCCAAGGACCCGCTTGGGCCTTCCTTGGGCCTCCCTGTGGATTAGCGATCGAATGTCGAAAATTGGGGTTCGGACTTTGAAATTTAGGG
>PVBE010209096.1_pt1 | contig 22353 bp, 16 predicted proteins | sample 1631181 | NCBI WGS metagenome assembly PVBE01 (sample SAMN08397723, study PRJNA350692) | Marine metagenome, whole genome shotgun sequencing project. | isolation source: water | place: Pacific Ocean | collected 2012-04 | reverse complement strand
TGCCGGCGGGGGCACCGGCCTCGTGAACGTCACGACCGTCGGCACCGGCTGCGCGTGGTCCGCCACGAGCCAGGCTGCGTGGATCGCCATCTCGTCCGGAGCCACCGGAACCGGCGATGGCGTGGTGTCCTACACGGTGGCCCCCAACCCGGCCGGGGCGCCCCGGTCGAGCACCCTTTCGATTGGGGGGGGACAGACGATCGTGACGCAGGCGGCGGCGTCGCTCACCCTGGACACGGTCTATCCGAGCGCGGGAGACATCTACGGCGGCACCAAGGTGACGCTGGTCGGCTCCGGCTTCCGCCTGGGCACACCCGTGACGGTCTTTCTCGGCGGGGTTCCGTGCACCAACGTTCGGGTGGTCGACGACACGACCGTCTCGTGTGTCGCCGGCCCGTTGGCCAGGGCGCGCCCGGAGCGAGGTGCGATCACTCGGGCCGCGGTGGACGTGGTCGTGACCGCCGGGAGCCTGACCGCGGTCAAGTCGAACGGTTACACCTACGTCACCGCGAGCAGCGATGCGACGTCCGACACCGACGCGGACGGCATGTCCGATGACTGGGAGAGGCGCTATAGCCTCGACTTCCTGAGCGCGTCGGATCAGACCGCCGACCCCGACGGCGACGGTAAGTCGAACCTCCAGGAGTACGCGGAAGGCGGTCACCCGCGGGGCTTCCACACCCGCTACTTCGCAGAAGGAGCGGTCGGTGACTTCTTCGACACCCGGTTCGCACTGCTCAACGCCCAGACCGAACCCGCCCGCGTCTTGCTTCGGTTCATACGCCCGGACGGCGGGCACGTCTCACACGATCTCCTCCTGGACGGGATGACCAGGGCCAGCGTCGACCCGGAGACCCTGCCAGCGCTGACGGAGGCCGAGTTCAGCACCGTGGTGGAATCGGATGTCCCGGTCATCGCCGACCGACAGATGAGCTGGGACGCTAGTGGCTACGGCAGTCACGCGGAGACCAGCGTCACGGCACCGGCGACGACCTGGTATCTCGCCGAGGGCGCGACGCATTCTGGCTTCAGCCTCTTCTACCTGCTCCAGAACCCTGGTGACTCGGTCTCGGAGGTGCAGGTGGCCTACCTGCGGCCCGCACCGGCGGTCCCGCTCTCCCGTACCTACACGATCCCGCCGCGAAGCCGACGCAACATCTGGGTCAACCTCGAGGATCCGGCGCTGGCGGACACCGACGTCTCGGCGGTGATCACGTCGACCAACGGGGTACCGATCATCGTCGAGCGCGCCATGTACCTCGACGGCCGAGGCCAGCGTTTCGACGCCGGGCACGAGAGCGCGGGCGTCACGGCGCCCGGAACCGAGTGGTATCTGGCCGAGGGCGCGACTGGCTCCTACTTCGATCTCTTCGTTTTGGTCGCCAACCCGCACCCGACCCAGGCCACCATCACCGCCACGTATCTCGTGCCCTCCGGGCCGCCCATCGTCAAGACCTACACCGTGGGTCCGCGCAGTCGCTACAGCATCTGGGTCGACCAGGAGGATCCGCGGCTCGCCGAGACCGCGGTGTCCACGATCGTCCGGTCGACGAACGGCGTCGGGGTCGTCGTCGAGCGGTCGATGTGGTGGCCGGGCTCAGCCGCGAGCTGGCACGAGGCCCACAATTCGGCGGGTGTCGGTCGTGCAGGGAGCCGCTGGGCTCTCGCCGAAGGCGAGATCGGCGGACCGAACGCCCAGGAAACCTACGTCCTGATCGCGAACACGGCGAACGCCCCCGGGCTGGTGCGCGTGACGTTGGTCTTCGAGGACGGCACGACCAGCGCCCGGACGTTCGCCCTCGCCCCAACCAGCCGTCTCAACATCGACGTCGCGAGCCTGTTCCCCGAGGCTGCCAGCCGACGCTTCGGCGCGGTCGTCGAGAGCCTCGGGCCCTCCCCGGTACCGATCGTCGTGGAGCGGGCCATGTACACGACGACGAACGGCGTCACCTGGATCGCCGGCACGAACGCACCCGCCACACGCATCGAGTGACGACTTCGCCCCAGGGACCCCTCCACGGACGCCCGTCTGGGCAGGAACCGAGGTCAGCGAGTACACTGACGAGACGCCGATGCGGTCGGCGTCGTGGGAGGTACGCGAGGTGTTCCGTACGCTGCTGACGACCGAGACGCTCGCCGAACACCTCGCAGACCCACGATGGGTGGTGGCGGACTGTCGATTCGATCTCGCCCAGCCCGAAGAGGGTGAGCGGCTCTACCACGCAACGCACATCCCTGGAGCCGTCTACGCGCATCTGGATCGGGACCTCTCGGGACCGCCCGGGTCGGCGCAGGGTCGTCACCCGTTGCCGGACCTCGACGACCTCCGGGCCAGGCTTGGCGGCTGGGGTATCGACAACGAGATCCAGGTGGTCGTGTACGACGACCGCTCGGGCATGTTCGCGAGTCGTTTGTGGTGGCTGCTGCGCTACCTGGGCCACCCGGCGGTGGCGGTACTCGACGGGGGGCTCTCGAAGTGGACGCGAGAAGGACGCCCGACGCGCGCAGGCTCGGAGCGCAGCGCGTCCAGCCAGTTCGTCGGTGAGCCACGGGCCTCCATGTGCGCCTCCGTCGAGGAGGTCGAGCGCATCTGCGAGAACCCCACATACCGCGTCGTGGACGCCCGCGCACCCGAGCGTTACCGTGGCGAGGTCGAGCCCCTCGATCCCGTGGCGGGACACATCCCAGGTGCCATCAACCACTGCTTCCTGGACAACCTGGAGGCGGACGGGACATTCGTCGCGCCGGACCGGCTCCGAGCGACACTCGGCGCGACCCTCGGTGCCACGCCGGGGGCGCGAGTGATCGCCTACTGCGGATCCGGGGTCACGGCCTGCCACAACCTCCTGGCGCTGGAGCATGCGGGCCTGGCAAGCGGCCGGCTCTACCCGGGCTCTTGGAGCCAGTGGTGTGCCGACCCACGGCGCCCGACCGCGACGGGCTAGGAGTCCGTGGTGAGCCCGAGGACGCCCGCGTGGCGGAGCGCGACCGGCATCGGCGTCGCGACGGTACTCGCACTCCTCGCCGCCTGCTCCTCCGAGCCAGCGTCGACACCTCCGAGTTCACCGACGCTCCCTGCGCTGCCCACGCTCGCCTTCGAGGAAATGGGGGAGGAAGCGCGCGAGCGTCTCGAGGCCGTCCACGGCGCGTCGACTCGGGCACCCGACGACCCGGAAACCGTCGGCCGCCTCGGCATGCTCCTGCACGCGTACCAGCAGTACGGCTCCGCCGAGCCCTGCTACGAACGGGCCCACTTGCTGGCACCCCGGGAGTTCCGCTGGGCGTACTACCTAGGCACGGTGCGCTTCTTCCTCGGCAAGGACATCGAGGCCGCCACCGCCCTCCGACAGGCCCTCCAGCTGAACCCGACCTACGTGCCGGCGCAGCTCGCGCTGGGAGACGTGTTGCTCGCCGCGGGCGAGCTCGATGCCAGTCGTGAGGTCTATGCCTCGGTCATCGCTGTCCAGCCCGAGCTGGCGCTGGCCCACCATGGCCTGGGCCGCGTCCAGTCGGCCCAGGCGGACCCGCAGGGCGCAATCGAGCACTACCGCCAAGCCAGCGAGCTGTCGGAGTCGTTCGGGAACGTGCATTACGCCCTGGCGCTGGCCTACCGAGACGTCGGGGACAGCGAGCGCTCCGAGGCACACCTGGCCCTCTACGACCGCTATCGCGGCGTCGAACAACCGCTGGATGATCCGCTGCTGGCGGACGTCCAGCTCCTGAGAGCATCGGATGCAGTGCGGCAGTTCAAGGTGGGGCTCGGACACCTTGGTGCTGGACGAGCCGAACCCGCGATCGCTGCGTTCGAGTCGGCGCTCGAGCAGGATCCGACGCTGGTCGAGGCTCGTGTGAACCTGATCAGCCTGTACGGCCGCGGCGGCGAGGTCGACAAGGCCGTGATCCACTACCGTGCCGCGCTGGCCATCGCACCGGATCATCTGAACCTGCACTACAACTACGGGATTCTGATGCGGTCCGTGGAGCGGCTCGACGCTGCGGCTGAAGCCCTGGAGCGAGTGGTGGTGCTCGACCCCAGCCACGCGGGCGCTCACGTGAACCTCGGCCTGGTTCGCGAGCAGCAGGACCGCATCGAGTCAGCGATGGCTCACTACCGGATGTCCCTCGAGCACGACCCCAGCACGCGACTGGCCCACCTCCAGCTTGGCTGGATCCTCCTGTCACGTGGGCAGTCTGGCGACGCGGCGGAGCACTTCCAGCGCCTATCGAGTCCGGTCGATGCGCAGACCGCGTCCTTCCTGTTCCGCGCGGCGCTGGCCTACGGCGGGACTGGACAGATGCCGCAAGCAATCGACTATGCCCTGCGCGCCAGGACGCAGGCGGAGACCCAGGGCCAAACGGATCTGGTGGCGGCGATCGACGACGCCTTCGGCGGGAGCCCCGACCGGTGACGTGGCGCTTCGTCCGCAGCGTGGTGCTGACGCTGCCGCTGGCCGTAGCCTGCGGCTCGGCGCCCGATGCCCCTCCGACCGAGCCGCCGGATCTCGCGCCGTCGACCCCAATCTTTCGCGAGGCCGCCTCCTCCAGCGGACTCACCTTCCAGCACTTCCCCGGGGGTACGGGCCGCCTTTACATCCCGGAGATCATCGGTGCCGGTGCGGCCCTGCTGGACTACGACGGCGACCTCGACGTCTACCTCGTCCAGGGCGCCATGCTCGACCCAGACATCCCCACCGCCCGTGCCAGCTTCCCTCCACCGGATCGGCACTGGCCCGGCAATCGCCTGTATCGCAACGACCTGACACCAGACGGGACACTCGGGTTCACGGACGTGACCGATACGGTCGGCGTTGGCGACGACGGCTACGGTATGGGTGCGACGGTTGGTGATTACGACGGAGACGGCCACCTGGATCTGTACGTCACGAACCTCGGGTCGAACGTGCTCTACCACAACGACGGCGACGGCAGCTTCACCGACGTCACCCGGCAATCCGGAACCGACGACCCACGCTGGAGCACGAGCGCGACCTTCGTGGATTACGATCGCGACGGCGACCTGGATCTCTTCGTGGTGAACTACATCGCCTTCACCCTCGAGCAGCACGAGGACTGTCAAGACGCGACAGGCGCACCGGACTTCTGCAATCCGTCGATCTACGAACCGGTGCCCGACCGATTACTGCGCAACGACGGCAACGGACGATTCACCGACGTGAGCCGAGCGGCCGGTCTCGAACAGGCCTACGGCAGCGGCCTCGGCGTGACCTGCGCCGATTTCGACCGCGACGGGTGGGTGGACATCTACGTGGCCAACGACGGCAATGCCAATCAACTCTGGCGCAACCTGGGCGACGGCCGCTTCTCGGATACGGCGCTGATGTCGGGGACGGCCTACAACCTCGAGGGGGTGGCCGAGGCCGGGATGGGGGTCACCGCGGGTGACGTCGACGAGGACGGCGATGAGGATCTGTTCGTGACCCATCTGGCGCACGAGACCAACACGCTGTACCTGAATGACGGCCGCGGCAACTTTCGCGACGTCACCGCCCGGTTCGGCCTCTCGCAGCCCAGCTTCCGATACACCGGCTTCGGCTCGAAGTGGTTCGACTATGGCAACGATGGCCGGCTAGATCTGTTCGTGGCCAACGGTGCCGTGACCTCCGTCGAAGCCCTACGTGGCGAGCGGTATCCCTTCCATCAACCCAACCAACTCTTCCGCAACATGGGCGGGGGGAGCTTCGAGGACATCTCCGCATCGGCCGGCCCGGCCTTGGCACCCTCCGAGGTCAGCCGAGGCGCGGCGTTCGGAGACGTCGACAACGACGGGGACATCGATATCGTCGTGACCAACAACAACGGTCCGGTCCGGCTCCTGCTGAACGAGATCGGCTCGGCCCGATCGTGGATCGGCGTTCGCCTGAGCGGCCGATCGGTCAACGCCGAGGGCATCGGGTCGCGCGTGGGGTTGATCTTCGACGACGACACGACCGTATGGCGCCGCGCGCACCGAGACGGCAGCTACCTCAGCTCCAACGATGTGCGCGTCCATCTTGGGTTCGGCGCACGGACCACGGTGACCGGGATCGTCGCCCAGTGGCTCGGCGGTTCATCCGAAATCTGGACCGACGTGAACGTCGGGCAGGTCATGCAGCTGATCGAGGGAACCGGGCAGCCGTGGGAACCGAGCCTAGACGTGGCGCCCCAGCGCTGAGCGTGCGGTGGTACGGCCGACCTCACACGCTCACGGGTGACCGAAACACGCGCCCGGCGTCGCTCACGCCCCCGAACACACCTGCGCTGTCCCTCAAGCAGACGCCGGGATCACGTCTCGCCGGCTACGATGCCGGTCCAGAACGTGCTGACCGAGCTTCTTGCTCAGGTAGACCTTCGACTCGAGGTGGTCCAGGGGATTCGGCTCGAACTTGATGACGTCGAACTGCAGGTGGTCCAGAGTGCCACGCATGTCGTAGAAGCAGTTCTTCGTCTTCACGACGATCTCGTCGAAGCCGCTATCGATCGCCCAGCTCTCGTGCTCCTCGGTGAGCGCACGGAAGTGCCCCTGGCCTCGCCAGTCCCGGCGCGTCCCCCCGATCCACTGATACAGGATCTTCCGACCTTCGAAGACCACGCAGTTGTGGAGCCTCGCCACCAGATCGGCGAGCTTGGGGTCGCTCTCCTGAGCGCGGACCTCGTGGGTCACCTTGTACGACACCGGTACGACGGAGTCGGGGTCGTCGGGCTGGGGCGCGAGGGCGAGCAGGATCGAATGGTCGCGCTCCTCGAGGCGATCGACGATCTCCGTGGCGGTCTTGCGTCGGGGAAACTCACCGAAGAACTCCTCGATGTACTGGATCTCGAGCGCCCCCTGCTCCAGCGGATATCTCTTGATTAGATAGGGCGTTTCCATCGCGTCTGGGTCCAGCCGGTCAGCGTGCTGACGTCGGGCCCGACGCAGCGGACCCCACCCCGCCCGCGGGTACCCTCATCGGGATCGGAGAAATTAGCCCGAATCTTACCAGATCCTCATATCTCGGTGGCCACCGCCCACGAGCGACGTGTCTTGATCGTTCGTGAAACGACCGCCGGAATCAGGCGCCATGTGGATCGGGACGAGGGGCCTACCGATCAACGAACAAAATACGAAAGCTTCGATCTATACTCGACCATGCCTCCGACGGCACGGATGCGGGGCCGCGGCACGCCGGACAACCCGCCCAACCGCTTCGAGCGGCTCCACATCGAGGTGGACGAGGACGTGCACGAGTTGCCACGGGAACCCGGTGCACCGGTCCGGACCGAGTACTTCTACGACACCACGCGCAGCCTCATCACACGCAACGACAGCCCCGACGTGCCGTTCGAAACGAGCCTCAACCCCTACCGGGGATGCGAGCATGGTTGCGTCTACTGCTACGCTCGGCCCTACCACGAGTACCTGGGGCTCTCGGCTGGTCTCGACTTCGAGACCAAGATCTTCGTGAAGGAGCGCGCGCCCGACCTCCTACGCGACGAGCTGTCGAAGCGGTCGTGGCAGCCTCGCATGCTCGCGCTCAGCGGGGTGACCGACCCCTATCAGCCCGTCGAGCGACGGTTGGCGATCACCCGCGGGTGCCTGCAGGTCCTCGCCCGCTTCCGCAACCCGGTAGGCGTCATCACCAAGAACATCCTCGTGACCCGCGACATCGACGTCCTCGGCCAGCTCGCCGAGCACGACGCCGTACACGTGGCGCTGTCCCTCACGACGCTCGATGAGGGCCTGCGGCGGGTGATGGAGCCGCGCACCGCGACCAGCGATCAGCGGCTCGAAGCGGTCGCGCGTCTGAACGACGTGGGGATTCCGGCCGGTGTGATGATGGCGCCGCTCGTGCCCGGCCTGACCGACCACGAGATCCCCAAGCTGCTCGAGCGCGCCGCCGAGGCCGGGGCCAGATTCGCGGGCTACACCATGCTTCGCCTGCCCCACGCGGTGGCCCCACTCTTCATGGCCTGGCTCGACGAGCACGCTCCGACGCGCAAGCGCAAGGTACTCGGGCGACTGCGGGACCTCCGCGGCGGCGCCCTCACCGATTCGCGCTACGGGTCACGTATGCGGGGCGAGGGCCGGTTCGCGGAGCTGGTCGCCTCGATGTTCCACACGGCACGAGAGCGGGCCGGTATCCCGCGACGTCTGCCACCGCTCTCCGCCACCGCCTTCCGGCGGCCGGACGCGACGCCGTCGCTCTTCGATTGAGTCGGGATCCAGAGATCTCCGCTGGACAGAGAGCCTCATCGTGAAGATCGTCACCATCGGCGACTACTACCGCATTGGCCCGGTCGTCGCCGCACGGCACGGAATCGAGCTGTTCGTCCTCGCCCACCCACGGATGGTCGAGCGCGACGCCGGGCACCCGTCCGTCGACGGCGCGTACCCGTACCACCCACGCTACAAGCTCGACCCTCGCGCCGCGCACCAGGTACGGGACGTCGTCGCGTCGGTGAAGCCAGACCTTCTCCATGGCTTCGGGAGCCGTCCCCTTGCCAGCGCGGTCCTGGGTACCCTCGGCATGCGTGACGCCCCTCCGATCGTGTCCTATCGCGGGATCGTCGACCGCGCGAGCTATCGCGACCCCGCGAACTTCATTACCTACCGGCACGCGAGGGTTGTCGCCCATGCCTGCGAATCGAACGCGGCCAGGGACGCCCTGATCGCGAGTCGAATCGCGCCCGACGCGTGCACGACGGTCTATCCGTGTGTCTGGCCAAGTCGCCTCGAACCGAGCAGACGATCCGCGCGGGAGTCTCTAGGGATTCCGGTCGACGCCTTCGTCGTCGGCACGATCGCCACCATCCGCCCGGTCAAGCGGATCGACCTTCTGCTGCGCGCGGCGTTGCGATGCACCGATCTGCCGAACCTCTACTGGCTGCTGATCGGACCCGTGCGTGATCCCCGTGTGGCACTGCTGGCGCGACACCCGCGCATCCGCGACCGCGTCCGCCTGCCGGGCTATCGGATCGACGCCGCAGCGCTCATTCGCGGCGCGGACGTCATGGCCTTGCCATCGCGGCGTGACAGCATCGCCAGAGCGTTGCTCGAAGCCATGGCCGCGGGGGTGTGTCCGATGGTGAGCGACTCGGGTGGCCTGAAAGAGGCCGTGCGTCACGGGCAGGATGGTCTGGTCTTCCGACGAGGCAACCTGAGCGAGCTCATCGACACGGTGCGCACGCTGTACGCGGACCGAGACCGGATGAGGACCTACGCGCACTCGGCCCAACGCCGGGCACGAGAGCTCTTCTCACCCGAGCAGATGAGCGACCGCCTGATCCAGTTCTATCGACGGGTGCTCGCGGGCTGACCCCGGCGAACCGAGACGTATTGCTCGCGTAAGGAGCACAGGCCACGACGTTCATGGCTTGGTGCCTTCCATGAAGAACGATTCTGGCTTGTACACCCGACCGCTCTCGTCCACGTCGAGGTTGAATCGATGCCACTGACGGACGCGACTCTCGTCGGCGGTCCCGGCCTCCGTTTGCTCGAGCGATCTCAAGTAGAGGCGCGCGAGCCGCTCCAGGTCCGGGACCACGACGCGCAGGACGCCGCCTGGTTCCAGGACTCTCACGCACTCACGCACCAGCCTCTCGGCCTCGGTGCGGCCCAGATGCTCCAACACATGTGACGAGTACACCACCGCGAAGGCGCTCTGGTCGAACGGCAGGGCCATGCGCAGGTCGTGGGCCAAGACCTCGGGGCCTCGAGGTCTCACGTCGAGGTTGGTCCAGGACGGGAGGTAGCGGGATCCGCAGCCGAGATTCAGGAAGCGTGTCGACGGGTGGGCATCGGCGTCGTCCATCAGCACACCCCAGCGCCATGTCGGTGGGCGGGATCGAAGCGTGACATGACGCGGTCCACGGCGGGCGCCACACGCTCGGGGGTGTAGCGCGCCGCGGTCGACCTCCCACGCGCACGAAGGCCCCTGGCGAGGTCCGGGTCGCGGAGCACGCGCTCGATGGCCCCCGCGAAGGCAACCGTCTCCTCGGGGTCGACGATCAGGGCCCCGTCGCCGAGGACCTCGCCGAGCGCGGTGCGGCCGGAAGACACGACCGGTGCGCCACAGGCCATCGCCTCCACCGGCGGGAGCCCGAAACCCTCGAGCAGGCTCGGGTAGGCGAAGACCGCGGCGCCCGAGTACAGCGCTCGAAGCTCCTCGTCGCTGCGATGTCCGAGCAGATGCACGTCTCGTCCTATGCCGGCATCCATCGATCGCCGTCTCACCTCGCCTCTCATGCGATGGTCCGGGCCGGCGAAGACGAGCGGGTGCCTCCGCCGCAACGCCGCCGGCAGACGGGCGTAGGCATGGACCAGGGCCAGCGGATTCTTGTGGCGACGCAGCGCGCAGACACAGACGACCCCTCCTTCGCTCACCCCCATGGCCGCGTGGTGGTGCATCCGCGCCTCGGCGGCCATGGGACGCATCGACTGGTGAATCACCTGGGGGACGACCTCGATGCGGCCTCGGGCGGCAGGAAACCATCGTTCCAGCTCACACCGAGCGAACTGCGAATCGGTGACGATCACAGCGGACCGACTCAGGCAAACGCGCACGATGGCGCGGAACTTCAGACCGCGCACCCACCGGTGCAGCCGCCTGCGATCATCCTGTCCGAGCGGGTTGGCATCGTGGATCGTCGCGACATGCCTCACGTCATCGCGGGCGGCAGGACGGTTGTGGGGTGTCCACAGGCAGGCTACACCACGGAGGCGTCGTGCCCAGGATCTCCGCTCGCCCGGCACGGTCGCCGCGCCCTCGCGCGCTCCACCGTCCTGCAGAACCAGAATCTCGTGGCCCGCTGCCTGGAGCGCCCGCGCATGCGACTCGACCGTGCGCGTACAGGAATCTGGCGGATCCTTCAGCGACCGCCCATCCAGCGCGACGCGCATGGCGTTTCGAGCAAGAGCTACACGACGCCGCACCGGTCGACTGCGGTGGGACCCTCACCACTGGCTGCCAGCGTCTCCACCGTTCGAGCTGCGTCGTGCTCGTGGCGCCACCGCTCGGCGAAGTGGGCCGCAGACCGGCGGTAGTGCCCGTAGTACCGAGACATGTCCTGCAGTAACGCCGGAATCTCGTCCAGCGTCGCCGCCGCCAGCCCGACGTGTCCACGAGGGTAGCCCGGCAGCGCCCCCCGACGGACCGAATCCGCGTCCAGGAGCACCGCCTCTGCCGACCGGACCCGTACCGATCCCCGCTCGTAGGCTCGCGCGAGCGTGACTCGCACCCGCCGTGTCCCCGCGTGCAGCGTGATCAGGGATGACACGCCCCCCTCGGTCCGCCTCGCCACGGTCGTTTGCGGCACGCCAACAGCTTGGGCTCGATCGTCGAACTGCCGTGCGGTGAGCTCGAAGTAGGTACTCGCCCTGGCCGGGGTGAGCCCGCGAAACCGGAGGGCCAGCGCCAACGCGCCCGGTGGGACATCAATCTCGGTGGCGCTGCCGTGCACCGGCTGGGCTGGCGCAAGTCCCATCAGACCCTCCAGGTACTCGGCGTTCGGCCTCTCGATCTGCTCGCTCAGCCAACACCCGGCCGGCACGATGACCGGGATGCCGGCCGCGAGCATCTCCACCAAGACGCCTGCGGCCCGCGCGGAATAGCGTCGAGCATCGTAGAGAAACAAGCCGATGTCGGCCTGATGTATCAGCTGCACGTACGTGGCCGAGTCGAGGGGATACATGACCGGTACGATCGGCCACCCGCAGCCTGGGTCAGGCTTCGGAAGAATCCCGGCGGTTCGCCCCAGGTCTCGCGGGAGCACTCGGCGCAGGACCTTCTGGTCGGCCTGCAGCACCAGCTGCATGCGGCCATCGCCCAGCGGCCCCGCACGCAGCTCCTGGATGAGTTGCGTCAACGCCACGCGTCCCTTCTCCCGTCGGACCGCGCCGGCACACACCACGCGCAAGGGACCATCGTGTGGGCGACAGACCCGCGGCTCGAGCGTACGGCTCGCGGGATACGGCAGGGGCCGAAACCGGCCGACACGCATGAGGTCGTACTGGTCGGCCATTCGCTCGCTCGTGCAGTAGAGACGTAGGCGGTGCTCCGGCACGAGAGCGAGCGCCGCCGTGAACTGTCGGCGGAAGCGCTCCAGACGAGCTCGTTGTGCCCCGTGCTCGTGCTCGCGTCCGGTGAAGACGTCGAAGTGGAACTGCAGGTGCCAGGCCACGGCACGGCTCTCCGGAGATCTCTCCAGGAACCGCACGATCCCGAGCAAATCGAACTCGCTCAGGGATGGAAAGAAGATGACGTCGTCCGGACGCCAGCCGAGCCGGGCGAACAGCATGCCGCAATCGTCCGCATAGCTTGCGATCCGCTGGCGACGATCCGGCCCGTACACGTCGCCCCAGCGGTGCAGCATCGCGGCCGCACCAGCCCACCGCCCCTGGCTCCCCCCGTCAGTGTCGTCCAGGACCCGACCGTCGACGCCGATCGGATGCGCGCACCTGCCGTCCGGGCCCAGCCAGTAGCGGGTGCTGGGGCGGTAGCGAAACACGGTCTCGACGGTGGCGGAGGGCCACGCTCCGTCGTCGGACCAGCGGACGTTGGTCGCGAGCACGCACGCATAGCCGATCTCGCTGGCCGCCGCGAGCACGTCGACGGCGTACTGGTAGTTGTGTCCGCCCACGGCGTCGAGCCAAGGATCGATCAGAATGAAACGAGACATGTCCCGTCGGAATACCGCCCGCGGCAGCGCAGGGCCTGCAGCGCCCTCCCGTGGCGGCTAGCCAGTGCCACGAACCGAATGTCGTGCGAGCGCCTCGAGCTGGTCGGCGAACAGCCCCCTGAACGCCGGGCAGCTCACGACCAGATCGTCGACCGAGCCGTCCCCCACGATCTGTCCCTGATCGAGCACGATGACGCGAGGGAATCGACTGATCGTGGAGAGCCGGTGGCCGATCGCGATGACCGTGCGCTGGCGCAGCCACGCCTCCAGACGCCCGTAGATCGCCGCCTCGGTTTCGCCGTCCATGGCACTCGTCGCCTCATCGAGGATCAGGACGCCGGGGTCGCGGAGGATCGCCCGCACCAGGGCGATGCGCTGCTTCTCGCCTCCCGAGAGCTGCCGCCCAGCTTCCCGAAGCGGGGTGTCCAGTCCACACGGCAACCTCCCTACCAGGGTCTCGAGACGTGTCAAGCGCACCGCCCCCGCCACGGCCTCGCGTGGAGCGTACCACGAGCCGTAGCGCAGGTTCCCGATGAGTGGTCCACTGAAGAGGAAAGGTTCCTGCTGCAGGAGGCAGATGGCCCGACGGAGCCCATCGACAGAGTAGTCGGCCAGGTCGCGCCCATCGAGGCTGATCCGACCCACCGAGGGTACATGGAACCTCACGAGGAGACTGGCGAGCGTGCTCTTCCCTGCCCCGGTCGTGCCGACGAGCGCGACGCGCTCCCGCGGCGCGATCGTCACGCTGACTTGACGCAGCACGGACTCGCCGCGGCGGTAGCCGAAGGAGACCCGCTCCAGGCTCAGGCGGCCACCCGAAGGGGGCGCCAGCCTGAGCCCGCAGGACGGTGCGGCGCCGGGCAAGTCGATGATCTCGTACACGCGCGACGCCGCCGTCACCACCTGCCCCTGCAGCGTGCTCTGGATCTCGCTGAGTCGCCGCAACGGCTCGACGACCTGGCCCGCGAACAGGCAGAACGCCAGGAGAGCCCCCGCGCTGATGGCCCCGCTGGCCAGCTGGGACGTGCCGTACCACACCGTGGCCACGAGCCCGACGCCGGTCGAGACGAAGATCGATGCCACGAGCACAGCCGACCAGAGCTCGGTTCGGAGCAGCTCCCTGCGCACGCTGGCGTTCTGCGTGCGAAAGCGGGCGAGCTCGAACGCCTCGGCCTGAAACCCCTTGATGGTGGCGAACCCATGCAGCTGTTCGTTGAGGAGCGCGCCGAGCGTCCCAGTCGTCCGGCGCGCGCTGCCTCCCCACCGCCGGACCACCGCACCGAGGCGGCTCAGGAGCAGTCCGGTCAAGGGAACGAGCGTGCAGATCATGAGCGCGAGCCGCCAGTCCAAGACGAAGAGCATCGTCAAGGACCCCACCACCACGATGCCGTCCCTGACCACGCGTCGAGCGATGGCCCCAAAGAATCCCGAGAGGGCCGTGGCATCGCCGACGACCCGCGCCAGCAGATCACCGCTGGCCAGCTCGACGAGCTGGGGCACCTCGAGGGTCAGCAGGCGCTGGACCGCGCGGTTGCGCAGTCGCTCGACCACCCGCTGGCTCACACTCGCGATGAGGTACCGCGACAGGAGCAACGTCACCGTCGCCACGCTGACGACGAGCGCCCCGTGGAGGATGAGACCGTTCAGCGCCCCCCGATCGCCAGACGCCAACGGCCCTTCCACGACCGCCTTGACCAGCCAGACCAGGTAGAGCTGGGCCCCGGCCAGCACGGCCATCGAGAGAACGGCGAAGCACAGGCTGGCGGGGAACGCCAAGTGCTCACGCAGCAGCCGGCCAAACAGGACAAGCGAATGCTCCTCGACGTGGTCGCTCGGCCCCAGCGACGAGCGTGCACGACCGACGAGACAGGCGGCCACTCGCTTCCAGTGGAACCATGTGCTCCGGAGGAGCCGCGTGGCCTCGGCGGGCTCGGACACGGAGCGACGCAGAATCCGCCGATTCTTGCCAGCGTTGGTCCGCACCTGGCGCCACTGGTCGCCGAGCCATCGACGGAGTGTCCAAACCTCGACGAGGATCTCGTCGCGACCGAGCGCCCGGTAGGCGGTGAAGCGCTTGTGGCCGTCCGCCACCAGGAAATGTCCGGCGAGCCGGATCACCGAAACCGGCGGGAACCGGTCCCCCCGCTGCATCTTGATCCGGTACTCGGCCACACGGTCCGGAGCGTGCGTGATCTGGAGCAGGTCCGTCACGCTCTCGATGGGCAGCCGTCGTGTCGGCAGACTGGCCAACCCAGGGTCGAACGGGTCGATGTCTGACGCGGGAGTCGCCGGAATCGGGTCGCTCACGTTCGTTCGGGCCTTCGCGCGAAAAGGATAGCATGTTGGCGTGGCGATGCTCGTCGACCATCTCGCCTCCGTCGATCAGGGTGGCGCGGCCATCGCGGCTCGGCGCATACACCGAGCCGTAAGGCAGACGGGCATCGAGAGCCGCTTCTGGTGTGCGCGTTGCGTGGATGGCACGGCCGCCGAGGACGGATGCCGATCGGTCCAGTGGAGGGAGCCGGTTGGCGAGGCATGGTCCTTCCACTCGGCCACGGCGGCGCTCGCGGCGTGGAGTCGCCGGCTGCGGGCCCGCCTGGAGCTACAGCGTGCGCTGTCGGGGCGTGGACCGGGATTCGAGCAGTTCACGGTGCCCTGGAGAGGCAAGACCCCCGGGTGGAACGTCGGGACCATGGGTGCGGACATCCTCCACCTTCACTGGATCGCGACGCTCATCGACCAACCCTCTCTCTTCGCCACCCTCCCGGCCGAGCTCCCGATCGTCTGGACCGTCCACGACATGAATCCCCTCACCGGTGGCTGCCACTACGCCGGTGACTGCGAAGCCTTCACGTGCGCGTGCCGGGACTGCCCGCAGCTCGGCCGGCGTGGCGCGACCGATCTGTCGAATCGGGTATTTCACGCGAAGCGTCGGGCGCTGGAAGGCAAGAACGTCCACCTCGTGACGCCTAGCCGCTGGCTGGAACGTGAGGCCCGCCGGAGCCGAGTGCTCGCAGGGGTTCGGAGCTGTCGCACGATTCGCTACGGTCTCGACACGACCGCCTTCTCGCCGCGACCACAAGTCGAGGCCCGGCACCTGCTGGGCCTGCCGAACGACCGCGTCATCGTCGCCTTCGGTGCCGATTCGGTGGACAATCCCAGAAAGGGCTTCGCGGCCTTCCTCCGGGCACTCTCACTGCTGGAGGACCGCCGTCGGATCGTGGCCGTGGTGTTCGGCCGACGGAGACGGTCCGTGGAGCTGGGCGACGTCTGTCCGCTCGTCGACCTCGGGCATACCACCGACGGGTCGAGGCTGGCAACCATCTACTCGGCAGCGGATGTCATGGTCGTCCCGTCGTCTGAAGAGATCTGCGGCCAGACCGGGCTCGAGGCCATGGCCTGCGGAACACCGGTCGCAGCGTTCGCGGTCGGAGGCATCCCGGAGTACGTGCACCCGTTCGACACCGGCCTCCTCGCCCATCCCGGCGACCCAGCAGACCTGGCCCGCCAGATCGGCTGGCTGGTCGCGCACCCCGCCGAGAGGCAACGTCTGGGTCACAACGCGCGCACGCTGATCCGACGGGAGTTCGACGCCTCGCACCAAGGACAGGCCTACGCGCGGCTCTACAGCGAGCTGCTGGACGCAGCCTCACTCCCCCGTTAGGACCTCGACGAAGCGCCGTGCCGCCTCTCGCTGGACGGGCCCGAGATCGTCCACGTTCGCCGTCAGACCCGCCCACCGGAGGTGCAAGGTTACCGGCACCCCGCTACTCCGGTGCGCGGCCGCGAGGCGGGTAGCCCAGGCGGGGTCCGTCCGATCGGACGGCCGCGTCTCCGTTTCGCTGATGGCATTCGGCTCGTCGTTCCACGCGAGCTTCTCCGTCTCGGCCTGCACGCTGGCGACGAACGCCGCCTGCTCCTCCGGTGACTTCACGCGGTCCGCGTGGATGGCCGTCCAGTCGCCGCCCGTCAACAGCAGGCCTTCGTGACTGGACCCCAGGGTCATCGGTACCGCCGACGGCACCTCCGCCCGAAGCTCCTGCAAGAACTCCGGGGCGGCCAGCCAGGGCTGCTGGGTGCCATGGTACGGCTCGTTGACGTCCATGAGCGTGTTGGCATAGTCGTGGCAGATCTGCCCGAGCTCACGCATCCACTCCCTCACGCCGTCCCGGTTCAGGTCGTAGCCCTCGGGCCCGGTGTCCACGGCGCCGACCACCTGCACGTACAGACCCCGATCACGACAGACCTCGAGCGTCTGCGGCAGCCATGCCAACCCCTCGGCGATCGTTCGCGGGGATCGGTAGACCGACGAGGGCACGACCCGTACGTAGTTGAAGCCCTCGGCGACCAGCCAATCGGCGAAGCGCAGGTCTCCGTGACGCCCGATACGCTCTGGTAGGTCGAATCCGGACGCCGCGATGGGGCGCACCGCGTCGCCGTCGGCCCGTGCCAGTCGAACACCGTCGACTCGCAGCCTCCCCGGGGCCGTCGCCCACGGCTCGAACCACGCGCTTGACGCGAGAGTCAGCGTGCGATCGCGTGGACCAGGAGGAGGCACAGGCTCTCCGACGTAGCGGACGGACATCACCTCACCATGCAAAGGTCTGCGGCTAAGAGGATGAGAGCGTGCAGCGAGCTCGGGTCAGCTCAGCTGCTGCATCATCACGCCGGTGTCCGTGACCCCCCAGTGCTCGGCGACCTTACCGTTTTCGAACCGCACGAAGTCGGCGAACGGAACGGCAATTGGCTTACCCGTCGGCGCCAGGCCCAAGAACTCCCCGCGGTGGGTGCCCTTCATCGTCGCGCGGACGACGACCATGGCGCCTTCCGCCACGATGTCCTCGATGATCATCGTGAAGTCCGGGAACGCCGTCCGAATCATCGCGAAGAACTGGCGCACGCCTTCTCGGGTCGGGTCGAGTCCCGGAAATTCGTCGTGCTCGACATAGTCTTGTGTCGTCACCTCATCGAAAATTTCCAGCCGCCTCGCATTGATCGCGTCGTAGAAACGCCGGACGACCGCCTTGTTCTCTTCGGACATCACTGCCTCCTCTCCCGGAAACGGGCCGACGAAGTCCTCGCGCGGCGAGACGCGCCTACCCTCATCCTAACTCCTCCTGTCGTCGTGCCGAGCGGTCCCTTCGCGATGATGCGCTCACCCCGGTCGAACGCCACCGACGTCTGGGCGTACCGACTCCGACGTCAGATGATCGACCTATTCGTCCACTCCTTCGGCCAGGTTCGGCCGAGTGTAGCACGCGGCTGGTCCGGCGACGGCGTGAGTGCTGAAACACCCACCACGAACCTCTGGTCGATCGTGTTGAGAAGGAATTCTGCTAGCCTGGTGGCCTGTCTCGGTCATCGTGAGATCGGTGGGACGCCCCGTCCGGCGGGGCCTTGATGCGTGACCGAGACACGCCACGAGTCTTGGAACCCGACCGAGGAGGTCCCGATGAGGAGCACCACCGCCCTGCTCGCCACGACCCTGGTGGCGTGCGGCCCTGCACCGACACCGGCCCCTGAGCCAGGCGCCATCGCCTACGTCGGCGCCACCGTCGTCGATGGTACCGGCGCAGAGCCGGTTCCCGACGCCGTGCTGGTGGTCCGCGACGGCCGGATCGAATGCGTCGGCAGCGAGGTGGAGTGCCCGCTGCCGGCGGACGCGGGGACGGTCGACCTGGGCGGCCTCTGGATCGCCCCGGGGCTGGTGGACGCGCACGTCCACTTCGCCCAGACCGCCTGGGCCGATGGCCGTCCCGACGGCCTGAACGTCACCGACGACTACCCTTATGCCGCCGTGGTCGCCGGGCAACGGGACAACGTCACCACGACCTACCGCTCCTATCTCTGCTCGGGAGTGACGGCGGTTTTCGACGTGGGCGGCTTTCCGTGGTCCTGGGCGCTCCGGGACGATGTCGAGGAAGGCGTGACGGTTCAGGGATCGGCTGATGCCACGATCGCACCGCCGCACGTAGCCGCCGCCGGGCCGCTGCTGACCTGGGTGCCGGCGAGGATGTCGCTTCCGGCGGAACAGGTCATGGTGCAGATCGACGACGAGGCGGAGGGGCGCGAGGCCGTCGGGTACCTGGCCGACTTCGAGAGCGACGCCGTCAAGGTGTGGTTCCTGTCCGTACCCGAGAGCGACCCGGATGCGCCGTCGCCCGAGCAGGTCGACGCCCGGGTGATGGCTATCGGTGAGGAGGCGCGCCGGCGCGGCCGCCCGCTCATCGTCCACGCGACCAGCCTACGCGAAGCCAAGGTGGCCCTGCGTGCGGGTGCCAGCCTGCTGGTCCATAGCGTCAACGACGAGCCGGTGGACGAGGAGTTCCTTGCCCTCGCCCTCGATCGAGGCACGATCTACACCCCGACGCTCCTGGTCGGAGAGCACAGCTCGTCGATGTACGTGCACGCCCTCGCCGGCGAGACCCCGTCGATCGACGATCCGAACGGCTGTGTCGATCCCGCCACCCGGGAGAAGATCCGCTCGACCCCCGACTACATCGAGCAGGTCACGGTGAGATTCTCGCCCGAAGGCGTCGAAGCCCGCGCCGAGCGCAACCGTCGGGCCAGCAACGTCATGGCCGACAACCTGCGCCGCATCCACCAAGCGGGCATCACCGTGGCCATGGGCACCGACGCGGGCAACCCGCTCACCGTCCACGGGCCGTCGGTCTACGTCGAGATGGAGCAGATGCAGGCGGCGGGCCTCACGGCAGCCGATATCGTGGTGATGGCCACACGCAACGGGGCACGGGCGATGGGTCGTCAGGCCGACCTCGGCACCCTCGAGGCTGGCAAGCTGGCCGACTTCATCGTGCTGCGGGACGACCCAACCGAGGATGTCGCCGCTTTCCGCTCGATCAGCCAGGTCGCCCGCGCGGGCACGCTGGTGTCGGTAGCGGATCTGGCATTCGACATCGAGTAGGCCAGGGCATGTCCTGGGGTCGATCGACGCTTGGGGCTCGTCTGGCAATCGAGACCCTCGGCGGGCGACGGCGCCGGCGCTGTCAATCATCCCCGTGGGGAACAGCGTCCACCGGTCTCGGTCAGAACCGTAGGAACTTGGTGAACTTCACGGCGAAGCCCCGGTTGACCAGCTCCGGGTACCCTCTGGCGGTCGTGTCACGCCCGTCGGTGTACACGACGAACAGGTCGCTTCCGGGCTCGTACTCCCAGCGCCACCTGGCGTTCGTCTCGAGCGCCCCGATGCCAGAGTTGTACTGCACGAGCACGCTGACGAACATGCGCGGGGAGATCGTGAGGATGGGGCGAACCCCGAGCAGCGTCAAGCGGAACTCGCCCTCCGGCAGGTCAACCCAGTTGACCGCGGCGCGCGGTTCGACGGCCACCTGGGGGCTCACCTCCACGCGACCGGTGTAGCCGACCTCCGTTCGATCCCCCGTAAAGAAGCCGCCGCGGATGAGGTTGAGCCTCCCACTGACCTTCCGCTGGGGCCCCAGCTCGTACGCGACCTGGAGATCGGCGAAGTCGTGCGCCCCGACCGGCACGACCACGCCCGGCGACACCTCGAACGGCTCCACCAGGAACTCGTAGTTGCGCGTGTAGTCAACGCTGAGAAGATCGCTGCTGTGAAAGTCGATGCGAAAGGTACCTCGCCCGAGCCGCGTCTCCAGCACGTCGGCGCTGTTGGTGAAACGGTCCAGGCTTGCCTCCCACGTGAGCTGGCGGATCCCGCGGCGGGTGTCGAGCCTGGGGCTGAACCGGCCGAGCACGAAGTTCCGCCGGAAGTCCTGACGCCGGAGGAAGCCGACCTCGGGGTTGAACGCCTTGCCCGCCTTCGTCTGCAGCGCCTCGAAGCCGTACCGGTCGGCGGTGTAGCGGAACTGCGCGTTGTAGCTCTCGGCGTCGCCGGAGATCTCGGTCGTGGCCGATCGCGCGTAGTACGCGTTCACCCTGACGTTCTCGTAGAAGGCCAGGTTCGCGTCCACTCCGAAGACTTGGTTCGACCCGATCCCCGACAGCGAGGGCGTGCGGTTGGTGGCGAGCATGCCGATGCTGCTGCGCCGGAGCACGTCCTGCTTGACGCGAATGACGGTGAAATTGGTCGCCAGGGCGTCGGCCGCCGGGAGAGCCTCCGCCTGCAGGTTGAGGATGCCGATCGACGTCCGTCCCAGCCGCCCGAGCAACCGGCCGCCGACCTGGATGGGCACCGGACGGCCCTCGCCCAAGCCGATGCGACGACTGAAGAAGAGAATAGGCAGCTCGGACTGGGTGCCCCCGACCAGCCGACCACCGGATCCCCCGAACTCGAAGACCCCCTGGCCCTCCAGGAAGAAATCGCGCTTCTCCGGAAAGAATAGGCTGAAGCGCGTGAGGTTCACCTGCTGCTCGTCGATCTCGACCTGCGCGAAATCCGTGTTGTAGGTGAAGTCGGCCGACAGGCTGCTCGTCAACGCGTAGCGCGCGTCGAAGCCGAAATCGGCGTCGAGGTCGTTGGTGACGCCAGAGGGCAGGTCGGTGGTCAAGTTGGAGATCGCGTAGGGCTTGATCCCGATGTTGCGCGAGCTCGGAGGCGGCTCGATGCCGACCAGCGTGGCAGCCGATGACAGCTTCCACAACCCTTGGCCGCCGTAGTTGCGCGGCACCGGTGACAGCAGCGTCTGCTCGTTCTTCGACCGGACCATCCGCATCACGTTGAAGCCCCACACCTGCGGTGCCGTCGGTCGGTAGCGGAGCGACTTGAACGGAATGGCCATCTCGGCCGACCACCCGTTCTCGTTCAGCCGGCTCTTGACGTCCCAGACGGCGTTCCAATCGAAGTTCACGGTGTTCTCGTCGATGATCAGAGAGTCACGGACTCCACCGAGTGGATTGGTTTGAAACGAGACGGCGCTCCGTCGGTCGTAGAACGTGTCGAACGCGACGATGACGTTGTCGTTCAACCAGATGTTCCGGTTGTCGCGACGCATCTCGTTCGCGACGATGAGATCCGGCCGACTGTCCCAGCAGCGAACTCCCACGTAGACGTTGCGTGAGTCGAAGAAGATCCACACCTCGGTCTGCTCGGTGGCTGGCTCACCGCTGTTCGGGTACTGCTGGGCGAAGTCGGACACCGGAGGGTTCGCGCCATACACCGTTTCGTCGAGCACGCCGTCGAGAGTCAGTGGCTCGCTCAGACGGATCGCGCGCATGGTGACGCGACCGTCCTCGCCCCGGGCAACCGTGGCGGGCGGGGTCGGCGGCGGAGGCCCGTCGATGGCGATGACCGACGGTTGCGGCATCTGGGCCGCTGCGGTCGCGACCGCCGTGACACACGCGGTCCACACGGTGAGGCCGGCCAGGGCGACGTCACCGGCTCGCCACGCGCTCACCGTCCGCACCCTCGGCTAGCCCCACGGATTGCCAATTCGATCACCGGCCTGAGCAGAGCGCCGACTGGCCAGCATCACCTCCACGCGGGATCCACGAGGAAGCCGGCGCCGGTGAGCCCGGCATCGACTCGACGTGCTGCGGCCCACTCATGTCCTGGAGCCACCCCCGACCCCAGGCGTAGATCAGCGCGGCGTACTCGTACAACGCTTCCTGGCTCAGGTACAGCGCCTCGCTGCTCGGAACCCAACGTGCGAGTCTGGGTGTCCCCTCGGGTCGCAGGCGCGTAGTCGAGGGAATGGGGTGCATTCCCTGGGCCTCGAACTGGGCTTACCCCGGTTTCGTGGACAGGTACGGACTTGGGTCTCA
>PVBE011346489.1_pt1 | contig 22355 bp, 17 predicted proteins | sample 1631181 | NCBI WGS metagenome assembly PVBE01 (sample SAMN08397723, study PRJNA350692) | Marine metagenome, whole genome shotgun sequencing project. | isolation source: water | place: Pacific Ocean | collected 2012-04 | reverse complement strand
GTTCGGCAACAGCGGCTCGATAACAGACCATTCGAAATCCGTCAGCTCGTAACGTCCACCCATGATCCAGCTCCCACAGTTTGGTAGCTTGAATCACATTTGCCCCCTCAAGGGAATCATTTTATGAGTACGCGACCTAACTTAGGACGTGGTACAAACTTTGGGGGCAGGTCAATCTGCCGGCCGTCGTCCGGTGGGCGAAGAGCCGCTACTGATTTGGTGGTTTCTTGCCGGCGACGTAGGACTTGAAGTCCAGGTCGGCGTTGATCACGTCGTCCATGACGAAGAAGACCAACTCCTTGCGCAGCGCCTCGCGTGCGAGGGGATTGTCGGGCGCCGACTTGGACAGTTCCAGCAGCGAGGCCATCTTCTCGTTCAGGCTGCGGTGATGGAGCTGATGTTTCTTCATCTCGGGATAGCCGAGGCTGGCGAGCAGTGCCTCTTCGCGGGAAAAATGCCGCTTGGCGAAGGCGACGAACTCGGGCACCAGGACGGCGCATTCCTCGGCCTTGTCGTCGTCGATGGCGCCGCCGATGTGGTTGATCATGTCGATAAGACGCTGGTGGTCCCGATCGATCATTTCGCATTCGGTTTCAAACGACGGAGAAAGCTCGACCATTCTCACCCTCCACCGGGTACCTGAGCAAAACGTCAGATGCTCGCCAGCTCGATTTGTAGCGGATCGAGGCGCCCGGAGGCCAGCTGGAATTTACCTCGCGGACGGGAGCGCCGGCGCCCGGAAGGTGGCCCTCACTCCGCCGCGACGGTGGTGCCCCGGTCTCCCTTGCCGGCTTCGCCCGCCGCGCCCGGCCGGGCCCCGCCTTCCAAAACCGTGGGCCGGAAGCCGTGCCCGGCTTCGATCCCGACTGGCGATCGCCAATGAAACCTGTGATCCGGTGGCTGCTTCATACTTCACTGTCCACCGTACTCGCGAACGCGTCGATCAAGCCCTCCCGGGCTTCGATGATATGCTCTCGCCCGGGGAAACGGCCCTGCCGGACGTCGTCTACGAAGTCCTTGAAGCCGGCCACGCGCTCGGCCTGCATCTCCTGCTTCAACTTGTAGAGATTGCGATACTGCTTCGAGTGCCGTGGATAGGGCGGCGGGTTGTTGCCGAGAATGTCTTCCGCGAAGAGGAACTGAATGTCGCCGCCGCCGCCGGCGCCGATCGACGAGGTCAACAGCGTCGTGCGTTTGCTGATCTCGGCGAGAAGTGCCTCCGGAATAACTTCGACCTCGACGGCATAGGCACCGGCGGCCTCCAGCGCCTTGATTTCCCGGTAGACCCAGATCGCTTCATCGAGGGTCTTGCCGACCGCTCGCAACCCCCCTGTCCAAGTACTCTTTCTCGGCACCAGACCCGCATGCCCTTGTACCGGCACGCCCGCTTCGGCCGCCGCGCCGACGAAACGGGGGCTCCACTGACACATGATCGCATCCGCCCCGATCGCCATCGCATCGTAGGCGAGGCGGACGGCTTCGACTTCGCTCGCGGCGGCTAGCAGCGGTACCGAAAACGCCATGAAGGTATTTGGCGCGGCGCGGCGGATCGCCGCCGCCGGTTCTGGCTGCGCGGGATCGAAACGCACTTTCATCGTATCGATCCCGGCTTCCTCGGCCGCGGCCGCCTCCTCGGGTGAGAACGGCAGTGTTTCGACCAGCACACGCTTGCCCTTTTGGTCTCGCAGGTCCCGCACCGTGTAGTTGCGGGTGCCATACGCTCCGCCGAGCGTCATGATCCGCTTCAAACCGCGTTTTGCCGCGTCCCTCGCCGGGATGCCGCCGTCGCCGGTCGCGTGGCTCGCCATTGCTCGTCTCCTTCTCGGCCATGTTACGGGGGAAGCGGCTCGCAGGTCGCCAACTCGCGGAGCGGAGTTTAGCGAACCGGCGAGGGTTCCTCTACCGATCCGCCGAAGGTCCGAAGTAGGCTGCGAAGCACGGGCGCGGGCTTTCCGTTTCGGCGCCGTAGGAAGGGGCCGGTATCGGCGAACGGATAGACGGTCATGCGCGAACTGCTGCGAACCAAAATCCGCGTCGCCCTGCCGGCGATGCTGGCTATACAGTCTTTCGGCACGATGTGCGGTTTCGCCGGCGCCGTCGTGGCGGTGCAAGCCGCCGCCGATCTCGGCGTGAAGTCGACGAATATCGGCATCTACACCGCCGTCATTTATATCGTCGCCATGTTGGCCGGTCTGGGCGCTGGCGGCATCCTCGCCCGCTACGGCGCCATCCGGACCTGCCAGGCCGCCTTGCTGGCCGCGATCCTCGGCCTCGTACTGGCCAGCGCCGTGCCCCTATGGCAGGCGGCGATCGTCGCGGCGATGTCGATCGGCATCGGAATGGGGCCGCTCAATCCGGCCAGTTCGCGGATCTTGGCCAGACATTCTCCGCCCAGATGGCAGCCGTTCGTTTTCTCGGTCAAGCAGACCGGAACGCCGATGGGCGGCATGCTGGCCGGGCTCTTGCTGCCGCCGTTGATGGCGCTCTACGACTGGCGGATCGCCGTCGTCGCCATCGCCGCCCTGCCGCTGCTGACACTTCTCGGGCTTCAGTTGGTTCGAGACGAGTTGGACGACGATCGCGATCCCGCCTTGCGCATCGGTCTTGCCGGCGTCGTGGAGTCGCTGCGCCTGATCGTCGCCAGCAAGCCACTGGCGACGCTGGCGGTGGCCGGCTTTCTCTTCACCTTCGCGCAGATGGCCATTTTGTCCTTCACGGTGATCTATCTCGCCGAGGAGAACGGCCTCTCGACCGAATTCGCCGGCGGCGTCTTCGCGATCATTCACGGCTCCGCTATCCCGGCACGGATCGTTTGGGGCGCCGTCGCCGGTCGTTTCCTCAGCAGCTGGGTCTTGCTCGGCCTGATCGGCGTCATGATGTCGGGCAGCATCGTCGCGTTGAGCTTGTTCACGCCGTTCTGGCCGTTCTGGCTTACCGCGCTGGTCGCCGTGCTGTTGGGCGTCAGCATAAACGGGGCGCTCGGCCTCTTGCTCTCCGAGTTCGCCCGACTGGCGCCACCCGACAAGGTGGCCGAGGCTGCGGGCGGCGGCCAGTTCTTCCTGTTCTTTGGGATCGTCAGCGGCCCCCCCACCTTCGGCGCCATCGTCGAATTCGGCGGCGGTTATTCCAACGCCTTCTATCTGATCGCCGCCGCGACGCTGGTCGCCGGCCTCTTTCTGTTGTCGACGGCGCGGTACCGGGGCCCTTCCTAGGCGCGGCCCATCTCCAGTGCTCTTGGAGCGACGGCCCGCCATCCCCTAAACTCCCGGTGACGCCAGGACAGGGAAAAATGCACGAGACCGATATTCAGACCTACGATTACATCGTCGTCGGGGCGGGCTCCGCCGGCTCGGTCGTCGCGAACCGCTTGTCGGCGGACCCGGGCCATCGCGTGCTTCTGCTGGAAGCCGGCCCCGCCAGCCATCCTTGGTCCCGGATTCCGATCGGCTATGCCAAGCTGATCGAGAACCCCGCCGCCAACTGGTGCTATTCGGCCGAACCCGAGGCCAATACCAACGGGCGAAGAATAGCGGTGCCACGCGGGCGATTGCTCGGCGGCTCGAGTTCGATCAACGGCTTGGTCTTCGTCCGCGGCCAGGCGCGGGATTTCGATACCTGGGCGCAACTGGGCAACAAGGGCTGGAGCTATGCCGACGTGCTGCCCTTTTTCAAGCGCTTGGAGAGTTACGACGGCGGCGAGGACGCTTACCGTGGCCGCGACGGGCCGCTGCGCGTCACCGACCCGGATGAACAGGGACCGCTTTACGATGCCTTGATCAAGGCCGCCGGCCAGGTGGGAATACCGCACAATCCCGACTACAACGGCGCCACCCAAGAGGGCATCGCGATGAGCCAGGCGACCATCGCCAACGGCCGTCGGATGAGTACGGCGCATTGCTACCTCGATCCGATCCGAGGCAGCAAGAACCTCGCCATCGAAACCGGTGCCTTGACCGAAGCGCTGGTGCTGGACGGCAAGCGTTGCACGGGTGTCAGCTATTCCGTCGGCGGCGAGCCGCGCCAGGCGCGGGCGAACCGCGAGGTGGTGGTCAGCGCCGGCACGATCAACTCGCCGCAATTGCTGGAGCTATCGGGTATCGGGCAGCCCGAGCGACTTCGCGATCTCGGCATCGAGGTGCGGCACGCGTTGGGGGGCGTCGGCGAGAACCTTCGCGACCATTACGCGCCTCGAACCCGCTGGGCGGTTGGCATGCCGGGCGTCACCTACAACGACCGGGGCAGCGGGCTCGGCCTCGTCAAGCAGGCATTGCGTTATCTTGTCTCGCGAAAGGGCATGCTGGGCATCCCCGCCGCGCCGATCCGCGCCTTCGTGCGCTCCCGGGAGGGCCTGGAGGGGCCGGACGCTCTGCTGGGCTGGGTGCCGATGCTCTACGAGCCCGGCTACAAACTTTCCAGCGATCCGGGCGTGACCTGCTACGCGCACGCCATGCGCCCCGACAGCACCGGCCATATCCACATCTCATCGGCCGATCCGGGGACGCAGCCGGCGATCAATTTCAACTTTCTCTCCTCGCCGCTCGACGCCGAGATCACCCTCGCCGCGGTCCGCATCGTGCGCGCCCTGATGACCGCCCCCGCAATGGCGTCCTTGCAGGTGGCGGAACTGGCGCCAGGCCCGTCGCTGACCTCGGACGACGAGATCTTGGCCTGGGTCAAGGAGGTGGCCGAGACCACCTATCACCCGGTCGGGACCTGCAAGATGGGCGCCGACCCCATGGCCGTCGTCGACGAACGGCTGAGAGTTCGCGGGCTGCAGGGGTTGCGGGTGGCCGACGCCTCGATCATGCCGACGCTGACCTCGGGCAACACCAACGCGCCCGCCATCATGATCGGCGAGAAAGCGGCGGAGGTGGTTTTGCGGGAAGCATCCGGAACCGGGTAGGGCTTTCACTTCCGTGGCTGCCCAGAGCATCATCCGGCCTCTTGAATATGTCCGACAACTCATTATATGAAAGTTGTCAGACAAATCATTTCTCGCCGCCGGAACCCCCGACGGCTTGGCAAGGGAGATGTGGCAATGTCAGGGACCATCACGAGGCATCTACCGAGTAGGCATTCAGGATCAGCCGCCGGCAATGCGGATGCTGCCGTTGGCGGACCTCGGTCGTCGTATAGAATTCTTGATTTCGAGCCGAAGAGGCCCCAGCGGCGCGACCCGCCGCCGGTTTCCGGCCAAGCGGAAACACCGGCCGCCGGCCTCGCCATAAATGAATCCGAAGTCGAGGCCAGTGATTGCCAGGTCGGGCACGCCTGGATCGGCATGTATCTCGCGTCGAGCGGGCGAGGCTGGAAACTGCTCTAGCCGGAATTCGCAGGTTCCGATTCGAGGCCGGGCTCGGGGCAACGGCACGCTCATGCCCGAGGTGGCGCGGCCTTCCAGCACCATCTCCCTTGCCATCGTCTCCGGAATATTTCAACGTCGCGATGTTTGAGGGAGGGGTGGATGCGGATAATCGTCGAGGAGGCTCGCCGGCTGGTCGAGCGGGTCATGATCGCCAACGATTTGAGCGGCGAAGACGCTCGTATCGTCGCCGAGCACATCATCGATTGCGAGTTGCGGGGTCTCGACTATGGCGGCCTGGCGCGTGTTGTTTCCATCGTCGAGCGGTTGCGGCGGACCGGCCCGCCACGTGGTGCGATCGAGGTTCGGCATGAGACGCCGGTCTCGGCCCGGCTCGACGGCAACGACAACATCGGCTACCTGGTCGCTTACAAGGCGACGGAAATCGCCATTGAGAAAGCCCAGGCCGCCGGCCTGGCGATGGTCGGGGCCGACGGCACCTGGTACACCGGCATGCTGTCCGTCTTCGCCGAGATGGCGGCGGCCCAGGGCCTGGTGACCATGATCGCCTCGAACGCGACGCCTTGGGTGGCGCCGCATGGCGCCGTCGAGGGCCGTTTTGGCACCAACCCGATCTGCTTCGGCTTTCCCAGTATCGGCGATCCGATCATCTGGGACATCGGCACCTCGTCGATCATGCATGCCGAGGTTGTCTTGGCGAAGCGCCTCGGCCACGAGCTCGAGGATGGCCATGCCTTCGATCGCGACGGCCGCCCGACCCGGGACCCGGACGCGGCACTGGCCGGCGCCTTCACGCCCTGGGGCGGCCACAAGGGATCGGGTCTCGGCCATGTCGTGCAATTGCTGGGCATTCTCGCCGGCTCGCCGGTGCTGCCGCCCGACTTGGCGGAATTCGGCTTCACCATCGTCGCGATGCGGCCCGATCTGATGATGCCGGAGGCGGACTACCGCGCCCGGGTCACGGAATACGCCGAGGCGGTGCGCGCCGCCCGTCCGATCGAAGGCGGCCCGCCCGTCCGCATGCCGTTCGACCGTTCCGCCGCGGAACGCCGTCGCCGGCTCGCCGAGGATGTCATCGAGGTGCCGGATTTCGTCCATGCCCGGCTCGCCGAGATCGTCGACGGGTAAGCCGACCAGTGGCGTTCTTGTCGTTCCCATGACGCTGCGTCAGACTGACCGGCGAGACGAAAGCGCGCCGCCGTCCAGGAAAGGCCCCGATATGACATGTCCGCAAACCCGAATTTGGTTGTTCGTGGCGGCACACGCGTCGATGGTTCGGGCGTGATCGAGCTGTTGCAGATCTCGCAATTGCCGCCGTTCCTGGTCGAACGGCTGGAACGGGAATTCACGCTGCATGACTTCGTCGACCCCGCCGACCCGGAGCTGATTCTCGGCGATGTGGGCCCGCGCGTTCGCGGCATCCTGGCCGGCGGCATGAAAGGTGCCGACGCCCATTTGATCGAGCGGTTGGAAAACCTGGAAATCATCGCCTCGTTCAGCGTCGGCTTCGATGCGACCGACGTCGCCGCCGCCCAGGCCCGGGGCGTGATCGTGACCCATACGCCCGAAGTCTTGACCGGCGACGTCGCCGATCTCGCGATGACGTTCATATTGATGGCGCCGAGGCGGATCGGCGAGTCGGAACGTTTCCTCCGCGATGGCAAGTGGCGACAGCGCCGCATGGACCTCGGCACCACCGTCCGCGGCAAGCGGCTCGGCATCCTCGGGCTCGGCCGCATCGGCAGTGCGGTGGCCCGTCGCGCCGAGGTCTTCGGCCTTCAGATCGGCTATCACGACATCAAACCCATGGGCGACTTGCCCTACCGCTCCTACCCGACCCTGCTCGACCTGGCGGCGGCGAGCGATATTCTGCTGGTCTCTTGCGAAGGCGGCGAGGCGACCCGCGGGCTCGTTGGTGGCGCGGTGCTGGATGCGCTCGGGCCGGCCGGGTATTTGGTCAACACGGCCCGGGGCACGATCGTCGATCAGCCGGCGATAGTCCGGGCCCTCGGCGAGGGCCGGATTGCCGGCGCGGCGCTCGACGTCTACGACGGCGAGCCCGAGGTTCCAGCCGAACTGATGGCGATGGAGAACGTGGTCCTGACACCGCATATCGCCAGTTCGACGCATGAGACCCGCCGCGCCATGGCCGACCTCGTCTACGACAACCTCCGCGCCCATTTCGACGGCAAGCCGGTGCTGACGCCGGTCCCACCGCAGATTTAGGGCCTCTCGCGCTTCGAAACCTCGCCGGCCCGACCCGCATACCGAAAGACGATGACGATGAACGACCTGCCCGAGATTCTGGAGACCGGCGAGGCGGAACGCCAGGCAACGGGGTATGTCTTCACCGAAGGGCCGCTATGGCACCCCGACGGATTCTTTTACTTCAACGATATCCGGCCGGGCACATTGTATCGCCTGAAGCTCGGCGAAACGCCTGAGATGGTGCGGAAAACCAATGGCGGCAACGGCATGACCTTCGACCTGGAGGGACGTCTGATCCACTGCGAAGGCGAGGGGAAGTGCGTTACCCGGACGGCGCTCGACGGCCGGGTCACGACGCTGGTGGATCGTTTCGAGGGCGGACGCTTCAACCGCCCAAACGACGTGATTTGCCATTCCGACGGCAGTATTTATTTCACCGATCCCTCGCTGCGGATACCGTTCGCCGACCGGGAGCAGCCGGGTCCCGAAGGCGAAGCGGATGTCTGGGCCGGCACCCGCGTCTATCGGATGGCACCGGACCGCACGACCTCCGTCGTCGTCGATTGCGAGTATCCGAACGGCCTCGCCCTTTCACCCGACGAGGGGACGCTCTACGTCGCCAACACGCGCTTGACGAAATACATCCACGCCATCGAGATCGATGCCGCCGGCAAGATGCTCGGCCGGCGGATCTTCGCCGACTTGAGCGCCGGCGACGAGCCCGGCATTCCGGACGGCATGAAGGTGGATACGCTGGGCCGCGTCTTCTGCACCGGGCCCGGCGGCATCTGGGTCCTGGAACCGGACGGCAGCCTGATCGGGATCATTCGCTTGCCGGAGCAAGCGGTCAACTTCGCCTTCGGTGGCGATGATTTGCGGACCCTTTTCGTGACCGCCGTAACCTCGGTCTATACCTTGCGGGTCAAGACACCGGGCGAACCGCACCCCTGGTATCGGCTGAGGAAGGCCGGGTAAGACCTTCATGCCTATGATGGCCGCCGGCTCTCCCCCCGTCGCCCTTGGTATCGATGTTGGCGGCACTTTCACCGATGTGGTCGCACTGGATCTCGCAGCCGGGCGCATCGTCGCCGGTTTCAAGCTGCCGTCGACGATGTCGGACCCGTCCATTGCCGCCATTGCTGGAACCGATCGGTACCTGGAGAGAGGAGGGGGCCCGGCCAGTGCGGCCTATCACGGCAGCACGGTCGGCACCAACGCCCTGATCCAGAAGCTAGGCGCGCGCACCGCCCTCGTCACTACCGAGGGATTTCGCAACATCTTGGCCCTGCGCCGGCAGGCCCGGCCCAGGCTCTACGATCTGACGCCGAAGGTCTCGCCGCCGTTGGTACCGCGGGAACGGCGTCTGCAGGTGCACGAAAGGATGGCTTACGACGGTTCGGTGCTGATACCGTTGTCGGAGGCCGAGATCGATCGAATCATCGCCGAACTGAAACGCGATTCGATCGAGGCCGTGGCGGTCTGTCTGTTGCACGCCTACGCTAACGACTCCCACGAACGGGCGCTCGGCGAGGCGATCGAACTGGCGCTACCCGAGGTCTTCGTCTCGATCTCGAGCGACGTCACCTCGGAGTTCCGGGAGTACGAGCGCACCAGCACGGTCACCGTCAACGCCTTTATCGGCCCGCTGGTGCGAGACTATCTGCACCGCCTCGCCACGCAACTGGGCGCCCGGTCGATCCAGCGCCTCGCCATTGTCAAGTCGAATGGCGGCCTGACCTCCGCCGCCAATGCCGAACGCTATCCCGTCCATCTCATCGAATCGGGGCCGGCCGCCGGGGTGATCGCCGCCGCCGCCTTGGGCGCCAGGGAGGGGATGCTCGATCTGATCGCCTTCGACATGGGCGGCACCACCGCTAAAGTCGGCGTCATCCAGGCCGGCCAACCCCGGCTCAGCACGGAGTTCCATGCCGACCGCTTCGTCGGCGGCCGGGACCTCGGCGGCTATCCGATCAAAAGCCCCGTCATCGATCTGATCGAGATCGGCGCGGGCGGCGGCTCGATCGCCTGGATCGACCCCTTCGGCGTGCTGAAGGTAGGGCCGGAGAGTGCGGGCGCCGATCCCGGCCCCGCTTGTTATGGCCAGGGCGGCGAGCGGCCGACGGTGACGGACGCGCATGTCGTCTTGGGACATATCGCGGCCGACGGCTTCGGTGCCGAGGACCTCGAGATCGAGGTGGATGGCGCGCGGCGCGTCCTGGAACAGCATATCGCCCGCCCGCTCGGCTGGACCGTGGAACGCGCGGCGCGTGGCATCCTGACGCTCGCGAACGCCAACATGGCCGAGATGGTTCGCCTCGCGACCTTGCGCCGTGGCCTCGAACCGCGCGACTTTGCGCTTCTGGCCTTCGGTGGCGCCGGGCCTCTGCATGCCGCGGAAATCGCCCGCGAGGTCGGCGTGCCGCGCCTGATCGTACCGCCCTATCCCGGCCTCTTCAGCGCCGTCGGGACCATGTTGGGCGAGGTTCGCCACGACCTGGTCCAGACCCTGCTTCGCCGCGCCCTGGAACTGGACGCGGCAGCTCTCGGCGAGGGTTTCGGCCGGCTGGAGGAACGGGCACGCGGGCTCTTCGCCGAGGAGGACACGGGCGAAGCTGCACCGATCCTGGAACGCCATGTCGACCTTCGGTTCGAGGGTCAGATGTTCGAAAAGACCTTGCCGATCGAGAATAGCGAGGCCAGCGGCGACGACCTGGATCGAATCTTTCGTGCCGCCTATCGAACGGAATATGGCTATGACCTGCCGGAGCAGCCGGTCGAGGTCGTGAACCTGCGGCTGGTCGCCCGGCGCCCGGTCTGGCGCGGCGGCTGGCCGGACTCGGCGGACGTCGAACAGGCCACCGGACCCGGCCGGCGGCGGCGGCCCATCCTGCTGGAAGACGGAAGCAGCCATGACGTCGAGATCGTTCCGCGAGGTGCGATCGGGCACCAGGAACGGCTCGCCGGTCCCCTGATCATCGAGGATTTCGGGGCGACGATTCGGGTGCTGGACGGGCAGTCGGTCCGTGCGCTTCGATCGGGCACGCTGGTGATCGAGGACGATGCGCCATGACCGGGGATGCGCCCTGGCTGGACCTGGAAAGCGACCCCGTCACCTTCGAAGTGGTGCGGGGTGGGCTCTACGCGATCTGCGAGGAAATGAAATCGGTGATGACCCGGGCGGCCTTCTCGCCGCTCTTGAGCCTGTCGTCGGACCTCTCCTGTGCGCTGCTGGATCACCAAGGCGACGTCGTCGCCCAGGGCAACGATATCCCGGTGCATTTAGGCGCGATGCCGTTCTCGGCCAAGGGCATTCTCGAGCGTTTTCCCCTGGAGGTTTGGCGGCCCGGCGACGCGGTGCTGTCGAACGATCCCTATTCCGGCGGCTCCCACCTGCCGGACATGACGATCATTTCGCCGATCTTCGACGAAGCGGGCGTGCTCGGCTTCGCCGCCAGCCGGGTGCATTGGCCGGACATTGGTGGCTCGGCGCTGGGCAGTTCCGCGGTCACCGACGAGATCGTCAAGGAGGGGCTGCGGATCCCGCCGGTCCGGGTGATCCGCGATTCCGAACTCGATCCCGGTGTCGCCACCTTGCTGTTCGCCAACGTTCGGGTGCCGGCCGACCGTATGGGCGACTTCCGCGCCCAGATCGCTTGCAACCAGCGAGGCGTCGACCGGCTGGGCGCGTTGATCCGTCGCCACGGCGGGGCGGCCGTGCGCCGCATCCTCGTCGAGACCCAAAACTACAGCCAGCGAATGGTGGAGCACGCGCTGGCCGGACTCGACGATGGTATTTATCGGAGTAGCCAGCATCTGGACGGTGACGGCTATATCGAGGATACCGGCGATGGTCCGCTGCTGCTGTCGGTCAGTATCACCAAGTCGGGCACCTCGATGCGTTGCGATTTCGCCGGCACCGGCCGGCAGGCTCGCGGGCCGATAAACGCGCCGATCTCGGTAACCGCGTCGGCCTGCTATTATCTGGCGCTGGCGCTCGCCGGCGGCGACGTGCCGCCCAATTCCGGTGCCTACCGCCCGGTCGACGTGGCGGCGCCTGAGGGAAGCCTGGTCAACTGCGCCTATCCCGCACCCGTCGTCTCCGGCAATACCGAGATGTCGAACCGGCTGATCGACCTGATGTTCGAGGCCCTGGCCCCGGCCATGGGGGAACGCGCGATCGGCGGCAGCTATGGCACCGCGGGCGTCTTCGCGGTCGGCGGCCACGACCCGGTTCGGGGCCGCCCCTTCATCCACGTCGAGACCCTGGGTGGTGGCATGGGCGCTTCCAGCAGCGGCCCGGGCCTGGATGGCCATCGCACGCACATGGGCAACACCATGAACCTGCCCATCGAAGCGAGCGAGGCGCAGAGCCCGGTCCTGATCGAGCGTTACGAGTTGGTCGACGACAGCGGCGGCGGAGGTCGATGGCCGGGCGGCAGGGGGGTGCGTCGGGTGCTGCGATCGTTGGCCGACGACGTGGTATTCTCGTTGCTGTTCGAACGCGCATTGCATCCGGCCATGGTACGGCAGGCGGCGAGCCTGGCCGGACCGCGCGCTTTCGCGTCGAGCGGGCCGACGGCACCGCCGAGCGCTTGGGCTCGAAGACCGAGGCGGGCCGGCTAAATCGGGGCGATCGGCTTTGGATGGAGACGGCCGGCGGCGGCGGTTGGGGCGAACCCGAATAGGGCTCGGCCGGAGCCAGGGCGACCCTGACGCATCCCGGTCGCCGCTACATCGATACGAATGCTCGGAGGAGCCGAACGATGACCCAGCTGAACCCACTCGCGACTCATCCCGATCCGGGCTCGCTCGAGACCGGCCTGGAGGCACGTTTGCTGTTTCGGGACTCCGGCTCGGCACCCTTTCTGCAGACCACGGGCATGGCGCGTGGTTTCATGCAGGCCAGCCCGATCATCCTGGCCGGCGCCTTGGCACTCGATTTCGCGACCTTCTGTCAGCGCAACCCGAAGCCCTGCCCGCTGGTCGCCACCTCCAGCCAAGGCTCACCGGCGCTGCCGACGCTCGGCCGGGACCTCGACCTCCGCACCGACATCGCCGGCTATCGGATCTGGCGCCACGGCGAGCTGGTCGACGAAGTGACGGATATCGCCGATCTCTGGCAGGACGACTTCGTCGGCTTCGCGGTCGGCTGCTCCTATTCCTTCGAGGACGCGCTGCTACGCGACGGCATCGAACTCAGGCATATCAGCCAAGGCGTCTGCGTGCCCATGTATATGACGGACATTCCCTTGGAACCATCCGGCCCGTTCCGAGGCCGGATGTGCGTCAGCATGCGCCCGATGCCGGCCAAGGACGCGATCCGCGCGATCGAGATCACCAGTCGCTTCCCGTTGACCCACGGCACGCCCGTGCATATCGGCGACCCCCGCCAAATCGGCATCGACGATCTGGATGCGCCGCTGGTCGGCGATCCGGTGGAAGTTCGGGAGGGCGAGATTTGCGTCTTCTGGGGCTGCGGCATAACGCCACAATACGCCATGCTGCAAGCCAAGCCCGAGATCGCCATCACCCACAAGCCCGGCTGCCTGCTGATAACAGACGTGCCCTCGCAGGGCGACGCCATCAGCCTGCCGAGCCTCGCCGCATGAATCCAGAATACGCCGCGAGCCCGCGAAACGAGAGCACATCCAGCCAAGCGATCCGCTGGATCCGCTAATTCCCGCGGTCGTAACTCGAAAGCAACAAGGGGCTAGCTGTTTCCAGCTAACCCCTTGTAGAAACTGGCGCGCTCGGAAGGATTCGAACCCTCAACCTCCTGATCCGTAGTCAGCGAGGTCAGTGATCTGCAGTACGACGGCGACGGCACCGCGACAGTCCTGTTGAACCGCTCCAAGGGCGACCAGAAGGGCGAGGGTGCTGTCATCTTCTTGCCCCGCTTCGCGGCCGAGCTGGTACGACGCTGGCTCTGGGCCGGGCGGGTCGTCTCCGGCCCTATCTTCCTCTCGGTCAACCAGAGAGACGAGGTCCGAGGCCCGCTCCGCCCTGATGAGGTCTCCCGAATCGTCCGAAAGATGGCGAAGCGGGCCGAGGTCGAGTTCGAGGGACTGTCGGGGCACGGCCTTCGGATCGGCATGTGTCAGGATCTGACCGCTGCGGGCTATGAGCTGGCGCCATCATGCAGTCAGGCAGGTGGAAGTCGCCGGAGATGGCGGCCCGCTACTCGGCGAAGAAAACGCCGCGGCCTGGTTTGCGCACGAAAAGTGGAATTATCGAGCCCAATCCCTCAGCGTCTCCGGCCACCCCTGAGCCTTGTCCGACACCTTGATCCAGCCCGATCAGCTCCTTCAGCCGATCTGTCACCTTCTGCAACCTACTGGCGTACGGTCTGGTGGCGGCGAAGCAGCATCCGGAAGCTCAAAGGCGAAGACGAGAACTAGCGCGATTAGCCCGGAAATGGTGAAACGAATTCAGCGCCGGTTCGTCTCTCTCGGATATGACGCTGAACCGGTAGACGGCGTGCTCGGCCCCAAGACCCGCGCCGCCATACGCGCTTTCGAGGAGAGACAAGGCTTGCCGGTCGCGGGCGAGGTATCAGCGAGCCTCGAAGCCGCCTTGGGCTTGAGGTTCTAGGTCGTCTGATCTGCTGGTTGCCAGGCTATTTTCGCCAAGTCGATCGAAGGGTATTCGTCGAGGACTTCATTGAGATACTCAGCAAGCCACCGGTACTTCTCGAAGATATTCGAGTCGTTGCAATTTTCGGTCAAACCACCCTCGATAGTCTTTCGTGCGCAATGTATGTGATGGGTTGTCGCTCTCGTAGACTGAGGGTCGTCATTTTGGGTACTTGCATTTACTGGCTGAAGATAGTCTAGAAAACATATGCCATTAGCCGTCCGTCGCCATGTCGTGAAGTGGCCGAGGGTGTTGAAGAAGTCCCGAGGGCCAGAATTTTTGAAACAATGATTTAAAATCAGGGGCAATGTTGAATCAATGTTGCTTCAACCTCAGCCTACCGGAACGATAGTTGCACAAAATCTGTCGGCTCCGACTTCTTCAACACCCTCGGCCAATAATTCTGCTGCCCATGTTGACGAAATTTTGGCTTGCGAGGAAAGCGTCTGCGAAATCTGGCTGACATATGACACGAGGATAAATAGCGAGTTCGGATTCGAGCCGATACGCCTCTGTGAGGGCCGGCCCCAGTACCACAGTTCCGATGTGATACATAGGTCCGATCGCAACCCCGCCACGTACCAGCAAACCTTGGCGCAACAAAATTCGGACCAGCCCAAGAACTGCATAGAAAACTAAATGCAGGCCTCCGCTTAGAGTGGGAAACGAAATGATGATATTACCTGATAACTGACAAATCTCTCCAACCAAATTCGGCCTTCCATCCTCTTGCTGTTGCCACCGATCCTTAATGCTGGTCAAATTTCTGGCATTCGAGACGGCGTTTCTAACGGTGTTACGAAGATCGGAGTCCGTAATAGATTATTGAATGACGCTTGCCCATTCGAAAACACTCAGAGATGCAACGACGCGTTCCTCATATTCGACCTGTTGGCCGCCCTGTATCTCTTCCCCTGTTACCACGATTGCAGCTCATGTGATTTTGAAGATTATTCTAGCCTAAAGAAGGCCCCGTCAGTCCCAAGGCCAGCGGAGCGCCAAACCTCCCGCCGGCGAGAGGTTCAACCGTCCGAAGAGTTGCCGGCGGCGCGCTCGGCGGCGACGTCGAGCACGGCGCGCACCATGCCGGTGTAGCCCGTGCAGCGGCAGAGATGGCCGCTCAGCATCTCGCGCAACGCCTCTTCGCTCGGCTGCGGATTGCGCTCCAGGAAGTCGGTGACCGACATCAGAATGCCGGGCGTACAAAACCCGCATTGCAGGGCGTGATGGCGGCGAAAGGCCTGTTGCAGGTCGTTGAGCGCGCTGTCCTCGCCGGCCAGACCGGCGGCGGTGTCGATCCGTCGACCCGCCGCCTGCACGGCAAATATCAGGCAGGAGCGCACCGCCTTGCCGTCGAGCAGCACCGTGCAGGCGCCGCAGACGCCGTGCTCGCAGGCGACATGGACGGCGTTGACCGCCTGTTCCTGGCGCAGAAAGTCGCTCAACAACAGGCGCGGCTCGGCAAATCCGGTGACCTCGTGGCCGTCGAGGAGCAGGGTGACGGAATGGCGGGTATTCTTGTTCAGGAGCGGCATGATCTCGCCTCCTCGATAACGCGCCGGCCCAATCGCCGCACCAGCTCGCGGCGGTAGCGGGCGCTGGCATGGATGTCGTCCTGACCGCCCAGTTCCCAAGCAAAGGCATTGAGGGCTTCGTCGATTTCGACCTCCGCCAGGTTGCGCCAATCACGAACCGCCGGCCGGTCGGCAAGGCCGCCGACGCCGAGGCGGACCGCATCGCCGTTGGCCACCGCGGCCACCGACGCCACGGCGAAGTCGCCACGCCGGAGAGCCATTTCGTCGAAGGCGTAACCGGCGCCGGGCTGGCGGAGCGGCAGGCGCACCGCCTTTATCATCTCGTCTTCCAACCGTACCGTCGTCAGCAGGCCGGTCTGGAACTCGGCCGCGCTCAGCGCTCTCTCGCCTCGGACGGAGCGCAGGACCACCTCGCCGGCCAGAGTGGCGAGGCAGAGCGGTAGCTCCGAGCTCGGATCGGCGTGGGCGATGGAGCCGCAGACCGTGCCGCGGTTGCGGGTCTGCATGTGGCCGAGATGCGGCAGGGCCCTGGTCAGGAGCGGCAGCCGTTCCCCGAGCTCGGGCCAGGCCATCAGCTCGGCCTGCGTGGTGGCGGCGCCGATCTCGATCGAGCCGTCTGCGACGCGGATGTAGCGCAGGCTCTCGAGGCCGCCGATGTCGATCAACAGCGCCGGCTCCGAGAACCGGAAATTGAGCATCGCGACCAGCGACTGCCCCCCCGCCAGCAGCCGTGCCGCCGCGCCGTGCTCCGCCAGGGCCGCCATCGCCTCCTCGACGCTTTCGGCCTTGAGATAGTCGAAGGCCCTGGGTTTCATGGCCTGAATCCCAGAAAGCCGAGGAGCCGCTGCCAGAAAGACGACGGCTTCGGCTTCGACGCCGGTACCGGGCCGCCGACTTGCGATACCAGCCGCTCGAAGAATTGCCCGATCAAAGCCCTCGATGCCCCTTCCAGCATGCGGCCGCCGACGGCCGCCACCTTGCCGCTGACGTCGACACCATATTGATAGCCGACCCGTGTGCCGCCGGTGGCGGCTTCGAGCGTGACCAGGCCCTCGCCCTCGGCCGCGCCCAAGGGGCCGCTTACCGAACCGCTGAGCCGCGCCGAGCCAGGGGCTTCTAGGTCGGTCAGTCTGACGCGCGCCTTGAATTCACCGCTGACCGGGCCGACGCCGAGCGAGACCGTGGCCCGATAGTCGTTCTCCGCCACCGTATCCAGCAACCGACAGCCCGGTATCACCGCAGCCAGCTTTTCCGCGTCGATCAGCGTCGCCCAGACCTGTTCGCGCGGCGCCGGCACGAAGGTACCGCCCGAGCCGGTCAGCGCCCGCTCGGTCGCCATCGTCGGCTCGGCCGCCGCCGGCTCGGGCGGTGGCGGCTCCTCGCCGTGGATCAGCGCACTGACCTTCGACGGTGTCAGCGGCAGGGTCACGTTCTCGAGGCCAAGCGCGTCGCAGACAGCGTTGGCAAGGCAGACGGGCGTGCTCATCACGTTGCCCTCGCCGATGCCTTTGGCGCCGAGTGGCGTGAACGGCGTCGGTGTTTCCATGTGGATGATCTGCGGCTCCGGAACCTCAAAGGCCGTCGGCGCCAGGTAATCGGCAAAAGTGCCCGAAAGGAAGCGGCCGTCGGCGCCGTAAACGAACTCCTCGAAGAGCGCGCAGCCGAGGCCCCAGCCGAAGGCGCCGTAGACCTGCCCGTTGGCGATCAACGGATTTAGAAGCTTGCCGGAATCATGCATGGTGACGTAGCGGTCGATCTCTGTACGGCCGGTATCGGGATCGATCTCGACGCCGCAGAAGTCGAAGACGAAGCCATAGGTCAGCGACGTGTTGATCCGATCCTCGTCGTCGGGCGGCTCGAGCTCGGGCGGCGACCAGGTGCCGGTCGCCCGGACGCCGGGCGCCATTCCCGGCGGCAGGTTGCCGGGCGACCAGTGCGCGGTGCCGGCGACCCGGTGGAACTTGAGGGCGTTGTCCGGGTTGTCGCGGGCGAAGATCATGCCGTCGGCGAACTCGATCTCCTCGGGCGGTACGTTGAGGCTTTGCGAGGCGATGCGTGCGAGCTTTTCGCGCACCTCGGCCGCCGCCAGATGACCGGCTACGGCGGTGGCCGAGGAGAAGCGGCTGGAATAGTTGCCGGTGGCGATCGACCAGGCGTCCTTATGGGTATCGTGCTCCTGGTTGACGCGGATCTGGTCCGGCCTGAGCCCGAGCTGGTCGGCAACGATCTGCGACAGGATGGTGGCGTGGCCCTGGCCCTGGGGAATCGAATCCGTGGTCACGTTGACGGTACCGAGCGGCTCGACGTTGACGGTGGCGTTGGAGACGTTGCCGCCCTTGTGGCCCGAGCGATAGCGTTCCTCCACCGTCTGGATGGTGCTGAGATAGCCCATGTTCGACTGTCCCGGTTCCGAAACCACGGCCATACCGATGCCGTAGAGCCGGCCCTCGCTCCGGGCCTCGTCGCGGCGCCGGATCAGACCGGCCAGGTCGCCCTGCTCGACCGCCATCTCGACCGCGGTCTGAAAATCGCCGGAATCGAGCAGCGCGCCGCCGGCGGCCCGGTAGGGAAAGGCGTCGGCGGGGATCAAGTTGCGGCGGATGACGTCGAGACGCTCCATGCCGAGGGTCTCGGCAATACGGTGCATGATACGTTCCAGCGCGTAGTAGATCTGCGGCCCCCCGAAGCCCCGCACCATGCCGGACGGGGTCTTGTTGGTCAGCACCAGGCGGTTGGTGATAGCCAGGTTGGGGATGTCGTAGACCCCGGTCATGATGCCGTGCTGGCGGTAGAGGGGCCCCGGCATCGGCGGTCTGAGATAGGCGCCGTAGTCGTCCAGCTGGTCAAAGTCGAGGGCGGTCACCCGGCCCTCGCTCGTCACCGCCGCCTTGACTTCGATAACCCGGTTGGGCGCGGCAATCGCGGCCGTTAGGTGCTCCAGCCGGTCCTCGACCCACTTGACCGGACGGCCGACGATGCGCGAGGCGATGCAGGCCAGCACGACGTAGGGGAAGATCGCCTGCTTGACGCCGAAACCGCCACCGGAATAGGGCGCCGTGCGCATCCGCAGGTTGGCGCCGGACACCCTGAGCGCCCGTGCCATCACCGGGTGCACGGTGAAGGGACCCTGGAAGTTCGACATCACGTCATAGAGTTGCTCCGACGGGTCATACTCGGCAGCCACCACGAAGCCTTCCAGCGGGGTTTGTGAATTGCGCGGATAGGAGACTGTCAGCGAGACCCGGTGGTCAGCCTCGGCGAAGGCTTTGGCCGGATCGCCGTAACTGTATTCGCGCACCGAGACCAGGTTGGTGCCGGCCGCCGGATGCACCAGGGGTGCGCCGTCCAACGCCGCCGCCACCGGATCGACGACGACGTCGAGGGTGTTATAGGTGACTTCGATCGCCTCTAGCGCGTCCTCGGCCAGGTAGCGGTCGCTGGCGACCACCATGGCCACCGCCTCGCCGACGAAACGGACCCGGTCGACGGCCAGGCACCACTGGTCCAGCGGCTCTTTGACGACGATCAGGAAGGGGTCCGTGTACTCGGCGATCTGGCGGCCGGTCAGGACCGCGACGACGCCGGCCGCCGCCTCCGCCTTCGTGGTGTCGATCTCGACGATCTCGGCATGGGCATGGGGCGAGCGCAGGATGGCGCCGTGCAGCGTGCCGGTGCGGAGCGCCATGTCGTCGGAAAAGATGGCGTGGCCGCTCAAAAGCGCCGCGTCTTCGACCCGTTCCACGGGTTGGCCGACATAGGTCTCGCGTTTCGCCGGATCTTGCATCGCGAAAGTCTTCCTCGTTAGGCCTCGGCACGCAGCTTGAAGCGCTGAATCTTACCGGTCGCCGTCTTCGGCAGGGCCTCGATGACGTCGAACCAGCGGGGATACTTGTAACCGGCCAAGCTCGCCCTGCAGTGGGCCCGGAGCTCGTCCTCGAGTCTCGGTCCGGCGACCTCGGGAGCGCTCAGCACGACGTAGGCCGCGGGCTTGATCAGGCCATCGTCGTCGGCGCGGCCGACCACCGCCGCCTCCAACACCTTGGGATGAGCGATCAGGCAAGACTCGATCTCGATCGGCGAGCACCACATGGCGCCGACCTTGAACATGTCGTCGCCGCGGCCGTAGTTGACGTAATAGCCGTCTGCATCCTGGTGGTACGCATCGCCGGTGTCGAGCCAATCGCCCAGCATGGTCCGGGCGGTCTTATCGGGGTTGTTCCAGTAGTACTTGGCCGTCGACCCACCCCGGACCTGAAGGGTGCCGACCTCGCCCGGCGGCACCGGCGCGCCGTCCTCGCCGACGATACGTGCGGCATAGCCCGGCACCGGCTTGCCCGAGGTCCCTGGCCGGGTGTCGTCGTGGCGGTTGGAGACGAAGATATGCAGGACCTCGGTCGAGCCAATGCCATCGAGGATGCCGATCCCGGTCTTCTCTTTCCAACGCCGATAGACATCGGCCGGCAGCGCCTCGCCGGCGGAACAGCATATCTTCACCGAGCCGAGGTCGGGCATGACCGTCTCCATGGCTTGGAGTTGTTGCGCGTAGAGGGTCGGCACGCCGAAGAAGATGGTGGGCCTGAACCTCTCGATGACGTCGAAGGCCATCTCCGGCGTGGTGCGCGCCTCGCTGAGCACGGTGGTGGCGCCAGCCCAAAGCGGAAAGGTCATGGCGTTGCCGAAGCCGTAAGAGAAGAAAAGCTTACCGGCGGAGAAGCAGGTCTCGGGCTCGGTGACGCCCAAGATGCGTCGGGCATAGAGCTCACTGGTGTAGACCATGTCCTTGTGGGCGTGCACGACGCCCTTGGGGTTGCCGGTCGAGCCGGACGAATAGAGCCAGAAGCAGTCGTCCCCGGGCGCTGTCGGCGCTGCCTCGAAGTCGGGGCTCGCCGCTACCATGAAGTCTGCGAAGGAGTCCTCGCCATGGGCCGCCAAAGCGGAAGCCGGTTCTTCCTCGACGAGCGCCAACGCGGCTTCGATGGGTTCGATCAAATCGGGGGAATAGGTTACGAATGAGGCGCCCGAATCGGCGATCAAATATTGAAAGTCCTCGGCCCGGAGCAGCGTGTTGACCGCGACCGGCACCAGCCCCGCCTTGATCGCGCCCCAGAAGAGATAGAAGAACTCTGGCCGGTCCTTGACCGCCATCAGCAGCCGCTCGCCGGGCCCGAGGCCAAGCCCGCGGAGCGCGTTGGCCGAGCGGTTGACGCGCTCGGCGAGCTCGGCGTAGGTGACGTCGTCGGAGGCCGAGCGGATGGCGAGTTTGTCGCCGCGGCCCTCGTCCAGATGGCGGTCGATGAAGGCCATCGCGGCATTGAATACCGGCGCGAAGGTGAGTTCCGGCCCCGCTTCTGCTTCAGCGATTCTTACGGTGTGATCGCGCATCGCCTCGCCACCATTGTTCGCCCCGACCGGTGCCCTCAGCCGCTCGTCACGCCGACCGAAGCGAGACGCTCGGCGACGCTCTCGTCCGCCGGCCATTCCGCCATCTCCTGCTTCTTCACCATCTGCGGCGACGTGGTCTTGGCGTAGGTTTGCTTCTCGACCAAGTGGCCGTCGCGAAAGTGAAGGATGTCGAGGCCGCGCCAGCCGCCGGCGCGCTCGGGCGTCTCCAGCGTACAGAGCCAGCTGATCAGCGCCTTGCCGGTGACGGCGTCGAGGAACATGTCCTCGGCACGAAAGCGGATCTTGCCGAAGTCGCCTCGAAACTGCGGCACGAAGGCCGCGCGAATAGCGTCCTTGCCGACGTGGCGGGCACCGTCGAACTCGTCATAAACGGCGTCGTCCGAGAAAAAGGACATCACCCCGTCGAGATCTTCGTCGTTGAATGCCTCGGTGAAATCGATGACCGATCGTTCCAGCTCGGCTCGAGCGTCGCTTGCCATGGCTGACCTCCTTGTCGGCCTCTTCTCCCGCGCGGTACTCAGGCTCAGGCTTGCCGCTTCGATCCCACCTTGATGACACTGCCGACCTGGGGCGGAATCGGCAGCACCGAATGGGCCTCCTGCATCTCACTGAGCAGGGTCAGGGTCTCGTCGGGCATCGGCACCACCTTGCGCTGGCTCAAGTCGGCGTGCAGCGCCAGCTGCTCCAGGGTCGCCATCTGGTAGCCCTTCTCGGCGTGCGACATGACGTGGAAATAATGCAGGCGCTTTTCGTCGAAGCCAAGCAGCTGGGTGGTCACCGCGACCGGGTCGCCGCCGCTGGCCTCGCGACTGTAGGTGATGTGGCTTTCGACCGCAAAGGTGGAGTGATTGGTGCGCTTGCGATAAGGCAGGCCCAAGCCCACCAACGGGTAGAAGACATCCGTGCCGTTGTTGAAGACGAGGACGAAGTAAGCCACCATCATGTGGCCGTTGTAGTCGACCCATTCCTCCAATACAGGTTCCTGCCAACGCGAGATGGGTGCTTCGAACGTCATTGTGATCTTACTCCCATGTCGGATGCCGAGAGACGCCTGAGCTTATGAAGTTCCCACGATATGCCGCAATAGCCATTTTCCGCTTTCTTCCAAGGCGCAGAACCAACCGCTGGCAAGGCGCGCTGGCGTCGGGCTGTAGATCGGCCCAAAGGTCGCTGTCGCATGCAGGGAGCGGATCAGTATGTGTCGTGGCGAGGTCAAAACTATGGATGTCGTCCGGCTACAGGTTCCGTCACCG
>PVBE012835559.1_pt1 | contig 22363 bp, 18 predicted proteins | sample 1631181 | NCBI WGS metagenome assembly PVBE01 (sample SAMN08397723, study PRJNA350692) | Marine metagenome, whole genome shotgun sequencing project. | isolation source: water | place: Pacific Ocean | collected 2012-04 | reverse complement strand
CATCGCCTTCTCCTCCGAGCGCGACGGCACTGCGGAGATCTACGTGATGAATGCCGATGGCTCCAACCAGACCAATCTCACGAATAACCCCGGCTGGGACTGGAGCCCTTCCTGGTCACCGGACGGCAGCCGCATCGCCTTCTCCTCCGAACGCGACGGCAACAGCGAGATCTACGTGATGAACGCTGACGGCTCCAACCAGACCAATCTCACGAACAACCCCGCCGGCGACTACTTCCCTTCCTGGTCACCGGACGGCAGCCGCATCGCCTTCACCTCCGACCGCGACGGCAACTACGAGATCTACGTGATGGATGCCGACGGCTCCAACCAGGCCCGTCTCACGAATAACCCCGCCGTCGACTGGCTCCCTTCCTGGTCACCGGACGGCAGCCGCATCGCCTTCCAATCCGAACGCGACGGCAACAGCGAGATCTACATGATGGACGCCGATGGCTCCGACCAGACCCAAATCACGAATGACCCTGCTGACGACTACCACGCTTCCTGGTCACCAGTTCAGTAGGAGGATCGCCTTTGCTTCCTGGTGCGGCGGCAACATGTACCCTTGATACTCTCTGAAAAGGCGATGTCGTGAGGGCCCGCTAACGGGCCGATGGGCGGACCTGGAATCCGCCGCCGAAAGGCATGAGGATTCGACTTCCTTCCCCGGCACCAGATTCAGAGATTGACGATAATCCAGCGTGTAATTGTCGTGTGAGATTATCAATTGGCGATGAGTTGGCTACAGTCGGCGACGGCCCAGACGCCCACCTGGAAGGTGGGGAGGGTCTTTGCGATCACTTTTCACGATGTATGAAAAGCCGTTCAGATCTGAGGTCAAGAACGGGCCCGGCGCCCGTTCCAATCGCGCCCGACAAAATCTCGGTGAACGCCTCGGGCACTTGCTGCACCCGTTGCTGATTCAGACCGGCCAGCGCCGGGACGCTGGGCTGACGCTGTACTCGCACACGCCGTAGCCCTGCTCGCCTGACTCTTCGATTTCCATATCGAAGAAAGGCTCGAAGCAGTCACCCAGGTTTTCGAGTAGGTTCTCGCCCCGCATCCAGAGTTTCACCATTCCGTATTTCCGGCCAGTCCGGATATGGATCACCTCTCCGTCAGGAAGCGTCATCTCGTAGCGGAAGCCAGTAGCGGTCCTGTGGTCGTCCTCAAAGAGAGCCGAACCCTTGGCGCCCTGGAGGTTCTTGGTGCCGTCCTTGTTTGAAACGAAGCCAGCGCCGTCGGCGTTCGGGGTCGGGTCACCCGGTCGTGGCGGCGCGAGCCCACCGATCCCATTGAGGTGCATCGAATCGCTCTGGTAGGAAGGCCAGAAGTGGCCCGGATGGGCGCCGGGCTCCACCTCCCACTCGGGTTCTTCGGCAAAACGGTGCGACCAGGAGTGATCACGGTGTGAGTAGCTATTGAGCTGCCGTCGCGAGCCCTTGTTGGGGCCCCCGCGGATTTCAAACTCGCCTGTGCAGAGCATGCCTTGTTCGTTGTGACCGCCCATCCAGGTCGTGAACGGGTTATTGGGGTGGTCGAAGTAGTCGAACATCGGGAACCGGCCCGTATAGGTGAGGTCAAACCCAAACCGGGGACCGTCCATCGTGATCTTGATCTGCTCTTGTGGCTTCACAACTTGATAGGTCAGGGTGCCATCACTCCAGGGTCCCTTGTCGGGCTCAGGCGAAAGAGGAATCTTGTTGGCGTACTGCTGCTGTACACCGTCAATCACATACAGCGCCTCGAAGTGCGCATAACCCTTGTTCGTCAGGTGGAAGTGATTGATTCCGAAAACTCCCGCATCACGGTCCACGGTGCTCACCCAGATGGTGTCGCCCCACAGCTTGTTCGAATCCGGATCCGGTGAAGGATGACGATACTCATCCTCGTCTTTCATTGGCATAGTTCAGCTCCCCTCTCCTGCTCATTGCGGAACGTTGGACAACTTTACGACGCTTCTCAAGAAATTTCTTTCCCCCTGTAAATCGCCAAGAGTGTTGATCCACCTGGGGCCCGGATTGCCACACGTATTCAGCTGGCAAATCGCCGAAGGTGAGCCACCCGAGAAGAGCATCACCATATCGACCGCAAGGAGGTCGGCGGGGACAGGTTGAGTTTCCGTACACACTGGATGGCATGGCAGACAACGCCTGGGGGCTACTGAAGGCGCTCGCCATCAAACCCGATCCTGCCTCCCCAGTGCCCTCCTCGTGGGAACCGGAGCAGTTATGAACGCCCCCTGCCCTGCAGATCTCTCTGGCCGAGGCGGCGTTCAGTATTAAGGATCTTCGCGCCGGTGACCGCTCACTTGGTGGTGGCGCACCTCGATGGCGGTAATGCGTGTATTGGAGCTGAAACCTTGAGGTAGCTATTTCTCAGGATTGCAAGCTTCACGCGCTGTCGACCAAATATCGCCCCGCCGAGAAGGCCACCACAAGCAGCATAAGGGGTCTCCGTGCCGCAGCCGGATTTCTATTGGAGGCCTGAGCCCCGAAGGCGCGGGTCCATCACGTCGCGAAGGCTATCGCCCAGGAGATTGAAAGCCAGGACGGTGAGGCTCAGAGCGAGTCCCGGGAACACGGCTATCCACCACGCCTGAACGAAAAACTGACGTGCTTGGCCGCCGAGATCTCCGCCCCATGAGGGCTCGGCCACTTTCACGCCGACGCCCAGGAAGCTGAGTCCGGCCTCTGTCAAGATCGCAGCGGGCAAGGTTGCGCTTGCAGTGATGATCATCAGTCCCGCGAGATTGGGCAGCAAATGGCGGAGGATGATTCGCATCTGTGATGCCCCAACAACGCGCGCCGCTTCCACATACTGCTGCGCACTCTCCTGCAGGACCGCTCCCCGCATGATGCGAAAAATAGGCGGAGTGAAGATGACGCTGATGGCAATTATGAGGGTTGAAATCCCCTTACCCAACGCGGTTGCCAAAACGAGGGCGAAGATGATTGCTGGGAGCGAGATGATGACCTCGGCCGCCCGACTCAGTAGCAGATCGGCAGGGCCTTTGAGGTAGCCGGCGATTAAGCCCAGTAGCGTGCCGCCGAGCAGTGACACGATCACCGTCGAGAGCCCGATACCCAACGAGACTCGTCCTCCATAAAGGACCCGACTGAAGATGTCCCGACCCTGGCGGGTCGTGCCGAAAAAGTGGTCACTGGAAGGCTCTGCCAGGATGTCACGGCTGAAATCGGTCGGGTCATGCTGGGCGATCAGTGGAGCAAAGACTGCCAGGGCCGTCATCACAGCGATCACGGCAAGCCCGGCCGCGCCGAACGGCTGGGTGCGTGTGAAATGCCACGAGCTTCGTCGCCAGCGGCCCAATCGTGTCAGTTCGGGAGGGAGATACTCGGTGTTGACTGCATGGAGTGGCGGGGTCGTTTCGCTCACCTGGCTAGTACCTGATCCGGGGGTCTACGTAGGCGTAGAGGATATCGACGATGAGGGTGATGACGATGAACCAGGTGGCAAAGATCATCGTGGTCGCGAGCACCGTTCGGTAATCCTGCTGCTGGACAGCGGTAAGGGTCAGCGTTCCAAGACCTGGAATACCGAAGATCTGCTCGGCGATTACCGCCCCGCCGAGGATTGCCCCGGCCTGAATGCCGATAAGCGTAAGAAGGGTGATCATCGACGCTCGGAATACGTGACGCATGACCACGGCCCGCTCGTGGAGGCCTTTGGAGCGTGCGGTCCGTACGTGGTCGGAGAGCAGCGCCTCGAGCATGCCCGACCGCGTGAAACGGGCTACGTACGCCGCCGCTGGAATTGCGAGAACGAGTGCTGGCCAAATTACTATCCGAAGGTTGCCCAGCGGGTTTTCCGTAAAGGTCACGTAGTCCAATTTGAGCGGAGATAAGTCCCACCAGATTACTGGGAGTGTGATGAGAATCGTTGCGATCCAAAAATTGGGCACGGAAAGCCCAAGGATCGATGTGAAACGCAGTACATAATCAACCATGGCCCCGGACTTGACTGCCGAAATAATTCCTATGGGCACTCCCATAAGAATCGTCAGCAAGATCGTCAGCACACCGATCTCGACGGTGTTGCCAATGCGCTCCTGGATCTTGGGGGCGATCTCTTTGCGGTCAGTCAGTGTCTTGCCGAAGTCCAGTCTGGCTGCGTGGCTGGCCCAGTCGAAATACTGCACGAAGAAGGGCCGATCCAAGCCGAGATCGGCCTCGAGATTCTCCCGACAGGCCACGCAGTTCCCCGACTGAAGGCCGATTCGAAAGATTGCTGCGTTTCCCGGCACTGAATTCAGCAGCCAGAACAGCAGCAGCGAGATGATGAAGAGCATAGGGGGAACGAAGAGCAGACGTCGGAGAATGTATGCCTGCAAGTTTCCTACTCCTCCCCCTAGCTAGCTGTCCCGGCGCTGCGGGGGAGAGTCGGCAGCGCCGGGACAGCTCCTGCGGACAGACTACGCTTTCAACCAGAGGTCCTGCTGGCGGTGTGCGAACGAGTTGATTCCGCCATCCTTGTGGTCGAAGCCCTGCAGACGGGGGTTATAGGCAAGGAATGAGGAAGCGGCCTCCGGCAACGGGAAGCCGCAGACCTTATTCTCAACTAGGAACCGCTGTAGATCCTTCAGTCCGTTTCCGCGCGCCGTGGGATCGATCTGGGACTGCTGGAGGAGGTCCAGTCTGGTCGCTTCTTTTGCCAATGCGGCAATTTCCTGGTTTGGGTTGTCCTCGTTGAAGCCCCAAAGCTGTCCGGCAAACCCCGTGGGAAGGTACATTCCCAACGCGTTGTATTCGGGGAGTGTCGGAACTTGCGGGATCCCAGCAACAAACACGTCCCAGGACTTTCTACCTGGCGCGACGGCCGCGGCCACATACGAATTCTGATCCAGAGCGTCTATCACGGTCTCAACGCCAAGATTCTTCGTCAGTTGATCGGCCACGAATGTCGTCATGTCCATGTTGAGAGCGCTCCCGCTGATCGCAATGAACGTGATCTTGTCGAAGGGCTCTCCGGCTGCCTCCCAAAGTTGTTTCGCCCGCTCCGGATCGAACGGTTGCAACTCCTTTAGCTCCTCCTGCGAGAAGACGAAGCCAGCGCCTGCGAAGACGTTGCTTACCGGCGAGCCGTAAAGTGCATCGCCAGCATAAATCGTAGCTATCAACTCCTCGCGGTCTATTGCGAGGTCGAGGGCTTCCCGAGCGCGGGCGTCGAACCAGTCAGTATCACCGGGGTTGAGGTCAAAGAAGAGCCCGATGCCAACCGGCTGAGGCAGGCGGACGGTGACAAAGTCATCGTCTTTTTCCATTTCCGCGAACTCGATAATGTCGGATGTTCCCCAGATGTCGACCTCGCCGGAGAGAAACGCCGACTTCCGCGCCGCCGTGTCGGTGATGATTCGGTGTTCGATCTTGTCGATAAGAGGGCCACCGTTGCGAAACGGTCTCACCGCATCGGTCCGCTGATAGTAGTCGGGGTTTCGCTCCAGGGTGGTCCCCGTTGAATCCTCTCTGGTCATCTTGTAAGGGCCGGAGCCGGCGATAATCGTGAGGCGTCCCTCCGGTGAGTACTGGGTGGACTCGACGGCTTCCCTGGCGACGACATTCCAGCCGAATGACGCCATGGCTGCAAAGTTGGAGGCGAACGGGTGGAGCTGTTTTTGTACGACGGTCCTTTCGTCTGGGGTGTCAATGCCTCCGCCGCCGAGGTCTGACCACCCCCAGGTGGACTTCGTCACCGAACTCCCGAGGTTCTCGAAGGCGTTCGGGAGGCGCTCCCAGCTGAATTTCGGATCTTCGGAAGTCATCAGGCGACCATTCATCGGCGCTTCGCTGTGAAACTTCACTCCGTCGCGCATGGTCCAGATGATCGTCTGGTTATCCGGTTGCTCATACCCCGTAGCTAGGTCGACTACTACTTCGTTCGTTGAGAGTGTGTAGGTATTCATGGCGCTGTAGCAGCCGCCCATGATTTCGTCGTTGCTGACGACTTGGACCTGCGGATCCGGGCCGAGCGACGGCGCCGACTTGTAGCGCTTCAGAGTGCCGCCAGCCTGTGGCTGCTCGGTGCTTTGAGTCGGAGTGTCGTCCGGCGCGTCGTCGTCGTCGTCGTCACCGCACCCTATGGCGATGGCTGCGGCGCCAACGGCAAGAGTTGCTCCGCCGGCTAAGAAGCCGCGGCGTCCGAGTCTGTGGGACCCTATCCGTGTCCAGTAGTTGTCAGACATGTGTTGATTCCTTCCCTTGGCGGTAACCGTTTCGGCTCAGGATGGCCCGCGCATCTGCGCGTAGCCGTGCCTACGCAAGTACCCCAAGCGGCGGTTGTGATCGTTCTACCACACTCAGCCTGTCCGCCTCTTACGTCGGGGGACTCTGATCTCCCCCGGATCGCCAACCACCGCTCAAAGTACGACCTGACGCCAGCCTAGATGGATATAGGCTACGTTGGCAACATAGAGCGCTCTTTACGAGGTTTGAGCCATTTATGAAGAGATCATTGAAGTGAGTCGCCAATTAAGGCTAAGCTTCCCGCCGAATTCCAGAGTTCCGGAGCAACCTAATCGACTCTTTCGGGGCGCCCGACGACCCCAAACAACGACGTCCTTTCTTTCAGACGTGGAGGTCCGATGCTTACCCAATACGACGAATATCCCGTCCACCAGTCTTCGTATCCTTTCAGCGAGATTCCGAGTACCGACTACGCGTGGTGCGATGGTTACTTCTTTGGGCTCTACAGTGCCGATGAGCAGGTCTTCTTTTTCTCGGGCATGCGAGTCAATCCAAACACCGACATGATCGGCGGCTACGCCGGTGTCAGCGTTGCCGGGAGGCAGTATACGGCCCGCTTCAGCCGGCCCTGGAGAGCTCATGTCGACACGTCGATTGGTCCACTCGTGTACGACTTTGTCGAACCTCTGAAGAGGATTCGACTTGCGCTCGGACCAAACGATTCAGATCTCACATTCGACTACGACTGGATCGGAGTGGGTGCTTGCTACGAGGAGCCGCACCACCTGGCCTGGTCGCGGGGCCGGCGGACGACTGACCAAACCAGGTACTACCAGAGCGGGACGGCGAGCGGCTGGATACAGCTCGAGGACAAGCGTTGGAACTTGAAGGAGATGGAGTGGTTTGGGAGCAGGGACCATTCTTGGGGTCTTTATGCAAACCGAGCTCCACTCACTCCTGAGGGGAAGTGGATTCCCCCCGCCGAGACCCCGGCAGTTAGACAAGGAATGCGATGGGCCTCCTGGTGGGGTTCGCCTGACAACTCCGGCTTCTACAGCGTCCATGAATCGCAGGACGGCCAGCAGCTTCAGATGAACGATGTCTTCGGCACCCCTCTCGAAGGGGGAATCGACTTTGGGCTGGACGGACCGCAAAGGAAGCTGATAGCCGCAAGTCATGAACTCGAGTTCGTCGCTGACACACGCCTTCTCAGCAAAGGAACATGGCATTTGACTGATGACGCGGGAGGCAAGTGGAAGCAGGTCTACACGCCGGCGTCTCCGGGCTGGAACCCTGTGACCATCGGCTACGGGGGTGGGAGCTGGAAGGATGGCGGGTCGATGTACACCTACCATGGAGTGGATGACCTCGTGCAGGAATGGGATGACTTCGATTTCGCGACCCAGCCCTACGACCACACGCTTTATGATGGAGTTCAGATGCGGGGCGCTCATAACCCGGAGTATCTGGCCAAGGTTGTTACGACGGCCCCGGATGGAACTCAGTCGGTTGGCTCATCCCACATCGAGATATTTATTCCTGGCCGCTACGATCCATACGACTTCAGGGATCCAGAGTAGGAATCCGTCGCCTGCGCATTCTGGAATCTCGTCTGTCGGTGGGCCTGACTTTTGTTCAGGGAGGCGTCGGGGTCGGGTTTTGTCTTGCTTGACGGCCAAGCCCGTAAGGAAGGACGTAACCTCCGGTGGCAAGAAAACCGCGCGATTTCATCGACGAGACCGACATCCGCATCCTCCAGCTGCTTCTCAACGATGGACGCAAGCCAAATTCAGAAATGGCCAGGGTGCTCGGGCTCCCGGACAGCACGGATGAGAAACCGTGTACGGCGTCTCATTCGTGAGAAGTACGTCGTGGTTCAGGCAATTCTGAATTCGGATCGATTCGGGAACATCATCGATATAATCGCAGTTGTCACGACCGATCCCCCTACCACCGATAAGGTCGCGCGGGAATTCGCGTCACATTTACGAACCCGGTCAGTCAGGCGGGTAATCGGCATGACCGATCTGATCGTCGAGGCTGGCTTCGCCGATGAGCAGTCGCTCTGGGACTATATGGAGTTTGCTGCGAACATTCCGGGGATTCGGGATGTGAAATTCAACCAGTGCGTTCGAATGTACAAGGGCCAGTACGCACTGCCGCACGGCTGGGACGACCGCTCGATTGAACGCTCTTGGGAACACATCGGCTCTGCCGATGTGCAGCCGGAACTGGGGAATGCGGGCGCGGTGAGATCCTGACCCCGGTGCCGCTTGTCCGAACGCAGTTCAACGCGTGTCCGATCGGATTAAAGAGGAGTAGGCCGCTCGAATCTCCGCAAGCCGAGCTTCAACCTGTGGGCGTGTGCTGGGCTCGCTGAAGACATACAGCTGATTGTCTTTGATTCCCCGAAGGGCCAGGCGCGCGACAAACTCGAAATCTTGTCCCGCCGCCGTGGAAAGACAGAGGACCGAAACACCGATTCGGAGCGGCTGAAGCTCCGTGTTCAGATGCGCCAAAAGCCCCATCGCCGCGTGGTCGGCCGTAGCATTGGCAACTGCATTCTGTTGAGCAAAAAGCCCCGTCGATGCGGACACACTCAGGATGTGCCCCTCCTCGCCTTGGGCCACCAATCTCGGCAGAAACGCAGTTAGTACATTGATTGTCCCATCGAGGTTGACGGAGATGACCCGCCCCCAGTCGGCATCTTCCATTTCGGCCGCGGGGCGAGCGACCATCTCCCTGGCACAGTTGCAGAGCACGTGGACAGTGCCGAATTCATCGAACGCGAGATCGGCCAGGGCACCAACCGATGCGCGGTCGGCGATATCGACCCGCGAGGCGATCGCGCGCGCCCCCAACTGGGTGATGTCCGCTACCGCTGCCTCGGCTGCCTTGATGTCGGCGTCGCCCACAACGATACGCATGCCCTCGTTGGCGAGGGCTCCGGCCAGCGCTTGACCGACACCGCTCCCTCCCCCTGTCACCACGGCAACCTTTCCTTTGAGACTGTCCATCACGCCTCTTCCGGGCTGTCTTCTCTGGCCAGCGCGCGGTCAACCCAGTCGTAACCTTGCATGATCGCTTCAAACCGAAGGTTGATCTCGTCCAGTGTCGCGGGGTGAGTGAACACGTAGAGGTCTCCTGCGCGGACGGCTCCGACCACGCGGGAGGCCAGGTCCTCTGGCTCGAGAGTCATCTCGGCTCCAACGGGGAGGCGTTGCGCTCCCCCCGCGGCGGTCGGCGAAGATGGAGATGTTGCGGGAGGCTGAGGGTCAACGACAGTTCTGGTGGGGCGATTACGAGCCGACTCGCCGATGCGCGTACGAATCTGACCCGGCACCAGCACGGTGACTCCGATCTTGTCTGCGGCCAGTTCCAAGTTCAGCCCTTCGCTCAGGCCTACAACGCCATGCTTGGCAGCGGTGTACGAGATGATTCCCGGGGCGGACCATGGAACCAGTCCGGTTATAGATGAGGTGTTGACGAAGTGTCCTTCATCCCCCTGGGATAGCATTCGGGGAAGGAATGCTTGGATTCCGTATATGACGCCGTAGAGATCAACTCCCATGACCCAGTCCCAGTCATCATGCGTCATCTGAGGCGTCGGTTTTCCGGCCACTACGCCGGCGTTGTTGCAGACAACATGGGCCGCTTCGAGGTTGTTGTAGACGAAGTCCGCGAACCTGCCCACGGATGAGCGATCAGACACGTCACAAGCCATCGCGAAAGCCCGTTGCCCTTTTGCCCGGACCTCTTCGGCCACAGTTTCAGCCGGGTCGCGCTCGATATCGGCGATTGCGACATCCATACCCTCTTCGGCGAAAGCGAGCGCTAGGGCCCGCCCAATCCCGCTGCCGCCGCCAGTCACCGCCGCGACCTTGCCCCTCAGACTTTGCATTGAGGCTTCTCCCGAATGACTTCTGAGAACTGTCGGCCCAGCAGGCCGACGCTCGGGACGTTAGGTAGCCCAATGAACCGTGTCAAACCTCACTCGGTTTGACGGCTACGATGTGTGCGCTTCTACCAGGGAGGTGCTGATGCCTGGTCGGGATTCTCCTGGCAACGCATTCGGGTTAGCGTCGCTCGCCGGAGAGAGCGTCAGAATCCCAGACCTTTTGGCGCTCTAGCTGATGGCGTAGGCACCGACGGATCTGGCGCCGTAGGCCACCATAAGTCGAGCTATCGCCCAGCGCCTTGCGTGATGCCTGCAGCGCCCGTATTACCTCGTCCAGGATCCCACGGAGCGCGAGAGCCTCGTTGGTGATGAGCCGCAGGGACGGGTATTGCCCGGGCTCGAGATAGGAAGCACCAAGGGCCTGATCGATTCGGTCCGAAAGGCTGGGAAGTGTCCCGTGGTCCCGGCCTGGGGGAATCTCGGCCACAAACGAACGGGTGGCGGCGAGGCAGGCCCGCATCTCAGTGATGTCATCAAAGATGGCCTGACCTTCGTGCTCGAGGCGGGCGTTTACATGGCGCAGTAAATTCCCGACTGTGAGGGCTATCGACTTGGCGAAGGGCTCCTCTACCTCAGGAACCACGTACGTGTCGTAGCTCCAGATCGCCGAGTGGAGCACCTCGTCAGCTCGCGGTCTCATCGCGAATCCTCCTCGCTAAGTAGCCCGGCGGCGTCGGCTAGGCCGACCTGACCGACGTATAACATCTCTGTCGCTACCCAGGCCAGTCGAGCGAGGTGGTCAGTCCCTCGGGCCAGAGGCAGCGCGGAATGGTGCGAGAACAGGACCATTTCGAGCGAGCGCAGGACGCGGTAGTAGCCGAGCCTTTCCGTCGTGATCTCGATTCCGCTCAGCTCGTGGTAGAAATCTAGGGCATCCTGCCGTCCCCATCCTCCGAAGTGCTTTCCGTCCGGAGGCGGAAGGAATTCTTGCATGTGGGCGAAGTCGTTGGCCGGGTCACTTATACAGGCCTCCTCCCAGTCGCTCATGGCAACAATTTTTCCGTCGTGAAAGACCTCCTCGCCGCGACCGTTAGTGCCCTTGCAGAGGCAGATGCAGGGCGCGTCCGTCGGGGCGTTATCGCGCAGCCATTCGAGGGACTCGGTGACGGCGGGCAGTGGCTCGATCTGAAAGGAAGCGAGAAGAGCCTCGAGCTGGTTGATCCTGTCCAACGCTGCCGTTGACGCACTGGCTGGAGCCTCGAATAGCTCTCCGAACCCCAGGGACTGCCAGTCGAGCGAGTGAACCAGCGCCAGCTTCCCTAGGTGATCTTGGGACAGCGTCCTCCTAAGTTTGTCGAATTCGGGGGCGGGATTCTCAAATCCAGGAACGTCCCAGTGCCCGTCTACCCGGTCTCTAACGTAGAACTCACGCCCATCGAGTAACCAGTTCGGGTCGTCCTCGTACCAGAGCGGCTCGGCTATTGGCACTTCGGTTCCCTTTAGCCGCCAGTATGTATCGAACTCGAGGCGGAGCGGATACGGCTGCACTGCCCCACCTGGGAGGTCCCGGCGGATACTGAACGCGCGTTCCTCCCCGTCGACGAGGACCTTCGCGGCCCAGGTCTCCCGGGAAACACCGCGAGGGAACTTGGTCAGCTCCAGCACTTTGACATCGCGCGCGTCGACCAGATGGGTCTTGATGCTGGATGCAAATCGCTCGGCTTCAATCGTTCGCTCCGGCATCAGAGACTGGCCACCCGAGTATTCGTCTTTTGAGCCTGCAAAATTCGGCCTTCTTCGACTACCATGCGCGGTTTACCTCTCGGGCCAACGTGTTCGTTTACAACTTGTCCGCGCCGAGATTCTGTCAGATTTCCTGACCGAGTCCCATTAGGACCTAGTTCTGGAGGGGAATCAGCGCCTCGATCTTCCACGGCGAGGCCGGCTCGCGATGGACCACGACTTGCCTCCTCGCGGTCCGGCCCGTTCGTTGACAACTCCGCTAGCTGTGCCTAGCGTCGCTGCCCGTACGTGGGCAGAAGCACACGTACGGGAGGAGATTCCAGTGGAGGTAACGTCCTTCGAGGTAAATGTTCCCCAATCTGTTTTGGATGATCTTGATTGGCGGCTACGCCACACTCGGTGGCCGGCCGACTTCGCCAACGATGACTGGCGCTACGGCACCAACCGCGCCTATCTGGAAGAGACCGTGGACTACTGGATCAACACGTACGACTGGCGAAAGTACGAAGCTGAAATTAACTCGTTCGCGAACTACCGCGTTGACATGGACGGCGTTCCCATCCACTTCGTCCACGAACCGGGGAAGGGCCCGAACCCGATTCCTCTGATTCTCTCCCACGGCTGGCCGTGGACGTTCTGGGACATGAACCGCGTCATCGGCCCACTGTCCGACCCGGCCAGCTTCGGCGGAGACCCGGCTGATGCCTTCAGCGTGGTCGTACCCTCTCTTCCTGGCTACGCTTTCTCTTCTCCCTTGACGACGCCCGGGGTCAGCCCCGGCAAAACGGCCGACATGTGGGTCGAGCTGATGAGAAACGTTCTCGGATACGACCGCTTCGGGGCGCAGGGTGGTGATTGGGGGGCGATCATCACTGCCCAGATGGGACACAAGTACGAGCAGTATCTCTACGGAGTTCATCTCACGATGCCTGGCCTTCCCGGCGGTGCGCTTGCGAGCATCAAGCCTGAGGACTACGGACCCGGTGAAGAGGGTTGGATGGAGAGGATGGGGACCCGCATGAAGACGGCGGCCAGCCATCTTGCCCTCAATAGTAATGACCCTCAGACGGCTTCTTATGCCCTCAACGACTCGCCCGCCGGGCTTCTCGCCTGGATTCTGGAGAGACGCTTCAACTGGGCGGACACCAATGGAGATATCGAAAGCCGATTCACCAAGGACCATCTGATCACGACAGCCATGATCTTCTGGGTGACGGAGAGCTTCGGAACCTCGATGCGCTTCTACTGGGAGAACGCCCGCGACCCCTGGGCACCGTCACACGATAGGACGCCGGTCGTCCCGACACCCACGGGTATTGCTGTCTTCCCAATGGAGCTTCTGCTGATGCCACGCTCAGTCGCGGAGCGCGAAGCGAACCTCGTTCATTGGACTATCCAGCCATCTGGCGGGCATTACGCGCACGCAGAGGAGCCGGAGCTCGTCATCGAGGACGTTCGGAAGTTCTTCCGCCCCCTTCGGGCTTGATTCGAGAGGGGGCGGGCTATTGGCGCGAAAGTTTTTGAAAAGAGCCGTCCCAACGGCCAGAAAGGAATCGTATGAAGGACCTCAGTGGGAAGGTCGCAGTCGTTACCGGGGCTGGGAGCGGCATTGGGAGGGCGCTCGCTGTAAGTTTCAGCCGCGAAGGAATGGGTGTGGCGGTCGCGGACCTCGAGTCCGACGCTGGACAGCAAGTGACCGACGAGATCACCGAAGCAGGGGGTCGAGCCATATTCATTCAGACTGATGTCACACGTGTAGAAGACGTCGAGGCGCTCGCTGAACGCACCTTCGCGGAGTTCGGTGCTGTGCACGTGGTCTGCAACAACGCGGGGGTAATCTCGTTCTGTCCGCTCGCAGATTCAACCTCAGAAACCTGGCAATGGGTGCTCTCCGTGAATCTCGGTGGGGTGGTCAACAGCGTACGTGCTTTTGTTCCCAGGCTGCGCCAACAGGGAGGGGAAGCTCATATTGTGAACACCGGGTCCATGTCGGGAATCATTCCAATGCCGGCTGGCGCAGGCGTTTACGTCGCCAGTAAGTACGCTGTGACCGGTTTGTCCGAGATGCTACGCGCGGAGTTGGCGGAGGAGGGGATTGGGGTTTCCCTACTCTGTCCGGGAGGAGTGAGGACCAGGATCATGGAGGCTGAGCGCAACCGCCCTGAGAATTTGGGGCCGGCGTTACCTGGGTTGACCCTCCCGGACGAAGCGCTAGCCGCCATGATGGACCCGATGGACGTGGCCGCGCGTGTGCTCGCAGCTATTCGAGCCAACGAGTTCTACGTTTTCAGCCACCCCGAACTCTTGGATTCGGTAGACGCGCATTACGACCGACTGGTGAAAAACGCGCGGCTGGCGGCCGGCATCTGACGCGAGTGGCTCATCGGTCGTTCTCCCGATGGCTCCGGGGCTTGTTTCCCGGTGGTCTGCTTTGCACTGGCACCTACTTTTCTTAGCGAGGGCACCACTACAAAGTGCAGCCCCCAGAGTGAGTTCCATGCTGCCTTTGTCCCCGTACAGCGGGTCGCGGACCTGCAGCGTCGGAGCTTCGACAACGGAGTCTCGCTGGGATTCACCTCTCCTATACTGAGCCGTGATGGAGAAACCTGTGCTCCCAACGCAATCCAACCTGGGAGCGATCGTCCTTGCGGGCGGGCGATCGAGACGCATGGGGACACCGAAGGCTCTGCTCGACTGGCATGGGATCCCGCTTCTGAGCCGGGTCACGGGTGTTCTCCAACGGGTGGCTGTCCCGGTGGTGGTCGTTCACGCAGCCGGTCAGGAACTTCCTCCTCTTCCCAACGGCGTCGAACTGACGGTCGACGGACGTCCCAATCGGGGCCCGCTTGAGGGGATCGCAGCAGGGATGCGGGTCCTGAACGGGCGCGCCGGCGCCGCTTTCGTCTCGGGCACCGATGTCCCGTTTCTGCATCCTGCGTTCGTGACCGGAATCGCAGCGGCCCTGGGCTGTCACGACGCCGTGTTGCCGACCGCTGGCGGCCACAACCACCCGCTGGCGGCCGTCTACCGGGTCTCGCTTCTTTCCGCGGTCGAGGAGCTTCTCGCCGCTGACCGGCTGCGGCCGTTCTTCCTTTTCGAATCTGTGCGCACGCTAGTATTCCCTGAGGGGGAGATCAGCGAGACCCGCTCGCTCCGCAACCTGAACACTTTCGATGAGTACAGTGCGGCGCTTGCGGAGTCGGAACCCCAGATCGAGATCGCCATAGTCGGCCCGCTCCGCCGGACGCTCGGGTTTCACGAGACGAGCGTCCGTGCCTCAACTCTCGGCGCCGCGCTCGCGGCTCTGCCCGGTTTCGATCCCGCCGCGCCGCAGGCTGTGATCGCTCTCAACGGGAAGCGGTTCCAGAACGACCCCCGGGCCCCGCTGGTCACGAGGGACCGGCTTGTCTTGGCAACTGCCGACACCCGCGGATGAGCGCCACTTCAACTGTTAACTGCTCGCGAAGCTTCCGTTAGAGTTTTGCGCCGGGATGGTTACTGCGTGAGGACGCCGCGTACGGGGTCGGCTGTGTCGCGAAGCTCGGTGGTGACGACGTGAGCGGCGCCCGCTTTCAGGATCGCCCGCGCGAGGGAGGCCGCCGCCGCCGGGTCGGATGCGCTCTTGTTGACGACGACGATGAATGGCTGGTCGGTCACCTGTTTGCGGCCTCCGCTTGCATCGACCAGCGTCCGAGCGATCACGGAAGCATCGGCATGGGTCGCGGCGCCGACCAGCGCATGTACAGCCTCAGGACGGTGTACGTGGGCCTCGTCGATGGGCGCCCCAAGCGCGTCGAGGCCCACGACGGCGACGACATGGGTGGCGGATTCCGGGATGGCGGGCTCATGTTCTCCGGGCGCTTTGAAGGGGCGCTGCCTGCTTCCGTCCGAGTGGACAGAGACGAGACCGACGTTGTGCATCGCAGCCAGCGCACCGATGGTTTGCGACTCGAGGCCCGCTAGCCGGCCCTTCGGAAGGTGCCCGGTACTTGCCACGACGATATGTTCGGTTTCAAGGGCGGATGCGACGGCGCTCGGTAGCGAACTTTCGTCCGTCACGACTGCTCTGAGCGGTGGGGCGTCCGCCAGCTGAGTGAAGCGCGACGTACCGGTAAGGATGGCGCGCCGTCCAAGCGCGACGGCCTCGGCCCCGAGCCTGTATATAAGGGAACTCTTGCCTCCGCCGCCGACCACAGCGACGACAGGGCAGGGATGTGTATCGAGCGAGAGCGCGTCCCACAGGGGGCTGAGGTCTTGCGGTGTGGCCACGGCCGGATCATACGTGGTGTGGGGGTGGCCACGCGATAGGGTGGTTGGTAGGTGCTGATGGAGGGGTTTTGGACGCTCTTCCGTTGTATAGTCCGGGCGTCCCGCACCGTCGTAGCTGTTGGCCAGGAAGGTGGACTTTGCTGCGCAACGGTTCGTTTAATGGCGGGCTGGGCATCGATGAGGAGAGCGCGATGAGTGTTGCGAACGAAACCGTAATGGCGGGGGAGCAATTCTTCCGCTGTACATCAGCGATTGACTGTGGCGGGCGCTGCCCGATGGTGGTCCATGTCAGGGACGGCGTCATCACCCAGATAGAGGGCGATGATCACGACGAACCAGACAAGCAGTTGAGGGCCTGTCTCAGGGGCCGTGCGTATCGCGAGTACATCTACCACAAAGATCGCCTGCTATACCCCATGAAGCGGGTCGGCGAGCGCGGTGAGAAGAAGTACGAACGTATCTCATGGGACGAAGCCATGACCACGATCGTTAGTGAACTGACTCGCATCAAAGAGACCTACGGCGAGAAGAGTCTCTTCTACACGGGAGGAGGACACCTGGGCGCATTGCACACCGCCGGATCCCTGGCGAAGGCACTGGCAATGTTCGGCGGTTACACCACACTCTACGGAAATCTCTCCTCCGAAGGCGCCGTCTACGCGGTGATGTCTACCTACGGGGATGTAATGGTTGGTCACGGTCGGGAAGACCTGCTGAACACCAAGATGATCATCATGTGGGGTTGGGACCCGGTCAGGATGATCTCCGGAACGGACACCATCTACACCCTGACGAAGGCCAAGGAGGCGGGAATCCCGATCATTAGCATCGACCCCAGGTACGGAGAGTCCGCAGGCGTCTTCGCCGATGAGTGGATCCCCATCATTCCCGGGACCGACGCGGCGATGATGGCTGCCATGGGGAACGTGATCATCAAGAATGGGCTCCATGATCAGGCGTTTCTCGACAAGTACACCGTCGGGTTCGACGAGTACAAAGCCTATGTGCTTGGAACTGAAGACGGGATCGAGAAGACACCCCAGTGGGCATCTGAGATATGCGGCGTTCCCGCGGAGAGAATCGAGAGCCTCGCCATTCAGTATGGCAGTACGGATCCGGCCTGTCTCATGGATTGTCAGGGCCCGGCCCGGGCCGCCATGGGCGAACAATACAACCGGGGCGCCATAGCGCTGACGAACATCACCGGAAACGTGGGCAAAGCAGGCGGTTCGGCCTGCGGCGGGCTCATGGGCATACCGTACGGCCACATGTTCCGGTCAGCGGGCGTACCCGGTATGAGGAACCCTGCCGAGGCTGGAGGCCCATCGATCCGGGGCACGTTGGACCTCGATCTCAGACTGGTGCGTCGAATCCACACCAACAGGGTCTTCGACGCGATGATTCACGGGACGGCAGCCGGGTACCCGGCGGACCTCAAAGCCGCCTGGTTTGCCGGTGGCAATGTCCTGGGCCAGCGAGGGAATCTGAACAAGGGCGTCGAGGCGCTCAAGGGCCTGGAGTTCACGGTTGGCCAGGATCTTTTCCTCACTCCCACGATGCGTTACTGCGACATCGTCCTGCCGGTGTCTAGTTTCGCGGAGAAGAACGATTTGACCCGGCCATGGCCATCGGGACCGTATTTCACGTACGCCAACAAAGCGATCGAGCCTCTGGGGGAATGCAAGTCAGACTGGGAGATCGGCAACCTGTTCGCTGAGTACATGGGATTCGAGCACTTCAACGAACACGATGAGGACGAATGGCTGCGAATCTTCGTCGAGACTAATCCGGAGTACAAGGAGCACATCCCCGACTACGAAGTGTTCAAGGCGGAAGGCATCCATCGTATCGATATGGATGACGCGTATATCGCGTTCCAACAGCAGATCGAGGACTTGGAGAACAACCCGTTCCAGACACCTTCCGGGAAGATTGAGCTCTTTTCGCAACGACTGGCCGATCTTGAGAATCCCAGGATTCCGTCTGTGGCGAAGTACCTCCCTTCTCCTGAAGATCGAAACGACCCCTTGATCGAGAAGTATCCGCTCCAATTGCTCACTCCTCATCCTAGGGTGAGGGCCCACTCCACACTGCAAAACATTGGCTGGCTGCAGGAGGTGGAGCCCCACGCTATGTGGATCAATCCGGTCGACGCGGAAGCGAGGGGGGTCAGGGACGGTGATGAAGTTTATGTGTTCAACGACAGGGGGAAGCTCGCGATCAAAGCGTGGGTGACGAGACGAATCATTCCGGGCGTTGTTGCCATCCACGAGGGAACCTGGTTTGAGCCGGATGAGGAGGGGATCTGCCGAAACGGCAGCGTGAACGTCCTCACAAACGACACCTATTCACCCGGCGGGGCGGCGGCTCTGAAATCGTCGCTCGTCGAGATATCGTTGACGAAGGACTAGCGGCATGCAAAAAGGATTCTACTTTGACCAGGCTCGGTGCACCGGATGCTTCGCTTGCTCCATTGCCTGCAAGGACTTACACAACACGCCGGCGGGACCGGCCAATTGGATGCAAGTTCAGTATCGCGAAGCGGGAAACATTCCCGATCTGTTCGTCAGCCATCAAGCGACTCCCTGCTACCACTGCGCCAACCCCGTGTGCTCGTTCGTGTGCCCCAACGACGCCATTACCAAGCGGGAGCAGGACGGCGTCGTTGTCGTGGACCGCGATAAGTGCCGCGGCGCGGAGCCCTGCGGAATCATCGATGTGGCGAGCACCGGCGGCGGCGACTATACCTACGGTGAGTCGACTGCCCCCTGCCAGGCGGCGTGCCCGGCAGGCCTCAACGCTCCGGCTTACATCTCGTTGATCGCCAAGGGGAAGAACCAGGAAGCCCTCGAGTTGATTCGACGGAATATGCCCTTGCCTTCCGTGTGCGGGCGGATCTGTGTTTCACCCTGCGAGACGGCCTGCACCCGAAGCGAGCTTGACGAGCCTATCGCCATCATGGCTTTGAAAAGATTCGCTCATGACAGCACACCGTATGAAGCGCCAGAGAGAGTGACACAGACCGAGGACCATAAGGTCGCGATCGTCGGTTCTGGGCCGGCCGGACTGGGCGCGGCCTACGACCTGATCAGGATGGGCTACGGCGTCACAGTCTTCGAAGCCTTGCCCGTCATAGGCGGCATGCTGGCCGTCGGTGGCCCTGCTTACCGGATGTCACGCGAAGCACTTCAGAAAGACCTCGACTACATAGAGGCGCTCGGCGTGGAATTTAAAACCAACGCCGCCATCGATCTCGGCCAAGGCCTGGATGACCTGCTTGCGGAAGGCTACGGTGCAGTACTGCTCGCGGTCGGAGCACATCGCGGCATCAAACAGGACATTCCCGGGGCCGAACTCGAAGGAAGCCTCGTTGGGACCATGTTCTTGAGGGACGTCAATCTCGGAAACCCTGTCGATGTAGGCAATGAGGTCGTGGTGGTCGGGGACGGAAACACGGCACTTGATTGCGCCCGCGCAGCGCGTCGCCTCGGTGCCGAAACGCGACTCATGTTCCGGAAGGGCGGTTTTGAAGAGGCCGCCGGCCACGACGACGAGAAGCAACACACACTCGAAGAAGGGGTCGTGTTCCAGGGTGGTCAATCGCTCACTCGAGTTCTCGGCGAGAGAGGGAGGGTCACGGGCGTCGAAGCTGTGACGGTGAGGGGGCCCATCTTTGACGAGAACGGCCGACACTACGAAACGCTCGAGGGCACCGAACAGACCAGTTCGGTTGACACCGTCATTTTCGCCGTCGGCCAGAGCCCGGACCTTACCGGCCTCACCGCCGACGGTCAGATTAAGCAGGACGAGAACGGGACGATCGGCACCGATCCCGAGACCATGATGACCGAGCGTAAGGGCATCTTCTCGGCAGGCGATAGCTTCGATCTTGCAGGCAGCGTGGTCCACGCCATCGGTACCGGACAGCGGGCCGCGTCCTTTATGAATCGATACCTCCAGGGCGATGTCCTGCGGGTGAGGCCGGAGCCTGTCGTGCAGGCATCTGACATCGTGGTGGACATTCCGGCCGGAACCCAGAAGCAACCGAGGCGGGCCGAGCGGATGCGGCCTGTGGCCGAGCGGCTGTCGAATTGGGACGAAGTCGTTCTCGGCTTTGACGCTGAAGCGGCCGTCGCTGAAGCCAAGAGGTGCCTCAACTGTGCCGGCCACCTCTGTAGGGATGCTTGTGCCTACTCAGTGCCGCAGTTCGACGTCGAGGACGGGGCCAAGATGCAGAAGTGTGACCTTTGCTACGACCGCTGGGCGGATGGTAAGAAGCCGATTTGCGTTGAGGCATGCCCGCCAAGGGCCTTGGATGCCGGGACGATGGAAGAGCTCACGGCCAAGTACGGCGCCGCTAATGATTCTGTGGGCTTTGTCTATTCACCTGTGCAGCAACCGTCCATTTTGAGCAAGCGAAAGAAACGTCCAGCGGGAAGCCCCCAGTAGGAGGAAGGCGCGAGCCGTCGCCGCTGAACCGGTTGAACGGATTGCAGATCACAGCGTCCCGTTCTTCGTTGGAGGTTTGCAGTCAACCATCCCGGTCGCTACGCGTTCACTTTCAGTGAGGTGGCCTGCTTTACGCGGACACCTCACCAGGTCTTGTGCAGGGCCCCTTGCGGTTCTTAGCAACCGGCCCCCTGCTAGTCTGGCACCGAGCGGGGGATTGCGAAGGGGGGGCGGGGCCCACCAGGTGGTCCTGCAACCCGGGCTGATGACCGGGAGGTGATGTCCAGTGCGGTTTCGATTCACAGAGGCGCAAGAGAAGTTTCGCTCTGAGATCCGCGGATTCCTCCGCGAGAATCTAACCGAGGAGATGCAGGAACTGGACGGTGCTTGGTCGCCAGAGTTTTCACGAAGACTTGCCGAGCGCAATTGGGTCGCGCTTCCCTGGCCGATCGATTACGGAGGGCTCGGTCTCTCACATGTCGATCAGGTTATTTTCAACGAAGAGATGGCCTATAACCGCGCTCCGGTCGGAGCCCACCGGCGTGGCGTTTTCTACGTCGGGCCAATTCTTATGCTGCACGGAACGGACGAGCAGAAGACGCTCCATTTATCCTCGATTACTAGGGGCTCTAACTACTTCTGCCAACTCTTCAGCGAACCGGGAGCGGGCTCTGACCTGGCGTCCGCGCAGACGCGGGCTGTTCGGGATGGCGACGAATACGTGATCAGTGGGCAGAAGATTTGGACATCCGACGCCCATCGTGCCGACCACGGATGGCTCGTCGCTCGCACAGACCCAGAGGCTCCCAAGCACAGAGGCCTGAGCAACTTCATCGTGGACATGAATGCGCCGGGTGTCACCGTCCGTCCGCTCATCAACGTCGCCGGAAAGCACAGCTTCAATGAGGTCTTCTTTGACAATGTCCACATCCCGACCTCAAGGCGGATCGGCGAGGAAAACCGTGGTTGGTACCAAACGGCCGCAACACTCGACTTCGAGCGCTCCAGCGTCGCGAGCTTTGCCGCGACCCGCCGCTTCGTAGACGACATGATCCACACCTTGAGCTCGGCCGGAACTTGCGAGAACCACCGCCTCGACATGGCCGATCTGAAGGTGTCGCTTGGGGTCGGTGAGCTCTTGGCCTACTCGATCGCTTCCATGCAGGATCGAGGGGAAATACCGAACAGAGAGGCATCGGCCGCGAAGTTGTTGGGATCGGAGCTCAGTCAGAGGGCGGGTGGCGTCGCGCTTGGCGCCTTCGGACTGCACGGTCAGGTGATGGCCGGCTCCGGTGCCATGGAGCAGGGACGTTATGCAGTTCAATACCTTTCGAGCATCTCGGCAACAATCGGCGGGGGCACATCCGAGATTCAGCGAAACGTCATAGCGACCCGTGGGTTGGGACTCCCGCGCGGCTGACCCATTATGCTCTGTCGGTGTTGAGTGTCACACGAAAAGATCGACGGAACCGTTAATGGTTTAAGTGCGATTTAATGATCGGGTTGTGATTTGTGGACAGTCTCTGTTATCGCGTTGGCAGGGGAACATGAATTGACTGTGTTAAAAGGTGTTACTAGGATTCCGCACACGCGGGAAAGTAGAGCACTCTCTAGATTTTCCACAAGAGCGCACGATTAAGCTGGTTGGGAGCCGGACGGTTCCCCGGCCAGAATCAGAAAGGGGAAAGCTAGTGGCCGACACCAATCGACAATTGGCTATGGTAATCGACCTTAACAAATGCATGGGTTGTCAGACCTGCACGGTGTCCTGCAAGGTCCAGTGGAGCAACGACAAGGGCAT
>PVBE011126585.1_pt1 | contig 22366 bp, 20 predicted proteins | sample 1631181 | NCBI WGS metagenome assembly PVBE01 (sample SAMN08397723, study PRJNA350692) | Marine metagenome, whole genome shotgun sequencing project. | isolation source: water | place: Pacific Ocean | collected 2012-04 | reverse complement strand
TTTGAAGATACATCCACATCTCTCAATGCTCTTTCAACCGCTGCTGCAGCAGAACGCCGATTGAAATCCGGAAATGCATCCTTGTCCAGACCATCCAGTTTCTTCTTCATCTCCAAGATTCTGCTCTCTCTTTTCTCGATCTCGATTCTCAATGCAGTCCTGCATTGATTCATATGTCGATTCCATTCTTCTGAATGAGACTCAATATCCAATCCTGTTACTTTGAACCATTTCTTCCGCCTCACTGGCTCCCATAGAGGACGGCCCATGGCGGACGAAAGGTCGAGAACCAATCTACATCTCCTTTCCAATGGCCCTTTGATGACTATATGATTGAGGAATGATGACGCCAACAACCCAAATCCCCAGTATGGCCTGCTCTCAACTTCAACCCAAACGACCTCATCTCCAAATTCAATTTTCCATCTCTGTTCATCAAAACCAGGTAACTCCACAATTCTAGGAGGGGCATGGGCGCCAAATACTCGCATCAACATTGCCATTACATCTCCAAGAATGATTGACCCAACAGCCGAAGGATGGTTGGCTGGACGAAGGATTCCTGTTTCACCATTCATTTCTATCCCAAATTCATCCTTGGCCTTTCTGACCTGTGCCCACAATACAGTCTTCACCGCATCGAGTGTGGATGGGGGTGGAGTCTCGTCCTCTGACACATCCCAAGGACATTGATGATATTCATGATGCTTGTGCCTAAATGAAATTTGATTCTTAGGGCCATATTCAAATCCGCGGGCCTTTACGTCGTCACCGGTGTATTGATGGGCGCAAAGAAATCAGCCGACAAATCTGCTGCTGCTAAGAAGGCAGCAGAGACTCGTAAAAAGAACGCTGCGGCAAAGAAGAAAGCAGAAGAAGCAGCCGCACGCAAAAGAAAGGCTGCTGCTAAGAAAGGCGCTGAAACCAGAAGAAAGAATGCTGCGGCAAAGAAAGCCGCTGCAGAAGAAGCGAATGCAGCAGCAGAGAAGAAGAAAGCGGCTGCGACCAAGAAAAGAGCGACGGCGGCAGCAAAAAGAAAGGACACTGCAAAGAAAGCGGCTGCAACTAAAAGAGCAAAGAAGATTGCCACCACAACTCCCGCCGTTTCTAAAGAAAAGAAAGCGGCTCCAAAAAAGGCCGCTGCAAAGAAGCCCCAGGCAAAGAAAAAATCAACTGCAAAGAAGACTCCAGCCAAGAAGAAGCCGGCTGCGAAAAAGGCTGCTGCAAAGAAACCCCCCGCGAAAAAGACTACTGCAAAGAAATCCTCAGCGAAAAAAGAATCTCCTAATGAGCGAGAGAAACTCAAGACTCCTAGTCTTCAAGACATTTTAGACCGTGTGAAGAAAAACCAGAATTGAAATGCACGAATCCTTCATGGACCTCAGGTGCAATGGGAAACCATGCCAAGAAGGAAGTACGGTCGTTTGAGGAAGGCTGTTGAACTTCCACCCAAAGGGAATTGCTCACGCTGTAGAACTGGAAAGTTCTGCCCTATCGCTGGTCACGTCGGCAATCAAGTCTCACCTTCGAGAAAATGGCAAGGGCCAAACAAATCAATCAAGCGTATCAGGAAGAAGGATTGAATCAGCCTCAATGATTGGAACTTCTTCCGCAAGGTTCTCTTCGGCATCAAGGGCCTTCTTCTCTTCAAGTGCATCTCTGAGAGTCTGTGCTCTCTTGTAGACTTCCCGAAGGGTCTGATCCCCAATCTCCAGATACACTCTGGTGGTTGATATGTTAGCATGCCCCAGCAGTCGCTGAATTGAAACAAGGTCTGCTCCTCTCTCAAGTAATCCGGTAGCAAAATTGTGTCGTAGTACGTGCGGAGTAAGCCTCCCTCTTGGAAGACCTGCTTGCTTACCCAGTACATTCATCAATTTCTGAATTGAACGTGGTGTCAACCGTCCCCCCCTATTATTGAGAAGTAATGCACTATCCTCGTGTTTGTTACGTTCTTCTCTTGATGGATTCCACAGATTGATTGCTCTAATCGTCTTATCAGTGAACAAAACCATCCTGTCTTTGTTGCCCTTACCTCCAACAACTCGAGCACTATAATCCTCAATATCGATATCATATTCATCAAGGTTACATATTTCACTCACCCGCATACCTGTATCCAACAAGATGGTGATGATGATGTTGGCAATTGGGTTCTCCCAGTTTGCTGCGGTTCGCAATACTATCTCCAATTCATTTCGATTCAATGTGCGGGGTAATCTCTTGCCCCGATGTGGACGACTGATGTGGTCTGGCATACTATGGCCAAGCCAACGCAATAAATGCCCCGCTGCAGCCAATCTGGCATGAACTGTAGACGGTTTCAATTGATTCAGAGATTGCTGCCATAAATCTAGTCTACCGGTATGGGGAGCGATTCGAATATGTAATTCCTCAACAGTGATTGCAACTGCCTGTTCTCTGGTCAACATGATTTCGCCCGGCAGACTAGTCTCTACCAAACGCCTGACTCCAATAAGATACGATTTACTGGTATTCTCACTCTTCCCCTCTGTCTGAAGTTGTTGTTGCCAACATCCTAGCCAAGGTAGTGAAGATATCCGTGCTAAACGCTGTGGTAAGTTGGGAGGAGGAGATACCTTTGATACTCCATTTTCCTTGTCGGCATCCAAGAATGTCTGGCGCCTCTCATCAAGGCCTCTGAATCCCCTATCGCGCATGCTAACGCCTCCTTCAATCGCCGTAGCGAGTGCATCCCTACCCCCGGAGGGGTATTGCCCACTGGGGGTATCACATCAAGAAACCTTCGTTGATTGATGACCTCGCCAAACGAAAATCAAGCGAAATGTTTCAACCCAAGCCCACAGAATCGGAATGATCCTTGGAATCCGATTTTCTGGCCGACTGAAGATTATTGGTGACAGTTTTCAACGCTGCTCTCAACATCTTGGTCTGACCGTAGAAAATAACCACATCGTCGTATCGTAACTGAGTATGTGGGTCTGGATTCCAGACCAATTTCTTATCTCGCGATAAAGCAAACACTGGAACTGTCTCCTTGATGGTGGACGGAAATACCTCTTCAATCATCTTACCAATGAGAGGAAGATGGTTGCGTAAATGCAAGGAAAGTGCCCCTTGTCCGGGTTGAGTTCTCATCAATTGAGCCATATCAATATCGGCAAAGTCATGATCATCCATGATGAATTCAATTATCTTCGCTGCCACATTCACTCCACTTGCTTTCTCAATACCCTCCAAGCCAGGAGATGAGTTGACTTCGAGTACAAGGGGTCCGTTGGAGCCTTCTAGTAAATCCACTCCGGCGACTTTCAGCCCCAATACTCTGGCTGCACGTTTTGCAACTTCCTCGTATTCAAGAGGTAGGTCGATTGACTCTACCACTCCATTGAGGTGGTAATTGGAACGAAATTCACGGCCGCGACTTCGACGCCTCATACTGGCGACAACCGTATCTCCTACCACCAATGCTCGAACATCAGTACCATGGCTCTCAGCAATGTATTCCTGAATCAATACTGCTTTTCCAGTCAACAACAATGCTTCAACAAGGTTTCTTGTCTCTCTGAAAGTATGACGGAGGAATACGCCGTGCCCCTGAGTACCTTGAGTGACTTTGACCACCACCGGTAGTCCACCAACATCGTCAATGGCATTCTCAACATCTCTCAGATCCCTGACATAAGCGGTCCTTGGAATCTCAATCTTGTTCTTGGCCAGTAATTGACTGGCACGAAGCTTGTCTCTACTTTGGATGATTCCTGAACTGGAATTTGCAGTATAGATTCCGAGTTGCTCGAATTGGCGCATCAATGCAACACCATGATCAGTGATTGAATGACCTATCCGCGGCAACACCACATCATGCGAAAAATGCCTACCCTTATGCAGAATCTGGACCTTATCCTCAGCAATCATCAACGAGAATTGAAGAGGGTCGAGAACTTCGACATCACAATCCCGTTTTCTGGCTTCTTCAACCAGCCTGCGGGTACTGTATAGGCGTGGACCGCGCGACAATATTGCAAGCCTCATCGATGCAAACCGCACACCCCTCCCATTTCAAATCAATGCAAAGAAATCGCCATTCATCTTGAATAGTCGAGAGATTTGATTGTACGCGCCTTTCAAGATGAAGTCTGCTCTCCGAGGGGCCATGCCGCCCGCTTGGGGACCAACTGATGGGCCTGGGGGGCCCCCTCCTGCTTCACGACCTGGAGCGGCTGGCCCGGGCGGGCCACCTCCGGGTGCTGCGGCCATGGATCAAGCAGAAAGGGAGCATGAATCTGAACTCAATACCGGAGAATTGCGCTCAATAGTCAAGAAAGCACGATGGAATGTTTTCATGTATCTTGGAATTGCAGCGATGATGTTCGCATTTGCATTGATTCCATTACCAGTTCCCGCTCCTTGGGATGATGAAACCGTGTTGACAGACGATGTTGATGGAGGGATATTGCATCAGGAGTTGCCATATCTATTCGGAATGCCAATCGATGGAAGAGATTCCACTGATGTGAGATTGGTGGTTGAAGTAGTACCCAAAACCGGAGGGACCTTTCATGCACACGTGATTGAAGCACACTGTGGAACCAACACCATCACAGATGAATTGATTGAATTTGAAGCGGCGGTTGCCAGAGACGAATCGTTTGACAGCACTCATCGACTCTATGTCGATTCTACCCCTGGGGAGACTTACGAAATGGAATTCAAACTCGATCCCGGGAGTTATTGCCTCGTGGTGGAATACGAAGGTGTTGGACAACCCTTGGAATCATTGGAGGTCACTGCTTCAGTCTACGGTTTGAGAGAGATAGGCGGAGGCTTGGGGGGAATCTCATTGTTATGGGCCATCTTCGGCTTCATTGGTGCTCAACGCAAAGGCAAGATCCTCAAAGAAAGAACTTCTATTCGTCGTGGTTCAATAAGTATTGAAGAGGAAGTCATGGAAGAGACCGCACAAGCCATCATCACTGCAGGCCCAGGAGGACCTCCAACCGCAGATGGGGCACCAATAGAGGATGCGTATGCCGCCCTTTCGGCACAACCATCACCTGCGCCGGCTCAGCCAGCACCAGCACAACAAATGCCACCTGCCAGCGCTCCGATTAGCACACTGAATTACATTGAGTCTGGAGATGGATACTACTACATCCTCAAAGATGACAACACCTTTGATCCTCAACCATACGTCAAGCAACACGATGGCACTTATGTGCCATTCTCAGGTTGAAGTACGTGAAACGACCATCCAACCCCCTTGTTGCATGTTCTTATCGAGCGAGCCTTCAAAGGGTCACAGTGGCGCCTTAATATCACAGGTCAGAAGATGACAGCCAACTCGACGTTGACCGTTGCCGCTCTGAAGGCGTTATGCAAAGAGAAGGAATTGTCTCTATCAGGAAAAAAGGCTGAACTTGTGAATCGACTACTGAAATATGGGGCCAGTAGAAAAGAAGTAGGACTACAGCCATTGGCTGAAGAAACTCCTGAAGAAGATGACATCGTGGAAGATGAAGAAGGATTGTTACTCCTTGAAGACGACGAGGATGGCGCTGTTGAGGCAGAAACCGAAACAGAAGAGGATGAAGAGGAGATTCTGGAAGCAGAAGTGTACGAAGCAGAAATGATTGATGACGACGTGATTGAAGCGGATGTGATAACTGCTGATATCAAAGAAAAGGCTCGGAAGGATTCATCAGAACGTGCCATTGTCTCCAGTGCCAGTAGCAGATTAGAAGAGTCCGTGTTCGATTGGAGGATGAGCGGAGCGCTGATATTGACTCTCGTGCTTCTCGGTGCAGGAGCATGGTGGTGGTTCAGTCTCGAGGCTGAGCCATTCACACCAGACCCGCTACGACATGGAGATAGAATGGAATTCGCGGTAACAGGAGGAAGGCTCGTAGCCACCGAGGATTACGCTTCCAAAGTTTTCGAGTGGTTCGGTTCAGAAGAAGATGTGTGTGCATTGAATATTGCATTTGCAGGTAGTGGAAGCATCACAGTATCTGAAGGAGGCGTTGCTGATATCTCTGGAGAAATGAATGATGACAGGTTGGGTTCAGTCAGTCAGGTGGGGGAGAATGGATATTCTTGGTTGACGATGGAAAAGGAGTTGTTGTATGACCTCAATGACGTGCAGATATCTCAAAGTGAGAAATCAAGCCAGCTGGGATGTATAGAGATGCCTGCGGTGAATGCAAATGTGGATATCGACTGGACTGAATGGATTGAACTCAGCAGTGAGAAAAGTATTCGCTCCGAATTTGGCTATGGGTTGACACATCCTGATGGGCATCTGCAAGGAGACATCACGACCTTTGGGTTGGGTGGTTTCTTGGATTCATTGGATTCGGTTGGACTTGGTGCTTCGATGACCTTTGCTCCATTGCAGATCCATGAAGTGCTTGGGAATACGATGATCGATGAAAATGCGGCAGGTAATGTTTCAGGCTGGTCCTGGCAAGTTACTGGAAGTGAAGAATTTGGTGAAGAGACTGCATGGAAAATCCTCTTCAGAAACAAAGATTTGGAAGAGAATTGCTTAGGCCATGCAACAATCCACATCCTTGCAACTCCATCCTCTCCTTGGGCAGTAAGTCAATCCACAGACCTGTTGATTACTGGAGAAGATTCGAGTGATTGCGGGACATTGCAAGAGATCTTGGGCGACTATGCGATGCCTGATGGACGATTGGAGATGAAGATGACAATAGAGAAGACCAATCTCAAACGCGGAGAACATCTAGTGGATCTTGGATATTCATATGATTCCAAACCAGATATCTCTTCGACAAGACCCCCTTCATCAGAGATGCAGGATTGGCATCTTGACAGGCATATGCCCGACGCATCCACTACACGCAGTCAGACTTTGGAGATGGCTGTCAGTTGTGTTGGAAATACCTCAGATGACGGCGATGGTGGTGCAGCAGAAGATGCTTTGAAAGAGTATGATGCATACATTTGGAGAGCGCGTGATAATCGCTCAGATGCTGGAGTGACGGAGTGGAACCTCAGCTGGTTAGCAAGTGATGACACCAGCGGCTGGGTAAAGTTCGACGTTTCGGGAACTGGCGGAAGTGAAGGAAATTGTACGTATCTCGATTCTGGAGGACATGGTGATGAAGCACCTGATCATAACCGAAATGCTATCCCCGAGACGCCATCTCTTGGTTGGATGGAAACTGCAAGATGGTTGAATGGCGAGGCCTTTCCGGAATTCAGTGGGACTACAGGGATGGCTGCCGTAAACGGTGAATGGAGAAGTGACATGAGGCTCGGGGTCCTAGTGGCAACAACGGGTGTAGAATTGCCTTCAACACTTGATTTCCTGCCTCTCAATGATGCGGGTAGAGTGACAATCGATGGAGTGCGGACTTGGGAAGACGGTGATTGGTCTCATTCATTCTCTTTCGTAGCAGATGCTAGCGATGGTGGGATGGTCGGCTGGTCTCATATACGTTCCAGCGACTGAGGGTTATGAATGGCGAGGAAACTGGGGCGCGGTCTGGATGACTTGTTAGACGACAATGATGTCGACCTGCCATTCCTTTCGGCTTATGGGGAAGCATCTGGAGAACATATAGAGGGTTCTCTGCTCACTACCGAGCCACAAGAACTCCATGCTGCAATGAGGAGACATATGGATGACAATATACCCGAAGAACTCAAAATCAAAGTTGTTGAAAATGGAGTGCTTCTGGAAATAAATGCTGAGAATGCCTTGCCACTGGTGCCTTCAGATCTGGCCATGCCGGGATTTGAAAAGGGTGAGTTGTCTGATGACAGAAGTTCTGCCAGCGTAATTATCACCGCCTGGGGTGTCGAAGTTCGCAGGTTATTGGACCGGCTGTCAGAACACGCTTCACTTTGAACCACGTGACACTGCTGCTGCAGTTATCATCGCAATCGCAGCCAACATACTCAGGGCTGGAAGAAAACCTGAATCGTCAACTGCTGATTTCTCATCATTCGATGGACCATCAGGGCAGTCCTTGCCCCCCCATTCATCTGAATCAATATCGTGCCAACATGAACTCCAAGCTTTGGCATATCCCTCTGAGGGATACTCTTCAGATTCACCATCCTCATAATCCAATGCTACTCGCCAATTCACATATGCGTGGTCACTGATGGTTTGCCAAGATGTAGACCATGTCTGATTGTCAGATGATGATTCCGCTTCAATCCACTCTGGTGCATAACATACCCCTTCATTGGTGCACATCTGCTTGAGGATGCGAACACTGGTACTGTTGTTTACTGCAGACTCTTCAAGAGAAACTGAAATACTCCACGATGATTCATCTGCAACTCCTGTTGAATGGGTGATATTTGAGATTGGAGAAGATTCAATCTCTGGCTCAACATCAACTCCTCCGGTAGCAGACACCATGCTACTGAAACATAGAATCAACAGTGAACTAAGCAGCAGTACGATAGGCTTCGACATGAGCATACGGGGAACTTCATCAGTTTTCAATCAAACGCTATTTGGATTTTCAGAACTCCATGTTCCACAATTCGTCTCCAATCCAATGCAAGGTCTTCACTGCCTTCCCACTGGTGGCCTCAATCATTTCTTCAGCACTTGAACAAGCCCATCCAAGTGCCAGCGGTCGCTTGTGTTCTTGGTCCCTGATCCAAACAAGGTCTCCTTCCACTATCTCATCATGAGCAGCATGAATTCCTGCAGCCATACAATCTGCTCCATTCATCAGAAATGGCGTCGCTCCTCTGTCCACCTCCAACCATCCTCTCGTAGCATTATTGGCCAATAATCCTCTGAGTGTCAATGCAGCCACTATCTCCCCATCTTGATTCTCTATTTCCACTGTATGCGGTTCCTTGTCGACTATCATCAATCTCCAAGGCCCATATTCTGCAATCTCCAAAAATGCTCCATCAAGATTCAGATCAACGCCCAATGATTCCTCCAATACAGCGAGAAGGGGGGCGATTTGCTTACGCCTTACGGGGCGGCGTTTGCGGACAACCCAATCCTTGGCCATGTTCCCACCTGAAGGATTCCATTGATGAGGATGCCCATTGGATTGGTGGCCACAACAGGGTATGACTCAAATCCGCGGTCCATTTCCAAGGTGTATGGATATCCACGAATTCCATGAGAATCGCGAACGTAGAATGAACCTGCTGATGTCAGAAGAACATCGCGGCATCAAAAGATTCCTTGCTCTTGACAGTGGTGCTTACCGCGATGATGCTCTCGATGGGAAAACCAAGGAATTGTTGGGCCTCGTTGCTTCCACAGTGTTGCGATGTCAGGAATGTGTCACCTATCATGCTGAAAAATGTCTAGAGCATGGATGGTCGAAAGATGAATTGCTCGACGCACTGAATGTCGCTTTGGTTGTTGGGGGTTCCATCACCATTCCACATATCCGAGAAGTTTGGGAAACGATAGCCCAGATCGATGAATGAATAAATGAATGGAGGGTTTCTTCTGGCAACAATCTGGTGTGCAATCCGTACCTATGCCGCGCATGCTGAGGAAATGAACGAAAGTAGCCTGACCGTGCCGCAATTCTTTCTCAAACCGGAAGCAGCATTGTTGTCTTCACCTCTTGATGACCCACAGACCATCGATATCGCTGATGGTAAAACGATACAGCACGAAGTTGAACTAGTCCTCAGACTCGGTCGAGATGTTGAGCAAGGAGAAGATGTTGAAAAATTGGCCTCTGCAGTGGATGCGGTTTGTGTAGGAATCGATCTTACCGACAGACCTGCTCAATCACAATTGAAGGTGAAAGGGTTGCCTTGGGCTCGTTCCAAAGCATTCCGCAGTTCGGCGATTATTGGAGACTGGCATGAGTTGAAAGAAGGGGACATCCACAATATCCAACAGGGATGGGCTCTAGAACTCAAAGTCAATGAACGAAGCAGAATGAAGGCTGGAGTTGCAGAAATGACTTGCAAACCACTTGATTTATTGGCAGCTCTGAACGAGTGGGCACCTTTGAGAAAAAGCGACCTGATCTTCACTGGAACTCCTGCAGGCGTGGATTGGCTGAAGGGAGGGGATGTAGCGGTTGCAAGGCTCAACGATGCGGATGGTTGCCTCAAGAGTTGTCTGACCGTTGATTTCATCATACCCTCAGAATTGAAATAGGGATGCTGAGTCGGCGCATCCCCAGAGGGTTCATCATGGCACAATGGCATGGCGTTTCAAAGAGAAAATCGACCGGTGGCCGCAAGGTCAAAGCTCGCGGCAAGAGAAGTACTGAAATCAGCAGTGAGAAACAGTTGGCTCTCGTAGGTGAATCGAAGAGGAAGATCTATCGCAAGACTGGGGGGAACACTCTGGTCAGAGTTCTGATGGAAGACAAGGTGAGCGTCAGTAATCCAAAAACTGGAAAAACTGAGCGAACCACCATCAAAACCGTGGTAGAAAGCCCAGCAAATCCAAATTATGTCAGACGAAATGTGCTAACCAAAGGAGCGGTGATCGACACAGAGATGGGCCATGTGCGCATCACAAGTCGCCCAGGACATGATGGTGTCATCAACGGCGTTCTATTGGATTGAAGCACCAGTTGTTCTCAGGCGTGGCCTTCAAGGCAACCGCCCCCACCCGATGAGTGAGAAGTATGGCGCACAATCCTGACCGCATCATTCTCTGGCCGGGATACTTCAGTTCTCGTTCATCGAGAAGAAATGGTCGACGCGTAGGGGTAGATTGTTCCGTCAAGAAACCAGACCTCGAAGGGCTTGCATGGGCTGCTCGTCAGGCGGGTGTCAAGAAGATGAAACGGGAGGATAGCGTTTCTCATCCAAGGAGGCCTTGGGCCAAGGAAGGGCGGCTATGGGTCTCTAGAACTGCTGCTGAATCAGATCTTGGAACGGGAAAAAAGGAAGAAATCCTACAGATTATCGGTCTCAAGTGGCGTGAACTCAATATCCAACGCCAGAATGAGGAAGATGAGGCGAATAAAAGAGGGCCTCGAACTGGGGATAAGCGGGCTCGGGCCCAGCGAAAAACGAGTGGGGCGGCAAAACAAGCGGCAGCACGGGCCCAAAAGAACAGGCAACAACGCGGGCGAAAGAAATGGAAGAAGTGATGAATCTAGGACTCTTGTTCTGATTTCGTACCTAGCGATAATTTTCAATATCTGAAATGCAAACATAACCTTGAATGGTGTGCAATGCACCCCCCCAGGAGGGGGAGCGCATGAGCGAGTCACAAAGTGGAGATGAAATCGAACAATCTTCACAGAAGTCTCAACAAGAACCTCTTCCTGAAAAGACAAGATCGATGCAATTCGTTTCTGCTTCGGATGTTGAACGACATACCTATTGCCCATTGTCTTGGCATTTGTCCCGCCAAGGAGTGAATGCTTCTGGAGAAAGAGTTCAAGAAGGCATCAACAAACATTCTGAGATCAATCAACAAATGGTGGAGTATCAGAATGCACGTTCAGACTTGAAGCGTCAAATAACCATCTGGACTTGGTGGTTTGGAATCATCATCGCCTATTCCATCGACGCTGTGGCTTTCTTTGCATTGACCAAGACATTTCCCCCCAATGACTTCGCCAAATATCTGGTATTACTTGCTGTGGTCTGGCTAGCTCTTTCTATCACTTTGATTGCACTTCCATGGCGAGAATGGTTCGGATGGAACACTGCGATACAATCTCTGGAGCAAGACCTCAAAACTTGGGTGGATGAGCATTCAATTGTCAGTATCATTCAAGGTCCTGATTTCAAAGGAGGGTGGAGCAAGGGAGGTCGAGTGGAGGCCTCTATGATGCTTGGTGCGATAGTGCTGGCCATCCATGGAATAGGCTTGTGGGGTGCGAGGAACCGTGAACAGGCTGGATTCATTCTGCTGATGGTCGCAATGCTGTGGACCCTGTTCTCCTCGTGGAGATTACAGCAGGCACTGGTTGCTGAAACTGTTGCGAATCAATCCATCGAAGAGACTGGATTGAAAGATGGTTCAGAAGTGGTGTTCAGCGACGAAGGTGATGAGGCGGGAATTCTCGTTGATGAAGAACTTGGATTAAGAGGAAAACCGGACCAGATAATTGTTGTTGATGGGGAATTCATTCCACTTGAACAGAAGACTGGCAGAATCCCCAAGAGTCCATTTGCCTCCCACAGGATGCAATTATTGGCATATCTGAAGTTGATTGATGCCAACACCTCAATTCGTCCCCAATATGGGGTGCTGAGATATGGAAAGGATGAGTTACACCAAATTGATTGGAATACTGAATCTGAACAGATATTAATCGATTCAGTGCATGAGATTCAGCGATTGATGCGGGAGGGGGGAGCAACTCGAAACCATGAGAGGCCAGGAAAGTGCAAAAACTGCTCAAGAAGACACGGTTGTTCAGAATCACTCGTCTGAATGCGTCTTTCTGCATTTTACTCTCGCAACTGTGATAGGGGAGAATAATTGCCAAGGGTTCATGCAAGAGTATTGCATCAAACTACCAGACAAACCAGGTCAGATGGCTGACCTTTGCGAGGCCTTGGCAAGGGAGGGTATCAACCTCCTTACCGCTACTGCATTGACTGCCACGGGTGCAGTTGTTGCTCTAGTCACCGATGATGAAGCAGGAACCAGAGGGGTCCTCGACCAACTTGGACATGAATATCATGTCAGTGAAGTTCTGTTGGTGACAATGCCTCACCAACCCGGATCATTGGCTGCATTATCACGAACGATGGGCAATGCTGGCATCAATATCAACTCAATATACATCATGAGCAAGGATGATGACAAGGCGGTCATCGCTTTCACTGCAGATGATGTCGAAGCAGCACGTGAAATGATTTGATCAAACCATGTTCAATGGGAGATCTAGTTGCACCTTGTGCAGCCATCCAAAGGGGTCTTGAGCCAATTCAGTCTGTACTCCTGTCAGAGCATTATACAATTCTCTCGTGATTGGGGCTACATTACCATCCATGTAGACCTTCTTCTTCTCTCCATGCGTGATGGAACCGATGGGTGAAATCACCGCTGCTGTCCCGCAGCAGAAGGCCTCATCAGCCTGCATGGCGAATTCGGTGGTGACTTTGGTTTCAGTCACTTCATACCCTCGATGTTGGGCTAATTGGATGATAGAATCACGGGTGATGCCTGGCAAGATGGTCCCTGTCAACTCAGGGGTGTACAGATGTTTGTCCTTGACACAGAAGAAATTAGCAGCACCTACCTCTTCGATATGCGAATGTTCAACAGCATCAAGATAGATGACTTCAGCATATCCCTTCTTCTTTGCATTCTTAGATGGCATCATTCCTGGGGCATAATTCCCTATTGCTTTGACACCACCAGAACCTCCGGGTGCGGCTCTATGATGTTCGTCGGATATCAATAATTCAATACTCGTCAATCCACCCTTGAAATAAGGACCAACTGGTGTCACAAAAATACAGAAAGTATAGGATGGAGATGGTGCAACTCCCATTATCGGACCTGTCCCCCAAAGTACCGGTCGCACATACAATGCTCCTCTTCCAGATGGAGGGATGAAATGGGAATTGGCTGCAACCACTTGCTCAACAGCATCGATGAACATTGATTCGGGAACTGGCGGCATTCCAAGGCGCGCGGCTCCTTTCTGGAAACGACGAGCATTCTCATCTGGTCTGAATAAAACCACATTGTTCTGGACTGTGCGATGTGCTTTCATCCCCTCAAATATTCCCTGCCCATAGTTGAGAACACCTGCTGCCGGATCTATCTCAAGATTACCGTATCTTCTCATCTCACCAGGATGCCAAGGTTGTCCAAGTTCACATTCTGCAATGTACATGTAGTCAGTCTGGGTCAATGAAAAAGTCAATGAATCCCAATCGATGTTGGCCGCACTTTCCATCATGACTCCTCCTGACGCAACCACCCAAGGGGCAACTGCGTCTGTCCATGAGCCTCGGGCTTTCAATGCTTGCTTCCACTTCCCCCATCCTAGACCTCGTGTCTTGATTGCCAAGGTTCATGTTTCATCGACACTCAACGTCACTCGGTGGACATGGCTGATTGGAGCGGTGATATCGCGGTTTTGAGTGTGCGATGGAATGCACATCAGGAAAATAACTCGCCGAGCACCATCATCGAAATCTGTGGCCGTTCTAGAAATGGGCTTTCAGTCATCGCATTTGTAAATGGGTTTCGACCGGGTATCGAGATTTCTATACCTGGAATCTGTAAAGACCCAAATCAATTACCCGACGACATCGAACGACAGATTGAATCTGTGAAGAACATGGATGGCATCAATGCCGTACATGAACCGATTATCAAATGGACTGACCTTGGTGAAAAGAAACATTGGTGGATAGAAGTAGAACAGCCATTCATGGTTCCTCGATTGAGGGAGAAACTGAAAGAACGTTGGACTTTGAGTAGTGCTGACATTCCGTTTGGAAATCGATTCTTTCTCGATCAGGATATAGGACCTCATATTCACATCTCAGGAGAATTACTACATTCTGCGGAACAACCTGGAGATGCCGATGCCATCAGGAAAAAGGGGGGAACCGGCGTATATCCTGTTGATATCATGATTTCAACAGATAGGAATGGCGTTGCCACCATCAAACCCTTCCAGGCTCCTTGGATACTGTTCTCATTTGACCTTGAAACGAGTATCGAGAATGATTCCATCCTCTGTGCAGCAGCAACTCTAGAGACATTGGCCTTTGATATGGAAGAGCCTGTGCAAGAGGTTCACACATTCGTCGGTGATGAGGAATCGATAATGCGAGAATTGACTCAACTGGTAAGAGATAGCGACCCAGATATCATCACCGGGTACAACATCGATAATTTCGATCTCCCTCGAATAAACGACAGGATGGATGTACACTGTCGTGCAAAAGATTTTGAGAAGAAAATGGAGTTGTTTGGCTGGGGAAGAGTTCCTGCGAATTCTGAAGAATGTAAACGCAATCGCCAAGGGCTCTTGCCCAAACGCGCATCGACTCGCGCTTGGACACTAGGAGGGAGGGTGGTGATGGATGCGTGGTGGCAGGCTCGCAGTACTCTACGTCCGCGTCGTGAAACATTGAAATTCGTCTCGGAACTATTGTTTCCTGATGATGAAGAATTGCGCAAAATGGATGTCGACGCTTCAAAAATGGACGAGGAATGGGCTACAAGACCTGAAGTGGTCCTTGAGTACTGTGCCCGAGACTCGACTTTACCATTGCAGATATTGCGCAAGATCCAAGCGACTAGACGTAAGGAAGCGATTGCTGCTGTGGCCAAGGTCCCATTCGAAACTGCTGCCAATGGTACCACAAGTCAATTGCTTGACAGTCTAGTCATCAGATTGGCTGAAGCCAGAGATGTCGCAGTACCAATGACTGGGAGTGCAGCAAAGAAGGAAGGTCAGATAACTGGAGGATACGTGCATGATGTGGAGGCAGGAATGCATCCATGGATTGCTGTACTTGATTTCAAATCGATGTATCCTTCGATAATGATAGGCAACAATGTTTGCCACACAACAAGAATTGACCCCTCTCACCCAATACAACCGGCAGAAGGCGAGTTGGTTCATATCTCTCCAACTGGAGCTCAATTCAGAAACAAGGAAGAGAGAGAAGGCTTGGTCCCTTTCCTATTACAGGACCTGATGTCCCAAAGAGACCTGCACAAGACAGCGATGAAACAGGCAGATGCCGATGGTGATGCTTCAGGACTTGCATTTCATGACCAGATGCAATATGCTGTCAAGATAATGATGAATTCCTTCTACGGGGTATTCGCCTCTGGGTTCTACAGGTTCACTCACCGGGATCTCGGTTCATCCATCACAGCATGGGCGAGACGCAACATCAAGGGAATCATACAACGGTTGGAAGAAGAGGGCCACCACGTGGTATATTCAGATACTGACTCAATTTTTGTCCGGGTTCCAGTGGCTTCTGATAGCCCAACGGCACCACCTGAGAAGGGAAGTGAAGGTGAAGAGAAATGGCTAGCGGCAATGGAGGAGATGTTGCGCTTCGGCCAAGAAACTGCCGAACGTTTCAGTGAAGAATCTGCGGTACTTGAATTCGAGACCGGGCTTTCGGCATTCTTCTCACATGGAGCCAAGAAACGATACGTGGGAAGAGTGGTATGGCCCAATGATGACTTGATGATCAAAGGTTATGAGACTCAGAGAACCGATTCTTTTGAAGTATTGACAAAAGGTATGCAGAGAATGTTTGAATTAGTACTCGATGGAGATGAAAAGGCTGCAATAAAACTAGCCAGAGAACAGATTGAGAAGGTCAAGAAAGCCGAGGTGGCTGCCGAAGAGTTAGTCATCTCCAAACTGTGCAAAGGAGAATTCGGAAAAGATGGGAAGATAGATTTCAGCAAACATTATGCAAATCCAAAAGGGCAGGCACAGGTTCAAGCCGCACGCAAACGTATCGAAAGAAATCTCCCCTTTACACCAGGAATGAAGATTGGATTCGTGGTCACGAATGCTAGAAATCGGCCAATGGAGGTTGAACCTTGGAACGAAGCCGAAGAAAATGGTGGAATTGAAAAATATGATGCTATTTTCTATGCCGAACGGCTTGCTACAGCCTTCGGTAGAGTTTGCGAAGCCTTCGGATGGAGTGCTGATGAATTGTTGAAAGGTAATCGTCAATCTTCTCTTTTCTCATTCTGAAAATTGTAAAGAACCAAAGCACCACACGCTACCCGAGATACATGGTCGGCGAATTATCTCCAGATGGTCAGTTCATGTGGGATGGAAATCAATGGGTCCCAAATCAAGGGATAGGAATGCAGAATGCAGCAAACATAGCCACCCCAGAGGCTGGAATGGTGCAGCAGCCTGGGATACAGCAGCCAATGGTGGCACAACCAGTGGTAGGACAACCGATTATGCAACAAGGTGGAATCAATCCGATGACTGATGGAATCGCTGGTGACCCTACAGCAGGAATGTGGGCACCGGATGGCACAGCAATGAGTGGTGGTGGCAAAGGCAAAATGTTCGCCATCGCCCTGATAGGCATCGTTCTCGCTTCAGGCGTTGGTTGGGGAACATATGAATTCGTGATCGACCCAATGCTCGATCCGGACCCTTACACTAGAGCCCAATTCGTTGAACACGCCCTTGCTCAACCATCGATGGAGAAAGTGATGAATGGAGAAGTAACGGCATGGTCATGTGAAGTGGATTTGAGTTTATCAGATATTGAAGATGAATTACTCGGCACATTCAGCATGGATATGAACACCAAGTTGTATGCCAGTGAAACTGCAGCAAGGGCTGACCTCGATATGACCATCAGAACTGAATCTCTTCCGATTCCTGTGAAGATGGATGTCTGGTTGAGTGAAGGTGAAATGGCTGTGAATACAATGGGGGACGCTGAAGTTGCATCATTCCAATCATTAGGGGGAGAACCTGCTGCACTGTTGTTCGGAGATGAAGATGCGCTGTTCGCTGAAACCATTCCATTCTGTTTTCTGAATCATGAAATTGCTGAAGCGGTCGATGAAGATTCCAGCATTTCATTCTTCTCAGAGGCTGAACGTTTTCCAAACGAAGATGGAGAAAGGGCTGTAAGAGTCGATGTGGAATACGAATTAGATGGAGAAGACCTTTCCATCTCGATGTATTTTGACGAAGATGACAAATTGATTGGTGGCAAAGCATCTAATTCCAGCGGAATGAATCTGTTGATGAAATTGGATAACGGTGCTGTTTCTGAACCATCTTGGTTGTCAGGTGCGGATGATGCTCCGATGCCTCTGGAAATGGAAGATGACGTATGGAACAACTACAGCCATGGTGTCTACACCATCAATACACAATACAATACAACATTCGATATGACTGGCGTGGATCTCGTTCTCTATTCGGAAGAATATGATGATGAAGAAATGGAAGACATTCTAGTGACAAAACACAGTATAGACTCCTTGACTAATATGCTGAGCCAAAATGCTACGCTACAGGTGAGTACGATGGATGGAAACGCAAACTGCACTTTCAATTATACGGACAATGAACCATTGAACCTCATTTCAACAGGAGATGTAATTGGTATGGCATGTGATGGAAGTGCCGATTTTTATGATTTGAATATTGGATTAGAAACCGCAAAAGGAATTGCGCAGCCGATGGAGTTGGAATTACCTTGGATCTCTCCAGCATTGACGTTAATCTCTATTATTGGAGCTGCTCTCGTATTGACAAGAAGACTGCATTGATACACCGATTCATGCTCTTTTCATCGAATCCTTGATGGCTAGCGGATTCCCGAGACATTAGTGATGAAGCCTGTTTCTGGCCCCGCTACGATTCTATTGGCGCTGCTTTTCACCGCCTCCTCAATGGCTGGATGTATCTTTGAAAGCGATGACCCAGAGCCTGCTTCCAATGTTGAGGCAATATTCGACTGGACACCAAAAACGTCCATTCAAGCAACGACTACGCTGGTTTCTTTCAATGGTGATGCATCGATCCCAAATGATGGTTCTCTGACCTATCGATGGGACTTCAATGGCGATGGAGATATCGATGCATCTGGTAATGAGTCATCCAACATCTACGCCAACCCAGGGACATTCGAAGTCACTCTAACGGTCACCGACGGATTCAGTGAACATAGTAAGAGCAAGGAAATAGTCGTCATTCCAAAGGATGCCGTGAAACCAATTGCTGATGCAGGTTCTTTGAATCCGCCTTCTGATTGCGATGATGATGAAGCCCCTTCAGGTACCGTTCAAGGCGATGAATTCTATTTGATATACATCTGTGAACCAGATAAAGACGCTGGAGACCGAACAACAAGAGAAACCACAAGTGTGACTCTGGATGGAAGTGGAAGTGACCCGGGTAGCACCAATCACTACATCGAAAGTTGGAGCTGGGACTTGAATATTGATTTTGACAGTGACGGAAATGGAATCGATGATGATGACGAAGATGCGACTGGGGAGGAATATGATTGGATTGACCTGCCCATTGGTGAATCACACATCTCACTCTTGGTGACCAACAATGAAGGCCATACCGATTCAATGAGTGCATGGGTTTTCGTTCATTACAAGGGAGAATGGAATGAATTACATGTCAATGGAAATCAAACTGATAATGGAGAATTGGTGTTTGACACCACCTTCCATTATGACAGGGATTTGAACAACAAGATAAAACGCGTCAACATGTTACTGCTGTATCCAAAGAACGACAATGATTGGGCGGTTGGCAATCCAGAACACGAATTGAATATCTACATGTATAATTCTACGGAAGAACACGTTGTCAATACCACTTCTTCAGAACGTGGTCAAGGGTGTACAGCAGATGAAGAACACGTCTGTGTTACTTTAGAAATCACTCAATATGTAATTGATTCATACGAAGATGGTGATTGGGAAATAAGAGTGACCAATGCCAATCACTACGATGCAGATGAAGTTGAATTCAGTATCGAGATCCAATACAAATGAGAATCAATCCAACGTTTAGATTGCTTCAAGATGGAATAGGAACGCCTAATTTCTTGGCTTCTGCTTCATCAAGTTCTATCTCTGCCTGTAGAATCACTTGCCCCATCATCTTGCCCTGAGCATCCTTGCGCAAAGCAATGGTTCCTCCACCCTGTAAGGCTCCTTGCATGATACAGTTCAATCCACCAATACCTGGGACCGAATGAATTTCCACTTCACCTGTGACCATGTCTGCAAAGATTTCTTTCAACCACTCAGCAGTGACACATTTCTCGAGAAAAGGGAACCATTCCATTCGATGAGCAATCAATCCAATATTAACCAAGTCCCCTTTGTCGCCGCTCCTGCCGTGAGCAATGGTGGATAATTGAGTTCGAATGACGCCCATGATATCCCCGGCGCTAATTCTTGACCTGTGGTCTTTCAAGGCGCCTCAACACCCTTCTGGCAACACGTCTTCTCCACAACCCTTCGGGTTCACCATCTGCCATCTTCTGAATGCGGGTAAGAACACCATCGATACGCGAGTCCATCTCCTTCAATCGCAACCTGAGAGTCTGCATCATGGTAATCTGGATGCGGGGTTCAACCAATTCTCTCTGCAATAAAAATGGGAAGAAGCGGAGTTGCTCGCGCGGCCTGCCTCTGGCACTGTATCCTGCAACGCCAGCAGGTCCTGTCAATACCAGTGGAGCGATTGAACGACTGAATTCAATAATCTCTGACCTCATTTGGCTCTTCGCAGCCCAACGAATGATTATCTCACTGGGGTCGGTGGCCAAATGCTGCAAACCTATCGGCAATGAAGCACCTGCTCCGAATAATTCCGTGAATATCTCAATTCCTTCAAGATCTGACAACCGTTCTCTCAATATCAAATCAGTCTTCTCTGCCCTCCCTCTGGCATCCGGTCCTGGAATCACCAAGTCACCTGCAGTGAACCAACCATCCCTGTAATTGGATGACACCTTGAGAGTCGGTGGGGCTGCTCTACCCTTGGTTCCTGAAACCTTGATTCTGTTCTTGCCAGCTTTCTTCAACTTGGTCTTGGAAAGGTCGACGATGACATCTGGAGTCATGTAGGAGGTAGGGTCACCAATTTCATACAACATCTGTTCAGCCACGGTACGGCGACTGACACTACCCCCAGTACCTTCCAGTTTGGTGATAATAGAATCACCATTACGGCTGATTTCAGCAATTGGGTAACCAACATCCGCAAGATTCGGGATAACCTCCCAATCGCTTGAATTACCTCCAGTCACCTGCGCCCCACATTCAATGAGGTGTCCTGCAAGAGTCCAGCCTGCAAGTACATCTAATGGATTCTTGAGATCATCTGGTGCCCATTCCTCAACCAATGAAAAGACTGCCTTTCCTTTGTCTAGGGACCTCGTAGCCCAACCCTCTGAATGCAACATACTGCCGACAATGAGACTAGCATCAGCAACACGTCCGGTGATTACGATATCAGCGCCCTTCTCAAGTGCGTGGGCAATGGCGCCAGCACCAAGATATGCATTGGCTGAAACAATGTCACTCCTTACATTGAACAAGGAGTCACCAGAATCCATATGCTCAACCGCTTTTCCGCCACCAAGAACATCATCTATCAAGGGGAGCACATCATCTCCAGAAACCATTGCTATCCTACAATCCACCCAACCAATCTCACACGCCAAAGCAAGTACTGCTTCTGCACAGGCATGAGGATTGGCACCACCAGCATTGGTCACCAGTCTAGTCTTCTTCTCATGCAGTAATGAAATACCCCCTGCTCTCAGCCAATCTAGAAGATCTGTGGCCCAACCCTTTTGCGGATCTCTGGCCATCTGTTTGGCAAGAATTGACATAGTGACCTCAGCCAGATAATCCATTGTTAGATAATCCAAATCAGCGCCAACCAAAAGGTCGATTGGGGCAAAAACCTGGTCTCCCCAGAATCCGCCGGCCCCCCCAATTCGAGTCACCCCCTCGTCTCGCATCAAAAAGTGAAATACATGGACGTTCTAAGGAATTACGCTTCAATGACTAGCAAGATGGAGGCTTAAGCAGATGGTGCGATTATATTGTCGCGTCGCGGTATTGATATAGTGAAGTCCGGTCGGCGGGTCGCACCAAGGAGTGATTAACATGAGTTCTCAGTGGGAAGATAAAAGCAAGCCGCACCTAAACATAGTGTTCATCGGTCACGTCGACCACGGAAAATCGACCACCGTTGGAAGACTGCTGCTCGATAGTGGACACATTGAAGCCCACGTTATCGAGAAGTTCGAAAAAGAAGCCTCAGAGCGTGGAAAAGCCGGTTTCGGCTTCGCATACGTAATGGACGGGTTGAAGGAAGAGCGAGAGCGTGGAATCACCATCGATGTCGCTCACAAGGAATTCTTCACACCTAACTACTACTGGACTGTCATTGACGCCCCAGGCCACCGTGATTTCGTCAAGAACATGATTACCGGCGCAAGTCAGGCTGATGCTGCAGTTCTGCTGTGTGCTGCTAACGACGGTGTCAACGCCCAAACCAAGGAACACGCCTTCCTAGCACGTGTTCTCGGAGTCAAGCAACTCATTGTCCATGTCAACAAGATGGATATCGGCGGTGTTGATTGGTCTCAAGACAAGTACGACAAAGCAGTCAGTGAAGTCAGCGAACTACTGAAGATGGCTGGTTTCAACCCTACTGATGTACCAATGATCCCAGCATCATCCCTTGATGGCGACAACGTGTTCAACAAGTCCGACAAAACACCATGGTACAATGGCCCAACTCTATTCGAGGCCATCGATGCTGTGCAGATGCCACCAAAGCCACTCGACAAGCCTCTTCGTCTACCTATTCAGGACGTCTACAAAATCAGTGGTATCGGAACTGTCCCTGTAGGCAAGATCGAAACCGGAATTCTTCACGCTGGAAAGACTGTG
>PVBE012439613.1_pt1 | contig 22368 bp, 17 predicted proteins | sample 1631181 | NCBI WGS metagenome assembly PVBE01 (sample SAMN08397723, study PRJNA350692) | Marine metagenome, whole genome shotgun sequencing project. | isolation source: water | place: Pacific Ocean | collected 2012-04 | reverse complement strand
TCTTCCTAGGTTTGACGGTGCGGTCTACCTTCTTGTCCCTGAGGACCTCAACGGGATTACTGGTAATGAGTGGCTGACCTTCAATCAGCTCTGCCTTAGCGAAGTTCATGACGGCACTGAGATATCTCATGGCCTTAGCTGCTTGTGCTTTGTGGTCGTCCCTGAAGGCGACCTCCTGATACCTCTTCTCTATATCCTGTCTCGATATCTCTCGAATTGGGGTAGTAAACCAACAACTAAAAATGCTCTTGAGGACTTTTCTATAGCAGGCTTCTGACTTAATTGGACGGCTCCTGAAGTAATCGTCTATGACCTCTTCTAAGGTCACAGAACAAGCTGCTTCCAGAGCTTCTTCTCTGGTCTTCAGGGCTAGCTTATCTCTCTCTAGGATATGTGGGTCAACGCCTAAACGAAGCTGATAGAGAGCCTCTCTGGCCCTCTCACGGGCCTCCTCAATGGCTAAAATGGGGTAGCGGCCTAACGCTATCCTTTTATTCCTTCCTCTGCGGATTCTCCCTTCAGCGAAGAAGCAAACACCACCCGTTGGTGTAACCCTGACCCCAAACCCCTTGAGAATAGAATCCCTCAGGAATACGTCTTTCGACGTCTCGTTGACAGTGCTCTCCAGTACCCTTTTTGTAATCTTCGTGTGCATGCCGTTGGCCACCCCGTAGAAGGTTGAACAAACGCCAAACGCGCAGAGGGCTTCGCCACCCAGCGGAGCAACTTTAAAAAAGTAGGCATTCCGTAGGCAGTAGGCCGGGTAACTCAGTCGGTAGAGGACCTCGAAGTACTTCTTCGAGCTTGGAGGACTGAAGCTAAGTGATTTAATTTCCTGGAAAGATTGGTGGCCGGGGACAGAATCGAACTGTCGACACAAGGATTTTCAGTCCTCTGCTCTACCGACTGAGCTACCCGGCCATCGCTGCACAGAGCCCGAGACAACAAACCCATGAGCCCCAAAGAGAAAAACGACGGCGTCGCGTCGCGAGGGCGCTATTTAATAGGCTCTGTCACGGGGAGTCAACCCGGGTCCGGAGACTAAGCCCGGCGGCTTGGACGTTCGCCGGTTGACGTATTCTGTTTCGGGGACCTATATTTGCCGTTTAGCTTAATTCGGGAGAAATGATATGGCGACGTCATGGTCGGTATCTGGGGAATATATGGAAGCATGCAGCTGCGATTTCCTGTGCCCCTGCATCCCGAAGAATTCGACGACCCCGGCGACCTACGATTACTGCAAAGTGGCGCTCGCCTTTGAAATCCGCGACGGTTCCTACGGCGCTACCGCGATGAGCGGCGTGCGTTTCCTCATGGTCGCCCAGTCGAAGGCCATTATGTCCGAAGGAGAGTGGATCGCCGGTTTGATCATCGACAACTCCGCGACGGACGAACAGGTCGCGGCGGTTGCGGCGATCGCCGGCGCCGAAGGCAACGGTCCGCTCGGTATGTTTGCGCCTTTGATAGGCGATTTTCGTGGTGTCGAACGCGCCGACGTCCGATTCTCGAAAGACGGCGGAACCTGCAGTGTCGCGGTCGACGGCATGATCGACCAATCCGTGGTCGGCGTGGAGAGCCTGTCCAAGCCCGGCGAGTTTGTGTGCATCGACAACTCTTTTCATCCGGTAAACCAGCGGCTCAATTTTGCCACGGCGGTGAAAAACGTGATCAGCTGCTTCGGTATCCAGTGGGAAGACAACGAGCAGCGAACCAACGGTCATTTTGCGCCCTTTGACTGGCAGGGCGAGGCCGCCTGATCGAAGCTCGCGTGCTTAGCGGGCTCGGCGTTCGGCTGAAGACGCAGCAAGTCCTTACCGTTTTCGCGTTGGCGGCGATCGCTGCGGCCAGCTGGTATTTTCTTATCCGGACCGAAGCCGCGATGCGGGTGATGCGCGGCGATGGTTTTTTCATGGATCTCATGTGGATGATGATGAAGCCGGGTGAAGCCGCGGCTTATCTCGGCGCCACTGTATCCATGTGGATGGTTATGATGATCGCGATGATGGTGCCGGCGGTGATGCCGATGCTGGCCGTGTTCCGTAAGCTCGATCGCGGCGCGCGCACCGAACTCGATACATTCCTTTTCGCGAACGGCTATCTGTTGGCCTGGTGCGTTTTCTCGGTCGGCGCAGCTATTTTGCAATGGACGCTGCACGGCGCCGGCTGGCTGCGCGGCGATCTCTTGTCGGTACGCCCGCTCGTTGCCGCCGCCGTATTGGTGGCGGCGGGTTTTTACCAGCTAACACCGATGAAAGAGGCGTGCCTGCAAAAATGCCGTAGTCCCCTCGGCTTTTTCCTCGCTAACTGGCGCGACGGCCGGTGGGGCGCCTTGCGGATGGGCTTCGGGCATGGGCTTTTTTGCATCGGGTGCTGTTGGATGCTGATGCTGATCATGTTCGTCGGCGGCGCTATGAGCGTGATCACGATGGCGTTGTTGAGCGCTTTTATCCTCGCCGAGCGGGTGTTGCCCGCCGGGCCGTGGGTGGCGCGGCTGCCCGGCGTCGGTCTGATCGGCTGGGGAAGCTATCTGGCCTACGTCGGGTAGCGGTGGCCGCCGGGTGATCTCGTTCGGTTGAAGGCTTTTCGTTTACCCGGCCGCCGACGCGTCCGAGCATCGTTATTCCGGGGCGACGAATTCACCCGGGACGTTCGATCCGTCGCCAAAGAAATGCTTTGCCATCTCCTCTTCCAGGAACTGGCGGTCCTTGGGTTCGATGGGTGTCAGTCGATATTCGTTGATCAGCATCGTCTGATGTTGCACCCACTGCTGCCACGCCTCTTTCGAAACGTTCTCAAATATTCGCTGCCCCAAATCCCCAGGGTAGGGCGGCACTTGGAGACCCTCGGCTTCGCGGCCGAGTTTGATGCAGTTGACAGTACGACTCACGTTGTGCCCTCTTGCAGAATTTGGGTGGATAGACCAGTCCGGAGCAGTTTTTCAACGGGCTTCGCGAGCCCGACGCGTTTCGGTTCGTTGATGTTATACCAAAGCCATCGATCCGAATCCATTAGCGTACGAGCGGTGTCGTGAACGACGATTTCCAACGGCGTTATCGCGAGGCGAAAATGGGTGAAGGTATGTGTCAGGCGTGGTTTTTCGACGACCACGCCGATCCGGTCGAGACCGTGCGCTCGGCACCACGATTCGACTTCTTCGGTGGCCCCGATCTCTGGAAAGCTCCACAGTCCGCCCCAGACGCCGGCCGGCGGACGACGATACAGGAGTGTCCCGCCGTTTTTTGCTCTGACGATGAGAAACCGCGTGCTTTTCTGCGGCAGCTGCTTGCGTTTCTTCTGCCCGGGGAATTCGGTCTGGGTTCCGGCGGCGCGCGCGCGACAATTCGCGCTTAGCGGGCAGCTGTCGCATCGCGGGTTGCTGCGAACGCAGACTGTTGCGCCGAGATCCATCATCGCTTGGGTATATTCGGCGACCCGAGTGTGCGGCGTATGAGTTTCGGCGCGAGACCACAATTCCCGCTGTACCCGGCTTTCTCCGGGCCAACCGCCGACTTCGTGGTAACGTGCGAGGACCCGCTTGACGTTACCGTCCAGAATCGGATGCCTGTCGCCGTGGGCCAACGCCAGGATGGCGCCGGCCGTGGATCGGCCGATCCCGGGAAGGTCGGTCAGGGCGTTCAGCTCGCGCGGCAATACGCCCCCGTGTTGTTCGACCACGATGGCTGCCGCGCCGTGCAGGTTGCGCGCGCGGGCGTAATATCCGAGGCCAGACCACAAGTGCAGAACTTCGTCCCGCTCGGCGGCCGCCAGCGCTGTAATCGATCCGAAACGTGCGACGAAACGTCTGAAGTACGGGATCACCGCCGCGACTCGCGTCTGTTGCAGCATGATTTCCGATACCCAGACGCGATACGGCGTCGGGTTCGTCTGCCATGGCAAATCGCGCCGCCCACTCTGGTCGAACCAGTCGAGCAACGATTCACTCACGCATTGCACGGTTCGCCTCTCGTTCGATGTTGATAGCGGTTTCTCGCACTTCTTTCCGAAAGGAACGTTTGAAAACGAGGGGCCCGATCACCGGCGGGATCCAGAACTCGGGCTCGTGCTCCGCTTCGACCGATATCCGTGTCGTCGTGGCCGAGATGGATTCGATCCGCCAGTTTGAGTAGCCGCGCCGAAAGTTGCTTTCCTCGGGCACGACGGTCGTTGTGATCGCGCCATCTTCGAACTCTTCTACATCTTCGACAAAGTACAGATCGAAGCAAAACACGAGCACGCAGTAGTTCAGCCATAAGCGGCGTCTGAGACGGCGCTCGTCGTAGCGTTCAAGGACTTCGCTCCTGATAACGTAGTTGTTGATGCGTTCGAGGTGGTCGTAATCGGTAACGACATCGCGTACCGCCTCGATGGGCGCATCCACCTCCACCGAGAATTGATATTGGTAGGCATTGTGCGCGAACGTTATGCTCGCTTCCTTGACGGTGCCGGCTGCCGCGTCGGCCGTGAGTGCCGTAGCGAGCAAAGCGAGCGCGAATTTCCGATGCGTTCGGCCTGCCGCCGCCGCTACGGCGAAGCGCACGAAGGCTCCCCGCCCTCGAAAAGCCCGGCAGATTTGCTCTCGAAAAGTCAAATCTCCAAGCAATCCAGGAGGCTATACGCGTACTGTATTGCCGGTTGATCGAGCCGGGTTAGCTCCGGCATTAAAACTTGAAGAGTTCCTTCAATGCCTTGCCGGCGTCACCGCCGATCGCCTTTTCCAGTTTCTTTCCAATTTCTTTCTGTACCGTGGCTTTCGCGATTTCCTCAACGATGTCGCCGACGTCGGGCTTGCAGGCATCGGCGCCGATCTTCCCGCGGCAGCGGATCGGTACCTCGTAGCCGCCGAGGTTGTAATTGCTTTCGCCACGCTGTGTGCTCGACGCACCCACCGATACTTTGGCGTCGTATTTCATCGTGTTGTTGTGCAAATTGGCGACGATGCCTTTGCCGGTTATTTTGAAGCCTGAGCCGTCAAGAAGCAGATCACTGTTGGCACCGACGCCGTTTTTGAAATTGATCGTACCGGCGAGCGTCTGAAATCGGGTTTCTCCTCCTTTTCTTATGCTGCCGGGGCGCTTACTTTCAATCATGACTTCGAGTTGCTGCAACATCGCGGCGACATCCATACCTCGATATACGCCATTTTGAACGAGAAATTTCAGGGGTCCCGTCAGGCCCTTTTTTATTACAGTGCTGTTGTTGCCCGTAGACTTCAGGTTGGCAGTGAGGTTGGCGATGCCCGAGAGCGACCGATCGCCGGTCGTGTCGAACAACAGCGGTTCGATCTGAACCCCCGTTAGCTTCGTGTTGAATGTGAGCGCGGGCCTCTTCTTTGTGGCGTCTAAGTGGATGATGCCGTTGTAGCTGCCTTTGTACAGCGAAGCTGCGACCGGGTTGACGCTGATCCGGCCGCCGGCCGCGTTGATGCTGAGTTTTACGTTTTGCATCTTGGCCCCGGAGATCTGCAACTTCCCGACGAGGAGGTCCCCTTTGATCTTTACCTTGCGCAAGGTTGCGATCGGTAGTTGGGCCGCGCCCGCGGCGGCGGCCTCCGGCGTGACCGGTCGTCCCTTACCTTTCGGCTTCGGCGGTAAGTAATGATCCGCGTTGAGTTGATCGACGCCGAGGCCAAAGCGCACATCGGGTCCCTCGAAATTCGCGATCGCGAGGTCGCCTTTCAAAGTCGATCGGTCGAGTCGCATCGTCAATTTGTTTAGCGCGATACTCTTCTTTGTTCCCTTAAACTCGGTACTTAATCCGAATTTTGTCAGCGCTTTCGGATCCGCCATTCGCGGCAACTTCTGATTGAGATTGATCAACACGTTCTTGAGATTAAAGTTCGGCACATTCAACTTTCCGTTGAACACGGGTTCGGTCTTAATCTTCGAGGCATTCAGATGTCCGGTGATGTTCATACCGAGTCCCTTCAACGACAGCTCTTTCACCGCGAGCGTCTCCTGGTCGAGATTGGCGCGCGCGGCGCCCGCCTTCAGGGTTAGATTAACCAGCTTTTTCCGGCCTGTGCCTTTAACCGCGGCGACTACGCTCAGCGGGCTGAAAGTCACATCCGTCATCGTGCCTTTGATACCGGCATCGACATTGAGCGTCTTGACCGATTTGGCCAGATCTTTTTGCCCGAGCGCTGTCAGCAGTGGCGAGATGTTGTCGCCTTTCACTGCTAGGCGTCCGTCGATGGTGCCGTTGTCGCTGTCCATGTTCTGACCTTTCAATTTTCCATCGATGACCAGGCCAAGGCCTTTGGCCGACAGTTGCGGCAGATCGACGCTGCCGGCGCCGGTCGTAAAACTGGTTGTTAAGGTAAAGGATTTGTTGGGCGCACCGGAGAGCGACTTCGACATTTCGTGGAGCCCGCTTTCGGGCCCTTGGAAGGTCGCAGCTATCGCGAGTAACGACGGGAGATCGGGGCCCGTTGCGTTGACGCTGCCCTTGAGAGCCGTTTTGTCGCCGCCCGATTCCGTCGACGCGACGTTGCCCGATATTGTGTTACCTAGCAATTTTGCCTCGAGCTTCGGCAGGTTTATCTGTCCGCTTTTCGTGTCGGCATCGAAAGTCGTCTGCAGATCGAAGCTTTTGTCTTTCGCCTTACCCAGGACCTTAATGAGGTTCGCGAGCGTCTCGGGCTGCATGCCCTGGAGTTGGCCGAAAACCGCGAGCAGTGACGGCAGGTCGGGCCCCTTGGCCGCCAAGCTGCCTTTGGCCGCCGGTTTGTCCGTGTTCGCGCGCTCGGCTTCGAGGTTGGCGTTCAGGGTCGCGCCCAGCATTGCACCTTCGAGTTTCGGCACGCTGACATTGCCGCTGCGCATATTGGCGTCAAATTCGGTCGTGAAATCGAAGCTGCGTTGCTTGAGTCTTCCGATCTGTTTGGCGACGGGCAGCTCGAACGCCCGGAATATCAAGGCGAGGTCGGTGCCTTTGAGTTCCAGGGCGCCGCGGGCCCCCGGTGCCTCGGATTCGATATCGGTCGCCGCGATGTCGCCCTTGAGTTCGGTTCCGAGTCCGCTCAGCGTCAGCCCAGTGATGCTTGCAAGGCCCTCTTCGAGATCGATGTCGACGATCGCGTCGGCTTTGATCGCTGCCTTTCCGCCCGGTAGGCTCTTGCCGCGCATGACGATGTCCAGACCGAGTGGCTCTACATGAACTTTCTCGTCTCCGAGGTCATAAGAGACAGTGCCTCTCAGCGCCACATCGCTGTCGAGCGCCGGCTGATCGGCGACGGCTTGCAAGGACATCTCGAAGGCGATGGGATCGCCGAAAGTCAGGGCGCCGGTGCTCACATTAAATTTGCTGATGGCCACGTTCTGTTCGGCGGTCGCGTCGCGCCATGAGATCGCGGCGTTCTGGATGTCGACGCCGCCGAGCGCGATAGTAGCGATCTCGCCGGAGGTCCGTTGTTCTTCCTCGCCGCCGGCCAGGTCTGCCCAGTTCGTTACACCCTCGGCGTCTTTTGCGAGATTCACGCGGGCGCCGTAGAGTTTCACGGTATCCATTTCGATCTGCTTTTTGAGCAAAGGCAGGGTCGCCACGGCGATCTGGATTTCATCGGCGGCGAAAAACGGCTCGTCGCCGAACCCGGGTGCGTTACTCAAGGTCAGCGGTCCGGCTTTGATCTTTATCTTGGGCCAGAACGCCCATTCGAGTTCGCCGTCCAGAGTCAGTGCCCGCCCAGTTTTCTCGAACACCCGGACCGCGATTTCTTCCTTGAAATCGTTGGGATCGGCGAACGCGATGAAAGCGGCGACACCGCCGACGCCGACGATCACGACCAATACCGTCAGGAAAACGAAAAACTTCAAGACTTTCATGGCGACTCCTTGGATAAGCTTACGCGCGGTATTGCGTCCATCTTTCGCGCACTCAAGCGCCGGCGCCGAGCCGCTCACGGGCGCGTCTACAGGCGGCTAGGACTTGGGCCGGCGCCGTTCCGCCTATGTGGTTCCGCGCGTTCAGTGAGTTGTCGACGTCAAGCACCTCGTAGATCTGTTCGGTCACATCGGGATGCAATTCGCGCAGTTCGGCCAGCGATATATCTTTGAGGTCGCAGTTCTTCTTCACGGCGAGCCCGACGGCCGCCCCGACCACGGCATGCGCGTCACGAAACGGTAACCCCTCGCGGACCAGATAATCGGCCAGATCCGTAGCCGTCGCAAAACCCCGCTCCGCCGCGGCGCGCATGTTCTCGGCGTTGATGCCGAGGCTCGGCACCAGATCGGCGAAAGCTTTGATGCAGTCAATCAGGGTGTCGACCGTATCGAATAAAGGCTCTTTATCTTCCTGGTTGTCTTTATTGTAAGCGAGCGGTTGGGATTTCATCAGGGTAATAAGCCCCATGAGATGACCGACGATGCGCCCCGACTTCCCGCGCACCAGCTCCGGCACGTCGGGGTTTTTCTTCTGCGGCATCATTGAAGAACCCGTGCAGAAAGCATCACTCAATTCGACAAAGGAAAACGGTTGCGAGTTCCACAGCACCAGTTCTTCGGCCATACGCGAGAAGTGCATCATTAGTATCGATGCGCACGCACTGAATTCTATAGCGAAATCCCGATCGCTCACCGCATCCAGCGAGTTTTCTGCGACGTGCTCGAAGCCGAGCAATTTCGCGCTGATCTCACGATCGATAGGGAAGGTGGTGCCTGCGAGCGCCCCCGCGCCCAAAGGCAGGACATTGACCCGTTTGCGACAATCACGGAGGCGGTCACGATCGCGTGCCAGCATTTCGAACCATGCCAGCATGTGGTGCCCGAACGATACCGGCTGTGCTGTTTGCAGGTGTGTGAATCCCGGCATCACCGTCGCGGCCTCACGCTCGGCCAGGTCCACGAGAACCAGCATCAAGCCGGTCAGACCGCCCAGGATCGTATCTATTTGGTCCCGCAGAAATATGCGGATATCGGTGGCCACCTGGTCGTTCCGCGAGCGCGCGGTATGCAGCATCTTGCCGGTATCACCGATCCGCTCAACCAGCGCTCGTTCGATATTCATATGTACGTCTTCGAGCGCCACCGACCATACGAAGCGGCCGCCTTCAATTTCCGATTGGATCATCTGTAATCCATTGATGATTTTCTCGCAGGCGTCCGAGTCTAGAATACCGACCTCGGTTAGCATCCGGGCGTGCGCAATGGAACCCTTGATATCCTGGGCGTAGAGTCGCTTGTCGAAGTCCACAGACGCCGTAAAGCGTTCCACGAACGCGTCGGTCGGGGCGCTGAAACGCCCGGACCAGGGTTTTTCCGAATCCGATTGGTCGCTCATCAATAATCCCGCCGCTAACGCGCTACAGTATATCCCAAGCTCATCGGGCCCGAACCCGCCCTTTCGGTCGACGGTGGCAGCGGTTGCCGGCGGCGTTCCTCGGTAGACCCGCAAAGCGGCGGGGCGGCGTCGACCGGGCGGCGTTTGACTGCCGTTCGACACCACGGGACACTGTCGATCCGAGGGATTCATGACCAACGCCGACGATACCCAACGCACAACTTTCCTACCCGATCTATGCGGTGTGCGGGCGCTTTTCGGGGTCGTGATCATCGGTGAGCTGCTGGCGGTCGTCCTGACGCTGGTTGGGAGCGGCATCGCCGCAAATATGCTCGACAGGCTGTCGCTGATTTCGCTCTTCATCCAGTGGATCGGGCTGTCGGCTGCCGCGGCATTATGCTTGCTGCGGCACTGGATTGGTCGGCTGCCCGAGACCCTCTCGGCGCTCGCGAGTTACCTGGTGATCCTTTTGGTCGTCTACCTTATTAGCGAACTGGCGTGGTGGGTAGTCAATCCGCTGGCCGGCGTCGCGCCGATCATCGAAATCGGGCATTCCGATTTTCTCACGCGAACGCTGGGTATCAGTGCGATCGTCGGCGCTTTGGTGCTGCGCTATTTTTTCGTCCAGCATCATTGGAAGCTGCGGACGGTTTCCGAGGCGCGTGCCCGTCTCGAAGCGCTGCAGGCTCGGATCCGACCGCATTTCCTGTTCAATTGCATGAATACCATTGCGAGCCTGACACGGACTGATCCTAATGCGGCCGAGCAGGCCGTCGAAGACCTCGCCGACCTCTTCCGTGCGAGCATGGGGGAAGGACACAGCCTGGTGACGTTTGAGGCCGAATTCGAACTCGTGCGAGGTTACCTCAATATCGAATCGTTACGCCTGGGGCAGCGATTGAAGACGGAGTGGAATATCGAGGCGCTGCCCAGTTCGGGCCGGATCCCGCTCTTAACGCTGCAGCCACTGGTAGAGAACGCGATCTACCATGGGATTGAACCGCTGCGCGACGGCGGCGTCATCGAAATCTCGGCCGCCTGCGCGGACGGATGCGTTGTAATTTCGATTGTTAATCCAGTGACCAAGGGAACGAGCCCCCATCATCAGGGCAACCGGTTGGCGCAGGAAAATGTCGAGCAGCGCTTGCTCGCGCACTTCGGCTCGCGCGGCGGGCTCGAGATCGATGCGAGAGACGGCAAGTACCGGGTAACCGTAACCGTTCCGATGGAATTCGACGATGCGCATCGCGATCGTTGACGACGAGCCCCTCGCACGCGCGCGGTTACGAGCGCAGGTGCAAGAGATCGGGCTTGGGGAAATCGTCGCCGAAGCCGCGAACGGCCTCGAAGCGATCCGGGCCGTCGAATCCACCCAACCGGATGTCGTTTTGCTGGATATCCGTATGCCGGGGATGGACGGTATCGAAACGGCACGCCACTTGATGAACTTCACGGCCCCGCCCGCGGTGGTATTCACCACCGCTTATGACGAGCACGCGCTCGCCGCGTTCGAGGCCAACGCGATCGATTATTTGCTCAAGCCGATCCGGTCGGGCCGCTTGCAGCAAGCGTTGGAAAAAGCCAGGGTTCTCACGGCGGCGCAAACGGGTGGTGTCGTGGCGGTTTCAGACAGCTCCGCGCGCACCCATGTGAGCGGAGTCGTGCAGGGGAATATGTCGCTTGTCGCGATCGAACAAGTACTCTATTTTCACGCCGATCAGGGGTACGTCGACGTCATTTGGGACGGCGGATCGATACTCATCGAAGAGTCTTTACGCGCTCTCGAAAAGGAATTCGGCGATCGTTTCGTCCGTGTTCACCGCAATGCGCTGGTTGCCGTTGAGTACATTACCGGGTTACAGCGAGACGCTGGCGGCAACTATCTGGTGAGCGTCCACGCGGGCGATACGCAGCTACCGGTCTCGCGCCGTTTGTTGAGCCAGGTGCGTAAACGTTTGCGCTAAATATGCGTTCCAAAAGATGCTTCATTTTCATGCTTATACCCGCGCCCGTCACCCCGGGCTCGATCCGGGGCCGACATGACGGTAGTCACGTTCATCAGTCAATCCCGGATTAGAAAGTGATCGATATTTCGGAACAGTTGTCTGGACAGCCTGGATCTTGCACCGGCATCGCGAGAGCCGGCAGAATTTGCAGCTGCTGTGGGGCCGGTTTGGAGGGAGAGTGACAGCCGTACGGTTCATTTGAGCGACAACCAAACTACGGTGAGCGAGAAATTGCCGGAATCGCGACGCTGGTGCAAGAGGCAGGCGTACCTACGAAGCCGGGTTGAGATCGCCGAACCGCGCCTGCAACATGGTCAAACCGGCGACCGCGGCCGTCTCCGTACGCAGGATGCGCGGGCCGAGCCGCAAATTCAGAAAGCCGGCGTCTCGGAGGCGTCCGATTTCATCGTCGTCAAGACCACCTTCCGGTCCCACGACCAACTCTATCGAGGTCGTGTCGGACGCCAAACGCGAACCCTCGTCGGTGGCCCTAGGGTTCATCATCACCCGCGCTTCACAATCGCGGTCTTTGAGGATTTCCTCGAACCCGTGAATTGGCGCCAAGATCGGGATCCGGTTGCGGCCGCATTGTTCGCACGCGTGTCGTATGATGCCAAGCCAGTGTTGCATACGGCGCTCCGCGCGCGCCGGGACCAAATGGACCGTCGTGCGTCGCGTTTGCAGCGGTACGATTCGGTGAACGCCGAGTTCTACCGCCTTCTGGATGGCGTAGTCCATACGCTCCCCGCGCGATACTGCCTGGACTAACGTGATCGCAAGGTCGGATTCGCGTTCAATGGCCGCGAAATCCTCAATGGCGACGTTCGACTCATGCCGCCTCTGCGTTTTTAGCACGCCGCCGTATTCGCCGCCCCGGCCGTTGAACAGGGTTACGGCGGCCCCGTCGCGCAAACGCAACACCTGTACGAGGTGACGCGCTGCCGTCTCCGGCAGCTGAATGTCCTTCCCGACGGCGAGGTCCATATCGACGAAAATTCGTGTCACCAGATCACCTTTGTCGGTTATCGGCCGGCTCGCCATCGAAGCTTGCCGCCTATACAATTAGCGCCCGCCCACTGTTGAACTGGCTGCCAGGAAGCTTACCGGCGTATACGATACAGTAGGGCGGCTGGGGGACTGTAATAGTACTCTCCCACTGTTGGAAACACTTACCCATCCGTGCGGGCTTCTACACGGCTGTGCGAAATGTATTCAAGCCGATGAGAAAAGAAGAACTCGCTCGTTTTTATGTCGGTCAGCTTGTCCGCCACAAGCTGTTCGATTACCGCGGCGTCGTTTTCAACGTCGATGCAGCGTTCAGCGGTGACGATGAATGGTATGAAAAAGTGGCTAGGACACGGCCGCCTAAGAATGAGCCCTGGTATCATGTTCTGCCGAGCGGAGAGCAGTACACGACCTATGTCGCTGAACGTAACCTCACGGCCGAGGAATCGACGAAAAGCATCGAACACCCCTTGCTAACTACATTGTTTGGCGACCTTTCGGCGCGCGGCTACGTCCCGCGCGAGAAGCCCAATTAAGCGCGATGCTGAGAACACTTCGCATTATCTTCGAGCAACAAATCGCGAATTTCGCCGACGAACCCGAGACTCGCCATTCGCTCGAGCTGGCCGGTGCTGCCCTGTTGATGGAAATCAGCCGCGCGGATCACGATGTTTCCACCGTGGAACGCGACGCGATCCGGGCAGCCATAAAAAAGGTATTTCATTTATCCGACGATGAAATCGAGGATATCGTGTCCACAGCCGAGCGCGCGGTGGAAACTGCAGTATCGCTCTTCGACTTCACTGCAGTCGTCAACGATCGCTTCAACCGCGAACAAAAGGTCGAACTCGTCGAGATGCTGTGGGCCGTTGCCTACGCTGATAGGAACCTCGACCATTACGAAGAATACTATGTACGCAAGATCGCCGACTTACTACACGTCTCGCATAGCGATTACATCAAGACCAAGCACAAAGTGATTACAGATTAGATCGGCTGTGGATTGGCCGCCGGAATGGAATAATCCGGGCCGAGCATCGCTTGGATCAGACGACCTTCCAATTCAATTCGCGTCGTTACTTCTTCGCCCAGCGTCGATAAATCTTCCGCGAGGTTCGATTCGATGTGTCCGTCATCTACCGTTTCATAGCGCTCGCTGAATTCAATTGCGACGTCGGTCGTACGGGAGATCCTGGGATAGATTTCCTTAGCCGTCTCGACTACTTGATAGCGTCTTTCCTTGCCATCGGCTATCCGGCGATACAGTCCGAAATGACCGCAGGCGATGTAGTCGACGAGTATTTCCAGAAAATCGTTCAGGACATGGGCGATAGCGTAATCGATGTTGGCTAGATCGAGTTTCGATAACTCCCACAGCAGCACCAACATGCGCTGTCTCTCATGCAGCATGTCGTCGATTAGTCTTGTAGTCCGCTGACGGGGGTTGCCGTCACGCCCGGGTGTCTTAGTCATTTGCTTCGCGAAAGCGCGGGTTCCTTCAAAGGTTTTCGGAACGGGCGATACTCTACCTCGTCAATCGCCTAAAAGCATGTTAACGGGAAAAGTTCAACGTAAACAATCGATACGAGGTGCGGCGATTTTGGATCCCCGCGCCGCTATAATTAGCCAGATGGAGATCCCAGGGCACGAGATTCAACGCTGTATCGGCCAGGGCGGAATGGCGACCGCCTACCTGGCGAGGCAGACTTCGCTCGACCGCCAGGTCGTTCTCAAGGTGCTCGACACCGCTTCCACCGATTCGCCGGTTACCGTTGAGCGATTCTTGAACGAGGCCCGTATGGTCGCGTCTTTGCAGCATCCTCATATCATCACTATCTATGATGTCGGGACAGCAGATACGGATGTTTATATCTCAATGGAGTTCGTCGATGGCGGCGACCTTAAAGAACGTCTGAAAGAGCAAGTTTTCGCTCCCGCTGAAGCGGTAGATATGATTACCAAAATCGCCTCGGGTCTTGCGGCGGCGCACGCGAAGGGGATCGTGCATCGCGACGTGAAGCCGGGAAACATTCTCTTTCGTGGCGACGGGACTCCCTTGATTAGCGACTTCGGGATTGCCAAACGTCTTACTGGAGATGCCGACCTCACGACAACCGGTATGTTTGTAGGCAGCCCCAATTACATGGCGCCCGAACAGTCGGACGTAGGCCAGATCGACGGCCGTGCGGATATCTATTCGCTCGGCGTCATATTTTTCGAGATGCTGACCTGCCGTAAACCGTACCAATCCGATTCGGTCATCGACGTCATTCTCAAGCACAAGAAAGACCCGGTTCCCGAACTGCCAGCCGGCTTGGAGGGGTATCAGGGTTTGCTCAACTTGATGATGGCCAAGGATCGCAACGATCGATTTAGGGATGCGGAGAGTTTGCTGCATTTTATCGACAGGTTAGCCGAACGTGGGATCATTAAGACGGCAGCGGCAATAGCTCAAGAACCCGACTTTGACATCACCAGCGAGGAGCAGACCCCGGCCGAAACAAACGTCACACGCGTTAGCCTGAGGCCGGGGCGGTCAAGGAAGCTACAGCCGTTATTGAGCGCGATCGCGATATTATGCGCGGTCGTTTACGGTGTACTGATTTTGATCGAACGTCGCCTAACGGAAGAAGCGGTTCCGCGCGTCGTACCCGCCGCCGCGACGATTGCGATCATTTCCGAAGATCCCTGGATCGCCTCACAAGCAGGTTCGGAAAGTGTCGGATTGCCGGGTGCGCGCGGCGGTAAAGTCGCCGGCGCACTGCTGTGGCTTGGAACTCATAGTTTGAACGAATATCGTTTGACCGCGCCACCGAAAGACAATGCGTATTACTACTTTTCGCGCTTGCTGCAGATGGAACCCGGGAGTGAAGATGCGCGCCAGGGGTTGCTCGGAATTTCCGAGCGTTACGTGATTCTGGCCGAGCGCGAGGTTGCCGAAGGTAACCACGATCAAGCCCGCAGCTACATCACGATTGGGCTTCAGGTCAATCCGAAAAACGAACGTTTGTTGGTGTTGCGCGACCTCGCAGACCCGGGCGATCGCGGGTTGCTGGCGACGTTTTTCAGCATCTTCAAATAGAAGCGTTCTTAAATTATTCGCGGTAGCGTCGGTGTTCAAAAAGATCCGCCTCAAGGCAAATTCGCATTTCTTGCAGTGAACGCAGTCGTCTTTCGAAATCGCTTATTCGCCTCCCGTCGCACCGCGCAGTAGGGCCTTGGCCTCGTTCAGACGACGCGTGTCCCACGCATCGAGCAAAGCCTTTAACTCGGCGACGGTCTGCTCCACCATCCCCTCGTCTTCTTCTGCTTCGCGGGCCTGCTCAGCCGTGAACTCTTCGGTTACCGCGTTTACGTCGACCCCTTCGCGCGCTGCATTTTCGAGGGCATCACGCAAGGTGTTTCCAGGTGCCTTTCCCACGTCGATGGAATCGGGCGCCACCGTTGGCCCAAACGCGTCGGAGCGCAGGAGTTGGCGCTGTTCTTCGGGTACCGGCACGGCCGTATCATCGACGAGTTGACCATCGTCGAATACGAAGACCCTTGGGCCAGGGGAGGCGCTCCGATACCATGCAGGCGGAGAGCCCGAAAGTTGTATCGTTCCGGTGGCCGAGTTCGACCATTGGTACATACGCGCCTCGACCTGGGCGGTACAAACGGCGAGCGCGGCGGCGGCCAAGGTGACGCGACCTCTCAGATTTGCGGCGGTCACTACGTTCATGAGTTCAAACTGTAATGAGGATCAGCGAAATTGAACTAATTATAGCAGGGCGGAGAGTGGGCACTCACGCTCGCGATCGCGCCTCGCCCGTCGGCGATCCTCGCGATACGGCAGATTTGCGGCCGGGGCGGCGTTTCCGATTCGAGGTCGGGGATAGACCGGGTGCAGCAGTACCGATCCCTCCGTCGCGATAGTTGGTGAGAAATGGCCGCTGACTATCTGGAACTCCTGGGTAAACACGTCGTTTTAGTTACTCCGACGCGGCGATTGGCGGCGTTGATCGCGGACCGTTATCACGCGACGATGTTGCGGCGTGGCCAGAGCACCTGGGAAGCGCCGCCGGTGTTGCCGTTCGGGGCCTGGTTGGTCGAGATCTTTCAACGTCTGGCGATAACATCGTCCGCCGGAGAGGGAACGATCCTGCTCTCAATTGATCAGGAGCGGGCCATCTGGGAGCAAGTGGTACGAGAGCGTGGCGACATCGTCCCAGACCAGGTCGAGCAGCTTGCCGCGCTGGCGATGAACGCGTGGTCTTGCGCGTTACTTTGGGACATCCCGCGTACGGTGGTTCAGCAAGTCGGGGGGCGAAACGAGGTTCGCGCATTCTTGCGATGGGCCGAGCGTTTCGAACAGCGGTGCAGCGACCTCGCTGCGATAGACCAACATCGTTTTGCCGCCGAACTCGCGGCGCCGGAAACTCCCATTCCCGAATTAGTGCCGGCATTCCGGTTCTTCGGCTATTCGCGCTTGCCGACCTTGCTGGCGCGTGTTGGACGCCGGTTCGAAACTACAGAGCACGGCCGCGCCCGATTGCGGTCCGCACAGAGGCCGACGTTGACGTGCCGCGAGTTCGATCATACGGAAATCGAAGTAAACGTGGCGATGGACTGGGCCGCAGAACAGAAACGGCGCCGCCCGGAAGCTTCGATTCTGGTGGCGTTCGCAAATGCACCTCGTATCGACCAGGTCTTCGAACAGCGGCTGAGGCGCAGATTTCGTTCCCGTGCCCGCGCCGAGCGCGACGCCCCCGGCGCACAATTGAGTTGTCCGGTCGCTTATTCGCTTACCGAACTGCCCCTCGTCGAAACCGCTTTGTCGATCCTAGACCGGCGGCGCGTTCGTGCCTGGGACGAGATAAGTCGCTTAATCCTGAGTCCCTATCTAGGCGCGGCAGACGCGGAGCGCGAGCAACGGGCGTTACTCGATTATCGACTGCGTCGCCGCGGCGATGTCGAAGTGACGGTCGGCTCGGTGATAGATGCCGCGCGCGACGGGGCCGTAACCGCTTCCGAGCTCGCCGTGCGCCTTGAAGTGATGCTGAAAACCCACGAAGCGAAACCGGTGAGACAATCCATGCATGCATGGATGGCGCACGCCGAAGATCTACTGAACGCCTTGGGTTGGCCCGGCGAAAGGGCGTTGAGCGACATCGAGAACGCCGCCATGATCGAGTGGCGACGGGTCATGGACGGCGCCGCCCAACTGGACGCGGTGGCGCCCACCAGCACCTGGCCGACGGCGTTCGCACGCTGGCGCGGTATGCTTCGACGCCGGCAGGTTTTACCCCCAATGGAGGTCAATGCGGTACAGGTAGTGGCGCTCGATGAGGCCGCTTTTCTTGATGCAGACGCGCTGTGGGTAGCCGGACTGCACGACGGCGCATGGCCGCCGCCAAACGAAACGAATCCGTTGTTACCGTTTGCATTGCAGCGCGAGTACGGCGTTCCCGGTGCCGATCCCGACCGAGAACTGATCCACGCGGAAGCGGTGCTGGACGACGTGCAGCAGCGCCATGAAGGCGCCATATGGAGTTATGCGCGTCTCGAGGGCGAGACGCCACGCCGGCCGCTGGCGGGCGTGGCCCATATTCCGACTCCGTCCAAGGCGGTGCCTGGGTGGCCGCGGACGGCGTCGGAAGGTCAGTTTGAGCTTATCGACGATACTTACTCGACGGCATTGCGAGGCGAAACGGTGGTCGGAGGCGCAGGGCTTTTCACGGACCAGTCGGCGTGTCCGTTCCGCGCAGTCGCTCGCCACCGCTTAGCGGCAAATTCCCCGGAGGACGCCAGCCCCGGTCTCGACGCCAGGGAGCGGGGCAGTCTCATCCATGCACTCATGGCCGCGTTCTGGAGCCGGATGAATTCTTCTGCCAGGCTCGCCGTAGCCGAAGAAGAACACGTTCGACAAATCTTGGAGGCTTGTGCGCTACGGGTAGTCGACGAATGCCGTCTTCGCCATCGTTTGCCCGGTGCCTATTGGGCGCTCGAACAGGATCGCTTGTCGGAACTCGGCCGGGAGTGGTTGCGCGTGGAGGCGGAGCGTGGCGAATTCGAGGTTATTGCCTGCGAGCAACCGCTCGTCGCCGAAGTCGGTAGTTACGCGATCAATCTACGTATCGACAGAATCGATCGGCTCGCCGACGGCCGCGTGATCATCATCGACTACAAAACGGGGGAAGTTTCGTCTACGAGCTGGTCCGTGCCCCGACCCGACCAGCCGCAACTACCGCTCTATGCCGTCAGCGTCGGCGGTGAGGGGGTCGCTTTTGCACGCGTAAAAAAGGGGGACTGCAGGATTGTGGACCAGCCGCGCGGTGTCGCCGGCCCGGCGCAGTCGAAGCCGGAAGAAACACCCGATTGGAGCAACTGCCTGAACCAATGGGATGTAGCGCTTAGCGCATTGGCCAAAGAAATCACTTCCGGGTTTGGGTTGGTTGATCCAAAACGTGGGAGCACGACTTGCCGGAACTGTGAACTGCCGTGCTTTTGCCGGATACATGATTCGCAACCAGAGATAGTGACAGCGGCGGAAGATGAAAGTTGAACCCATAGCCGATGCGGCGGCGCGCGACAAAGCTTTGAACCCCGGAAGCTCGTTCATTGTGGAAGCTCCCGCTGGCTCCGGTAAGACGACGTTGCTGACCCAGCGATTTCTACGGCTACTGTCCATCGTCGAGCAGCCGGAATCGATCGTTGCGATCACTTTTACCCGTAAGGCAGCCGAGGAGATGCGTGGTCGTGTGCTGAGCGCACTGCGCGCGGTTCGCCAGGGCCCGGACGCAGTCGATCCCGTGACCCGCCGCTGGGCAGAGGCGGCGCTGATGGCGAGCGATGACAAGGGTTGGCGATTGCTGGACAGCCCGAAACGTTTACGGGTGCAGACCATCGATTCTTTGTCAGCGACGATCGCACGGCGGGGTCCCTTGGTGTCTGGTTACACGGGAAATGTCGAGGTTCTCGAAGACGCCAGCAGGTTTTACCGGCAGGCGGCACACCGTGCGATCGCCGAACTCGGAGAAGACGGTTTATGGTCCGATGCGGTTCGTTGCTTGCTACGGTATCTGGATAACGATTGGGAGCGCTTGGAGAACCTTCTTACGGATATGTTGTCGCGTCGCGATCAGTGGCTGAGGTTCATCACCCGCCATCCCGATCGTGAAACCTTCGAGCGGGCTCTCGGTAGGGCCGTCGGCGATGAGTTGAAGCGCGTTACCGACTTGCTACCGGCCCGGTTCTACCCCGATATCGTTCGGCTTTGTGCGTTCGCCGGAGCAAACCTCTTGGTTGACTATCCGGATGACATCGGCGGCCGCCTTGCGCGGCTCGATACGATGCCCGGATGCGATTGCGGGGACTTGAGCAATTGGCAAGCGATAGCCAGACTATTCCTTACAGGCAACGGCAGCGTGCGTCGGCGCCTGTCGAAAAGGGAGGGGTTCCCGGCCCAGGGCCCAGGGGCGGCCGAACACAAGGAGCTGTTTGCCGCCCTGGTAACAGACATGGCCGACCTGACCGGCTTTTTTGCTGCTCTGGGCGGTTTGCCGAACGTGCCGGAGCCGCGCTATTCCGACGAAGAGTGGCGCAGCATCGAAGCTTTGTTCGCGGTCCTGAAACTCGTCGCAGCCGAACTCAAAGTCGCTTTTAGCGCTGGCGGCGGAGTCGATTTCATCGAGGTCGCACACGCGGCACTCGCCGCCCTTGGTGGGGCGCAGAACCCAACCGACCTTGGGCTCATTCTCGACTATCAGATTCAGCACCTGCTGATCGATGAATTTCAGGATACTTCGATCACACAATTCGAGTTAATCGAGCGGCTTGTCGACGGATGGGTCGGAGGCGACGGCCGATCTTTGTTCCTGGTCGGCGATCCGATGCAATCGATCTATCGGTTCCGTCAGGCCGAAGTGAGTTTGTTCATCGACACCTGCGCCGCCGGCAGGCTCGCCGCGGTTCCACTCGAGGCGCTGCAACTGAAAACGAATTTTCGGGCGCAGGCAGCACTGGTCGACTGGGTCAACGGAGCGGTGGGCGACATGCGAACTGACCCTATCCGCCCGTTTTCGCACATGCCCCGCCTCGTAGCGGCGCGGCCGACGACCGATCCGACCCCGGTTCACATCGACCGATTCATTGCGGAAAACGACGAAGCGGAAACTGCCGCCGTCGTTAGCATCGTAAAACGCACGCGCGCGAACCATCCCGACCACAAGATCGGGGTTCTAGTGCGCGGTCGGCGGCATCTGGGTTCGATCAGTAGCGCACTCCTCGAGGCCGCCATACCCGTGTCGGCGAGTGAAATCGACCGATTGTCGGATCAGACGATCGTTCAGGATCTGGTCGCCCTGACCCGAGCTTTGCTGCATCCGGCCGATCGTACCGCGTGGCTAGCTATTTTGCGGGCACCGTGGTGCGGGCTCTCGCTCGCATCGTTATCCGTGCTGTTCGAGGGTGAGGCGAATTCGACGATTTGGCAGCGCCTTGGCGACTACGCCGGGATCGCCGAGATAACGGAATCGGAACGGCACTTGATTGCGAATTTCCGTCAAATTATCAGCGTCGCGCTCACAGCTGCCGGACGGGAACCGATCGCTAGCCTCGTCGAACGTACCTGGTTGGCCCTCGGAGGGCCGGACGCTTATCCCGTGCTCAAGTTAACGCAAGCGGAGCGTTACCTTGAGTTGCTGAGCGCTTGCGAGAAGAGCGAGACATTGATTACGGCGAATCGCCTACGCGAACTCCTGGATCGTCAATACGTAGCGCCTTCGCAGCACGCCGAATCAGCGGTCGAGATAATGACCGTCCATCGCGCCAAGGGTCTCGAGTTCGACGTCGTTATTCTACCGGGGCTCGGTCGAACGCCGCGCTCGGATCCACATCGGTTATTGGCATGGCGGCAGCATATTGGTCCCGCCGGCCCGGATTTGCTGTTTGCTCCGATCCCGGCGGTTGGTGCCCCGGGCGGCGGCATCCACGCCTATTTACACGGACTGGAAAAGCGAGAACTCGAGAACGAGGCCTATCGCTTGCTCTATGTTGCGCTGACCCGAGCCCGCGAGGCGCTGTACCTTCTCGGCAGCGTCAAGGAACATGCCGAAGGCGGACCCGCACCCGCGGCGACGGGTTCGTTTCTGCGGATGTTGTGGACCGCCATCGGCGAAGGGGTCGATTTCTCGAAGAAAGCGGGGTCGATTTCACCGTCGACTGCCTCGGTAAATGGAGAGCACCGGCAGTGGATCAGGCGTCTGCGAGCCCCGCCCGGCCCCGCCAGCACCGACGGCCCCGAAGTATCGAGCATCGCGGCCGTTCAACCGCGCGCCGACATCGAATTCTCGTGGGCGACGCCGATCGCGAAACATGTCGGAACGGTTACCCACGGGATACTGCAACGTATCTGCACGGACGGCTTACGGCGTTGGAGCAGCGCCAGGGTAAGGGAGCTGACACCATATATCGAACGGCGCCTGCGCGGGTTCGGCGTCGGTGCCGCCGGCATTGTCGACGCGCGCGAGCGCATCATCGCTGCTGTGATCGGAGCTATGGAATCGGATCGCGGACGCTGGATCATGGATGATCAGTACGAATCCGCCCATAGTGAATACGCGTTGACGTCCGTCATCGGCGGTAAGGCCGCCAATGTGATTATCGACCGAACTTTCATCGACGCCGAGGGCACCCGCTGGATCGTCGACTTCAAAACCGGAGCGCACACCGGCGGCGACAAAGCGATGTTCATCGCCTCAGAGGTCGAGCGCTATCGCCCTCAGCTGGAAGGCTATGCGCGGTTAATGCAAGTCAGGGAGGACAGGCCGATCGCATTGGGCTTATTTTTTCCTTTACTCGACGCGTGGAGCGAGTGGTCTTATTCCGCCGGACCACCGGAGCAATCGACGGCAGCAAAACCGCGTCCGCCGGCTTCGAAAGATTGACCGCCCACTCCACGTTTCTAGCCCGCATTTCTCACCAGATCGACGCGCCCTTAGCCATCCGTCGAATCGCATGAAAATTTTCTCCCCTCGGAAAGACAACCTTCTATCCACTCGGTCAGAAAATTTCCATGCAATCCAAATGACTGCGCGATGATGTG
>PVBE010267933.1_pt1 | contig 22369 bp, 11 predicted proteins | sample 1631181 | NCBI WGS metagenome assembly PVBE01 (sample SAMN08397723, study PRJNA350692) | Marine metagenome, whole genome shotgun sequencing project. | isolation source: water | place: Pacific Ocean | collected 2012-04 | reverse complement strand
CTGGATTCATAGGAACCTCTTGTGCCCAACATTCTCAGCACTCATCTACATGGTCGCGATAGTGCTCTGGATGGCAGCAATCTTCGGAGTCTTAATCTTCGTGAAGGACAAATTGGAGAAGTAGGGATCCAGAACTGACCTGAGGCGCCGTTGCCTAATCCACCTCGTTTCTCACCAAACACGCACCAAGATCGGTTATGAGAATATTGCGGATGTGCGCTAGCGGCCTGTCCAACAGGACCGGTGGGCCGGCCCTTTACTGCCCATCTCTATTGAAGTACCAGTCCTGCCCACCTGGAGCGCACCGTGCGTGATGCACACCCAATCCCCGCCCCCGTGACCCGATCCACTCGCCTGCTCGGATCGACTTACCGCACTCCACACAATCACCGCTCCACTTTGCCCGGAAGACCTGCCGGCGGTGGGGCGTGGCTCTCCCTCGACTGTCATGCCTCCCCTGTCGGAGCCACTTGGGCATGAGATGACAGTACCTGATCGAGATCCTGCCAGTAACTGCTCCACTACTAGACCGGTCAACAATCCACTTAGTTCGTTCCAAGCACCTACCGGTGACTTCGAGCAGCTATCGTCAAAGAGTCTTACCTTCAGAACCTCTAGCACCTGCCCGAGGCACCTTGTGAGCAACGAGAGAAACCTTGTACGAGTTGTGGTGGGCTGTGCTCATCGCAAGAGAAGACCTCCAGCACAGGGACTTCGGCTCGGGATCTATCCAACTGACATCGAGGTGCGCTCCACTCAGTGGATAAAGCGAATTGGGTCGCCAGAGTCCGACACTGTGGCAGCGCATGATCTCTACATGGGAGAACACTGGTCAGTAGTTAGGAGCCTGCCTGAAACAGCACGCGACGCCGGTTGCACCGCAGAGATCTGGGTTGTTTCCGCTGGGTATGGTCTCGTACCTGCTCAATCCTCGCTGGAGTCCTACAGCGCAACCTTCTCCCCTGGCTCCAGAGACTCAGTGGCACTGGGAGTATCAGGGAAAGAACGCAACGAGACGAACCGGTACTGGTGGGAGCAGTTGACCAAACCACGTAAAACACAGGCCTCCGAAGCAACGAGCCTCGCCGGCCTCGCTCGGAAAGATCCTTCAGTGCCAATGATCGTTGCTCTATCCGAGGCCTACGTTCAAGCCGTTCGTGAGGACCTGGTTGCGGCATCCGTTGCTATGGGCGACCAACGAAATCTCCTACTTGTCGCTACTGGAGACCCTCTAGCCAACCTAGAGCACGCTCATCTTCCTTGCGATGCAAGGTTCGTGAACAGCCTCGGTGGAACTCGCACTGCACTCAATGCCCGTGTAGTTGACCTGATGATCAGGAACTACCACCACCATTCATTTGACTTGACCAAGGTGAGGCGAATCCTCCAAGACAGCCTCGATCGCGCAGGTTCCATCCCCTCCTATGGCCACCGTGAGCGCAAGAGTGATGTAACCATCCGTGGGCTAATACGGGGTCAACTCTGCAAGCGCGACTACTCAAAATCGGCTCTACTTAGAATTCTTCGCGACGAGGGCGTGTCTTGTGAGCAGAAGCGCTTCAACAATCTCTTCGAGGAAGTACGTAACGAAGGGTGCCAATGAAGTTCTTCTTCCCAGACTCCCAGGACCAAATCAGCCCATTCTTTAACTTTGATGCGGAAGAGCATCCCGTTCATCGAGTTCGTCAGCGTGACGATAGATATGCCCACGAAGTGCTGAGGAGAACGCCCTACAACGGGATGCTGGTCTCAAAGGCCATCGTCGATGGAGTCATGGACAGAGGATCAAAATTCACTGAATCTCAGCGCGGGCGCATTTATCGCACTGGGGCTCATGACTTCTACCGACTCAAGAACCGCAGGCACCACCTAGAAATCATGGGCGACTGCGGAGCATTCGCCTATGTGGACGAAGAAGAACCTCCCTACTCCCTCGATGAGGTCATCGGTTTCTACGAAGGAGTGGGACTAGATCTTGGAGTTTCGATGGATCACATCGTGTTCGCCTATCTCACGGAGGCACATAAGAAGAAGGGGCTAGAGGTAGATCCCGATTGGGTGCGTCGCCAAGAGTTGACCATTGACATCGCAGGAAGGTTCTTCAAAGAGGTCCGAACCCAACGGTGTGGTTTCGCTCCAATAGCTGTTGCGCATGGCTGGAGCCCTGAGTCATATCAAAAGGCCGTGAAGGAACTCCAAAAGATCGGCTACAAGCAAATTGCCATGGGCGGCATGGTTCCTTTGCGTACCAAAGATGTGACCGACGTACTCAGGGCAGTTGCTGAGGTCCGGCGAGCATCCACAGAGTTCCACCTTCTAGGTTTGACCCGTACAAGTTCAATGCCCGAGTTCAAGTCTCTCGGAGTAACTAGTTTCGACAGCACCTCGCCGTTTCGCCAGGCATTCATGGATGACACGGACAACTACTACGCACTTGAGACCACCTACGTCGCGCTTCGGGTTCCACAAACCGACGGAAACCCTGCGCTCAGGCGTCGGATCAAGGCTGGGGAAATTGATCAAATGGTTGCCATTAAGGCTGAACGCAACTGCCTCAAGGTCCTGCGCGCCTTCGACCACGACAAGGCAACTATCGACAAAGCTGTCTCAGCCTTACGTTCCTACGAAAAGATCTACGAGACGAAGGGGCGCGATCGCTCAGACTCCTACCGTCGGACCCTCACGGCCGCGCCGTGGAAGTCATGTAAGTGTGGGATCTGTGAAGATGTCGGGATAGAGGTGATGATCTTCAGGGGTGCTGAACGCAACAAGCGTCGTGGCTTTCATAACCTCGCCATTTTCAAGCGGCGCCTTGACCGAACCTTCAGAACACATAGTTGACTGGAGTGAGTTGTTGACTTCTACACAATCCGATGCTGACAAGGTGCTTCGCCTACCGGCGCTTGAGATACGGCAAGGAAAGCAACGCATCTACACCTTTGGCATCGACGGCAAAGAACTACCGCGAATCGCCACGATTTCAAGAGTTCACCGTGACGACGAAGGCGCCATCGGTGGATACCAACGACCTGAAGTTCTGGCTCATGTCGGTGAAATCCGCCGCTACCTCGAATCGGAGAACCCACTGCTTCCCAACTCACTGGTCATTGCCTTTGACCGTCGCGTCAAATTCGAACCCCAAGTTGATGCTGAACTGAGCAGCCTCTGCAACTACTCAAAGATTGGCACGTTGATAGTCCCTGTAGACGATTCGGTCCCAGACGAATCCAAACCCGGGTGGATTGTTGACGGACAACAGCGAACTGCAGCAATTCGAGAGGCGCGTATCAGGTCCTTCCCTGTATCTGTTGTGTGCTTCATCGCTAAAGATGTCGAAGAGCAACGAGCCCAGTTCATCCTTGTCAACGAGACGAAACCATTGCCGCGACCTCTTATCGACGAGTTGTTACCAAGTACTAACGGCACTCTTCCGAAGCGTCTGGCCCTACGGGTTCTCCCAAACCGTCTCATCGAACGGTTGAACACCGACGAATACTCACCACTAAGGGGCCTGATCAAGACCCAGACCATGCCGGATGGGGTGATCGCCGCCAACTCGATGATCCAGGCGCTCAGGAACAGCCTCAGCGACGGTGCCCTCTACCAATACCGTGACCCTGAAACCGGTTACGGTGACATCGAGCAACTTCTGAGGTTGATCAAACCGTTCTGGACCGCCGTCGAAGAAGTCTTCCCAGAATCATGGGGTAAACCGACCCGACGGTCACGACTGATGCACGGCACGGGTGTCCGCAGCCTGACCTACCTGATGGACGAGATAGTCATGACTCGACCAACTCGGGCCAAGCCGACCGTTCGAACATTCGTGGAAGCCCTTGAGCTCGTCAAGCCCGTTTGCCGGTGGGACCGTGGCTCCTGGTCTTTCCATACGGGTGAACGCAGGAAGTGGAATGACATTCAGAACCTCGGTAAGGACCGTGACCTTGTCACCAAACACCTTTTGACCGAATACCGGGTGCAGTCCCAGCGCTGATGTCACTAAATGAGGGCGTTACACAGCCTCGGCAACACCATTGTTCGTGATCCATTCGAGGGCGGCACGAACGATGCTGGAACTTCCTTCTCCTGATGCGTAGACCAAGGGTGGTTCTGCCCCCCTTAGGAGGCTTCCTGTAACCATTCCTCCACTTCTCGAACAAAGGCCATCGAACCCTTCCCGCTCACTCTTCGGGTTGGTTTGTCCGAAGGGCGATTGTCCCCAATGCAATCGGTCGCTGAGTGCTTAGCTGAGCCGATACCGACCACCATCAGTGTGGCGGTTCGCGCAAGATTCGTAAGTTCGCGCGTAGCGTGCATGTCTGAACTAGTGACCACGTCAAGGCCCGGCCATGCGCCCATCAACGTTTCCTTAGCTCGCCGCAGGGCAGTTTCGGTCAAGGAGTAAAGCCCGACCTTGTAGCCGCGCACATCGACGGGCGCATCCTCCTCGGTTCCCTCCTCCGGCAAGAGTTCACCAAGACCAAGTTCTTCGGCAAGAACAACGATGTGTCGTCTGACGGACCGTTCGAGCCTAGAGAAGAAGTCGTTAAAACTCTGAAATAGCCCAGAATGGAAAACGGTGACTCGTGCTCGATCAGGGCACGGATTATCGGTCGTCAGTTCAATCAGGTCAGTCGCCCAGGCAACGGTCCGGGGCGCCTTGGAGATTGACCATCGATACTCCAACTGAGCAACAAGTTCTTCGAACTGGGTTTCATCGAGGCCGAACGTGACCAGGCGCTCGGCTAACTGGCCCACCAGATCCAGTCCGGGTTGCGTAGCGTCTGACAGGGACAGGTGTGCTACTAGTGCTTCTTCGACGGGCGTAACTGCGCTGTGATCCTGCTCGGGCACCCGAGACAACCATCCAAGGAGAAACGGGATCGTCCGAGCGAATACGGCGCTATCTCCACCAGTCAGAATGTGTGAACACAGACTGTCAACACATCCCGCATCATTGATAAAGGGGACAAGTGGCCACTCGCTTGCACCTCGCTCTGCAACTTCAAGGGCGGTTGACCAGTCCGGGTTGTCAGTCAGGTTTTCGAAGTAGTCGTTCCAGTCACCTACAAGAGGTCGGGGAGCGGACTCCCTTGTCAGTTCTTGTAGGGCTTTGACCGCCGCTGACTGCAGTTCGGACATCCTCTCTCGGACTTCACCCGACGCTCTTGCCAGCACGTCGAGTGCCTTTCGCGCCGCGTCGAGGCTGTCGAGGCCGGCGGCGGCGAGCAACACCGACTGAACAACCTCGAACACTGGGTCAGCGTCCTCGGCAACCTTGAGAACTTCGTCATAGGCCCCTCTGCTGAGCAACTCCCTCAGTAGACAGTTGATGTCGGTCGTGGAATCTTCTCGGGTGGTTGTCGTTTCGAATTGTGCTCCGAGGCCGTTGATTATCTGCCCGGTGTGGTCGTCTCGTTCGATGTCCGCAACCACTTGGGCGACGAGAGTCGCCGGGTCTTCACCTAGGTCCGAGTACCGAAGGGCGAGAAGCAACAAACCCGATGATGAGCGGATCTGCCCGGGACTCGTTAGGAGTTGTTGCTGGCCTGGCGATAGTTGGTCAAAGTTGCCTCGAACAGACTCGAGATCAAGATCGGGTGTGGGCCGGAGATGAACTCGGTCTATTGCTTGGGCCAACAGGTCGGTAACTAACGCCGGGCGTTTGATGAGCAGCAAATCGTTGAGTTGCGGATGATCGAGTACTGATGCCAGACCATCGAATCGGCTCCGCAACTCAAGTTCCATGAATCGCACGTTGATTGTGCCAAACCCGAGTTGGCGGAGGTCTTCGAGAGCTTCTTCAGCTTCGACACGTCGAAGGGCTCGGATAGCCATTCGATAGCTGTGAATTACCTCCGCTGGGCCCTTTCTCAATCGAAATTCCCGTACAGGGCGGATGTCCCAGAGGGTCAATAAACGCCCGAAGGCTTCTGATACGACATGGCCCTTTTCATCGACGACAAGGTCGACGCGGATACATGAACGGTCGTCGACGAGATCTGAGACTGCCTGGTCCCCAATGTCGTCCTCATCTAAGGATGTCGGCTGCCCTCTGTAGTTCGTGTAACTAATCCCGGCATGGGCGACGACTTCTTCTCGAAGTCGTTCGAGGGATTCTGTAGGAGTGAGGACATACCACCTCATCATTCCCTCGGAGTCTCTCCAAGGAAGCACTACGAGACCTGTGGGATCTCCGCAACTTCGCTCAGCGAGTTGACTCGTGGTGTCCGTATCGCCCGGCCGAACCCGGTTTGGATCTGAAAAGAACTCCGCTAGCAAGGTCATCGAAGCCGGACTGCGCTGGACGGTTTGTAGAGGTCCTGGTATTCCATGCGAGCACGAACAACATCATTTTGGTCAAGCACCAGCGAGATAGTCTCCCCGTTCACTTGGATTCCGTTTTGCGTGAAGTTCATTGATCCATCCAAGTAGTAGGTGTCGCCAAGCAGTGCCTTGGTGTGAAGTTCGGCCTTGTCGAATATGTGGACACTCTCGTTGGCTCCATCCAGATCGGCCCTCATTGCCAGGCGCTGTTTGAAACCTTCGTTGTGTGGGTCTTGGTTGGTGACCACTATGACCGTCGACCCCTCGATAGCGAGTTCAACTAAGACCTCGCTCAGGCGAATCTTTCGCGGGCCCCAGCGTGAACTGATCCCAGAGAAGCCCATTCCTGTGTTGTCAAGGACGGGGATGTCGCTCACCCAGGCCGAGACCAACCAAAGGGTTTCGCTGGGAAAGAGAAACTCTGCCGCGAAAAGACTCTGGAGGAGGTCCCCGGCCTGCGAACTGCAATAGACCGAGTCCTTTCTGATCACCCGCCTGCTCACCCCATCATCTCCGGGATCTCAAGTTCAACGGTCATGCCGGATTCGGACCGGCGGAGACCCACCACTCTTGGGAAGAGTTCGAGGACCCCGTCTTCGATCGGCTCTGTGAGGGACTTAAGTACCAAGTCTCGCAAGGCCTCGTCTCCTGCGGGACCTTGGACTCGAGCAACACCTTCCTGTTCGAGAACCGATGTAGGAGTCTCTGTCTCCGAAGAATCGCCGGACAAAACGATCTCGACCGGAAGGTTGATCCGGTGGGCTAACAATAGGCGGTCTGGTGCCGGCCCCTCCTGGAACGATCGCCATAGTTCAACCGGGCGGGTCCTCAACCAAGAGCCTCGAGGCCAGAGAAGGCTGAGAAGTGCGTTGAACCTCCAGGTTCTCAAGTCGACATTGGCTGGTGGCGTACATCCGAGGCTTTGATCCAGTCTGGAATCTTCAGAGATCAGATGGGCGAAAGTCCGTGGCTCTATCTCAAGACCTAGCGCCGATTCGAGGGAGGACCATTCGGACAAGAGATCAGCAAGCAGTCCGTCGGTTGCTGCCGACATGCCGGGTCGTAGGAAGCGGGTCGACAGGGCCACCTGAACCCCCGGCGTTACCAATAGGCCTCTTTTTTCAAGAGTACGGGTCAACGTCAACCATTGAGTGACCCGTTCTGCATGGCTAGACGCACTCCGCAACCTCTCCAGTTGTGCGCAAATCTCTGTGTCAGTCGACGCGAGTCCGACAAAGCGAGTAAGAGCATGATCGACAAGTTCGGTGTCCGAACTGTCGACAACTCCCGTGAATAGACGCCAGAAGCGCACCGGGTCGTCGGCATATGCGTCGTAGATCGCCTCTACTAGGCCGACACCACCGGGTCTTCTCTCGGACACGTGTACGACAGCAGAACCGTCGATCCACGGACCCGTGTCGGTCGCCAACTCGTCGACATTCACATCTTCATCAAGTAGTGAGGCGGCGTGGGTCACAGCGCCGGCAACCGTCACGAGATACCGGTCCCGTAGCCAAGCTTCAAGGTTTTCTTGAGTCGGTTCGACCAGTTCGTCGACTGCCTCGTGTATTGCCTTCTGTACTTCAGGGTTTCCTGCCAGTTCGACGATTTCTTGATGAAGTCTCGTTGGGTCGACTTCTTCGTCTGCCGCTTCAGAACCGGTTACCTGTGTCGGGTCGACAGACTGGAAGACAACTCTCAGAACATGGTCAAGTACTTCAGCAGTCGGTCGGGCTTTGAAGTTCTCGATTCCTTGGTTGAGATTCGATCCAGCGCTGACCGCCTCTTCGACGATTGCTGCTAGGGAGAGTTCAGCTAGCCAGTTGCGTTTGAAACTCGTCGCCATGTCCTCGAGCAGGGGGTTGGTGGACACGCAGTGTTTGAACCAGTCGTTGAGCAGGGCCCGTTCGAGAATAGGATCTGACTTCCGAACCGCGTCCCAACCGCCCGGGTCGTCTACTCGGAAGCAGATCCCATCGGTATCGAGGCGATAGCCGAGCGCCACTGGACCTTGGTTGTCGATGAAGCGGGTCTCGAAGATGTCTTGAACGTCTCGAGTGGCAACGGTTCCGGTTGAGCCAATTGAATATCGGTACACCGTCAGGTGGTTTCCAGCCTTGTGGAGGAAGAACCCTAGGTTCGGAAGAAGGGCAGCAAGACCCGCATAGTCGGGGGTTTGCCGTTCTATCGGCGGGTTGGATTGCTTGAAGGAACTTCGCCAGATTGGTCTCGCGTTTGACGAACTCTTAACATCCATCTCAGGATTGGTGGGTTTCAGCCTCCAAGGCCGCACAACACGAATCGGGTCGACTTCCCCGTCCGGGGTCAGAGTTTCAAGTGGATCGACTTCGAAGAAATCATCGATTCTCGTGTTTGAAGCGCCCACTGGGACCCACAGGCGGTGACCAGTCCAACCGATAGCAAACCGGTGGGTCACCTTGCCCGGAGAGAACTCACGCAATGCCGATTCGATAGCCATCTGCTCGGCCGGATGGGGGTTCCCGTTGTCGGGGAACACAATTTCGACTTCTGGAAGCAGAAGATCGGAAAACGATGCACTGGGCAAGAAGTCGGGCAGTGGTGGCGACAGTTGTGTTGCGTGGACGTCGTAGTTGCCTGAGCCAGGGGTGCCTCGACCCCACTCTGAGTCGAGTCGCCGAATGAGAGTAGGGACCACGGTGCTGATAACTCCTCGCGGAGGCATCCACAGGAGTTGTTCCACCGCGTCCCGGTCGAGCAATAGGGCTCGGCCGACATACCTTGAGAACTCTCGTTGCATCTCTTTGGATTCGACGAGATCGATCAATAGCACTAGAAGTTGGCGACGCCGGTCCTGATGCCCAGAGAGAATTCCTTCGGGAAGTGGGCCTGTGAGGTCTGACCAGACACTCCCTTTCCCTTTCTTGCGCTGGCTCGGTCCCGCACGGAGTCGGTCTGCAAGCCAATCGAGCAGGACGTGCGTTGCTTGGATACGAAGCACATAACGATTCGAGGTTGGCAATCGGATCGGGGGTACCTCGGGGTCGAATAGGGCATCCCATGCCTGAAAGGCGACACGATCACGCCCATAGTCAGACAGGACGACAGCGGTCCATGGACGCATCTCACGGGTCCGGCCAGCGCGCCCTCGACGCTGCACGAAGGAGGCCCCATTCCTTGGAGCCTTGTGTTGGATGACGCCTCCCACCGAGTCGTCGTCCAGCCCAACTTCCAGTGACGACGTGGCCACCACAATGTCCGCGGTCTTCCGGAATCCGGCATCCTGCGAACTTGTCCGATCAATCTCCATTGGTTGTGTTGTGTCGAGACTGTGGTTGAGGTCAAGACACATTTCCCAGGCTTGCCCGTCATCTAAACGGGCCTGGTAGTCAGCGTGGTGCCTGTGGCGGAGGTTGGCAAGGGAACCATCGGGTTTTCTTGGGTTGGGGTGACCCGCATCGGTCTGACCTTCGGCGTTGCGGAGGAAATGGGCGAAACGGTTGGTGACGTCAAGGTCGTCGGTGAAGGCAAACACCTTCGACCCGAACGCTCCATCCGAAACCGACGGTTCGATGGGATCCAGACACCTGCGCAAGAGCATGCTGGCCTGGATTGATGTTGAGAGCAGTGCTGTGCCAGACGCCGGATTCCCCCGCAGAGCAATCAGATATTCCTTACCTTCTGCTAGAAGTTCGGATATTCCTGGTTCAACGACCGCCACGTTGCTTGGGTGGGTACTCGTTAAGTCACCAAAAAACCTGGCCCCCTCTGAGACGGTCGCGGACAGGCCGACTGAATGGACCGGCTCTCCTACAGCATGTCGCCACCGCCGGAGCAGGTGTGTGACTTGGGCTCCTGTCAACCCTGCGTAGGTGTGAACTTCGTCGAGAAGGAGGACACGGGGCCGACGACCTGGTTGTTGTCCGACACCAAACACATGTTGTGTCCAGTCATCACCGAGTCTTCGGTTGAGCGTTTCAACCGTTGTGAGGAGTACATCCGGTGGCGTGTTCTGCTGTTGCCGACGACTCAACAACAGTTCGTCTGACTGAACGGTGTCCAAGCAGGAACACCTCAATCCACCTACTCCTTTGTCATTGAACCAGTGGAGGTCACCACCACAGGATGGACAACGGAGAAACGGGCAGACCCGCCCTCCGTTTCTTTCCTTCCAGGACTTGCCCTTCGGCTCAAAGTCATCGAAGGGTGTGTCGCCAAAGAAGGCTCCGATGGTCAAGGACACACCGGTTCGGGACTTCAGTAGACGCAGTTCCGTTAGAGCAACCTGGAGTTGGTCCTTCAGGAGTTCGTTCCGCGGGTAGAGGGCGAGCATCTTTGTCCATGCTTCTTCATCGGCGACGGAACTGAGATGGGCGAGAGTTGGCAGGTAAGCAGCCTTGGTCTTTCCCGAACCCGTCCCAGCCGCAACCAGGGTGGCCGATGGTTCAGACGAGCCGATGTGTTGGAGGATCGTCCGGGCTGCCCGGACCTGGAACGGCGCGAAATCCAGTGACCCCTCGTCAGTTGTCGTCAGTGCTTGGAGGGCGGTCCGAGTCGGTCCTGGCTCATCGCCGACTACCTCCTCCAGAAACTCTTCGGCAGAAATGTTTCGTTCAGGAAAGAAACGGTGCCGTGCCACAAACCGATAGTCCGAAACCAGCGTCGCGGCGGTCCGCCAGGACTGGTCCCGAAGGTGCCTTGGGAACATCTGTCGGAGGCGGGCAAACAACCTGACGGTCTCTGCCATCCGAGTCCGCCAGCGATCACCGGTCGAATACTTGACCTTGGTGATTAGGACTCGATCTTCGAGTGCCTGCCTGATGTCTTCTGCAGAACGTTCATCACCAAGTGACTCCGCGATTTCGTCAAGTAGATCGAGGAATTCCTCATTTCCGAATCCACCGTCGACCAGACCCCATACGAGGGCCGCTATTTCTCGGTCCTCGATCTGTCCAAGGATCCGGAGATCGATATCCGTGACAGAGGTCACTGTCCGGGGATCAAGATCCACGACGCTTCACCGCGTACATGGTGGTCAGTCGGTTCTCTTTCAACCAGGTCTGGACCTTATCGGTGAGTTCGCTCAGTGCCGCTCCATCGGTTGCTGCATGCTCCAGGAATGTTCTGATCTCAAGATCATCCATGGGCGGTAATGCCTGAAGCAATCGGGTGCGCTTCTGGAGGATCTCTTCGAATTCTGTGCGATATTCCTTACGGTCAAGATACTGTCGCCCAACTAGTGACCTATAGATCTTTGTAACTTCCACTAATTCTCTATAGTTATCACCGTGTTGGTCATCGTTCCGGAAGGCTGCATAGATGTCTGGATTATCCCACTCATCTCTTTTCGTATACGAATTCCAGGCCTTTGCAGCAATTTCATTATGATTAGTGGCGACCGTGCCCACAGTATTCCGAATATTTCGTACCAGTTCTCCTGCGGTTTTCGGGTCGGGACTATCGGTGATTGAAGTTAAGAGCTTCTCGACACTCTTCTTCGCATTAGGAAGTCCAGTGGGTGACTTAGGATCAAGATCCGTATCCATCCCTGTAAGCCACCCAAGAAACTCCACGGCAGGAACCAACTTGCCTATGAGATCCTTGGTCGCAGCTTCGTGTGCATCCCAGGCCGCGGTCTGATCCTCCTCCTTTCTTCTTGCGATGACTTGCATCGACAGTTCAGACACTCTCGCGGCCTGTTCAAGCAAGGTCGTCATAGTTCATCAAGTTTCGTCAGGAGTGCACGGACTGTACTTTCCACTGCCTCAACCGGTGAAAGGCGTTCTTCATCGTCTTCACTCGGTTCTGGTGGCAACTTCTGGTGGGCGTTAGCAACTACTCGGTTGAGGGTCGTCGATACGTTATGAAGAGCTCTCTGAACTTCAACTGGTCTCAACCTTTCAATTACCCCGGTGGCTAAGAGTTTGTCTCCAATTGTTAGGTCATCGTCTTGAGAACTATTTCCTAGACCTTGATACTCCACGATTGACGGTTGCTGTCGAATCATTTCCAACATACTGTTTACCTCATCAAATGATTCATTGCAGGCTGCGCGAATCGAATCGTTCATAGCCTCTTTGATCTTCTCGACAAGTTCCTCCCAACTGAGGCCCTCCTCTCCAAGTAGTTCATCGAGACTGACCGTCGCTGCAGAAAGTTGTTCAAGTCGTTCCTTGACTGCCGAGTTGAGATCTCGCTTGCTGAGTCGATCGAGTTTTGGCGGTCCTTCTAACGGTCCGGTCACTGGTGTCCATGACGCTGAGATCGGTCTTAAGAGACGAGCTATTCGTCCCGTCCGAAGGGTGGAACCATCCCTGTGTTCCGTCTGAGTGGTTCGGGCAAGGTCGGCGAATGTCTCTTGGTTGGTCGATCGGCTATGTAGGAGTTCACTCACGAGTCTCGCCCAGTGACCAGCGCCGTCAGGTGAAACTCCTGAAACATCTGCGAACACAGCCTCTGCGAGAGACACGTGATCCAGTTCGGATTCTGCGATGCCTCCAAGGAGGCCCCCGAGTGAGAGTCGCTCCGCAAGTGCTCGAGTCAGTGAGTCGTCGTCATCGGATTCGGTGATGACCTGGATTTCTTCCATGACCTCGTCCGCAACATCATCGATATAGCGGGTAAGAGACGTATACCCATCCGGGCCGAGTCCGATGGCTCCGCTTTGTCCTTCACTCGTCATCGCGCGCGAGAGGTTGATTAGCAATCCACCGTGCTGATCCCGCTTGAGTTCTCTAACAACCTTTGTCTGATCCTTGTTGACGCCGATCGAATCCTCGACATGGAAAGAGAATTTGTTGAGCACAACCTCCGGAGCGCGCCGGCCTATGAGGTGAGAGCCTTGGGAAGGGGGACGAGGCAGACCGAGGCCGTGCCAGTCGACTGCACCCAGAACCGCACTATGGAGTGCATCAAGGAACTTCGTCGTGTGCGCTCGTCCGATCTGCTGCTGTCCTACCCACTGTTCTACTGCCCGGACCAATGGGTCGGTCCTTGATGATTCTTGGCGAACGGTAACCCGGGTCTGCCAGGGCCGAACCGAACTCGCATTCGACCCACTGGGTGAGACCTCGTAGTTGTAGGTGGCCCCTTCAGTGAGATTGCTGTCTTCAAATGACGTCTCTGTCGAACCAGTAAGCCTCGACTCCCAGTTGACGCCGTTGTCTGCGGAAACCCTAAGGTCGATGCCGTCTTGCACCTCAGTGGGCAGCAACCATTGGAGGGCTACGGAACTACCTCTGACAGTCGACGATCCCGTGATTGCAGTGGGGCGATCGGTGCCTGTGGGGTCGATCCTGAATGCCTCGTGTATCCCAAGAGGCATATCGATGACCGTTTCGGGGGAGCCCCCCCAGAATCGCAACAGAGTTTTTCGCCGTTGTCGGTCTTCGTCTCCCTGGTTCGTTTCGATGCCCGCTATTACTCCGCCCTTCAGGGAGGGAGCATTCTTGTATGTCTCGTCGAGATCAGGGGGTGGGAACCCCCCACTCCGAAGTTGGTCCGGACTGTTCCTCAGGATTGGTTCGAGAACATACTGAATGAAGTTTCGGGGGTTGAACTGGCCTTCGAGTGTCTCGGTACGCCCCACCACGTCTTCATAAAACGCACTCAATGCCTGGCCATTAAACGGATAGTGGCCTTGACCATCGGTATCGCCGAATGAACTGTGGCAATTGTCCAGGTGCGGGCACTCATTACATGCCGTTGGTACCCAGTCGACAGCGGCCTCAGACCCAAGGGTCGCCTCCGAGTACGCCTCCTCAAGTACTATCGGTCCCACCCGAAGTGCGTTGAGGTACCGAGAGGCAAAGCTCGTGAGCGTCTGTGGACTCCACCCTGCCGAATCCGTAATCGACTCTAGGTAAATCAGTTCTCCACCATCACGGTTGTTCATCGCTCGGACACGTTCCCGGAAGGTCTCGGAGGTGTAGTCCTGGTAGAAACCTGTCGTCACCGCTATAGCTACGTGGAGGTCGCAGAGTTCGCGTGGGCCACCCTCAACAGACGGGAGTTCGAGAAAGGACTCGAGGAGCGCACGTTCGAAGCCCTGCATGCGAGACAGGTCTTCAATAAGGACATAAAGCGACTGACCCTTTTCGAGCAGAAGTTTTCGTGCTGATCGAAACACTGCCTCTAGCGATGTCTGACCAGCTAGACCAAAGAGTTGCGGAATGCTCTTCGTGAACGCCTCTGAGATTAGTTCGGCGGCAAGCTCTCTGAACTCGGGATCAGAGTCCAGTTGGTCCCAAGCGGACTGGGCGTGATCTCCAAGTCGGCCATCCAGTTGCACCATGGTTGGAATGTCGCTGGTCCCAAATGAGAATCCTCGACCCTCGAGGTCGACCTGATCGTCCTGCATCACCGAAGCGACGTATCGATCAACCACTCCTCCCGTGCCCTGCAGTGGGCGTCGAAACGATTCGTCTCGGATCAACGCCGGAAGAATTGCTGCCAGTCCGGCGCGCTTCCTGTCGGCTGTCTCCCCGCGGGCGATCACCTCAAGTTGCTCATCGATTCTGTTGAGAATCGCCCCTTCGATTCCATCCGTTTCGATCTGGTCGAAGGCGCGTTCCAACTGTGCGCGGAGATCCCTAGATCCATCTGTCTCCCCTATCTTCTCGAGGGAATCGAGGATCCCGTTGATCAATCCCCTGAGGCTTGCTCCACCACGCCGGATGTAAACGACGAATGCATTGTCGATCCGATTGACGTGGGGTCGGAACCATCGGACCAGATGTGATTTTCCCGAACCTGCTTTGCCGAGGATCGGAACAATCTTGATTCCATGTTCATCAATCGTGGTAAGGCGTTCCAAAGCTTCCTGTTCGCTGGCCATTTTCCCATCAATTCCGATGGTGACGGTCGCGGGACTGTGCACTGCGAGAAGGACTGAGTCAGCGGCCCGACCGGCGTCGTAGTCGAGGATCTTGGTTAGGTCCCTTGGATCCCAACAGCAAGAGCCTGCAAATGACTCCGCGGCGCGTGAACTCATTGACCGGTGATCCTTACGAAACTGATGCTTTCGGCTCCCTCGGGGAGACTCAGCACACGCCGGGAAGGTTGGGGCGCATCATCCCGAAGTCCGAACTCGACCTGACCGGCCTCTCTTAGTCGATAGAGGGCGAGGCTTGAGGTCGGTGAGATCGCGTTGCGTTGGGTCTCCCAGGGAAGCATCCCATCGCGCAGCGATTTCAAGGTGATCTTGCGGATGGTGCCATTGTCGAGAACTGGACAGAGTTTGGAGAGTTCGGTCAGAAAGTCACTCGCTGGGTATTCGGATTCCGAGAATGCGCTCAGGGTTGACCGGATTGCCGGTGTGGGATCTGGAACAAGAAGCGTGCCGTTGATCGGGTCGTGTCTCCCGAACCCGAAATATTGCGCCCACCTCATGACGGAACGCATCTTGGTGCTGTTAATCAACTCCTGTTCATCATCGATCTGGCGCGCATAGGCCATTTCCAGATCGTCGAGAGTCAACTTGGCCTCCATGGGTTCTGGGCCAAGAACCAGGCGAAAGCCAGGGCAAGATCGCCTCCATCTGCCCGGTCAGTCTTGATTTCCGTGGTCCACGGTCGACCGAACAGGCCGTTGACTGCGGTTGACGGCAGTCGACGTAGCAACTCGTGGGGCTCTAAAGCGGTAAGTGAGTCAGTGGGGCTTACCCCGTCGTCTGTGTGTTTCGCGAGTCCGAACCACTCCGCCGCATCGATCGCCTGCGATACCGAGTTCCTCACCGGTCTTTGCCCGAGGATTTCGTTCAGTGTCTCGGGTTGAAGGAGACGTTCCATCTCAGTTCCGCTAATCGGCCTCTCCGCGACTAAGAGAAGTTCAACGACGGCAACCAAAATCCCAGGATGGACGGTGAGGTGACTTGTAAGGAGTGACACCTCTACTGGCCCCTACTCAAGATTTCGGATACCTCTGATATGTCCGGCAAGCCCATTTCCACTTCGGTAAACGACCTTCCCTGCCAGTTGCCTGGGAAAGGATAATCAGTCGGAAGAAGCAGGATCGTCGGGTCGTCACGGTTCTCTTGACCGAACCATGCGGGCAAAAGTTGCTGGCCACTTTCGAGAACGATGAGAAGGGGCAATCCGAATCGAATCAGAGGATTAGGCGGATCGGGACTCCGATCAACGAAGAAGATGCGTTCATCACCTGCTTGGTTGTGGAGGTGAGGCAAGAGATCCAAGATCTCTTGCCGATCCAAGATCGCCGGTGGGCAGTGAAGAACCCTGATTCCCTTCCTGACTAGTTCTCTTAACCCCTCGGCAAACTCTATTCCCAGTTGGTCAGAATCAGGCTCATAGGTGGCAAAGCCAACGTTGTGTTCCCCCAGGAGGGGCCCCAGTTGATGGTCTACGGGATAAGGGTGACGAAGGGGATTGACTGGTGGCATGGAGTTGCTGAAAGTGGTCTCGCGGTGGGCCGGGCAACCCCCGCAGGCAGGTCTTGGGCGATCTGGTCGTTCTGATGGCAACAGTTCCGATCTGGTGAGGTCATAGGCCCCATGGATCAGGGCGCATATCGCGGCGTTTGGTCGTAGAGCGTCGAGAATCAAGCCGTGGACTCGGTCACTCTCGTCAGCAACTCGCGATCTGACCGGTTCAACGATTTCCGCCCAGGCATCCTCGTCGATCCTGCGCCCGGTGGGCTCCACCACTAGTTTTCGGGCTTCCTCCTCGTCTTCATCGTCTCGCTCGTCGGATGGTTCCATCCAGGCGGGCCGCAGCAGGCCTGCCCGAACGAGGAGTCCGATTGTGCGAATGTTCCAGCGTTCAACCTCTTCGTTGCTCTGTTCCAGATGAATCGGAGTCGCGCTTAGTGGCAGTGCTAGGCGGTTCCCGGAAAGTCCGTCGGAGTCTCTTTGCAAAGCTGCCCAGTAGTTGAGTCCTAACTCCTCCCCAATCATTTTGGGATGAGAGAAATTGTAGGCATCGGTCTTGTCGCCACGTTGACGGCGTGTTCGAAACTGCCCGTCAAACTGCCCGTCGGGTTCCTCTGTCCAGCACATGACGGCGATGGATGGTGACCCGTCGCGACCTGAACGTCCAACCTCCTGGTAGTAGCGGTCAATTGTTTCGGGAATGCATGCATGAACGATGGTCCGAATGTCTTCCTGGTCGACACCGAGGCCGAAGGCCGAGGTGGCGACGACAAGATCTATCTCGTCTGAGCGGAATCCTTCTAGGATCTCTCGACGTTTTCCCGAAGTGGTTTGTCCGTGGAAGACCTCCGACCTCCGGAAGCCAGCATCTCTGAGTTCTTGATGACGTTCTTTCGCCAAGTGCGGTCGGGAGCAGTAAACGATGGCGGGACGAGGCAGGTGCCGTAACGCCTCCACCATGCCTTCAGTTCGCTTTTCCGAGCCGTCAAACTTGGCCACCCAGTAACTCGGCTCAGGTCGAAGACGATTTGAGATCGCGATCTCTACTGGACCAGGTTCTCCAAATAGTTTGACCAACAGGTCTGCTGTTTCGGGGCCCATGGTTGCTGTCATCAACAGGGTCCGGAATGCCTGTTTTCCCTCTTCTTTTTGCACCCTGAGGAGTTCTGCACGCAACCCGGCCATGGCCTGATACCAGGGGCGGAACTCGCTTCCCCACTGGTCAACCAGATGTGCTTCGTCGACGACAAAGTACTTAAGTGCACCAAGCCTGGCGGCTTGGAAGAGGGGAGACGCCAAAGAGTGGGTGGCAGATTCAGGAGCAATGAACACAATCGTCTGATGACCGCTACGGATCGAGGCCTTGATGTGTTTCCTAACATCATCGGGAGTGTCACTCGTGTAGGCAAAGAACTCTTCGTTCTTGCCAGTTATCTCCCGGACACGGCGTTCCTGGTCGATCGCGAGGGCGACGGTTGGCACGACGAAAACTGATGTACCTGGGGCATGCAGGAACGCGGGAGCCAACGCAACCGTCGACTTACCCGAACCAGTGGGGAGATTGACGATAACCGTGGCACCCGGTTCACAAGCAAGAACCTTTCGAACAGTTTGCTTATGAACTTCCGAGGAATAGGTAGAGAAACCCGAGTGAGGAAAGACGGTTGCCAGAAACGGGTCAGCCGGTACGTTGCTAGCGGCCTCTACGTTCCGGTGTGGTGCGTCCACCACTATGGAATCGACCCCCGCTTGACCACCATCAAGCCACTCAGGTTTCCAGGCCTCGGAGCGCAGTTCGAACCAGTCGCCCGTACGACGAGGGATAACACCCACTTGCCGCCATTGAGCCCCTGTGGGCCAGCAGGGATCTTCTGCTGGCACTCTGAATCTGGATCCTTGAGGCCCGGCGAGTTTCCCGCATCGGAGCGCCTGCCGAACTAACACTGCCAGATCAGCCCACCCCACCGTCTCAGGGTCTTCCCGAAGCGAGACAAGGCAGTGTGCAAGCCGTCTGAGATGCGCCGTTACTAGTTCCGCCGGAGGTTTGACATCAGGCCACTCGTTTAGGCAACCCCAAATCTTGTTGTATTCATCGCTGACCCTCACCATCTCAATTTCCAAGGAAATCAATCGCGGCGGATGCAACGAGTACTAGACCGACCACTTCAACAGCAGGTTCAACGCTTTGGATGACTGTCACAACACCTTCCCGAAACGATTCGAGTCGCTCGACTTCTCTTTCAAGGTCATCACGGTGCCGGGTATCGGTTTCGGCGTCTAGGCGCAGTTGGATCTGCAGAATCGCCTCGGAAAAAGTTCGTTCGGCCCGTTCTTGGCCATCAGATTTGGCTCTATCAAGCATCGCGTGCTGTCGGGCTTGATCAGTGGCCACCTCAGCCGAGTCCTGCCACCAACTCGCCCAGTCAAGTTCGAAGTGTTCGACAAGTGACTTGACATCGCCCGGCCTTAACGGTCTGTCCGTCTTGTGGTATGGCAAGGCAACCAACTCTTCGACCTCGTCAGACAAAGGTTCACCAAGGTGGTCCATGTTGACCTCTATTGCCTTAGGCGGAAAGAAATCATCCATAGTCCGCATGACGGCATCAAGTTGTTTTGACTCAAAACCTTGGTTCAGGAACTCCTGGCGCGATCCCTCACCTGTTCCCACTGCTCTAAAGGCGAACCTGACAACAAGCAACGGTTCTTTGACAAGACTGCTTCTACGCCAGAACCCGTAGGTCTGCCCAAGATCGTCGGCGTCGGTCAATGCGCAAACCGCATCGAAGAAGGGGGCTCCGGGGCGCATCAATACTCCATCTACCTCGTCGCAGGCCGCCTGGCGGTCGAAGGTGACCCACTCGTCGGTTTGGAGAAAGTCCTTGAGGTGAGAGTCAACGACTTCGCGGGGCATATTTGGTTCACCCCGTTGTGGGTAGGAAAACCGCTTAAACGATCTGTTATCGGGTCGGGCGTGCGCCTCAAGTCCGATTCCACCTGGGAGGTGTTTCGTGCTGCTCATCCACCTGGTGACAGACTTGTCAATCGAAACTGAATCGTCTTCTGCGGCCGAGAGTTCATCAAACACCCCTTGTGTTAGACGACTCTCATCCTCGATCGATTCAAGGTGCTCTAGTTCGAGGATGTCGTCGCGTTCCTGGTCGAGAGCCTCTCGGAGGCTGGGTGCGAGATCGACAAGTCCACTAGGTCCGTGCTCGATCAGTGTGTGGACTGCCTTCGTCACTGATGTTGCCAGAACGTGTTGGAGCGTGGCTATTGAATCGGTAAACACGCCAAATCCTTCGCGGAGAAGGCCAAGCCAGTGCTCAGCAACGGAGTTGGGCCTCACATTGACAAGTGACTTCACCGGTTCTTCGGCACTGAAGCGGTCGATTCGACCAATACGTTGTTCGATGCGGTTGGGGTTCCAGGGGAGGTCAACGTGAAATACGGCGTTCGCGTATTGGAAGTTCCTTCCCTCTTCAGCACTGCGGTCACAGATCAGATAGCGGGCACGACCGCGCTTGAAACGGTCGACCTCCTTCTCCACATCTCTGCCGGTTGTCGAAGCATCGACGTAGCGGGCGGAATCGAACCTCGGTATCAACTCCTCAATGCGATCGGCCACCAGTTCGGCCGTCTCGCTGTCGCCGCAAAACACGACCGTTCCCTTGGGGGCCTCAAGCACCTTCTGAGCCACCGAAACGAGCCAGTCCTCGGAATGATTCCGTTCTCGCAGGAGGTCAACTAGATCCCCGAGATGCGACTGCTCAGCCTCGGTCGGTTCAAACGCCCGCACTCCCTCATCTTCTGATGCGCTCAGGCAGGCTTCGCCGATTCGACCGGAGTCAAGGATTGCGCGGATACAACGGGTAAGCACAATGGGCGCCGACTGCCATCGATCAAGCATCGCGACAAGCGTGGACTCTGCCGAGGAGTCGAAATGCCCATCGGTCTTTCGAATGGCCATCAGATCTAACCATTCGGTTAACCAATACTCGAGCCGAACTCCCATTTCGCTCTCATCGTGCAAAACGGTTGGGTCCTCACGGCCTCTGACTGGGAATTCCGCGGCCAACGGCGAACTACGGCGGGTCCTCAATGCCCGACGATGGAGTTTGTAAGTCTCACTGACATGGACACGCACCAGCCTGATCAACTCTTCTCGCCGGTTGGAATCATCTCCTGAGTCCAGGATCTCTCCCAGTTCACTCAAGTAGGCGCCAAGTTGTTCATCGTTAGGGAAGAGTTTCCTGAACGCTTCCGAATGTGTCTCCAGAACGAAGTCCAGTGAGGCCGGTTGAAAGGCAAAGAAACGTTTCGCCAAATCTCTGCGACTCTCGACACGAGTCTTGAACGCTTCTAGTTCGTCGAGTGGGTAGAGGAGTGGGTCCAACAGGTGAAGCAGTCCAAGAAATGCCTCCTCGTTGTGGAGAAGGGGGGTGGCCGACAAAAGCAACAGACGATCAACCTTGACGCATGCTTCTGCAAGTCGCAGGTACTGCGCTTTCAGGTCCTTGTTGTCAGAGAAGGCATGGGCTGCTACGTGGTGTGCCTCATCAACGATCAGAAAGTCGCTCCCGCTTTTCGCCGTCCACTTCCCACCCTGCTTTGAGAAAGTTAGGTTTTCTTGGTCAAGCCAATACTTTTCAGCCAACTCGGTCCGCCACTGCTCCAGTAAGAGAGGCGGCAGTAATAACTCGACCTCGGCGCCAGGGTTGTCCAGGAGGAATTGGCGGAGAATCGACCCGGCTTCGATTGTCTTACCCAGTCCGACCTCGTCAGCCAACAGATACCGCTGAATCGGGTCACGAAGCACTCTTGAGACAACCTCGACTTGATGTCGATACAGCGCAACTCTGGATGAGGAAAGTCCAACCAGGCCGCGTGTCGCCGAACGAAAGCGAAGTGAGGTTTCAACAAAGGCGGTGCGGAATCTCGCGTGGTCGGGTCTCTCAATAACCCCAGCCTTGATGACCTCTACAGGGTTGACGGCTCCGCCTAGACAACGAACGAACACGTCCGCCAACGGCACCGTCCTCCTCGACCGTTCCTCCAGGACGGGCGTGATCTGCACCTCACTATCCACAATCAGGTTGATTCGTCCTGCATTCCAGCCGCCATCCTCTCGGAAGAAACAACGCTGTCCGACCGGTGGAGTCCTACGACCGACCTTCTTGATAGGGAAGAAGTCCGTCTCCCTTCCACTATCGCCCGGTGTGCTAAAGAACTCAACATCAACCTCGTCGTCTTCGACGATCACGACTTTTCCAAATCCGCGATGCCGGACATACACAAACTCGTCCCTCTGTAGGGGTACACGCGACCGAAGCCCGGTAGGACCACGTTCATACGGGGCGCTACCCCGGCAGTTGGTAACCCAATAGTTGGGACACCCAAAAAACCAGTCGCCTGTGCCCCGGTTCTTCTTAAGTTCCATCGACTCGCCGCATCGAGGGCAGTCAGGCATCCTCGCTCCTCATAACAACCAGTATTATCCTTATCTTCGACACAATACGAGCCAATCAGCAGGACTATCAGAAGGGCCTACGTCTGTTCTCATTGCTCATTGCTCATTGCTCATTGCTCAAAATATGGCCCATCCCCAGTGCGTCAAAGATGTCGGGGCCGTCCATGCTCTGGGCCATCTCGTCGATGACAATGACACCGTGACCACCG
>PVBE011924134.1_pt1 | contig 22378 bp, 12 predicted proteins | sample 1631181 | NCBI WGS metagenome assembly PVBE01 (sample SAMN08397723, study PRJNA350692) | Marine metagenome, whole genome shotgun sequencing project. | isolation source: water | place: Pacific Ocean | collected 2012-04 | reverse complement strand
CGCCGAGACAGCCTGCGTCGCAGCAGTGTCATCTACGGCGACGAAGCTCGGTCTGTGGACTGAGCAGACGGCGACGACTTTGTGAAACTGAAGTGGCAAGATGCGGGCGCTAAAAACTAACCAACTAGTCGCATGATTTTTTTAATTTGCCCTGATTAGACAAGGAGCTTTTGGCGCTTTATTTTTGTTCAGCTTTTAATTATTCAGGTCTTTTAGCTCTGTGTTTTTTAAGCATTTCGGCAATTATTTCCTTATTTTGAAACCGGAAGTAGCTAAGTGGAGAAAATTATCCGCCACTAATGTTTATATCAATTCCGTTTTCAATATGTAGTTCAGCCATCTTTTTTTGATTTTGCGCTATAAATTGCTGTATTCGCAGTAAGTGGGTCGGTCACATTTAACTCTACTACTGCTGAAATGAAATCTTGGGCTGCATTATATTCGTCAGCATTAACTGCACCTATATTACTACCGTGCTTACCTCCGTTTTTGCTTAGTAGATCAGTGGTTTTGTCATGTCCAAAATCAGTACTTTGATCCAGAGGTGACCGTATAAAACCTTTAAATTTAAGACCTAAATTGACATCTGCTCCATTGGCCAAAAGCAACTCTGCAATTTCGTAATGACCTTCATGTGATGCAATATACAGTGCTGTGCTTTCGTTAAACGAATGTTGATTAACATTCTGTGCGAGCGGCTATGTGTTGCTTAACTGACTCAATATCTCCTTTTTGCGCAGTTTGGTAAAGCGAGATGTCTGCTGCTTTGGTTGTCGGAGGTATTATTGGTTTCGCTTTAGGTGAAGGAGGCGACTGCTTTTAGTTACCAGGTCATCGAGATGTAGCCAACGAGCGATTATGTTTGCTTCGTCTGAAAGAACCGAACAATTGAAAAGCAGTCTGAAGGCTAGAATGTTAGCAGTACGCGGTGGCATATGTACAAGTTCCGTTTGTTCGTTGTTAATGGAATCGGTTATTCAGCAAGCGTACGGCTAATTACAGAGGTTACAATTCGCTGAATCGACGATACACTCCCTAAACGCAGGCTTGATTTGCCAAAACATGCGTTCATGCTAGGTTCTTGTCATGTTATCAATGCATAGATTGATGGTCTCTGGCTTGGTTGCCGTTTCGTCATTGGCCGAGTCTTCAGCAATCGAATTGACGCTGGGGGAAAAGGTCTTCACCGTGCCTGACGGCTTCATGGTGGAGTGCGTTGCGGGGCCGCCGTTGGTCGATCGCCCCATTACGGCCTCGTTTGATGAACAGGGTAGACTGTACGTCTCCGACTCTTCCGGATCGAATGATCCAGTCAGAAAACAACTCGCTGAAAAGCCGCATCGCATCGTTCGTCTGGAGGATCGCGACAGTGATGGAAAGTTCGACCATTCCGTTGTGTTTGCCGATAGGATGATGTTTCCCGAAGGCACGCTGTGGCACAATGGGTCGCTTTACGTCGCTTCACCGCCGAGCATCTGGCGCCTGACGGATACCGACGGCGACGGCGTGGCCGACGAGCGCGATGAGTGGTTCGAGGGCAAAACGCTCACCGGATGCGCCAACGATCTGCACGGACCGTACCTTGGTCGTGACGGTTGGATTTACTGGTGCAAGGGGGCGTTTGCAGAGCAACGGTACGCGCCGTTTCGAGGCGTAGAGAGGGTTACAAGAGCAGCGCATATTTTCCGACGCGACCCGCTCAGCGGACGGCACGAACCGGTGATGACGGGCGGCATGGACAACCCGGTGGACGTTGTGTTCACAAACACTGGCGAACGTATTTTTACGACAACATTCTTCCAGTATCCCGGCGGGGGCAAACGCGACGGGCTCATCCACGCCATCTACGGGGGTGTGTACGGGAAGTCGCACGGCGTGGTGGATGGATATCCGCGCACGGGCGAACTAATGCCGGTGCTGACGCATTTCGGTGCGGCGGCACCGTGTGGGCTGGAGCATTACGACTCAGCTGTGTTCGGCACCGACTTCACCGGGAATCTGTTCTCCTGCCAGTTCAATTTGAACAAAGTTCAGCGCCACGAACTGTCATCCAACGGCGCAACGTTCCGATCTGTGGATACCGATTTTCTCGCCACGACTAATGTTGACTTTCACCCGACCGACGTACTCGAGGACGCCGACGGCAGCCTGCTCGTGCTCGATACTGGTGGTTGGTACAAGTTGTGTTGTCCAACGTCGCAGTTTTGGCGGCCGGAAGTACTGGGGGCAATTTATCGCGTCAAGAAAACCGGAATCAAGTCGCCGGCCGATCCGCGCGGCATAAAGCTCGACTGGGCGCACTCGCGGCCCGGGCACTTGGTCGCCCGACTCGACGATGAGCGACCGGCCGTGCAGCAACGCGCCATCGCCCTCTTGGCGAAGTGTGGTGAATCTACTGTGCCCCTCTTGACCAAGCGGGTGAAACAAGGGGGTCAGACTGCTCGGTTGAACGCCGTTTGGGCGCTGACGCGCATCTCGGGTGAAGCCGCTCGCCGGGCGGTTCGAGACGCTTTCGGCAACTCGTCGCCGAACATCCAGCAGGTCGCTGCGCATTCGGCTGGACTGCACCGTGACGCCGGTGCGGTAGACGACTTGGTGCTTCTGCTGAAAACGGCCTCATCGCCCGTCCGCCGCGCCGCAGCTGAGGCGCTTGGCCGGATCGGTGCCCCGCGTGCTGTCGTTCCGCTACTTGAACTCGCTGACGAGCAGATGGATCGCGCACTTGAACACTCGGTCACGTTCGCACTGATTGAGATTGGTCAGCCGGACGCCGTGCCGCTGTCGCGACTAGGCGGTCGTGTCGGAGCATTGCGAGTGGCAATGCTCGCACTCAACCAAATGGGTGGTGAATATTTATCCGCATCCGATTTGCTGCCATCACTTCAGTCGGAATCGGACGAGTTGCGCAAAACAGCGGAATGGATTTGTGATGCACGCGCCGATTGGGGCAATGAACTCGCAGCACACTATGCCACCCAGCTTCGCAGGGTGAATACATCGGAGCTGAGCGAGGCACTTGCCGCGCGCATGGCCAAGCTCGCCACCGCGCCGGCGATACAGTCTGTGTTGGCCAATGTTGCGGGTGACGCAGTCGCATCCAAGCACGCACGCTTGACCGCGCTTGCGGCAATGGCGTCAGCACCAATCAACCCTGCGCCCGACGTCTGGCTCAATGCGATTGCCTTAATGGACGACTCGCTGAAGCCGGTGGCTGTGCAAACACTGGTGAGCCTGCGCTTTGCCAAGACGCAGCGGGAACGCGTGGCCGGGATATTGCACCGGCTTGCCCGCACTACGGCGTTGCCCGATCGCCAGCGTACGCTGGCTTATAGCGGGATTACCGGGGGGCTGCTTAAGCCCGATGAGGCGGAATTCAGGTATCTTATCGGACAACTTGGTGCAGATAACCCGTTCACTCAGCGCAGCAACGCCGCCGATGCACTGGCCGGAGCAAAGCTGGCGGAAGATCAGTTGAGCCGTTTGGTGAAACAGCTTGCCCGAGTTGGCCCAGCCGAGGGGGCCGCGCTGTTACCGGCTTTTGCCCAAGGCCGTGCCGCGTCGCTTGGGCAAGCGTTGTTGGCGGTGCTCGGGCAGGAGGGTTGGTTACGCGGGTTGGACAGTATAGTGCTGCAGAAAGCCACCGCAGGTTACGACAAATCAATACAGAGTCAGGCGTTGGAGATGCTGGCCAAAGCGAAAGAGAACCAACCCGACCAGCCCAAGCTACTTCGCGAACTTTACGACGGATTGCCAGACGGAGATCCCCTTCGGGGTAAAGCGGTGTTCCGCAGCTCCAAAGCAGGTTGCGCCACCTGCCACGCTATAGCGTACCTCGGCGGCGAACTTGGTCCGGACCTCACAAGGATCGGACAAGTGCGCAAAAAGATGGATCTGCTAGAGGCTATCGTTTATCCGAGTGCTAGCCTCGTTCGGAGTTACGAGACAATTAAAGTGAACACCAATACCGGAGAAGTGTTGGCTGGGATCATCCGTGATCAAGACGCTGGGCAGATAACCCTCGTGGTTTCGCCGGAGAAAAGCGTCCGAGTGGAGCGGGGCAACATTCGAAACATGGAGCCGATGCACCTTTCTCTGATGCCGGCCGGGATGAACTACATTCTCACCCCACAGGAACTCGCCGATCTGATCACCTACCTCGAAGCCAGTCGGTAATGGCTCAAAATCCAACGAGGTTGCGAGTGCATTCTTTGATGTGTGGATATCGCTTTGACTCGATATCGTAGTAGGCCTTGATCAGGTCAGTTTCGATGCCGATCTCGTCTCGGATCTTTTGCAGTGGCCAGTCGAGGTATTGTTTGTAGTTGACCTTGGCCAGTGATTGGCAGTCGGATATGAAGCCCAGCCTCACGGCGTCTTTGAATACGTGCAGGTCGTCGTCTGTGAATGTATAGCCCTTTGGGTAAAGTTACTTGGTTACGAAGGTAAATAATTTTTCTTCGGTGGTGTTGACTCGGTTGCTACTGCCCATGGTGAAACCGAGTACGAATGCCTCATCTTTGATGAGTACGCCGCGTCCGAGTAGGATGTGAATGTAATCATGTGTTTCAAGGTTGGTTGCGCCGTGGAAAATATCCAGACCAGGGAGATCGAACTTTGGATTCTCGATTAGTTGGATGATCAATGGCACGTCATCCTGTTCGAGTCCGAATTCGTTAAGCTGGTCGTACGCCTGCTGTAGGGTCAATTTCGTGCTAGAGAGCGGGATAAACCAGTTTTCCACTATTTCCTCTGTCGTCATATGTCTGTTTTTGTGGTGAGATGAGTCTGCCAATGAACAGGCCAAAATAAAAGGACGAAGCCATGTCGGTGAAACATGGCTTCGCTAGCTACTGGGGTGGAGGTCAACCGCACCCCATTCACCATATTTTTTGAACAAACGGCCGCCTCGGCGGATCCGCAGCGGACACCGTGTATGATGGCGTTAACCAAACCTGCACGGTTACAGCGTATGAATTAAGACAGAGCAATACTCCAAAGTGTTCAAAATGCATCATTATTGACTATAAAACCACTGTTTTTTGCTTTTAGCTGGTTGACAGAGCTGATGGGCGGGGTCAGAATAAAAGCAACTTTTAGCTGTATGCTGGCATGAAAACGGTAAGAATACTATCCCCCCGAGTGAGGTTACTGCCTGTTGTAAGTTTTGTTGCTTTAGGGTTGTTGTTCTCCTCAACGGCAACGGCACAACCAAAGTTAGGGCTCTTTGCGCCGCCAAACACCGGTGCACCCAAAACGCGGGTTGGTGGCGGCGTCAGAGGTGGTCTGATGCTGCCAAACACCGGTGCACCCAGGACGCGGGTTGGTGGCGGTGTCAGAGGTGGCCTGATGCTACCAAACACCGGTGCGCCAAAAACCCGGGTCGGCGGTGGCGTGCGAGGCGGACTGATGCTGCCACAAGTCGGCGCGCCCAAGACGAGGATTGGTGGCGGTGTGCGTGGTGGATTGCAGTTGCCGCAGGTTGGTGCCCCGAAGGCTCGGGTAGGCGGTGGCGTGCGTGGTGGCGCCGAGGATGATGCCAATCATCTCATGTCAATGCCGGTGGTGTTTGTGCTAACACCGGAGTCGGTCGGTTACACGGTGTCCGAGTCGCCAATGCTTTATTACTACGTGACCGATGACACCTCGTTCGAGTTCGAAATCACTGTCAACCGCGACGAGCGTACCCTGGTGCAAATGCGCCGCTGGGAAACAATCAAGGCCGGGGTGCACGGCATTTCCTTGAATGACCTCGGAATCAAACTCGAGGAGGGGGTTGACTACGAGTGGAATGTAGCGCTCATTCCGAATCCGCTGCAGGGTTCGCTGGATATTACCTCGACTGGTGGAATCCGTCGAATTAAGGCCAAGGAGCCTATGAAGGACTTTAACGATTACGGCAAGCACGGCATTTGGTACGATATGCTTCAGGACTTGACCCAGAAGATTAGTACCGATCCAGGCAACAAGGCGTTACTTAATGAGCGCGGCGATTTATTTAAGCAGGTTGGCCTGCCGGAAGTGGCCGAATTGGACTACAGCGCAGCCAAGACCAAAGGTTGATCTGATTGTTGCGCGAAATATTTATTAACGGCGGGCGAGTGCCCGCCGTTTGCTGTCAACCCAAACCATCGTAGATGCCTAGTTCCTACAGACCCGAATGACCGAAATACTTCCGATGAGGCATCGTGCATTGCTGTCACTTGGCTTGGTGCTTGTTGCGCTTGGCCAATCGCTTGGCCAAGTCGTGGTGGACAACTCATTCAGCACAGGCGGCGTACTGACCGGGCCGGACTTTCTGATACCTGACTCGATCGGCAAGACGGTCGGCGGGAATCTCTTCCACAGTTTCAATGAGTTCAACGTTCAGGCCGGCGGGTCGGCGACGTTTACTGGTCCGGACACCATCAATAACATTCTCGGTCGCGTGACCGGCGCAAGCCCTTCAGAGATCGATGGGCTCGTTAAGTCCGACATCGCGGGGGCTAATTTGTATCTGTTAAACCCCAACGGCTTCCTGTTCGGTGAAAACGCGAAGGTCGAAGTCGACGGGGCATTCACTGTGTCGACTCGCGACAGAATTAAACTTGGCGAGAATGGTGCTTTCTTGGCGGTTGACCCAAGCAAAAGCGTCTTTACGGCATCTTCCCCGCAGGCGTTCGGGTTTCTTGGTGGAAACCCGGCCGGTAATATCACCTTCAACGGGACACGCCTGATCACGGGCGGGCAGGTTAACATTGCCGGAGGCGAGGTGATGCTGGAGCAGGCGCGCTTGGCCTCTGAGGGGACGGCGGATGCCGACTCCGGGAACATTATCGTGGAGGCTGACGGCGTGACGATCCGAGAGAGTCAACTTCGTACGGAGTCGGCAGGCGGCAATGCGGGCAAGGTAATCATCAGTTCAAAGGGACCGGTGTTGATCGAGAATTCCAGCGCCACGTCGGACACCGGCGAGGGGCTCGACCGGGGCGAGTTCATCGACAACATTCGCAACCGCGACGTGGCGTTTGGGGAAGAAACAGGCCTGTTGAGCCTGGCCACCGGTGCGGGAAACACCGGCGGCATCACCGTCGCTGCGCCGAAGATCGATCTCAAGAGCGCCGGCCTGTTTTCGCTGACCCAACAGGATGCCAACGGCACCCTTGGCCAAGCGGGAGGCATCAAGCTGCAGTCGGGCGTTACGTTACTGAAAAAATCTAGGATTCAGTTCGGCTCCGGCCTGTCCAGCGAAACGACCGGGGGCGTGGATATTCTAGCCCAGAACGGGATGATGTTCGAGGAGCAGAGCTACCTGTATTCTCGCGCTGGGCTGAATCTCATGGGCGGCGTAGTTATCGTCGGCGCGAGCTTGGTTGAGGCCGGTTCCTCGACAGTGCAACTCGGCGGCGTCATGAAGATGGAAAAGAACAGCGCCTGGAAATCGCCGAGCATCAACATTCAGGCCGCGGCGCTCGAGTTATCAAAGAGCAACATGCAGTACGACACAGAGGCGACCCTCAAATTGGGCGGCGACTTGTTGCTGAAACAAGGCAGTATGCTCGCAGGGAGCGTCCTGCTGCCCAGTACGCTGGAAATCTCGGGACGCCATATGACGGTGGACGGCGGTTCACATGTGGACAGTGGGCTTGGGACGGATATTTCCCTCGGCGGCGAGTTGGTCTGCTCAACAGCAGTCGGGTGCAGGTCGGGATCGACCGCGAAAAATACTCCGGCCCGACGGTCAGTTTTCCGGAGGGGAAGCAATTCGGGTATCTCAACCTCGAGGCGAGCCGGATCGCGATTGCACCAGGCGATCAGGAAAGCCATTTCAAATTGTTCACCCAGTACGGCGGCGCCATGTCGCTTGAGACGGTTGGTGTCATAACGGTCGAGAGCGACGGCGAGGTTTACCTGACCGATTACGCCAGTAACCAGGAGAGCAAAATGATAGTTAAGGCGAGCTCCTTGCTAATCGATGGAGCAAACCTGATGGCAGACGAAATTGATGTTGATGTTGATGGAATGCTCCAGATTGGACAGAAAGGTGCACCGTATTCTAGTGGCATCTATGGCGGACCGAAGAATCCTCGCCGGGTCGATGTCAGCGCCGGCGATTTGTCGATGTATGGCACAGGTGGGATCGTTTTCAGGAAGGATGGGTTAAACGAGGTTTACGGCGGCGAGATCAAACTTCATGTGACCCGGGATTTTCTGGTTAACAACAGTCTTATCAGCACGCGGGCAGGCGGCGAGGTTGGGTACTACAAGAATGACAAAAACAACATTGCTGTTGGTTCGATCGACATTGATGCCGGCAATCTCTTTCTCCAGGGCAACGCGAGCATCTCGATGAACTCGGGTGAGGTTCCAGAGGGTATTGCGGTCGGCGCGCTGAATGTGGATGCGACCAATCTATTGCGAATAGAAAACTCGACGATTTCAGCCTCTGCCACCGGCCTCAAGTCAGCCCGCTCCGATATTTCACTGACTGGAAAAAAAATTGAGTTAATCGGCGCCACGATTGCGCATGCGAACTACTTTACCGAGATATACAACCAAGGGGAAATTTACTTGCGAGACAAGCCGGAACCGGTATTCCTCTCAGAATACGGAAGCCTCGATATTACTGCTTCTCAGACGCTCGTTGCTGTGGCCGACTCGATCATCTCGATGCAAAACGGTGCGGTGAAGATGGCCGCTGGGGGGGTGATGCTCGATGGCGTCACTGTGGAATCCGAGACGCACTGGCTGCGCGACACACAGGAGCGAAACGGTCAGCTTTCACTTAGTGCAGCAGGGCAACTATTGTTATTGAACAGTCAGTTTAACATGGAGACGGTATCCGACGGCGGACGGCAAACCTTCACGGCGACGGCCCCTGTTGTAGAGTTTAAGAACAGCCAGCTTACCGTGACGGACGAGATCGCCGGACAGTCGGGAGAGGTTTCGATCATCGGTGGCCAGTCGTTGCTTGTAGACGGCTCCGATATCAGTTCCATCGGCATGAACACCATCGACTCCGGGGTGAACGGTAACGACGTCACGGTGGGCGGCGGCGCGGTGATCATCAGATCCAGTGTAATCAACACCACAGTGCGAGGTGGAGGCGAAGCTGGCCAAACCAAACTCGAAGTTACCAAGTCGTTTTCACTCGCAGACAGCTGGATCGGAGGGGCAGGCGATACGTTAGGCCAGGTGAGACCGATGGATGTCGCTACGGACGGTTTGTGGGGTGCGGCTGCGGAGGTTGGGGGCGACGTGCCGCTTGATGTGTCGCTTGGGATGGCTAGGGGAGGAAACCGCTTTTTCAGCCTGGCCACACTTTCACTGTTCAATGGTCAGCAGCTTTCGTTCGCGAACTTTGACGACTCCGACCAACACGTGATTGCGCGGGTGACCGGCGGCGAGTCGTCAGTGCTGGACGGCACCATTGATCTTGGGACGACACCGGCAGACCTGCTACTGATGAACCCAAGCGGCTTTGTAGTCGGACCCAACGCAGAGTTCATTCAAACGGGCGAACTGACGTTGTTTGCCGGGAACGCGATCGAGTTCGATGGCGGAGGCAGGGTGGACTTGGGAACACTAGCAGACGCGCTTCCCGAAACCAAGCCAAGCGGCTTCATCACCACCGAACGTGGCGATATACAGGTCATCGGCGCGACGCTTGGCCAATCTGGTACAGCCGAAACCGGTCATGGTTTATCGATTATCGGTGGCGAGGTGAATTTTAGCAGTGGCGCCGCAGCACTGACTAGTAACGGCGGCGATACTCGAATCGATGCCGCCAGTCTGAATGTGTCCGGCGGGAGTATCATTGGCACCATAAGCCCGGTGGGCAAGCTCGGTGGCGATGTACTGATTAATGCTGGCATGGTCACGTTAGGAGACGGAAGCATCCGCAGTGTGGCAGCTGGAGGCGACGGTGGCGAAGTGTTCATCGAGGGAGGGTCCTTCCTGGCGAATGGAGGCTCCGTGCAATTGCGTTCTTATCCCCACCAGAATGGAAACGGCCGCGCCGCGGCGGTTACCATCGAGATGGAGGATTCGATTACTGGCGTGATGGACTCATTCGTCGATGCCGCCTCGTATGGAGACGGCGGGTTGTCGCCGGTGACGATCAAGGCTTCCAGCGTGGTGCTCGACGGTCCCGACTACGACCGTGCCAGCGGCGTGAGGATGATTGCGTATCAAGGTGCGACCTCAACGATCTCGATCGAGAGCAGCGAGATAGCCGCGCCTTTGGGACTCCTGATCAACGAGGCCCGGAACGATGCGGCGTTGGCCGTCGCTGACGGTTACGGCTCCATTTCCCTAGATGGCGATATCCTCAGTCTTGGTCTGCCTCGTGACGGCGAAGCTCCAAAAGCCGTTGTCAACGAACTGGCCTTCTATACCCACTCTAAGAATGCCGGGCAGACTGGCAACATCAGTGTTGTTGCTACGCAAGACCTTAAGCTTGGCGGCATTTCGATCGCACAGGAGGGACTGCTGCTTGCGGGAAGAGGACTTGTCGAATCGGGACCGGTGGGCCGTGGTTCTGATGTCCTGTTTAGCGGGCAAAATGTTATCGGGCAATCGAATCCTGGGCCAAATGGAGGATTCGCGTCATTCGATGGTAGGTACACAGGTAACCTCACATTCGTTGCAGAGGATCAATTAACTCTTGGGTTGGCTCATTATATCTACTTGAACAACGCGCCATCCGAAATGCATTCGATCACATTCATGGGTAGGAATGTGAGCCTCGGGATTGAGGCCCGATACAACCCCAACCGATGGCCCACGAGTTCTCTCCGGGTGCATCAACCTCAGGAGGTTGTACAGGAAGCGGCACCGAAACTTGTGATGCGGGCGGACGAGGCAATCACATTCCAACCAGGTTTCCAGACCAACGATGACTTCGCAACCGTTGGGCCGTTCAATGGGATTCCGGGACGTCACGGAGTTTCGGCGGTTGATATAGAAGCAAGAAAAGTGGTCTTCAATGCTTCCAAGTTGTCACTGCATAGCAACTATGAGCACCGTATTGCGGCTACTGACATGCTGAAATTTACGAATTATTCGCAGATCGAGATCAAGGATTCCTATCTAGAGAAAAATCCAGTAGTGCAAAGCATCAGCATACAGGCTGGCACGTTGGACATGGACAGCAAAACCTATCTTGGCAGTATGGGCTACACGCAGTACGCTGCAGCCGATTGGAGGATAGAGGTGGGTAATCTGCAGCTAGACAGTGCAGAGATTTTTTCTGTGAGTGATGGTATTGGCCCTGCGGGCGACATCAATCTGATGGCAGGCGAAGTGCTATTGGAAAATGGAGCCAAGATCCAGAGCCTTATACGATCTTCGGGTGATGCCGGTTCGGTCAAGGTTGAGGCGGATTCCATTCACTTGGCCAACGGCTCGGTCATCCAGAGCGGTGTGCCGTTGCCGAGCACCGGCTACAACCCGGACGACCATCAGCCGGGCGCCTACGGCGATGCAGGGGATGTCTTGCTCAAGGCGCCGACCGTTCTGCTTGACAGCGGCAGCTCAGTCAGTAGCACGGCGCTAGACATCGGCCGTTCCGGTGATATTACACTGTCCGGCGACGACATTCGGCTCGATGGCCATGCCTACGTCTCCAGTACAACCGATGCGACCCAACTAGCCGGCGACTACGGTATTTTTGATCCCGATTTTGAGCAGGAAGTTTTCCGCAACGGCAGCATCACCCTTGCCGGTGGCACAGTGAACCTGGCTGGCGGCAGTTTCCTCAAGAGCACGACGCGCATGCCGTACCGCATGGCTGGTAACATTTGGCTCTCCGGCGACCAAGTCATTGTAGACGATGGTAGTTCGGTCGTGAGCAACACTGAGCCTTCGAACATGATCGCCGCCTGGCGCCAGCACCTCGGCATCACGACCGCCCCAAATTATGGCGACGCCGGTGAAGTGTTCGTTGAGGCTCCTGCAGTAACCATCGCTGCAAAGAGCCGCGTTGCCAGCGACAGTTTTACCGACGGCGACGCCGGGAACATTTCCATCAAGGCCGACACCCTGGAGGTTGCCGACAGCAGTCGAGTATATGCCGGCGCCCTGAACGCCGGCAACGGTGGGGAGATCCGGATCGATGCTGGCCAATTGCGCCTGGCCGAGTTGGGTGCGATCGTGGCTGACGTGCGCGACACCGGGGACGGCGGCACGGTGCACATCAAGGCCGGTAAAATGCTGATCGACCACGGCTCGGTTTACGGCAGCACCAGTGGCTCGGGCATCGGCAGCCGCGTTCGCGTGGAAGCCGGCGAGTTGCGCTTGTCCAACGGCGGGCGAATCGAGAGCGCGGCGTTCGGTCCAGGCCAAGCGGGCGAACTCGATATCACAGGTAAAACCGTTGTTATTAGCGGGCAGGGTGAGTGGTTTGACCCAAAGGACGTCGATGCCGAGCCAAGCGGCCAAGTTGACCGCAGCGGGTTTGTCACAAGCACCGAGGCTGGGGGCGCCGCCGGCACGATTAACTTGAACACGCCTGACCTAGATCTTGACGCCGGCATCATAGGCAGTGCCAGCACCGGCAAGGGGGCGGCCGGCAGTATCAACCTCGGCATAGGAGAAACTATGCTGTTGCGTAACGATGGTCAGGTCTCGGTGCGATCTGCTTTGGCTGACGGCGGCGACATTACCATCCAGACAGGTGGCCATGTGGTGTTGGATGACAGCGAGTTGAGTGCCTCGGCTAAACTGGATGGAGGCAGTGTCCGGCTTTATGGAGAGGGCGACTTCTTCCTGAGAGACGGCCGCATCACCGCCGAGGCAGGGCAGGACGGCGGCAATATTTTTGTCGAAGCGCCGGAGACGCTGGTGCTGCAGCGGAGTCGCCTTTCCGCCAACGCAATCTATGGTCACGGCGGGTACATCCTGATCACGGCAGACGGGTTCCTGCCGTCAATCGAGACGAGCATCACGGCGTCGTCCGAGTTTGGTGTGCAGGGCACAGTGGAGATTCGTACGCCGGACACGGATGTTGGCAGTGGCCTGGTGGTTCTGCCAGAAACCTTGGTCAGCAAAAACATTAATCTTGCTGAGCGTTGCGCGTTGCGGTTGGCCGGCGATGTTAGCAGTTTCTTCCTGAATGGGCAGGGAGGCATCCCTGTATGGGCTTCGCAAAGCTATCTGCCGACGTTAATTATCCCTGAACTGGATGCCCGGAGTAACCCCATAGAAAGTAGTGATAAATAGTGATGCGTTTTTTTGAATACAGAAAGATAGGCTGCATCGCGGGTGTTTTCAGGTTGGCCTTGCTGTTGATTGTGTTCGCACCGATGGGGCTGTCGCAGGAGGGAGTGCTGCCGCCGGTGAAGGATCTGGGAATCGTGGGAGACGAGCCGGCGGAGATTACCCTCAACGGGATAGAGTTTGACGGGAACACAGTTTTTTCAGACGCCGAGTTGCTGGAGTTGGTCAAGGATCGGCTCGGTAGGAAAGTAAATATTGAGGAATTGGAGGGGGTGAGGAAGGCTATCTCAAAGCATTACTATGATCAGCGCTATGTGAACTCCGGTGCAGTGATTGAAGGACAGGACATGGCGGGAGGCATTCTGAAGATTCGGATTGTTGAGGGGTGGCTGGACGTCGTGAACGTGATGAACAAGGAGGGATGGTTGCGGACAGGCTACCTTGCCAAGCGCGTTCATCGGGAGGTTGGCAAACCGCTTAATCTGGACGATCTTAAGCTGGCGCTGGAGTTGGTTCGTCGCGACGATAAGGTTCGGAAAATCAACACTGCGCTGGTGCCGACGGATGAATTGGGGAAGAGCAATCTAGACATGATTGTCACTGAGAACAAAGTGTTCGATGCAGGCGTGGGGGTAAGCAACCGCCGCCCACCCAGCGTTGGCGCGGAGGAGGCCGAGGTGTTCATTGGTACAAAGAACCTTACGAGTCTTGGAGACTCGTTGCGAGCGAACTACACCTTTACGCAGAATGGTATGGAGGAGGTCGATTTAGGGGATGCCGGCAATTACTCGTTGTTTTACAGTTTACCTCTGACACGCTGGGATACCACGCTTGAGCTGGGCTTGACACAGAGTGACTATGCAATACTTGAGGAACCTTTCGAAGCGCTTGATATCCAGAGCGACACGCGTATGTACACCGTGGCGTTGAGGCAACCGGTCTACCGCGATTTTCAGCACGAGTTTAGCGTGACGCTTAAGGGTGAACATCGGCGTAGTGAAGTGCTGGTGTCAGGAGAGCGTTTCTCTATTTCACCCGGCGCGGTGGACGGGCGAACTCGGATCACTGCTATGCGTATCAGCCCCGAATATGTTTACCGCTCACAGGAGCGCGTGATCGCCGCACGCACAACGCTCAGCTTCGGTTTGAATGAACTCGATCCGATCATGACGCCGGACTTTGACCGGAAATATTTTACATGGCTCACCCAGGCCTCATGGGTGGAATCGGTGTCGAACAACGATACACTGCTGGTTGTAAAACTATTCCACCAGTACACAGACCAAAGCGTGGTCTCCATGGAACAGTTTAGTTTGGGAGGTATGAACACAATCCGAGGTTACCGGGAAAACCAACTGATCCGCGACAATGCGGTGATTCTTTCGCCGGAACTGCGCATCCCAATTTACAAGGACCGCTACGGAAAGACGCTGGTTTATATGATACCATTTTTCGACTACGGTACAGGCTGGAACACTGACAGCCCCAGAGATCGCGAGACAATTTACAGCGCCGGCTTGGGCGTCACTTACAATCCGAGTGACAACATCAACATGGCCGTGTACTGGGGGCATTCATTTAAGGATTTCGATATTCCCAACGACAACGACCTTCAGGATTACGGCATCCACTTTCAACTCCGGATCGGCGCCTCCTTATGGGACCCGACCCACTATATTGGCCCGCTGAAATGATCATGAAAACACAATCTGGATTTCACAGAAGCACCAAGGTTTCTGGCTTGCTCTTGGTTGGATTGCTGTTAACAGCTGCACTTGTACAAGCGGCGGAGTCGAAGGGCGCAGACGTGCCCGGACTGCTCAGCCAAGCGGCTTCTCACCAAGCCAATGGACATGTGAACCTGGCTCAGAACGCCCTCAAACAGGCGCTAGCCCAGGCGCAGACCGCCAAAGATCGACGTACTGAGGCGCTCGTTAAAAACAACCTTGCCAGCCTATGGATATTGGCAAGTCGCAAATATCGTGGCCCTACTGAAGAACCGGATATTTACCTGCTTGAGGCGCTGAAGATCACCGAGGAGTTGGGCGACAAAGCTCTGGAATCGAGCATCCGTGCCAATCTTGGCAACTTGCTTGTTGGTTGGGGAAACTACGAAGACGCAGTTTGGAATTTCAAGCAGGCGATGGAGCAGGCCGACAAGGACCGCAACCATGAGTTAGCCGCCCGCTGTCGCATTGGCATGTCCACGGCCGCGTTGTTCCACGGATCGATGAGCATGGCTGAAGAGTACGCTGACGCCGCAGGGGGAGATATTGCCATGACTGCTAACGATCGTGATAAGGCTTTGCTTTATATTAAGCTTGGTGATGTTTATAGCCGAATGATGGATAACGCTGGCGACCGGGAACAGCGTGGTGCTTATCTTGTCAAGGGAGCTGAACAGTATCGCCAATCCATTGCTGCTGCACGCCATGTTGGCGACGAGCCTAGTCAAGCGTACTCGATCGGGTTTCTCGCTGGCCTCTACGAAACGGAGGGGCGTTATGCTGAGGCACTCCAACTCACCCGGGCCGCACTCCGCCTTGCCCAGAAGCATGAGTTAGCAGATGCCGTGTACCAGTGGCAATGGCTCGCCGGCCGATTGCACAACCAACTTGGTGACCGCGACCGGGCGATTGACTCTTACAAGACAGCCGTCGACAACGTGTCAACCATCCGGGGAGATTTGGCGATTGTTTTTGGCAATGACAACAGCCCGACCACCTTCCGTGAATCGGTTGGTCCGGTTTACTACGAGTTGGCCGATCTTCTCTTGGAAAAGGCCGACGATACAAAAAATGTTGCGGCGCGAACAGCGATCCTTGTCGAGGCTCGTGAGACGGTTGAGTCGCTAAAGGGCGCTGAATTATCCGACTACTTTCAGGATGACTGCGTGAACATGGTCAATGCTGGGGCGAAGAGCATTGGGCAGATGTCTCCGTCGGCTGCAATCGTGTACATCATCCCACTGGAGAACAGACTGGAACTGCTCGTCGAAACAAAGTCTGGTTTAAAAAAGGTAACGGTGAATGTGTCAAGCCGTAGGTTGATGGATCAGGCGTTGCTCTTTCGCCACCATGTTGAGAGGCGTACGACCTATTTTTTCAAGAGTCACGGTGAGGCGCTATACGCTTGGCTGATTGAGCCGATCAAAAAAATCCTAAAGGAGGACGGCGTGGACACGCTGGTGTTTGTTCCAGACGGGGCACTGCGTAATGTGCCGATGTCCGCCCTGTTTGATGGTGAAAAGTATCTGCTCGAGCAATACGCTGTGGGAGTGGCGCCGGGACTGAGCCTGATCGAATCACAGGAGGCTACTTCACCCAACTCACGTTTTTTATTCAGTGGTCTGGCCGCAGAGCGGCACGGCTTCCCTGGCTTGCCGGCGGTTGTCCAGGAGGCGGAACTAATCTCGAAGAGCTTTGCCCCGACACAGTTGATGGATGGAACATTTCTTAAGGATGACCTCGAGAACACATTTCTGCGGAATGATTATCGCTATGTGCATATTGCTTCGCACGGACAGTTCAGCGGCCGAGCGGACAGTACGTTTGTGTTGACTTACGATGGGTTTCTGACGCTGGACGACTTGGAGAATCTTATCAGGCCAAGCAGCTATCGGGGCGCGCCGGTTGAGTTGCTTACGTTGAGCGCCTGCCAGACAGCGGCCGGTGACGACAAGGCTGCGCTTGGATTGGCTGGCGTTGCAATCAAGGCCGGTTGCCGAGCCGCTCTGGCAAGCCTCTGGTTTGTGAGCGATCAGGCCTCAGCATTGATGGTGGATGAGTTCTATCGCGCTTTGGCAAAACCTGGGGCGACTAAGGCGAAAGCATTACAGCATGCTCAAACTGTTCTTCGGAATGATTCTCGTTTCCGACATCCCCGTTACTGGGCACCCTACATCATGATAGGCAATTGGCTGTAATGAATGATGTCTTATTACTAGGTCAAAAAGAAAAGGTGGTTTAATTGTTTTCCCCGACTTAATGACAACGATTCAAGAGAGCGTGGCAGCCCTCAAAAAACGCATATCCAAGGGGGCGTTCTGGGTGGAGGTTGCCGTGGCATTGGTGGTGGGTGGAGGCATCTTTTGGGCTATCAATGAGGTTAGAGCTAAGGGCTACCTCATGGCACAGGAGTTGCAGCACCACGATTACCTTCACCTACGGCAAGGATCGAACTCTGGTGCGAACATGGTCGCTACGCACACCAACATTGTGATTATTGGCGCCGACGAGCGGGATATTCAGCAATTCGGATGGCCTTTAGAGGACGACCTGGTGGCCCGTATTCTGGAGAAGATTGTATCTTACGATCCGGCGGTTGTTTCACTTGATCTTTACCGAGATATGCCGGTGCCGAAGCGAGGCGATCTGGTTCACCACCTGAATCGCGTACTCACAAACAACGCAAATATCATTTCAATTTCTGAAGTTAACTTGGAAGAACCCGATCTTACCATCAAGGCACCGTTGGTTCTACGAGGCGATAGTACCCGAGTGGGGGAGAACTCTTTCCCTACCGACCCTGACCGGATGATTCGCAGGGGTATGCTATATTTTAACTCTGATGCTGGGATTCATCCAGCACTTGCTACGCTGATGGCCAGTCGGTTTATGGGCAAAAACTGGTGGGAGTTACTAGCACCTGCACCGGGGCCGATTTTGAAAATCCAGTTACCGTTGCAAAATATTGGTCTAACCAACGGCCAGCAAGTCGCGATGGTGGTGTTGCAGAAATCAACACGAGACAATGAATCCGAGTACGATGCAACTGGCGTTCTCAATTTCACGGCTTCCACTAATACGTTGCAATACAGCGAGGCCGGAGAAGTCATTCCCTCAACTAATGTTGTTGAGTTGTTGGATTCCGGCGGGATAGGTGATGCCAACGGTGATATCGATTCAGTGAAGGTAACCGCGTCGGACGGCGTGCTGACCATCGACACCTTGGTGAAGGGAATGGCGCTCCCGCCTGGGGATTGGCATCCCGAACTCACCGGCACGGAGTACGATTTTAGTTGGTTGATCGACGTCGACAATAATGCATCCACCGGCATTAAGGCCGAGGGCATAGGCGGCTTTGGTGCCGATGTGGTGGCTCGTATTGTCTCCAAGGTTGGAGAAAAGGAGGTGGGTACAGTGATTCGCCCAAGCACCGGGGGAGGTGCGACCAACGAAATACTGATGGCAGATTTCCCTTTTGGCTCAGTCACTGAAGATCAGACCGATTTGAAGATAGGTAAGGCACTTTTTAGAAGTTTCGATGGTGACAGGGGCCCATATTCAGGCACAGACGCAGGGGGATTCACATTCCGGTTGGATTATCGGGGTGAGAGGCCGGATCAATTCCCCCGCTACACAATTCGTGCCCTGATGGGTCTTAACAAGGAGAAAGAGACCGAGAAGGGTGAAGAGGCATCTGCTTCCAAGGCAAATGATGTGAAACTCATAGCCAAAGAGGATATTAAGGGTAAGGTGGTTTTCTTTGGCGCGGTCGCCAGCAGTTTGAAGGATTATTTCCCGATGCCGCATGACGATCGTGAAAGGTTGCTTGCGACTCACGCCATGGCGACCGACCAGTTATTACGTTCCTACTATAACGGAGCCGAGGCAACCCTGTACTGGACACGAAGCGGAGAAGCGAGGTGGATCGCATTCTGGAGTTTCATGGGAGTATTGCTGGGATTTGCAGTGAGGGAAAACCCAGGCATAAGGCTGCTAATACTGGCTCCGATCATGTTGATCAGCCTTTTGGCCTATACCTGGTGGCAGTTTTACAGCAACCAACTTTGGCTGCCGTTGATTCCACCCGCGTTGGCGATGTTCGGCTCGGCGGTGCTGATGGTGTTTTACCTGTTCCTGACGGAGGGACGACAGAAGAAAGCCATCAGCGGCATGTTCTCCACCATGGTCAGCCCGGAGGTGCTGAAGTATCTTCAAGAGGAGTCCGGTTCACTCAAACTGGCAGGTGAGAGGCGCGAGGCTACGATGTTCTTCTCCGACGTCGCGGGCTTCACGACGATCTCCGAGAAACTCAACGCTGAACAGCTAGCCGCCGTGCTCAACGAGTACCTCACGCCGATGAGCGATATCATCATCAACTACGGGGGGTATATCGACAAATACGAGGGCGACGCCATCATGGCTGACTACGGTGTGCCGATTTGGGGTGATGAAGATCCTCACTCGCACGCTTGGAAGTGCTGCTGGGCGGCTGTCGAGCAGCAGGAAAAGCTTGTGCCTTTGGGGGCTGAACTGAAGGAAAAATACGATGTGGAGATCGGGGCCCGAATGGGCATCAACACTGGCTTTGTATCTGCTGGCAACATGGGTTCCACACAGAAGATGCAGTATACCGTGATGGGTGACGCTGTGAATCAGGCAGCCCGTTTTGAGCCAGCCTGTAAGATTTTTGGTGTACTGATCATGATTGGCCAGAGCACCTACGAGATGGCCAAGGACAAGATTGAGGTGCGAAAACTTGGATTACTTGTGGCCAAGGGCAAAAAACAGGCTGTCGGTGTTTACGAACTTTTGGCCAAAAAGGGCGAACTCGATGAGACCATGGCCAAGCTTGTACAGAAGTTCGAAGCCGCTTGGGAAATTTACGCACAGGGCCGCTTTGCCGAGGCCAAGGCCGGATTCGAGGAATGCCTCACCATCATCCCGGACGATGAACCCAGCAAGACCTACGCCGAACAGTGCGATTTGTTTGCGGCGACTCCACCGCCGGAGGCCTGGGTTGGCGAGTGGATCCAGTTAACCAAGTGACAGGGACACTCCCGCATTGAACTGTACGATATAGGGCGGCAACATACGGCCCGTTTATTCAATGCGCATCAGAGATCTTAAAATTCATTCCATTGCCATGGCAGACCCGCCGCTTCGTAGCAGCTATGGATTGCACCAGCCGTACGCTCTTAGAAATGTCATTGAGTTGCAGAGTGACGATGGCGTTATCGGCATCGCCGAGACGTACGGCGGTGACCAGCCTGCTAAGGCACTTGAGGTACTTCGAGACCAGATTGTCGGGACCTGCCCATACCGACTGACAGGTGACCTGGCGCCTATGGTTGAGGGTGGCGCAAGCGGATTGGAGCGTTCCCAAACCCATAATGTCCCAGGTGAAAACCCGCTAGACGCCGACGCCCGAACCTACGCTGCGATCGAAACGGCCTGCCTTGACCTGATAGGTAAGTCGGTCGGTAAACCGGTCTGCGATCTCATTGGCGGGCGCGTGCGTGACAAGGTGCCTTTTTCGGCCTACCCCTTCTACAAACACGCCGGTGGCGGAGGTGAGGGCGACGATTCCCGTGACGACGAATACGGCGAGGCGCTGTCTCCGAAGTCGATTGTGGCTCAAGTTCAGCAAATGCAGGCGAAGTATGGATTCGGTTCCATCAAGTTCAAGGGCGGCGTGCTCGAGCCGGAGATTGAGGTTGAGACACTTCGTCAACTACGCCTGGCGCTTGGGCAAAAAGTGCCGCTCCGAATCGATCCCAACTGTGCCTGGTCCGTTGAAACATCAGTGAAAGTTGGACAGGAATTATCCGAGGAACTCTCACTTGGCGGTTATCTGGAGGATCCGTGTGTCGGGCTCGACGGGATGGCCGAGGTGCGCAGACGTCTGTTGGTCGATGGCATCGAGACGCCGCTGGCTAGTAATGTTGCTGTGACATCGTTTGGCGATATCTCAGAGGCGCTTAGCCTCGATGCCGTACAGGTGGTGCTCTGTGATCACCATTATTGGGGCGGCATGCGGCAGGTGCAGCAGTTAGCGCGCGTTTGCAGAACGTTCGGCATTGGCTTATCGATGCACTCGAACAGTCACCTTGGCGTTTCACTCATGGCGATGGCTCATGTCGCATCGGCGACAACACATCTTACCTACGCCTGCGACACTCATTACCCCTGGCAGTCGGCTGCTGACGAAATCGTCGAGGGCGGCCGGGTCTCAATCGTCGAGGGTTGTGTTGAGATTCCGGATAAACCAGGCTTGGGTGTGACGCTTGATTACGACCAACTCGAGCGAGGCAAGGAACGCTTTCGCAACTGCCCGTACCGTAAACGCGACGACGAGGCCGAGATGCAAAAACACATCGACCCAAACTGGACCCGAATGCTCCCGCGCTGGTAGACAATTATTTATAATGAATCCACAGGCACTTTGTTCAAAACTGGAGGGAGTGATTGGTTTTCCTGTGACGCCGTTCAACGGTGACCACTCGCTCGACCTTGAGGGGCATCGACAGAACGTTCGTTACATGCTTAAACAACCAATGTGTGCGCTGGTCGCTGCAGGTGGGACAGGTGAGTTGTACTCGCTCACACCAGAGGAGGTCAGGCAAGTTGTCGAGGCGACTATCAATGAAGCGGGTGGTCGTGCGCCGGTGATCGCTGGAGTGGGTTTTGCCGGCGGCTTAACCAAGTGTTTGGCCAAGCAGGCAGCCGACTCCGGAGCCGATGGCGTCCTGGCTTTTCCTCCGTACTATCCGAACGCCGAGATGGATGGACTTGTGGACTACTACTCGGAAATCGCTGAGGCGAGCGGTTTGGCTGTGCTGATTTACAGCCGAGATTGGGCTCAGTACACACCTGAACAGGCTGATCGCTTGGCTCAGATTCCCAACGTCGTAGCATGGAAGGATGGCTCCGCTGACATCCGCCGATACCAGATGATCCGTGAGCGAATCGGCGACGGGCTGCATTGGATTGGCGGCGCCGGAGACGACATGGTGCCGGGCTACTACGGGATCGGTATTCGCGCCTACACATCGAGCATTTCGGCAGTGGCACCAAAATTGTCAGTCAAACTGCACGAATTGGGCGCAGTCGGCGACTCTGCAGCGCTGAATAACTTGGTCAACAAGCAAGTCGTCCCGCTGTATGCTCTACGAATCAAGCGGAAAGGTTATGAGGTGTCTGCAATGAAGACGTTGCTCGATATGGTTGGTTTGAGAGGTGGGTGCGTACGTCCGCCTCTGATTGAAGTGACAGAGGAGGAACGGGTTGTCCTTCGAACCATCCTTCAGGGATGGCGTGATGCAGGGTTTGTGGATGACTGATCTTTGCGACCTATGACGGCTGCGATACTCGCCACGATTCTTTTTTCACTGTCGGCGGTTTCGGGCAAGCGCTTGTCGCATCACCTCTCCGGTGTGCAGATTAATTTTTGGCGTTTT
>PVBE011948427.1_pt1 | contig 22380 bp, 19 predicted proteins | sample 1631181 | NCBI WGS metagenome assembly PVBE01 (sample SAMN08397723, study PRJNA350692) | Marine metagenome, whole genome shotgun sequencing project. | isolation source: water | place: Pacific Ocean | collected 2012-04 | reverse complement strand
GCCGCACCGGGCGCTCATCCGTAATCACTGTGGAAGGATAGCTGTACAGAACCTATCCCCGCATTAACCACACTTCTTTTGAGGAGGTTGACCCCCTCCTCGGCCTGTCTCATCCTCACCTTGCCTTCGAACTGGAACGGTTTGGTCACCACGCCGACGGTGAGAATACCTTGCTCGCGCGCCTGACGGGCGATCACGGGCGCCGCTCCGGTGCCGGTGCCGCCACCCATGCCGGCGGCGATAAACACCATATTATTGGCTTCGAGATATTGCTGAATATCGTCGAGCGCTTCCTCGGCCGCGACGCGGCCGATATCGGGCCGCGCGCCGGCGCCGAGGCCATGCGTGACATTCACGCCGAGCTGAATGCGCTGTTCAGCAAGGGACTGCTGAAGCGACTGCGAATCAGTGTTGGCGACAACGAATTCGACGCCCTCCAATCCGCCGTTGATCATGTTGTTGACGGCATTGCCGCCGGCGCCGCCGACGCCGATGACGGTAATGCGAGGTTTTGTCTCTTCCCACTGCTGCGGTCCGAATCCGATGCTCATTTAGTCCTCCAGAGTAACTCGTTGTTTATCGTCAATCCCTTAGTCCTTTGGTTTCGTCCTGTTGCGCCAGGGATGCAGGCGCTAGGGCGGGCTATTTGCTAAAAATTTGCGCGTAGCCATTGGCCGATGCGCCCCAGTGCGCCTCCGGCAGGTTGAGAAATGGGGTGTTCCCGCTGAGGCCGGCGAATCTGGGGGTCGTCGTGATGCTCAGCGGCGTAAAGCAATAGTCCGGCGCAGGTCGCGTAGTAGGGACCGGCGGCTGATTCGGCGAGGCCCTGAATCGGCAGCGGCCGCGCCAGACGAACTTGTTTTTCGAGAATTTCGCTGGCCAGGTCACCGACGCCCTGCAATTGGCTGCCCCCCCCGGTCAACACGATGCGCCGCGCCGAGGCGCTGGCGACACCGGAGGATTCGATGAAATCGCGGATTAGCTCGAAAGTCTCTTCGAGCCTCGGGCGGACGATGCCGGTTAAGAGAGAGCGCGGGATTTGCCGCGCCGAGAGCAGCTCCGGCTCGCCGAGCTCAGGCACTTCGACCATTTCGCGGTTGTCGGCCGGGCCGCCGATGGCACTGGCATAGAGCCGTTTCATCTGCTCGGCGCTGGCGACCGGCGTGGTCAGGCCGTGCGCAATATCGTTGGTTACATGGGCGCCGCCAAGCGGCACCGTCGCGGTCCAGATCAGCTCGCCGCCGGAGAAAGTGGCGAGGCCGGTGCCGCCGCTGCCCATATCGATCAGCGTGACGCCGAGATCCTTCTCGTCCTCGACCAGGCAGGCGAGGCCGGAAGCGTAGGCCGAGATCACCGGCGCTTCGAGGTCCAAATCGCAGCGCGAGATGCAGGTCAAGAGATTGCGGAAGGCGCCGTGCGCGACGCTCACCACATGCAATTGCACACGCAGTTGATTGCCGTACATGCCCTTCGGATTACGGATGCCGCGGCTGCCGTCGAGATCGTAGGCGGTCGAGATCGCATGGATGATCTCGCGGCCCTCGATGGTGCCGCCGGCATTGGCCGTATCGAAGGCGTGTTGAATATCATTATTGCCGATCTGCCGGCCCGAGACGTCGAGCGAAATATCGGCATAGGTCGATTGCGGCGCGCCACCGGAGACGCTGACAAAGACGTTCTGCACGCGTTTATCGGCCATGGTTTCGGCGCGCCGGATGGCGGTGCCGATCGACGTTACCGCAGCCGCCATATCGATCACGGTGCCGGCCTTGAGGCCCTCGGCCGCATCCTGGCCGATACCGATAATATCGAGCTCACCCTGGCTGTCCCGCTCTGCGATAAAGCAGGTCACCTTCGAGGTGCCAACATCAAGCGCTGCAATCACAATCTCAAAATCCTTCTCGTATGTTCATTTCGTCCCGTCATGTCGCGCTGCCTTCCATCGCCTCGTTCGGCCTCAGGCCGAAGGCGGCTCGGTCGGGCAGGCGCAGATCAATCGAGACAATGCGTTCCCGGTTCATGTCGTATGTGCCGAGCAGCTCGACCAGCCGGTGCCATGCCGCGGCCATGCCGGTTTCGGGAAAGCGCACGATCAGGCCGCTGTCGAAATGCAAGTCCCAGCGCCGCGCGCCGATCCAGACGGCCGAAACCAGACTGCGGAATATCTCGGGCTTGCTTCGCATGATGTCGAACAGGGCCGGTGCCTTGGCCACGGCGCCGTCGCCGACAATGAGCGGAAGGTGGCCAAAGCGCGGCGCATCGGCGGCGTTGATGATGGCGCCGCCGCGGTCGACCAGTTGAATACGCTGATCGTGCTGCCACAGCGCAAACGGGCTGCGCTCGACGATATTGACACGGATCGTATCCGGCAGGCGGCGTTCGATGGTGACGCTTTCGACCCAGTCGAGGGCGAGAATGCGGGCCCGCGCCTCGGCCGGCGTGAAGGCCAGGATCGGATCGCCGCGCCTGATTTCAAGCGCCGCCAAGATAGCTTCGGGCGTGGCCTCGTGATGGCCGGTGCTATAGACGTTCTCGACCGTCATGCCGAGGCTGGCTGTAGTTTCAATGACGGTCTGGCAAACGCTGTCACTGAGCATGGCACCGTTGCCGGGCTGATTGAGCCACCAGCCGCTGGCCAGGATGAGAGCGAGCACGGCGCCTGAGAGCGTGAGCAGGCGTGCGCGCTGACGAATTGCCCGCAGCCACAGCACGCGCGCCCGCACGCGGCGCGGTAGGCGCTGCGCGGCAGCGCCGCGCGCCGGCGCGAGGCTATCGTTGAAACTCAGTTGTCGCATGATGCGTTCTCCACCATCCAGGCAACCAATTGAGAGAAGTCGATGCCGCTATCGGCGGCGATCTCTGGCACCAGCGAGAGCGGTGTCATGCCGGGCTGGGTGTTGATTTCGAGCAAATAAAGCTCGCCCGGCTCGCCGGCCTCGTCGTCATAGCGCAGATCCGTCCGGCTGACGCCCCGGCAGCCGAGCGCCTGATGGGCGCGCAGCGCAATGTCGAGCGCCTCGCTGTAGCAATCCGGATGGATTGGCGCGGGCATGAAATGCTCGGCTTTGCCTGCGGTATATTTCGTCTCGTAATCGTAGAAGCGCCCGCGCGGCCTGATCTCGATGGCGCCGAGCGCGCGCTCGCCCATTACGGCAACCTGGATTTCGCGCCCCGGAATATATTTTTCGACCAGAACTTCATCGCCGAACGGCCACTCTTCGCCCTCGAGGCGGCGATGATTGTCGCCATTGAGCACGATATGAACGCCGACGCTGGAGCCCTCGTTGAGCGGCTTGATGACATAGGGCGGCGGCAGTACATCGCCGGCCATGACTTCCCGGAAGTAGCAAACCCGGCCTTCCGGGCAGGTCAAGCCGGCTTCGGCGAAGAGCTTTTTGGCGGCCGGTTTATTCATCGCGATGGCCGAGGCGAGCACGCCCGAATGGGTGTAGGGAATGCCGAGCACTTCCAACAGCCCCTGCACACAGCCGTCTTCGCCGAGCCGGCCGTGCAGCGCGTTGAACGCGACGTCCGGCTGACATTCGAGGAGACGCGCCGGCAGGCTGCGGTCGGCGTCGATGGCGGTGACATTATATCCGAGCCCGGCAAGGGCCTTCTCGACGGCGCGCCCGCTGACCAGCGAGACCTCGCGCTCGACCGACGGGCCACCCATGATAACGGCGACATGATCGCTCATGTTTCACCGCCTTCCAGGCCGCCCAGAGCCGCTTGACCATTCCCGTGGCGGCCGATGCGGCGGATTTCCCATTCGAGGGTGATGCCACTCTGTTGCTTGACGCGGCGCCGCACTTCCTCGCCGAGGCCTTCGAGGTCGGCGGCGCTGGCAGCGCCCGTATTGATCAGGAAATTACAGTGTTTTTCAGACACAACCGCGCCGCCGCGCCTGAGCCCACGGCAGCCGGCCTGATCGATCAATTGCCACGCCTTCTTGTCGGGCGGATTGGTGAAGGTGCTGCCGCCGGTGCGGGTGCGGAGCGGCTGGCTGTCTTCGCGGTTGCTTTCGATCTCGGCCATCACCTTGGTGATCGTTTGCGGATCGGCGCGCTGGCCCTGCAGAATGGCGGAGACAAAAACCCAATCTTCCGGCACCGCCGAATGGCGATAGGAAAATCCCATATTTTGTGGCGCAAGGCTGTGATGTTCGCCCGCCGCGTCGAAGGCTTCGGCCTGTTGTGTGACATGCGCTATCTCGCGGCCATAGGCGCCGGCGTTCATGCGCAGTGCACCGCCGATGGTGCCGGGCACGCCGCTCAGGAATTCGAGTCCGCCAACTCCTGAATCGCGGCAAAAACGCGCCACGCTGATATCGGCGGCAGCGGCGCCGACATGCACCAGCGCGCGCTCGCCCTGCCATTCGACCCGGCTTTCGCGGAAGGCGCTGGTGAGGCGGATCACCACGCCAGGAATGCCGCCGTCGCGCACCAGAATATTGGAGCCGGAGCCGAACAGGGTGATCGGAATATCGCCCGGCTTATTGCTGAGGAAATGGGCGAGGTCATCCGCATCGGCCGGGCGAAACAGGATTTCCGCCGGCCCGCCGACGCGAAACCAGGCAATCGGCGCGAGCGGCGCATCGGCGATGATTTCGCCGCGCACCTTGGGCAGGCGGTCGAGAATATTATGCCGGGGCACCGCCAACATGACGCTCCCCCACCCTGAGCGTGGTCGTTGGCGGGCGCGGGAGAGGATTGGCGCCATTCGCCGAGCGCTTGCGGTAGCGCTCCGGCCCAATTGGTGATGGTGCCGGCGCCGAGGCAGACCACCATGTCGCCCGGCTCAGCCAGGCTGCCGATGATCCCGACCAATTGTTCGGGCGCATCGAGCGCCGTCACCTGGCGGTGGCCGCGGGTGCGCAGTCCCTCGACCAAGCTGTCGCGGTCAAAGCCCTCGATCGGTGCCTCGCCAGCGGCGTGCACGGGGGCGACAATTACCGCATCGGCATTGTTGAAACAGGTGCAGAAATCCTCGAACAAATCCCTCAGGCGGGTGTAGCGATGCGGCTGCACCACAGCGATGATGCGTCCGTCATAGGCATCGTGCGCCGATTGCAGTACGGCCGATATTTCGACCGGATGGTGGCCGTAATCGTCGATGATGGTGATGCCGTCGACCACACCGGTTTGGGTGAAGCGCCTTTTGACCCCCTTGAAGCCACCGAGCGCGGCGCGGACCATCTCGTCAGGCAGCTCCATTTCGCGCCCAATGGCGATGGCGGCGAGCGTGTTCTGGACGTTATGCGTGCCCAGCATCGGCAAGCGCAGGTCTTCGAGTATCCGGCTGGTGCCGCTTTGGCGGTCCGAATATTCGACACTAAAGAGCGAGCCGAGCGCATCCGAGCGCACATCGAAGGCGCGTACTTCGGCCTGCGGGCTCATGCCGTAGGTGACGATGCGGCGGTCGGAAACGCGCCCGATCAGGGCCTGTACTTCGGCGTGATCGAGGCAAAGCGCGGCAAAGCCGTATAACGGCAGATTCTCGAGGAAGGTGCGATATGCGTCGCGGACGGCGTCGAAATCGCCGTAAAATTCCATATGTTCCGGATCGATATTTGTCACCACGGCGACGGTAGCTGGCAGCTTGACGAAACTGCCGTCTGATTCGTCGGCCTCGACCACCATCCAGTCGCCGGCGCCGAGGCGCGCATTAGTGCCGTAGGCGTTGATGATGCCGCCATTGATCACGGTCGGGTCTAGGTCCGCACCATCGAGCAGTGCCGCGACCATCGATGTGGTGGTGGTTTTGCCGTGCGTGCCGGCAACCGCAATCGACCATTTGAGGCGCATCAGCTCGGCCAGCATTTCGGCCCGCCGGACGACCGGAATGAAGTTCTGGCGCGCCGCGGCGGCCTCGACATTATCCTCTTTCACGGCGGAGGAAATTACCACCACCTGGGCATCACCCAGCGCTTCGGCGCTATGGCCGACGGTAATGTGAATGCCGAGCGAGCGCAGGCGGCGCACATTCGGGTTCTCGGCGAGATCGCTGCCCTGCACGGTGTAGCCGAGATTGTGCATAATCTCGGCGATGCCGCTCATGCCAATGCCGCCGATGCCGACGAAATGAATGGCGCCGATGGAGAGGGGAAGTGCTTTCATGCCGCTTGCCTCCGCGCCGTATTGGCCGGGTCGCCATTTGCCGGTATCAGGCTTTCGACCAGATCGGCGAGCGCCCGGCCGGCGTCCGGACGGCCGACGCCGAGCGCCGCTTGCGCGGATTTGGCCAGCGCCTCCGGTGCGGCGAGAAAATTGCTCAGATGTTCGGCCAGACGGTCTGCATTGATCTCGGCCTCTTGCAGCATGACAGCGCCGCCGGCGGTTTCCAGCGCCTGGCTGTTAGCGTTCTGGTGATCGTCGGTGGCGTGCGGATAGGGAATGAGAATCGCCGGCCGGCCGGCGGCGGCCAGTTCGGCGACCGTCGATGCGCCGGCGCGGCAGATAACCAAATGCGCCGTTTCCAGGCGGGCCGGTAAATCCTCGAAGAATGCTGCCGTCTCGGCCTGGATGCCGCTGGCCTGATAAAGCCGGCGCACTTGTTCGAGATTCTCCGGCCGGCAATGTTGCGCGACACTGAGGCGGGCGCGAATTTCGGGCGCCAACATGGCAAGCGCCGCCGGTACCAGCTCGGCGAAGGCGCGCGCGCCCTGGCTGCCGCCGGTGATCAGCAGGTGCAGCGGGCCGCTCGCCTGCGGCGCCGGATAGGGACGGCGCGCGATCTCGATAATCGCGGGCCGCACCGGGTTGCCGGTATGGGTGATCTTGGCGCGGTTCGCCGGAGTGATGGCACTGGTCTGTTCGAATGAGGTAGCAATGCGCTGCACACGGGGCGCCAGTAACCGGTTGGCCCGTCCGAGTACGGCGTTTTGTTCGTGAATCGCCGTCGCCATGTCACTCCGGCTGGCGGCGATCAGCGCCGGCACGGATGGATAGCCGCCAAAGCCAATAACGGCGGCGGGCTCGAGGCGGCGCAGCAGGCGGCCGGCTTCACGAATGCCCAAGAGCATTTTCATAATGCCCATGCCGCGTGCCAGCGGCCCGCGCGCGAGCGGTGTGCCGGCTTGAATGGCGTGGCTTTCGATATCGGCCAGTGCGCCGCCATAGTCGATGCCGCGCCGGTCTGTGACCAGAACCAGGCGCCGCCCACGCGCTTCCAGCTCCGCCGCCACGGCCTGTGCCGGAAAGACGTGCCCACCGGTGCCGCCAGCGGCGAGTACAATTGGCGATTGGCTGGAAAGCGGAGCGGTCATGTCGCCGAAGCCTTGTCGCGGTAGCCGCTGCGTGTCAGCGCCAGCACCATGCCCATGCCGAGCGCACTGGCGACCAGCGACGAGCCGCCGTAACTGACGAACGGCAGGGTCATGCCCTTGGCCGGCAGCAATTGCACGGTGACGCCCATATTGATCAGCGCCTGCAGACCGAATTGGGTGAGCAGGCCGGCAACCGCCAGGAGGACAAACAGATCGGCTTCGCGCACCACCCGTGTCAGGCCGCGTAAGACGATGAAAAAGAACAGGCCGACGATGGCGAGCGCCGCCAGCATGCCGAACTCCTCGGCCGCCACGGCGAAGATAAAATCCGTGTGCGCATCCGGCAGGTAGCCCTTGACGACGCCTTCGCCCGGACCTCGTCCCAACAAGCCGCCCTGTTGGAACGCCTTTAGAGAGGTCGACACCTGAAAGGAATCGCCCGAGGATGGATCGATGAAGAGGTCGATGCGCTTGGCGACATGGGGGAAGATGCTGTACGCCGCCGTTACCGCGCCCAGCGCCAGTACCGCCACCAGGCCAACCCACCAGAGGGAAAGGCCGGCAAGGAAGAACTGCACGAACCAAACCGCAGTCACGGTGACGGCCATGCCGAAATCGGGCTGCATCAGCAGCAGGGCAACAACAAACAGTAGCAACCCGCTGGCGATGACGCGGCCGGGGAAGTTCTCGCTTTCGCGATATTCGGCAAACATCCAGGCGGCGACCACGGCGAAGCACGGCTTGACGAATTCCGAAGGTTGGAAGGTGAAGCCGCCGAGCGAGAGCCAACGGCTGGCGCCCTTGATCTCGACGCCGGCGAAATGTGTCGCCACGACGAAGGCCATGCCGGCGGCAAAAACCAGTGTTGCCAGGCGACGCACGCCACGCGGCGAGAGCAGCGAGACGGCCAGCATGATCAGCATCGCCGGTGCCATGAAGACGAATTGATGACGGACGAAATAGAACGGCTCGAGGCCGATGCGCTCGGCCGCACCCGGGCTCGCCGCCACAGTAAGGATGGCGCCGACGGCAAACAGCAGAACTAAAACCAGCAACACCCAACGGTCCAGGGTCCACCACCAGCGGCCCAGGATCGACGGATCGGTGCGTGAGAAGCTTGTCATCAGGCACAGTGTCTCCGTGCCTGCTCGGCGTGGCGCTGTTCCAGCTTGACCACCATTTCGCGGAAGGTCTCGCCGCGTACCTCAAAATCGGCAAATTGATCGAACGAGGCGCAGGCCGGTGAAAACAGAACAACGGCGCCGGGCCGGCCGTCGGCACAGGCCTGTGCTGATGCGGCATCGAGGGCGTTGGCCAGGGTGCCGCAGCAGCTGTAATTGACCCGGCCATCGAGCTCATCGGCGAATGCCTGTTCGGCCTCGCCAATCAGGAAGGCGTGGGCGATGCGGCGGAAATTGGGTTGCAGCGCTTTCAGGCCGTTTGATTTGTTGCGCCCGCCGGCGATCCAATAAATCGGGTTAAAGCAGGCCAGGGCGCGCGCCGCCGCTTCGCCATTGGTCGCCTTGCTGTCATTGATGAACTGAACCCCGTCGATCGCCGCAATATGTTCCATGCGGTGGGCCAGGCCGGGAAAGCTCAAGAGCGCCCGGGCGATGATCTCCGGGTCGATCCCCATCGCCCGCGTGGCGGCATAGGCGGCCGCCGCGTTTTGCCAATTATGCCGGCCAGGCAACGCCATGGCGGCTTCCAAATCGCAAACCGCTTGGCCGTGATCCTCCAGTAAGCCGCCATTGGTCGCGACCCCGTCAAGCAGGCGGCGGCCGGTGGCGATGGGCACGACATTCAGGCCGTTGCGCTGGCGCAGCTCGTTATAGATGCGCAGCGTATCCGGCCCGTCGATGCCGACGATCGCGGTTTTTAGCCTGGGCGAGCGGAAGATATTTTGTTTGGCGGCGGTATAGGCGGCCATGTTGCCATGCCGGTCGAGATGATCCGGTGCGATGTTCAAGAGGACGGCAATGTCGAACGACATGTGGCGCGTCAAATCGAGCTGGAACGAAGACATTTCCAGCACATAGCTGCCCTCGGCCCAAAGCGCTTCGAGGCTGAGCGCCGGGGTACCAAGATTGCCACCGACCTGAACGGTTTGCCGCGCGCGCTCGAGGATGTGGCCGATCAGGGCCGTGGTCGTGGATTTGCCGTTGGTGCCGGTAATGCCGATAAAGTTGCGCTCCGCCATGGCGCGCCACAGCAGCTCGACATCGCCGACTATTTCGATGCCGGCGGCGCGCGCCGAAGCGATGATGGGATGATCGAGCGGAATGCCGGGGCTCGGCACGAGAGCGGCGATATCGCGCCAATCGAAGGTGGCGCCGCTTTGCAGCGGAATGCCGGCGCGCGCCGCATCCTCCCGGCGCTCGCGCGAATCGTCCCAGGCAAGAACCTGGTTGCCGCCCGCGATCAGCGCCCGGGCGGCCGCGAGGCCGCTGCGGGCGAGGCCGAGGATTGCGACGGCGCCATCGAAATGTGAAGTTCCTACGATCATTCCGTTACCTCAATTTGAGAGTTGCCAGGCCGGCAAGCGCCAGAATCACGGCGACGATCCAGAAGCGGATGACAATGGTGGGCTCGGCGTAGCCCTTTTTTTCATAGTGGTGATGCAAGGGCGCCATTTGAAAAACGCGGTTGCCTGTGAGCTTGAACGAAGCGACCTGAACGATCACCGATATGGTTTCGAGTACGAACAGGCCGCCAACAATGACCAGCACCAGCTCGTGTTTGGTCATCACCGCGACGGCGCCAAGTGCTGCGCCGGTTGAGAGCGATCCGGTATCGCCCATGAACACCATCGCCGGCGGTGCGTTGAACCACAGGAAGCCGAGGCCGGCGCCGACCAGGGCGGCGCAAAAGACGGTAAGCTCACCGACGCCGGAGATATAATGAACCTGGAGATAGCCGGAAAAAACCGTGTTGCCGACGACATAACAGATCACCGCGAAGGTGATCGAGGCGATCATGATGGGCACGATGGCGAGGCCGTCCAGGCCATCGGTGAGGTTAACCGAATTGGACGCGCCGACCATAACGATGGCGGCGAAGGGCAGGAAGAACCAACCGAGATCGACCAGTACCGTCTTGACGAAAGGCAAGGCCAGACCGTTGGCGAGTGAGTCGTCCGAGACCGAACTAACCCAAAAACTGGCCGCCACGGCGATCGCGATTTCGATCACGAATTTGATCTTTGTTGGGAATCCCTTGCTCGAGCGGGAGCGCAGTTTCATCAGATCGTCGACGAATCCGACGGCGCCGAAACCGAAGGTGACGAACAGGATAATCCAGACATAGGAGTTGGTGAGATCGGCCCACAGCAGCGTGCCGGCAAGGACGCCCATGAGAATGAGAAAGCCGCCCATGGTCGGCGTGCCCTGCTTGGTCTTGAGGTGCGATTCCGGTCCGTCTTCTCGGATCGGCTGGCCCTTGCCCTGGCGCGCCCTCAGCGTGCGGATCAGCACCGGCCCGACGAGGAAGCTGACGAGCAGCGCGGTGACGATCGCGGCGCCGGCGCGGAACGTCAGATATTGGAAAATATTAAAGAAGCTGATCGAATCGGATAACGGGAACAGAAGATTATAAAGCATGATTCCGCCTACCCTTCGCCCTGGGTAAAAGCATCGACCAGCGGCCGCATGTTGATACCGAGCGAACCTTTGATGAGCACCACATCGCCGGGGCGAAGCGCGCTCTGGAGGGCGGGCAGGATATCTGCGCTGGTGTCCGCCTGGCCGGCGCGGCGATGGCTCGGCAGGGCGGCGAAGAGGTGGGACATCAGCGTGCCGACGGTAAAAACCAGATCGATCCCGGCATCTTCCAGGGCGCTTGCCAACTCACCATGTTGCGCTGCTGCGTCCGCGCCGAGTTCGAGCATATCGCCGAGCACCGCGATTCGCCGACCGCCCGGCCCCGGCTGGAAGCTCTTCAGGTCGGTGATGGCGGCGCGCATGGCGATCGGGCTGGCGTTATAGGATTCATCGATCAAATCGAATTGGCTGCCGGCGAGCGTTGGGCGGTGGCGCGCGCCACGGCCGGGAAGGGCCTGCTGTAAGGCAAGCGCGTCCGCCGCTTGCGTTAGCGCCGCCCCCGCCGCGACAGCGGTAGCGAGCACGGCGACACTGTTGAGCGCCCAATGTTCTCCGCTCAGCGCCAGGCGATAGCTGCACCGGGCGCCGCAAATATCGGCCGTCACCAAGCCACCATCCTGATCGGGCGACCAATCGAGCAGCCGCGCTTCGGCTTTTTCACTGCGTCCAAAATCGATGATGCGCGCCGCGCCGCGGTCCCTGGCCTGCGCCGCCAGATAGTCGAAATATTTATTGTCGCGGTTGAGCACCGCCATCGCGCCCGGCTCGAGGCCGGCGAAGATTTCCGCCTTGGCCTCGGCGACCGCATCGACATGATCGAAAAATTCCGTGTGCACCGCCTCGACATTGGTCACTAGCACGACATGCGGGCGCGCCAGGCGCGACAGTGGCGCGATTTCGCCGGGCTGATTCATGCCGAGCTCGAACACGCCATACTCGGCTTCTGCCGGCAGGCGGGCGAGGCTGAGCGGTGCGCCGATATAGTTGTTGAGATTGCCGGCGCTGAGCGAGACGCGGCCGGCGGTTGCCAGCGCGCGGGCGAGCAATTCCTTGCTGCCGGTCTTACCGACACTGCCGGTGATGGCGATGATGCGCGCCGTGCTGCGCGCGCGCGCCGCCGTGGCCAGGGCATAGAGACCGTCAAAACTGTCCGGCACGATCAGCAGCGGCCCCGGCGCCGTGCCGGCACCGGGCGCATGCTCCACCATCGCCGCCGCGGCCTGGGCGCCAAGTGCCGCCTGAACATGGTCATGGCCGTCATGGTTGGGGCCTTTGAGGGCGACGAAGAGATCGCCCGGCGCCAGCGTACGGCTGTCGATCGAGACGCCGTCCGCCTGCCAGTCGCCATCTGTCTCGCCGCCTGTGGCGCTGATCGCCTGTGCCGCACTCCAAAGTGTCTGCTTGCTATTCATAGACGCGCTCCGGACGGCAATGCGATTGCGCCATCACCACGCGGCGCGCGGTTTCGCCGTCGTCGAAGGGGATCATCCGCTCTTTGATGCTTTGGCCCTGCTCGTGGCCCTTGCCGGCGATCAGCAGCAGATCGTCTTTGCGCATTTCGCCAATCGCCGCGGCGATGGCATCGCCGCGGCCATCGATTTCGATCGCACCCGGGCAGGCGCCGAGGATTTCGCGGCGGATCGATGCCGGGTCCTCATAACGTGGGTTGTCGTCGCTGACATAAACCACATCGGCGAGATCGGTGGCGATCTCGCCCATCTGCGGCCGCTTGCCGGCATCGCGGTCGCCGCCGCAGCCAAACAGGACAATCAGTCGCCCGCTGACATTCGGCCGAAGGCTGCCGAGCGCGGCCGAGAGCGCGTCGGGCGTGTGGGCATAGTCAATATAGATAGGCGCGCCATTGTCGAGGCGTACGGCAAGCTCCAAACGGCCGCGCACAGCCGCCAAATACGGCAGGCCGGCGGCGACGTCGTCGCTGCCCATGCCGGTCACAAGGGCCAGGCTGGCGGCGGCCATGAGGTTCTGGACCTGGAATGCGCCCGGTAGGGGAATATCGAGATTGTAGGGTTTGCCGAACAATTCAAGCTCGATGTGTTGGCCGAATTCCTCATCGCTGCGCGCCATCAGGCGGACATCGCCTTCGCTTTCGCCGAACATCACGACCCTGTGGCCGCGCGCCCGGCAAATCTCGGTGAGGCGCGGGGTATAGGGTGAATCCGCGTTGAGGACGGCGTCACCGCCGGGCGCCATGACATCGTCGAAAAGACGCGCCTTGGCGGTGAAGTAAGTTTCCAGGTCGTGGTGATAATCGAGATGATCACGCGTTAGATTAAGAAATGCGCAAGCCGAAAGACGGACACCGTCGAGGCGGTGCTGATCGAGGCCATGGCTCGATGCTTCGAGGGCGCAGTGCGCCACGTTGGCTTCGGCCAGTGCCGCTAGGGTACGGTGCAGAGCGACCGGATCGGGTGTCGTCAATGCCGCCGCCGAGGTTGGGCCGTCGCCTTCGACGCCCAGGCCGCCTAGGCTGGCCGCCCGGTGGCCGCTGCCGCGCCACAATTCGCGCAGGAACGTGACGGTTGAGGTTTTGCCATTGGTGCCGGTTACCGCCGCGATGGTGCGCGGCTGGCGCACGAAAAAGCGCGCCGCCATCTCAGCGAAACGGCGGCGCGGGTTATCGTCGGTGATGAGTCTGGCGGCGTTTGGTGGTGCGCCTTCAGGACTCGTCCCCGGTGGCGCCAGGACAGCGGCGGCGCCAAGGCGCAAGGCTTCGGGGATGAAGTCGGTGCCGGCTACGCGGCTGCCATCAAGCGCCGCGAACAGATAGCCCGGGCGGACATCGCGCGAATCCGACGTCAGGCCCGTTATGTCCACCTCCACCTCCACATGCGCCGCTTGGCTTTCCCCTGTCAGTTCAAAAAGACGCAAAGTTGCGGCCCTCTCCATCGTCCCGCACCAGCAGTCGTTGCGCTTGATCTTGGTTTTCTTCTTCTTCGCCCGGCGGCAGGAGCGGCATCACACCCAACATCGGTGCGATTTGTGAAACGATACGGCCGAGCACAGGCGCCGCGTTCCAACCGGCGGCGGCGTATCCGTGCGTTGCCTTGTTGCCGTGCGGCTCGTCGAGCATGACGAGCACGGCGTAGCGCGGCGCATCCATCGGGAAGGCGCCGACAAAAGTGGTGATCAGGGCGTTTTTCTTGTAGCCGCCGGCAGCCGCTTTCTCGGCCGTGCCGGTCTTGCCGCCGACCAGATAGCCTGTTGCCTCGGCCTGTTTGCCGGTGCCGCCCTCGACCACCATACGCATCAGCATGCGCATCGCGTCGGAGGTCTCGCGCGCGATCACGCGCTCACCGGTATGCTCGCCTGCCGGCGCGCTCTGGCGGCGCAACAGGGTCGGCGTGGTGCGAATGCCGCCATTCACCAAGGTAGCAAAGCCGTTGATCAAATGCAGCGGTGTCACCGCGATGCCGTGGCCGAAGCCGATGGTCATGGTGTTGATCTCACGCCAGTGGCGTGGCGACAGCGGACGGCCATTCTCGGCCAACTCAAAGGGCAGCGCCTCGAGCATGCCGAGGCGGTCGAGAAACTCCCTCTGCCGTTCGGTGCCGACATCGCGCGCCATTTGCGCCGCGCCGATATTCGATGAATGGACGAAGATTTCCGGCACATCGAGCCAGCGGTTTTGCGGGTGATCGTCGCGGATGGTAAAGCGCGCCACCTTGAGCGGCTTGGTCGCGTCGTAGCGGTCGGCGAGGTCAACCACGCCATATTCGAGCGCCATCGCGGTGGTGAAGGCCTTGAAGGTCGAGCCCAACTCGTAAACGCCGAGGGTGGCGCGATTGAAGCGCTGATCGGCAATACTTGTATCGACCGCATAGGGGCTGAAGTTGGGCAGGCTCGAGAGCGCCAGCACTTCACCGCTGCGCACATCCATAACGATGCCGGCAGCGCCCTTGGCCTTGAACTCGGCCATCGCCGCACTGAGCTCGGCGTGAACGATATGCTGTACCCGGCTGTCCAGCGCGGTGACCATCTTGCCGCCGGGCGTTTTGGCGAGCTGCTTGAGATCACCGTCGCGCGCCGCTTCCAGTCCGGCCAAGCCGGCATTATCGACGCCGGCGAAACCGAGCGTATGAACAAAGAGGGAGCCGTGCGGATAGACGCGCCGTTCCTCGCGCTCGAAGCTGAAACCGGGCAGGCCTAGGCGGTTGATGGCGTAATGCTGATCCGGCGTGAGGTTGCGCTTGATCCAGACGAACTGGCCCTTGGCGCTGGCCTTGCGGAGGATCTCATCGCGCGATAGCCCGGGCAGGATGCGGGTGATCTTGTCAGCGGCCTCAGCGGCGTCGAGCACTTGGCTCGGGTTCACATATAAAGAGTGTGACGGCAGGTTGGTGGCGAGCAGAGCGCCGTTGCGATCGACAATATCGGCGCGTTGAAGCGTCAACAGGCCGCCTTGATGCTGTGCCGCACGCTCATGATTATGCCCACCGCCGAGCAGCGAAAGCTGAACCAGGCGGCCGCCCAGGATTACGAAACAGAGTGCGAATATGGCGCCGGCGACAAACAAGCGGGTGCGCGCGACCTCGAGTGGCCGGCGCGCTTGCTGGGCGCTGAGCTTTTCAGCGCTTTCATCAAGGCTCATTTCGTTGGCGGCGTGGCGCCAGGGGCGGATCGATAAATCACTCATTTTACAAAACCTTGGTTTTCGATGTCTTGGCGGATGAGACCTTTGGCGAGTGGCTCATAGGAGAAGGAAATCATCTGCCTCGGTGCGACGGGTGTGAGTTCGAGATGGCGTTCGGCCAGGCGGGCGAGCCGTTCGGGACGGTTGAGAAAACTCCATTCCGCGTTCAGCACATGTATTTCTTCCTGCTGTGTGATCGCCGCACGTTCCAACGCTGCCAATTCGTTCTCCAACCCTTTGACCTGATAGCTGACCAACAAAAGCGCGATCGTTACGATCGCCGGCAAGCCGATCCACAGAATGAGGGCGGGCCGAATCATGCGCCGCCGCCTTCCGGCATGACGGGCGCCGCGGTACGAAGCGCAGCCCTGAGCCGGGCCGAACGCGAACGCGGATTGGTGCTCAATTCCGTGGCGCCCGGCTTGCGCGCGCCCTTGTGCAGCAAGCTAAAGCTTGGTTGCGGCATTTTTGTGGCCGCGATAAGGGAATCGGGTAAATGGCGGCTTGGCCGGGGTAGCGCGCCGGAATGGCTGTTGAGGTATGATTTGACGTGGCGGTCCTCAAGCGAATGGAAGGAGACGACCGCCAGGCGGCCGCCAGAGCAAAGCATGCGCTCGCTTGCCGCCAGGCCGAGGTCAAGTTCGCCGAGCTCGTCATTGACGTAGATGCGCAGCGCCTGAAAAGTCCGTGTCGCCGGATCGATGCCGCCGGCTTTGCGACGCACGACGCTGCGCACGATATTGGCGAGCTGGCTGGTGCGGCTGATCGGCGCTTCGGCGCGCGCCTTAACGATGGCGCGGGCGATGGCGCGGGCGCGGCGTTCCTCGCCATAGTCATAGATCAGATCGGCGAGCATTTCCTGCGGCGCCGTGTTGATGATTTCCTCGACGCTCTTGCCGCCGCTGCCCATGCGCATGTCGAGCGCCGCATCGAAGCGGAACGAGAAGCCGCGCGCCGCATCGTCGAGCTGCATCGACGAGACGCCGAGATCGAAAGCAATGCCGTCGACCTCGCGAATGCCGTGCGGCGCCAGCAACTGTTCCATTTCGCCGAAGCGGCCCTGGATCAGAGTGAGCCGGCCGGGGAAGCTTTCCGCCAACGCGGCGCCGTGCTCGATCGCCGCCGGGTCGCGGTCGATGGCGCAGACGCGGCACTCCGCCGCTTCGAGCAGGCCACGGCTATAGCCGCCGGCGCCGAGGGTGGAATCGACATAGACCGCACCGTCGCGCGGTGCCAGGCTTTCGAGCACTTCGGCCAGCATGACCGGCGCATGGCCGGATTCGGTGGCGTTGGATGTCGAGCGGGTGACCATCAGGAATCGTCCCCCGTCTGCATTGCATCGAATTTGGCGGGGGCGTCGGCGATGGCTTCATCGAGGAATGTGGCGCCGGCTTGCGGCTGCCATATTTGAAAGGTTTCGCCCATGCCGATAAAGGCGACGCTATCGCTGATTCCGGCATATTCCATCAATTTGCGGGTCAGTATGACACGGCCCTCCGGATCGAAGGGCAGGCGCTCGACCTGACTAAACAGCGCCATGCGCGCTTTGCGCGATTTGGCGGCAAACGGATTGGAGGTGGTGAAATTGCCGCTCAGGCTCTCCAGCCAATCGATGCCGGCGCCGTCGATTGCGGGTATTCCCTCGGGCGAGGGAAAGAGAACGATGCCCGGAAAACTCAGTTTGACGAGCTCATTGCGGAACGGCGCCGGAACCGAGACCCGTCCCTTGCGATCCACTTTGTTGATGACGTGGCCGGTAAATAAAGCCAAGTCGACGCTCCCACATTCAGTTTCCGTCCCATTTTCGTTGCCTCTGATTTGGCCTCCACACCGGACAAACGGCGCGAAACCAAGTATTTGGGACATCATGGGATATCATGGGTAATTTTGGGCGTCAAACGATTTTCAAATATAAAACAAGTCATCGTCGGTAGGAATTAATGAAAACGAAAGAGAAGTTATTAACGAAATCACCCGAAAAATGATCGGATACCTTCCGCCGCCCGATCATTTCAAATAACAATTATTGAATAGTGTTCTTTTTTTGTTCTTTTTTGGCGCTGAAGCCAAGGCTGCGCTTGGGAAGCGTGCCATACTGTATATAGTGGTAAATTAGATTTAGGCCGCTATATGTGGATTATTGGCGGGATGTTCGCCTAAAACTCAAATAATGCCGCAGTTGCGGCAATATTCGCATGAAGTAAATGCCAGACGGCCTGTAAGCCGGGTTCTGTATCCCGCAACGTGTTAACACATTGCGGGCGATGACCATTCATCTGGGACGCCCGTTACCGCGCGCCTCAAGCGACCGACCCGGGCGGTGACGCGGGAATACGCCTGGCAGATTGCGAACAACCGGCCCTACCGCCCCTATTTGGTCTTGCTCCCGGAGGGGTTTACCTTGCCGCCGCCGTTACCGCCGGCGCGGTGCGCTCTTACCGCACCCTTTCACCCTTACCCGCCTAAGCCACGCAAGCGCGGCGTCCGGACGGGTGGTTTACTTTCTGTGGCACTTTCCCTGGGGTCGCCCCCGCCGGGCGTTACCCGGCCCCGTATTCCCGTGGAGCCCGGACTTTCCTCCAGCGCAGCCGTCAAACGGTTGCGCTGGCGGCCATCCGGCCGTCTGGCAAGGCCTAGATTATGCCGCCTGGGCTGCCAGTCAAGCCGAGAACGTTGTTTGCGCCAGCAGGTGCTCCAATATCGCCCTGGTCGCGCCGTCGGCGATGCCGTCCACCCGGGCCTGGCGGAAATGGCGCTGAAAGGCGCGCACGATTGCTTCGCTCTCCTCACCGTAATGGCCGTCGACGTGAAGGCCGTAGCCGAAATCAAACAGATTTCTTTGAAAGTCGCGCACATTGTCGCCGCTGGCACCCTTGCGCAATGCCGCTGACGTGTCCGCCGGCTCGCCGGTGCCGTGCGGCCAGACGCCGATACCGTCGCGCGCAAGGCGCGCCCAATCGAACAGTTCGCCAGGGTCCTGTTTGCGCTCGGGCGCGATGTCGGAATGGCCAACCACGTTGGCCGCTGGAATATCGTGGCGCGCGAGGATTTCTGTTGAGAGCGCGATCAGCGCCTCCATTTGTGCGCCGGGAAACGGCCGATAGCCGAATTCATGCCCCGGATTGACCAGCTCGATGCCGATCGAGACGTCGTTTACCAGATGGCGCCGGCGCCAATAGCTGAGGCCGGCATGCCAGGCGCGCATCTCCTCCGCCACCAAGCAGTAGATCTGGCCGTCCTCGTCGATGCACCAATGGGCACTTACCTTGAATACGGGATCGCGCATGCGGTCGAGCGCCTCGCGGGCCGAGTTCATGCCGGTATAGTGCATCACCAGCACGTCGATTTTGTCCGCCGGCTCGGGGCGCTCGTCCTGGTTGGGTGTCGGCCAGTCTATGTAAGGCAGGGTCATGGTGCGCAGTTTAGACCATGTTTCACCGCCTTGCCCGCCTGCAATTATTGCCCCGGCTGCTCGGCGGTCCCGGGCCGCTTGGCGAAGACGATCAAGGAGACGCCGGTGAGCGTGACCGCGCCGCCGAGCGCTGTCGGCCAGGTGATCGGCTCTCCCAGCGCGAAGATGCCGGAGAGCACGCCGAAAAACGGCACCAGCAGCATAAAGCCGGTGATCTGCGAGACCGGATAGCGGCGCAGCAGAAAATACCAGATCCAATAGGCCATCACGGTTGAGGCGACGACCTGATAGGCGAGCGAGCCGTGCAGGCGCCAATCGGCAATCCAATAGCGCACCAATTGGTCGCTCTCGAGAATGAGCGAGCAGATCAGCAGCATGATGGCGGAGAAAACCGACATCCAGGCGTTTAGCGCGAGCGGCTCGACAGTGGTTAGCTTCTTGGCCTGGATATTGGCCACCGCCCACATGACGCATGAAGCCAACGCCGGCCCGATGGCGAGGATATTGCCGAAATGGCGTGGCTCGCCGACCAGAATGAAGACGCCACCGAACGCGATCAATATCCCGAGCACGCCGATCCAGGGCGGCCGGTCGTTGAGCAGGAAGGCGGCCAAAAGCACCGTCATCGGCACCTGGGTTTGCCAGATGATGGCCGCCGTCGAGGCTTCGACGCCCATGTCGAGGGCGATATAAAACAAGCCGAAATGGCCCGCTCCCATGCTGCAGGCAAACAACATCACCGCCATCAACTGGCCACGCGGCAAGCGCACGAACCACACCAGCAGCAAGGAGACGGCGATAAAGCGCAGGGCCAGGAAGAACAGCGGAGGCATGTGGCCGGCGGCGTATTTGCTGGTGACGAAGCCGAAACCCCAGAGCATTGCCATGGCGGTGGCGAGCGCTATGTGCCAGGGCTTCATCGCCAAGATGTTATGCCGTGGGCAGGGCTATTTCATGCCACGCATTTTTGTGACGCGGTCATAGGCGTCGTTGATATGCGCGACTTTCTCGTTTGCCACATCGATCATCTCCTGCGGCAGACCCTCGGCCATCAGGCGGTCGGGGTGGTTTTCGCGCATCAGGTCGCGGTAGGCGTTTTTGATCTCATCGTCCGCGGCGTCCTTATCGACGCCCAATATCTGATAGGGGTCGGCATCGTCCGAGCCGAGATGGCTGGAAAAGATGCGGTCGAAATCACGCTCGTCGAACTGAAAAATGCTGGCGACGGCTTTGAGATATGCAAGCTCGCCTTCGTGGATGATGCCGTCGGCCTGGGCAATGTGGAAAAGCGCGGCCAGCAGTTCCTCGCGCACATGGTGGTTATGCGGAAAGATCTCCATGACCTGCTCAGCATAGGGCTCGAATCCGGTCGATTCGCGCCGCGCTTCGTTAAAGATCTGCCCAACCTGCTCCATATCACTCTCGGGCACGCGGAAGATGCGTTTAAAGGCCTCGATCTCGTCGCGCGTGACCTGGCCGTCCGCCTTGGCCATTTTGGCGCACAGCACGATTAAGGCGACGGCGAATACTTGGCGTTTGGTTTCAAGCCCCGGCGCGCCGGAGCGCCCCGTGAGCCCGCCGCGCGCGCTCGCCCGGTCGACGAAATGCCCGGCCGCGACGCCCACCAGCGCACCGATCGGTCCGCCGAGCGCAAAACCCGCCGCACCACCGACTATTTTTCCCCAAATGCTCATCAACGCCTCCTATGGGCCGTGATGAGCAAGATAATCCGCCGCTCGCCATCGCGCCAGTACCGAGGCGAAACGACAAAATAAGAAGTGGTGTTTGCGAGTCCCGGCAATCTCTGCTGCAATAAGAAAAACCCGCTGGAGCTAACTGGCACTCAGGTGGATGAAAGAGGAACACGAGCCAAAGCGACCGCAAAAGACGGGCGCTAATAGAGGGAGAAAAAATGAGCGATACAGCCGCTAAACCGCGCAACGTGGCTCTTGTTGGCCCCTATACCAGCGGTAAGACGACACTTCTCGAGAGCATGCTCTCGGTCTCCGGCGCGATTAACCGCCGAGGCAGTGTGCGCGAGGGCAACAGCGTCGGCGATGCGTCGCCGGAGGCACGCGCACGCCAGTCCGGGGTCGAGGTCAACACCGCGACATTTGAGCACAGCGGCGCCCAGCTCACGGTGCTGGATTGTCCCGGCTCGGTCGAGTTTTCGCAGGACACATTCAATGCCCTGATGGGCGTCGATTTCGCCATCGTCGTTTGCGAGCCCGATATAGAGCGCATTTGGACGATGGGCCGGTTGTTTAAATTCCTCGAGCAGAACAAAATCCCGCACGCGGTTTTCGCCAACAAGATCGATGAAACGACGGTGCGCGTTGCTGAACTGATCAATGCGCTCAGCAACATTTCCGAATCTCCCCTGGTGCCCTGTCAGGTTGCCATCCGCGACGGCGATGCGGTCAATGGCTACGTCGATCTGATCACCGGCAACGCCTATCAATATGCCGACCACCAAGCCTCGGGCCAGGTCGGCGCGCCGGAAAGCGTTACCTCGCGACAAGAGGAAGCGCGCACCCAATTGCTCGAAAGCCTGGCGGATTTCGACGATTCGCTGCTTGAGAACTTGCTCGAAGATAAAATTCCGAGCGAGGAAGAGGTCTCGAACTTTCTCCGCGCCACTTTGGCGCAGGCCAATGTGGTGCCGGTCTTCATGGGCGCGGCGGAGAAAGACTGGGGTGTGCGGCGGCTGTTACAGGCAATTGTGGCGATCGGGCCGGACAGCGAAATGGCGGCGCGCCTGAAGGGTATCGACGACGGCGAAGCGGCGCCGATCGGCCAGATTATCAAGACCTATATTTCGCCGCATGGCGGCAAAATATCGCTGGCCCGGATTTGGCGTGGCGAAATCAGCGATGGCACGGTGCTTCAGGGCGGCGAACGCATTGCGGGCATGTTCTCACTTATGGGGCATCAGCAGAACAAGCTCGGCAAGGCCAGCGCCGGCGAAATCGTTGGCCTTGGGCGGCTCAATGAATTGGCCACCGGGGCGACGATCACGCCGCAGGAGACTCCGGCTCCCGAGACATTGGTGAGTGCGCCGGAATTGCCGCCGGTTTATTCCTTCGCCGTGCACGCCAGCAAGCGCGAAGATGAGGTCAAGCTGTCCGGCGCTATCGCCAAGCTGCGCCAGGAGGACCCGTCGGTGGTTTTCTCTTTGGTCAAGGACACCAATGATTCCGTTCTCTGGGGCCAGGGCGAAATGCATTTGCGCGTCGCTCTGGACCGCCTGAAGGACAAATATGGCGTGGCGCTCGAAACCGAACTGCCGAAAGTGGCCTACAAGGAAGCCATCCGCAAACCGGTTTCGCAGCATTCACGCTTCAAGAAGCAATCGGGCGGGCACGGCCAGTTCGGCGATGTTCATATCGACATCAAGCCGCTGCCGCGCGGCGAGGGCTTTCAGTTTGAAAACACCGTGGTCGGCGGCTCTGTG
>PVBE011596989.1_pt1 | contig 22380 bp, 24 predicted proteins | sample 1631181 | NCBI WGS metagenome assembly PVBE01 (sample SAMN08397723, study PRJNA350692) | Marine metagenome, whole genome shotgun sequencing project. | isolation source: water | place: Pacific Ocean | collected 2012-04 | reverse complement strand
GTGGCACAATGTTCCCTGGTGGGCGTGCAAATGGTCGATGTTTTCATCTGTCATCTCCGATAGTTTTGCTTGCTAGGAAAACCAAACCTATCGGAAGCACGCTCACCAACCCATGGAATCTCCCCCACAAGGGGGGAGGGATACCTCACCAGCTGTCACACATCGCCTCCTCCCCCCTTGTGGGGGAGGGATGGGGTGGGGGGAATGACAGCCGCCTGGACACCCTCGCGGGCCAGGGCATCGGCACGTTCGTTGCCCGGATCGCCGGCGTGGCCCTTGACCCAGCGCCAGTCGATCTGGTGCTCGCCAAGCGCGGCTTGCAAACGTTGCCAGAGGTCGGCGTTCTTGACCGGCTTCTTGGCCGCCGTGCGCCAGCCGTTTTGGCGCCAGCGCTGGATCCATTCGGTGATGCCGCTGCGCACGTAGGTGCTGTCGGTATGCAGCCGCACCCGGCAGGGCCGCTTGAGGCTTTCCAGGGCCTGGATGGCGGCCATCAGTTCCATGCGGTTGTTGGTGGTGTCGGCTTCGCCACCCGAGAGCTCGCGTTCGTGTCCCTTGTAGATCAGCAGAGCGCCCCAGCCGCCCGGGCCGGGATTCCCCGAGCAGGCGCCATCGGTATAGATCTCGACTAGATTGCCCAAGGCCGCCAGTCCAGACCGTAAGCGGCAGGGCTGCGCACGCTCTGGTGAAAACGCAGTTTCTGGAGATATTCCAGCGGGTCCTTGGGCTTCACAAAGGCGCCCTCGACGTGATTGAGCCAATCATAGAGCCGGGTCAGCAAAAAGCGCAGCGCGGCGCCGCGGGCGAGCAACGGCAGGGCTTCGAGCTCGGCCTCGGAAAAGGGCCGGCGACGGCGGTAGGCGGCCAGCATCAGACGCGCCTTGGTGATGTTGAACTGGCTGTCGGGCTCGAAGCACCAAGCGTTGAGTAAGATCGCCAGCTCGTAGGCGAAACTGTCGTTGCAGGCGAAATAGAAGTCGATCAGTCCCGACAGGTGGTCGGCCAAAAAGAAGACGTTGTCGGGAAAGAGGTCGGCATGAATGACGCCGGCCGGCAGATCCTGGGGCCAGTCCCGTTCCAGCACTTCGAGCTCGACGCTGATCTCGTCGGCCAGGCCTGGCGTCACTTCGTCGGCACGCCCGGCGCAGCTCTCGAAAAGGGGCCGCCAGGCGTTTACCGACAAGGCATTTGGCCGGGTCAAGGTAAAATCGCTGCTGGCGATGTGCAGCCCGGCCACGGCGTCGCCGAGTTGACCGCACTGATTGGGCCGCGGCCGGCGCAGCCAAACACCGTTGAGGAAGCTGACGATGGCGGCGGGCCGCCCCGCCACCTGGCGCAGCGCCTTGCCATCACGGCCTTGAAGCGGCGTCGGGCAGGGCACGCCCTGCCCTGCCAGATGCTCCATCAAACCCAAGAAGAACGGCAGATCGGCGGGCTCCACGCGCTTTTCGTAGAGCGTCAGGATGTAGGTGCCGGTCTCGGTCTGCAAAAGGTAGTTGGAATTTTCGATGCCTTCGGCGATGCCCTTGCACGAGACCACTCGGGCGATGTCGTACTGGGCCACGAAGGCCTCGAGTTCCTCGTCGGAAACCTCGGTGTAGACAGCCATGGCGCTCAGGCCGTAAGGGCCAGGGGGAGCTTGAAATGGATGTCCTCTTGGGCCGCTTCGAGGAGTTCGACAGTAATGGTATAGCGCTCGCCCAATGCCGCCAGCAATTCTTCGACCAGTTGTTCGGGGGCCGAGGCACCGGCGCTGACGGCCACCGATGCTGCGCCTTCGAGCAGCGCCCAATCGAGATCGGCGGCGCTTTCCACGAGTTGGGACCGGGGACAGCCGTGGCGCCGCGCCATCTCCACCAGACGCAACGAGTTCGACGAGTTGGGGGCGCCCACCACGAAACAGACGTCGGCCTCTTTCGCCGCCAGGCGAACCGCCTGCTGGCGGTTGGTCGTGGCGTAACAGATATCTTCCCGGGCCGGCGCCTGGATGCCCGGGAAGCGGCGCTCCAGCACCGCGATGATATCGGCCGCATCGTCCACCGAAAGCGTCGTTTGAGTCAGGTAGGCCAGCTTCGTCGAGCCCGGCTCCAGGCTTTCGGCCGCGGCCACGTTTTCCACCAGCAGCACGGCGCCATTGGGCAACTGGCCCATGGTGCCGATAACCTCGGGGTGACCGGCGTGACCGATCAGCAAGCACCGGCGGCCGGCGGCATGGTGCGCTTCGGCCTCGCGGTGGACCTTGGAAACCAGCGGGCAAGTGGCGTCGAGCCATTCCAGGCCGCGGCGCGCCGCCTCGGCCGGTACCGCCTTGGCCACGCCGTGGGCGGAAAAAATCACCAAGGCATCATCGGGCACTTCATTGAGCTCATCGACGAAAACCGCGCCTTTTTGTTCGAGGCCGGCCACCACAGTGCGGTTGTGCACGATCTCGTGGCGCACGTAGACCGGCGCCCCGTGACGCTCAAGCGCCGCTTCGACGATCTGGATAGCACGGTCGACGCCGGCACAGAAGCCGCGGGGGCTGGCAAGCAATACGGTCAGCGGCGCTTTGGCCATGGCGATCGAACCCGGGAACGGCTGCGGAGCGGCATATTACCCTAACTCTCCTGCCCTGGGGACCCTGCTGCCGAGCGCCTCGATGGCTTTCCTTGCGCGGCGTCCGGGGCTCACATACAGTCCCCGGGAACACAGAGGCACGCACTGGGCGAGCCTCGAGAGGTGAAGGAAAACGGCATGCTGAGGCGGCACCGGGGCGTTTATGCCGCGTTGTTGACGGCGCTGCTGCTGGCCGGCTGCGCCCCGGGCGGGCTGCTGTCCAAGCAGACCAACATCCCTTGCCCCAGCATCATGCTGCTGGGTGAGGCCGAGCGGCTGACCCAGTTCAAGGAGGGCGAGGGCCGTGATCTGATCGACGTGCGCTACGAGGCGACGCTCTCCAACCTGACGCTGCAATGCGTCTTCAAGGAGGGCCGGGTCGAAGTTATCGCCAGCTTCGATCTGGTGGCCACACGAGGCCCGGCGGCCCGCGGCCGGATCGGCGAATTCCCCTTCTTCGTCGCCGTCACCGGCCCTGGACCCGGGGACGGCATCATGGCCAAGGAGGTCTTTTCCAGCCGCCTCGAATTCGGCCCCAACCGCCGCCGCGCCGGCGTCGTAGAGCAAATCGAGGAAATCATCCCTCTGGCCGAAGGCCAGAAAGCCGAAGACTTCGAAGTGCTGATCGGTTTTCAGCTCGCCCCAGACCAACTCGAATACAACCGCCGCCGCCGCGGGCGTTGACACGCCCGGCGGCCCGGCTATCATTCCGAACATCGCGTGGCACCCCGGTGCCCGCGACCACACAGATGAAGCCTGCGGGAGAGATCGGTTCGCCGGCGCCGAAGGAGCAACCGCCCCGGAAACTCTCAGGCAAAAGGACCGCAGGCGGATGGCACTCTGGAGAGTGGGCGCTGGCTTCGACCGGCGCCCCACCGAAGGGGTAAGCCGGCCGGTGCCGACGGCGCTGGTCTGGTGAATCTCTCAGGTCCCGGACAGAGGGGGCTAAGGTCGCGTTCCGGCAACCAACATTGCCGGTGCTGACTTGGCGCAACCTCGGGTCGGAGGGATCGGTGAACGAGAGCCCACAGAAGACCGCGCTATACGACCTGCATCTCGAATTGGGCGCCCGCATGGTGCCCTTTGCAGGCTATTTGATGCCGGTCCAGTACCCCTCTGGCATCCTCGCCGAACACCGTCATACGCGCGCCAGCGCCGGGCTTTTCGATGTCTCCCACATGGGTCAGATCGTGCTGCCCGGCCCCGTGCCCGAGGCGGCGGCGGCACTTGAACGCCTGGTGCCGGGCGACATCGCCGGCCTGGGATCGGGCTGCCAACGCTATACGCTGCTGACCAACGAGGCCGGTGGCGTGCGCGACGACCTGATGGTGACGAATGCCGGCGACCACCTCTATTTGGTCGTAAACGCAGCCTGCAAGGAAGCCGACGAAGCGCATTTGCGAGCCCACCTCGATAGCCTGGGCGGCGCGCTCGAAGTGCTCGAGGATCGCGGTTTGCTGGCGCTGCAGGGACCATCGGCCGCTGAGGTACTGGCGCGCCATGGGACGGTCGGCGACATGGTGTTCATGACAGCCGCCACAATGGAGATCGCCGGCCTATCCTGCCGCGTCTCGCGCTCGGGCTACAGCGGCGAGGACGGCTTCGAGATCTCGGTGGCCAACCAGGATCTTGAAAACCTGGCTCGCATCCTGCTGGCCGAGCCCGAGGTCGAGGCCATCGGTCTGGGGGCCCGCGACACGCTCAGGCTGGAGGCCGGGCTCTGCCTCTATGGCCATGAGCTCGACGCCGAGACCACGCCCATCGAGGCCGGGCTGGCCTGGACCATCGCCAAGCGCCGGCGCCAAGACGGTGGCTTTCCCGGGGCCGACGTCATACTCGATCAATTGGCCCGGGGGCCGGCCCGGCGGCGCATCGGTCTCAGGCCCGAGGGCCGTGTCCTGGCGCGCGAAGGGACCGAAGTGATGGCCGAGGAAACGGTGGTCGGCCGGGTTACCAGCGGCGGCTTCGGGGCCAGCGTCGAGGGGCCCGTCGCCATGGCCAGCGTCGACGCGGGGCGGGCCGAGGTCGGCGGCGAACTCGGCTTGATGGTGCGCGGCAAAAGCCAGCCTGCCCGAGTGGTGGCGTTGCCCTTCGTGCCGCATCGCTACGCCAAGGCTTGAGGAATTTGCAACCGGAGAGGTTCGATCATGTCTGAGACCCGATACAGCGAAGACCACGAGTGGATCAGTCTGGACGGTGATGTCGGCACCGTCGGCGTCAGCAACTATGCCCAGGAACAGCTCGGCGACGTGGTCTTCGTCGATCTGCCCGCCGTCGGCGCCCGCTTCGCCAAGGGAGACGAGGCGGCGGTGGTCGAATCGGTCAAGGCAGCCAGCGAGATCTACGCCCCGGCCGGCGGCGAGGTGACGGCGGTTAACGAGGCCCTGGCCGATGACCCCAGCAAGGTCAACGCGGCGGCCGAGGGCGAGGGCTGGTTCTTCCGCCTGCGCCTCGAAGATGCCGCCGAACTCGAGGGCCTGATGGACGCCAGCGCCTACGCCGCTTACGTCGACGGCCTCGACTGATGCGCTATCTGCCGCTGACCGCCGCCGACCGGGCCACCATGCTGGCGCGTGCGGGCGTTGCCTCGGTTGACGAGCTGTTCGCCGATGTGCCGGCGGAAGCGCGGCTCAAAGGCCTGCTCGACTTGCCCGCCGGCCAGGGCGAGATGGCGGTCGAACGGGCCCTGGCAGCGCTGGCGGCGGAAAATCGGGCGACCGATAACCTGGCTGCCTTCATCGGCGCCGGCGCCTACCGCCACCACCTGCCGGCCAGCGTCGATCATCTCATCCAGCGCAGCGAATTCCTCACCGCCTACACGCCCTACCAGCCCGAGATCAGCCAGGGCACGCTGCAGTTCCTCTTCGAATTTCAGACCCAGGTGGCCCTCCTCAGCGGCCTCGACGTAGCCAACGCCTCGCTCTACGACGGCTCGACGGCAACCGCCGAAGCCATCTTGATGGCCGGCCGCGTCACAAGGCGACGCCGGGCCGTGGTCTCAGGCGGTTTGCACCCCCACTATCGCGATGTGGTGGAGGCGTCCTGCCAGTTCATCGATCTCGATATCGATTTCGCCGACCCTGACCCGCGCGCCGATGAAGATCTGGCAGCATTGGTCGACAGCGACATAGCCTGCGTCGTGGTGCAATATCCCGATTTCTTCGGCCGCATCCGCGACTTCGCACCGCTGGCTGCGACCTGTCACGAGGCCGGGGCACTGCTGGTGGTCGTGGTAACGGAGGCAGTCTCGTTCGGAGCGCTGAAGTCGCCGGGTGAGATGGGTGCCGACATCGTCGCTGCCGAGGGCCAGTCGCTGGGCAATCCGCTGGGCTTCGGCGGGCCCTACCTCGGGCTGTTGGCGGTGCGCGACAAGCATGTACGCCAGATGCCCGGGCGCCTGGTCGGCGAAAGCGTCGACGCCGACGGCCGCCGCGCCTTCACGCTGACCCTGGCGACGCGTGAGCAGCATATCCGGCGCGACAAGGCGACCAGCAACATCTGCACCAATTCGGGCCTTTGTGCACTGGCCTTTTGCATACACCTGACGCTGCTCGGCGAAGACGGGCTCAGGCGCCTGGCCCGGCTCAATCACGCCACGGCGGTGCGCTTGGCCGGGCGGCTGGCGGAGGTGCCGGGCGTGGAAGTGCTCAACCATCGCTTCTTCAACGAGTTCACCGTCGACCTGGGGCAGCCGGCGGCCGCGGTGGTCGAGGCCCTGGCCGAACGCGGCGTCCTCGCTGGGGTGCCGCTGTCACGCCTTTATCCCGACCGGGAAAGCCTGGCCAACCTGGCCGTGGTGGCGGCCACCGAGACCAACACGCCGGACGAGATCGAGGTCTTTGCCGAGACCCTGGCGGAGGAACTGACATGACCGACAGGCCCCAACCGGAAACGGCCAGCCGGCGGCGAGCGCTGGACCACGAGGAGCCGCTGATCTTCGAACTCGGTGCACCGGGGCGCACGGGCGTCGACCTGCCCGAGCCCGAGAACTTCTCCGACCGCCTCGGCGATCTTAGCCGCAGCCGTGAGATCGGCCTGCCCGGTCTTTCCGAGCCCCAGGTGGTGCGCCATTTCGTCAGGCTGTCACGAAACAATTATTCCATTGATGCCGGGCTCTACCCGCTGGGCTCGTGCACCATGAAGCACAACCCCCGCCTCAACGAAAAACTGGCCCGGCTTCCGGGCTTCGCCGAGCTGCATCCGCTGCAGCCGGCCGCCACGACTCAGGGCGCGTTGGCCCTGATCGATGCCGTTGGCCACTGGCTCAAGGTCATCACCGGACTGCCTGGCATTGCCATGTCACCGGCTGCCGGGGCGCACGGCGAGCTTTGTGGCCTGATGACTATTCGTCGCGCCTTGGAGGCCCGGGGCGACGCGCGCTCGCGCGTGCTGGTGCCCGATTCGGCCCACGGCACAAATCCCGCCACCGCCGCCATGTGCGGCTATGCCATCGACGCCGTGCCGGGAAACGCCCGCGGCCGCATCGACCTCGAAGCATTGAAAGCCAAGCTCGACGACGACGTGGCGGCGGTGATGCTGACCAATCCCAACACCTGCGGATTGTTTGAGGACCAGGTGCTGGAGGTGGCCGAGGCCATCCACGGCGCCGGCGGTTTCTTCTATTGTGACGGCGCCAACCTCAACGCCATCATGGGCCGCACACGGCCCGGCGACCTGGGCGTCGACGCCATGCACATCAACCTGCACAAGACCTTCTCGACGCCCCATGGCGGTGGCGGCCCGGGCGCCGGGCCGGTGGTGCTGAGCGAGGCCCTGGTGCCGTTTGCGCCGCTGCCCTGGGTGGTGGAGCAAGGCGAGGGCTTTGCGCTGGTCGAGCACGCTGTCGGCGAGGCCGCCCAGTCGCTCGGCCGCATGCGCGCCTTCCACGGCCAGATGGGCATGTTCGTGCGTGCCTATGCCTACATGCTCAGCCTGGGCGCCGAGGGTCTGCGCCAGGTTTCCGAAGACGCCGTGCTGGCCGCCAATTACCTGATGGCCGAGCTCGACGGCGACCTCACACCCTCGTTCCCCGGGCCCTGCATGCACGAAGTGCTGTTCGATGAGCGCTTCCTCAAGGACACCGGCGTTACCACGCTGGACTACGCCAAGGCCCTGATCGACGAGGGTTTCCATCCCATGACGATCTATTTTCCCCTGGTCGTTCATGGAGCGCTGCTGACGGAGCCGACCGAAAGCGAAAGCAAGGAAAGCCTGGACCAACTCATCGCCGCCATGCGCCGCCTGGTGCAGCGCGCGCGCTCAGGCGACACCGAGTTTTTCCAAATGGCCCCTCGCCACGCCCCACGCCGCCGCATCGACGAGACCCGCGCCGCACGAAACCCGGTGCTGCGTTGGCGCCCACCGGGCAAGGACCAGGCGGGGGAATAGGGGAAACCAAAAAAACACCCCCTCCCTACCCTCCCCCATCAAGGGGGAGGGGGAAATCGGCTCCCTCCCCCCTTGTGGGGGAGGGTTGGGGTGGGGGGTGGTGGCGGCCGAGCCCGAAATCTTATTAGTGCGCGCTCTTGCCCAATTCGCGGATGGCGTCGTCGATGATGGTGTCGGCGGTTGGTTGGTCGAGGTTCTGCTTGATCAGGGTTTCGGCGGCGCGCAGCGAGATTTCAACGGCGCTGTCGCGCACGTCCTTTAGGGCCTGAGCTTCGGCCTGGGCGATTTTGGCCTGGGCTAGCTCGCCGCGCCGCTTGACTTCAGCCTCCAGCGCCGTTTCGGCCTCGGCGGCCAGGCGTTCGGCCTCCTGGCGGGCGCGCTCGATGATGTCCTCGGCCTCCTGCATGGCGTCACGCTGCTTGCGCTGGTAGCTGGCCAGTAGCGCTTGGGCCTCCTCGCGCAGCCGAACCGCTTCGTCGAGCTGGTCTGAGATGGCCTGGGCCCGGGCATCCAGGGCGTCGATAATACGCCGGTAGGCGAACTTGGCCAGAATGGCGCAAAAAGCGACGAAAGCGATGGCAACCCAAAAGGCGGCGTCGAACATCTAACGTCCCTCCAGCTCGCCATCCAGGGCCGCGGCGGCGGCCGCGGCGCTGGGCTCGCTGCCGATCAGCCGGGCGGTGATGGCCTGGGCTGTGTCGATGGCCACCTGGCGCAGGTTGGCTAGTGCGGCCTGGCGGCTCTCGGCGATACGCGTCTCGGCCGCAGCCATCTCTGTGGCCAGTTCGGCTTGCAGGGCGGCACGCCGGGTCTGGGCCTCCTGGGCCGCCCGGTCACGCGCCTCGATGGCCGTGTCGTGGGCCTTGGCCCGGGCCTCGGCCAGAGCGGTTTCGTATTCCGCGATGGCTGTTTCGGCCTCTGTCTTGAGCCGCCCCGCCTCCTCCAGGCCGTCTGTGATACGGCGTTGGCGCTCGTCCAAAACCTCGGCGATACGCGGCAGCGCCACCCGCCAGAGGATCAGGTAGAGCACCACGAAGGTGATGACCAGCCAGATCAGCTGGGGCGAAAAGTCGCTGATGACGAGTTGTGGCATGGCGGCCTCTTGCGGATGGCGGTTTTGCCCGCCACCCCGCAGGCGTTGCTATCCGAAGAGGATCAGGAACGCGATGACCAGAGCATACAGCGCCACCGCCTCGGTCAGCGCGAAGCCCAGCAACACCTGGCCGAACATGCCCGGCGCCGCCGCCGGATTGCGGATGCCCGCGGCGACGTAGCTGGCGAAGATGTTTCCGATACCGACACCGACCCCGGCGAGGCCGATGGTGGCAAGTCCGGCACCGATCTGCTTGGCGGCTTCAGTTTCCATATCCATGAGTCCTTTAGTTCCTGTGATACCTGATGATTGAAGGGGTTCGCCGCGCTGGGCACCTAGTGCAGGTGCAGCGCGTCGTTGAGATAAAGGCAGGTGAGAATGGTGAAGACGTATGCTTGCAACACGGCGACGATCAACTCCAGCGCATAGAGCGCCACCACGAAGAGCAGCGGCGCCACGCCGAAGATGCCCAACACCACGACGAAGCCGCCGAACACTTTGAGCAACGTGTGTCCGGCCATCATGTTGGCAAACAGCCGCAGCGACAGGCTGACCGGCCGCGCCAGGTATGAGATCACCTCGATCGGCACCAGGATCGGGATCAGCGCCATGGGCACGCCCTTGGGCACGAAAAAGCTGAAGAAGTGAAGCTTGTGCTTGATCAGGCCGATCACCGTGACGCCGAGGAAGACCACGATGGCCATGGCGAAAGTGATGACGATGTGACTGGTGACGGTGAAGGAATAGGGCAGCAAGCCCAAGAGGTTGCTGGTGACGATGAACATGAAGAGCGTAAAGACGAAGGGGAAATACTGGCGCCCTTCGGAGCCGACGTTCTCGCGCAGCATGTTGGCGATGAATTCGTAGCTCAGCTCGGCGATCGATTGCCAGCGGCCCGGCACCATAGCGCGGCCGCGCATGCTCAGTGTCAGCAGCGCCGTCACCAGCACCAGCACGATGACCATCATCAACGACGAATTGGTGAACGAAACGTCCAGGCCGCCGATATCGATATCGACCAGGCGCTTGATCTCGAATTGTGTGAGAGGACTGTGCTGTTCCGCCACCGGATCTATTCCTTAATCTCCGCCTTCTTTTCCACTTCGCCCGCCGCCTCGTCCGCTGCGTCAGCCTGCGGGCCGAACCCCGGCGTCAAGCGCATGGCAACGCGATAGGCGTTCAAAGTACCGGCCGCCGCACCGAGAAGCAAAAACACCACCAACAACCACGGTCTTGTCTCAAACCAGCCGTCGAGGAACCAACCCAAACCGCCGCCGACCAGCAGAGCCGAAACCATCTCGACCGCCAGCCGCATGGCCTGACCCAACGGCATCCCCGGCGCCGCGCCCCCAGTGGCCTGTGCGGCCTGATCCATTTGCGAGCCTGGCCGGCCGGTTTCCCGGGCTTGACGCAAACGGGCATCCAGGCCTTGCAGGCTCGGACGCTTCCCTTCGCCGCTCATGGAATTCTCGCCGGAAATCTCGCCAGATAGCACGCCAATTTGCTCGCCCGCTCAGATCCGAGACGACCTTCGCCAAAGAGGCCCGGCCACCTCGAAACCGCGTGAACAATAGGGGCATGGGAGGGCGCCTGTCAAGCTTTGGTGCAGCTGCGGTAAGCTGTTGAATTATAAAAGAAAAACGTCGTTTCGTTGGGGTCTAGGCGGTGGCTCGCAGGTGCTCGGCGTGGCCCAGATCAACCGACACCAGCCGGCTCACCCCGCGTTCCGTCATGGTGACACCGAAGAGCCGGTCCATGCGCGCCATGGTCAGAGGGTTGTGGGTGACGATGAGAAATCGCACTTCCGAGGCCCGGGCGATCTCTTCGACCAGCCCCAGGAAACGTTCGACGTTGGCATCGTCCAACGGTGCGTCGACCTCGTCGAGGACGCAGATTGGCGATGGGTTGGTGAGAAAGACGCTGAACAGCAGCGCCAGCGCCGTCAGCGCCTGCTCACCGCCCGAAAGCAGCGACATCACCTGCATACGTTTGCCCGGCGGACTGGCCATGATCTCGAGTCCGGCCTCCAGCGGGTCTTCCGATTCGGTCAGTGCCAGGTGGGCCTGGCCGCCGCCGAAGAGTCGTTCGAAGAGAGCCTGGAAATGTTCGTCGACCTGCTTGAAAGCAGCCAGCAAACGCTCGCGGCCCTCGCGGTTGAGGCTGCCGATGCCCTGGCGCAACCGCGCGATGGCGGCTTCGAGGTCGGCACGCTCGGTGTTCAGGATCTCCAGACGCTCGTTGATCTCGGCCGCCTCGGCGTCGGCCCGCAGGTTGACCGGACCCATGTTGTCGCGCTCGCGCTTGAGGCGCTCGAGGCGGCTCTCGGTGGGCTCGATCTCGGGCAAGTCGTCAGGATCCTTGAGCTCTGCGATCTCCGGAGCTTCGGCCGGCGTGCACGAAAGCGTCTCGCGCATGCGCTCGGCGACGTCGCTCTGCTGCTGCTCGGCCTGGCTGACCTGGGCCTCGATGCGCACCCTATCTTCGCGTGCCGCGGCCAAGCTTTGTTGGGCCGCCTGCGCCGCCTTGTCGCACCGGGCCAGTTCGCTTTCGGCCTGGACCAAGGCGTCGGCGGCAGCGTCGCGTTCCGCCTCGGCGGCGGCAATACGCTCGAATAGCTGGGCTCGCTCGCGGGCGATTTCGTCAGGTCGTTCGGAAAGCGCCGCCAGTTCCTCCTGTGCCGCGTTACGGCGTTCGCCGAGCGCCGCGATCTGGCTCTCGGCAGCCCCCCGGCGACCGGCCCAAGTTTCGCTCTCACGGGCTATGGCAGCGCTGCGGGCATCGCGGTTGCGGCTCTCGGCGACCAAGGCATCGCGCCCGGCGCGGGCCTCGGCGTGGCTCTCGCGGGCCGTCACCAGGGCGCTGCGCAGCTCCTCGATAGCGGCGGCGGCAGCCTCGGGCGGCGGCAGCGCGGACAGTGCCTGATCGGCCTCGGCCCGGCGCCCGGCGCCCTCATCGAGATCGTGGTCCAGCGCCGCCAAGGCTTCGGCGACGGCAGTCAGGCGGGCCTGGCGGGCGGCCCGCTCCTCGATGGCGGCGGCATGGCTCTCCTGCTGGCCACGCAGGTAATCGTCGGCCTCGCGCGCCCGGTCCCGGGTGCCGGCCGCCTGGCGGTTCTGCTCGGCCAATTCCTCTGCTGCCTCGGCATGTGCCTCGCGAACCCCGGCCAGGCTTTGGCGCTCAGCCACCAGGGCCTCGTTGAGCTCGTCCTGGCGGTTGCGCTGGGCCAACCGGGTGGCGGCGGCGGTGGGGGCGTCGGCGGCGGCGGTGAAACCGTCCCAGCGCCACAGCGCACCGTCGCGGCCAACCAGACGCTGGCCGGGTGCGAGGTGCTGGCGCAATTCGGCACCGCCGGCGCCGTCGACGACACCGATCTGGGAGAGCCGGCGTTGCAGTGCCGGCGGCGCTGCGACGTAATCACTCAAGGGCTTGCTGCCTGCCGGCAGCGCTGAGGTGGCGTCATAGGGCGGCAACTCGAGCCAATGCACCGGCGCCCCGGCATCGGCCGAATAGCCCAGCTCGTCCCCGAGTGCCGCGCCCAGCGCCGTCTCGAAGCCCGGCTCGACAGTGATGGCGTCGATCAAGGGCGGCCAGAGCTCGTCATCGGCCACTGCCAGCAGGCGGCCCAGCGCCGCTGCTTCGGCCTCGTTGCGCCCGTTGGCGGTTTCCGCCAGGTGCAAATCCTCGCGCCGCGCCGCCTCGCTTTCCTGGGCCTGCAGCCGGGCCGCCTCGGCCCCGTCGGCGGCCTCGCGAGCAGCGGCGGCCGCCACCCGGGCCTCGGCCACGGCGGCGTCGCCGGGGCTCTCGGGACCGTCCGGGCCAAATTCTGCGCCCAGTGCCTCTTGTTCTTGGCGCAGCTCATCACGCCGCGCCTGCTGGCGTTCGCTGCGCCCGGCGATTTCGGCCAACTCGGCTGCCAAGCTGCGCCGCCGGCCGGCCTCCTCGGCGGCCTGGCGGTTGGCCTCGTCCAGCGCCTGCTCGCGCTCAGTCAGCCGGCCGCCGCTCTCGGTCACCTTGGCCTCGGCCCCTGCCCTGACTTCGGTCTCTCCCTCGCGGGCCGCCACCAGGGCTTGGGCTTCGCTCTCCAGGCGGCCGGCGTTGTCGGTGGCGTCGGCCAGCAGGGCCTGCTCGCGCTCGCCGTCGCCGGCGATCTGGGCAAGCCGTGCCTCGAGCGCCGCCTTGGCCTCACGGGCGCGCTTTTCCTCGGCCTCGAGGCCGTCGCGAGTGACCGCCAGGTGGTGGAGCCGGGCAGCACTTTCGGCCTCGGCTTGGCGCAATGGCGGCAGCGCCTCGGCGGCGCCGGCCTGGGCCGTCGAGGCGGCGGCGGCGGCGGCGGTTAGGTCGGCCACCTGGCCGGTGGCCTGTCCCAAGCGTTGCCGGGCGCCGCCGGCGGCCGTCTCGGCCTGGCGCCAGCGTAGATATAGCAACATGGCCTCGGCGCGGCGGATGTGGCCTGAAAGGTTGCGGTAACGCGTGGCCTGGCGGGCCTGGCGCTTGAGGCCGCGCAACTGGTCCTCCATGGCCGCCATGACGTCGTCCAGGCGTTCCAGGTTGTTCTCGGCGGCGCGCAGCCTGAGTTCGGCCTCGTGGCGCCGCGAATGTAAGCCGGTGATGCCGGCCGCCTCTTCCAGAATGCGGCGCCGATCAACCGGCTTGGCAGCGATCAGGGCGCCGATCTGGCCTTGGCTGACCAGCGCCGTGGCGTGGGCGCCGGTGGCCAAGTCGGCGAACAGAAGTTGCACGTCGCGGGCCCGCACGTCACCGCCGTTGATGCGGTAGCCCGAGCCCGATTCGCGTTCGATGCGACGCACGATCTCGAGTTCGTCACCGTCGTTGTAGGCGGCCGGAGCGTCACGCCCGGCGTTGTCCAACAAGAGCGAGACCTCGGCTATATTGCGCGCCGGCCGCGCCGTGGTGCCGTTGAAGATGACGTCGTCCATGGCACCGCCGCGCATCTTCTTGGCCGAGGTTTCGCCCATCACCCAGCGCAAACCCTCGATGAGGTTCGACTTGCCGCAGCCGTTGGGGCCGACGACACCGGTCAGGCCGGGCTCGATGGCCAGCTCGGTGGGCTCGACGAAGGACTTGAAACCGGCGAGGCGAAGGCGGGTGAAATGCACGAAGGGCTCCGGCTGGCTATTTCAGCAGGGGTTTCAGGAGTTCGTCGAATTGCTCGAGGGTCGGTGCGCCGGGTTGGGTCTTGCCGCCGATGACGAAGCTCGGTGTCGATTGGATCTTGTGCTTCTGCTCACCGGCCAGGCGGGTGGCGAGGATGGCGTTGCCGAGATCGGCATTGTTCATGCAGGCGTCGAATTCCTTCTTGCCGACTCCGCCCATCAGCCCGACCTTGCGCAGCTCGGCGATGGGGTCGCGCGAACGCGACCACTTCTCCTGCTGGCGAAAAAGCAGGTCGACGAAACCGAAATAGCGCTTCTCGCCGCTGCAGCGCGCCAGGATGGCGGCCCAAAAGGCGGTGCGGTCGAGGGGGAATTCGCGAAACACCAGCCGCACCTTGCCGCTGTCGACGTATTTCTTCTTCAGCTCGGGGAGCGTCTCGATGTGAAAATGGGCGCAATGGGGACACGACATGGAGGCGTATTCGATAACCGTCACTGGTGCATCGGCGGCACCAATGGCCATCTCCTCCGTGCCCTTCAGGGGCTCAGCGCTGGCTGTCGCAGGACCCAGAGCCAGGCCCAGCGCCAAAACCAGTGAAACCGGCGCCACAAAGCGCAAGCATGCCTTAATTAGCGCAAACATGTTCTCCCACCCACAAGATGTTGTGGCAAGTATAGGCACTCGCCATTTGCTGCACAAGACGGCGCAAGGCCCAAAATATGGATTTTGAGGTGCCGCTACGGATCTTTGCCCTGTCGCTCGGCGAACGCTATGCGCCGGCCCAGCGCCGCCAAGGCCCCTTTGAGACCGGGCTCGCGGGGCACCGTCGCGCCGTCGTCTCCGTCCGACGACGGAGCCGCGGGACGGCGTCCTTTGTCTTGCAACGGCGCCTGAATCAGGCTCAGAGCTTCTACTGCACGATAACCGAAATAGCCATTGATGCGCTCGATGATGGCCGGCGAACGGTGTTGGATCTCCGGCCCCAAGCCGGCCTCGACCCGAACCTTGAGCGTGGCGCCGCTGCCGTCGCGCTTGAAGTTGAGCTGTTCGGGCTGGCAGCCGGCCGCCAATTCCGGTCCGACGATTTCGGCCCAGCGCGACAGGATTTCGGCCCGGGCGAAGCCCTGGCGGCGCATTGCGGGCTCGGTGATGGCCGGCAGAATGCCCTGCAACCGCCGCGGCCCGCGGCCCGTGCGCTTTTTGCTCATAGCGCCCATTGTGCGCCCAATCGACAGCCGCGTCACGCCGCCAACCCTCACAATAAATTGTAAACTGAAGGTATGAGCCCCAATCCTGAACGAGCCCGTTTGGTGCGCCTCTTACTCGCCTGGTACGACCGCCACGGCCGCCAACTACCCCGGCGCGACAGCTCGCCAGATCCCTATGCCGTCTGGCTCAGCGAGATCATGTTGCAGCAAACCACGGTGGCGACGGTGATCGGCTATTACCGGCGCTTTCTCGAGCGCTGGCCGACTTTGGCGGCGCTGGCGGCGGCCGAGCGCGACGAGGTGTTGGCAGCCTGGGCCGGGCTAGGCTACTACGCCCGCGCCCGCAATCTGCACAAGTGCGCCCAGGAGCTGGCGGCCCGCGGCTTTCCCACTGAGGAATCGGAGCTTCTGCGCCTGCCCGGCATCGGCCCCTACACAGCCGCCGCCATCGCCGCCATCGCCTTTGATCGCCCGGCCACGGTGGTCGACGGCAACGTCGAACGCGTGATAGCGCGGCTGCATGCCGTGAAATCACCGCTGCCCGGCGCCAAGCCCCGGCTGCGCGAACTGGCCCACGCGCTGACGCCCAGCCGTAGGTCGGGTGACTACGCCCAGGCGCTGATGGACCTGGGGACGACCGTATGCCGGCCGAGGGCGCCGGAATGCCCGGCCTGCCCCTGGCAAGCGGACTGCCTGGCCCAGCAGCAGGGCCTGCAAGGCCAACTGCCGCGCCGCAGCCCGCCAACGGCGCGGCCGCTGTGCCACGGCGTGGCGTTCTGGATCAGCGACGCCGAGGGCCGCGTGCTGCTGCGACGGCGCCCCGACCGGGGTCTGCTGGGCGGCATGATGGGATTCCCGACCACGCCCTGGCGCGAAACGACCTGGAGCCCAGCCCAGGCCCGCCGCCAGGCGCCGCTAAAGAGCCGCTGGCGGCAACTCGGCCAGGTGGCCCACGGCTTCACCCATTTCCGTCTGGAGTTGACGGTGCTGGCGGGAACCTGCCCCAATGCCGACCTCGAAGGCCTCTGGTGCCCCCCAGTCGAGCTTGACCATCACGCCCTCCCCACCCTGATGAAGAAGGTCGCCAAGCTGGCGAAGGAAAACTAAAGAGCGGCCGTGCCGCCGGTTTCGGCGCGGATTTGTTGTCGCAGGAGGTCGATGGGTTTGAGACCATCGTCGCTTTCGAAGTGCCAAAACGTCCAGCCGTTGCAGGCCGGCGCGCCCTGGACGTGGGCGCCGATCTGGTGGATCGAGCCCGAGGCGCCGTCGACAACGAGGGTACCGTCGGCCCGCACCTTGGCGGCGTGGCGGCGGCGCTGGTCGAACAAAAGCACACCTGGGGACAAAAGGCCGCGTTCCACCACCTGGCCGAAGGGCACGCGCGGCTGATTGCGCTTCGACGGCGTCACCACGAGGCTTTCGGGATCGGCCGGCACCACACGGCCCAGACGCCCGGTGGCCAGCTTGACGTAGTCGGGTTGGCGTTCGATGCCGATGTAGCGCCGGCCCAGACGTTTGGCCACGGCGCCTGTGGTGCCCGAGCCGAAGAAGGGATCAAGGATCACTTGGCCGGGTTGCGAGGCGGCCAGGATAACGCGGTGCAGCAGCGCTTCGGGTTTTTGCGTGGTGTGGGCCTTGCGCCCGCCGACCTTGAGGCGTTCGCCGCCTGAGCAGATGGGCAACAGCCAATCCGAGCGCATTTGCAGGTCCTCGTTGAGCGCTTTCATGGCGTCGTAGTTGAAGGTGTAGCGGGCTTCGCGCCCCTTGCTGCACCAGATCATGGTCTCGTGGGCGTTAGTGAAACGGCGGCCGCGAAAGTTCGGCATGGGGTTGGTTTTGCGCCAAACGACATCGTTGAGGATCCAGAAACCGAGATCCTGCAACCGGCTGCCGACACGGAAGATGTTGTGGTAGCTGCCGATCACCCAGAGTGTGCCGTCGTCCTTGAGAATTCGCCGTGCCGCGCTGAGCCAGGCCACGGTAAAGTCATCGTAGGCGGCGAAATCGGCAAAGCGGTCCCAGGCATCGTCGACGCCATCGACGCGGCTGTTGTTGGGCCGGCGCAGGTCCTGGGCGAGCTGCAGGTTGTAGGGCGGATCGGCGAACACCAAGTCCACCGAGCGCTCGGGCAACCCTTGCATGAGTTCGACGCAGTCGCCTTCCAGGATGGCATCGACCGGCAGGCCATCGGGTGTCTCTCGCGGCATTGCCGCGCAGCATGAGTCAAGCCGCCGTTTACGTCAAGACTCCATTTGGATTCAAGGTCTTAGGGTGAATTCTCCATAGCTGCATCGAGAGCCCGGCGGACCGGCGCGAAGGAGCGCCGGTGGTGAACTGTGGGGCCCAGGCGATCGAGTGCGGCGCGGTGCTGGACCGTGCCGTAGCCGGCGTTTTGCCGCCAACCATAGCCCGGACAGTCTTTATCCAGTTCGGCCATCATGGCGTCACGGCCCACCTTGGCGATGATCGACGCAGCAGCAATGGAAAGCGACAGCGCGTCACCTTTGACCACGGTGCGCACGGTGCAGGCAAGTTCGGGCGCCCGGTTGCCGTCGACCAGCGCTAAATCGGGCAGCATCGGCAAATTGTCGACGGCGCGGCGCATGGCCAGCAGGGTGGCAGCCAGGATGTTGAGGTCGTCGATTTCAATCACTGAGGCAGTACCCAAGCCAACTCGGGCGCTGGACCGGATGGCCGCCGCCAGATGTTCGCGCTGGGACCGCTTGAGGCGCTTGGAATCGTCGATGCCCGGCGGCAGGCGGGCGGTGTCGAGAATAACCGCCGCCGCCACCACGGGCCCGGCCCAGGGCCCGCGGCCGGCCTCGTCGATCCCGGCCACGACACCGCCGGCGGCGGCTTCAAGGCTGAGGTCGGGCATCCTGGCGCGCGCCCTCGCGATAAAGCGCATAAAGGCCGCTGGCCACCACGATGGCGGCGCCCAGCAGCGTCAAAGGATCGGGGAAGTGATCGAACACCAGATAGCCCATGACCACGGCCCATAGCATCAGGGTGTAGCCGAAGGGCTGCAGCACCGAAGCCGGGGCCAACTCGAGCGCCCGGATGACGAGAAAATGGGCTAGTGCCGCCATTAGGCCGAGCAGCAACAGCAGGCTCCACCCAACGGCATCGGGCGCCTGCCATTGGCCCAGGTACAATCCCACCCCGCCCCATACCAGAGCCGCCACCAGGGCCGTGTAGAGCGTCGTCGTGGCGGCGCCATCACCCTCGCTGACCATGCGTACCAGGACCTGGTAGATGCCCCAGAAAAAAGCCGCCAGGAGCGGCAGCAGCGCCGTCCAATGGAAGACGCCGAGGCCCGGCCGAATGATGATGAGGACGCCGACGAAACCCAGCACAACGGCTGTCCAGCGCCGCGCGCCAACCCGTTCGCCGAGCAGCGGAATGGCCAGCGCCGTGGCGACCAGCGGCGCCAGAGCGGCCACGGCGTGGACGTCGGCCAGTGGCAGGTAGCGGAAGGCCACGATGAAGGTGGCGGTCTCGACCACCAGGATCAGCGAACGCACGATCTGCAAGACCGGCCGAGCCGATACCAGTGCCGTGCCCAAGCGCCGCGGCCGCGCCACGGCCACGGCGAAGGCGACAAAGACCACGGCGCGGATCCAGAGGATCTGCGGCACGTCGTAGATCGCCACCAGGTACTTGGAAATCGCATCCATCGAGGCCAGTACGAACATGGCCAGGATCATCACCAAAATGCCGGATTTGTTGCTACCCGCTGTCATCACGGCGAACACTATCCCATCGCCCGGGCCGCCGCGAGAGGCGCTTGGAGTTCAGAACAGGCTGAACTGGCGGCCGACGGAGGGCGGTGGTTGGAAGTGGCTGGTATCCAACTCCGGCGGCTCGGTGGCCAAGCCTTGGCGGCGGCAGGCGACGGCGAAGCGCTGGGCGATAAGATCGGCTTCCGTGCCGGTGCCCCCATCTGAGCCCTTGTGGCGCAGAAAAAAGCGGCTCTCGTCGGCCTGGCCTTGGCGCAACGCCCTGAGCCGGTGCATGACCTTGACGGCACGGGCCGGTTCAAAGGCGCCGAGCCACTGGCAAAAGAGTTCCTTGACGGCGCCCGGCAGGCGCAAGAGCGACCATTTGGCGAAAACTGCTCCGGACCGTGCCGCCGCCTCGAGCAGGGATTCGAGCTCCCAGTCGGTCAGCGCCGGAATCAAGGGCGCCACCATGACACCCGTGGGGATGCCGGCGGCGGATAGGCTGGCGATGGCGGCCAAGCGGCGGGCGGGTGTCGCGGCACGCGGCTCCAGGCGGCGGGCCAGGTGGCGGTCGAGCGTGGTCAGCGACAGCGCCACCCGCACCAGGCCCTCGTCGGCCAGCGGCGCCAGCAAGTCGATGTCGCGGGTCACTAAATGCGATTTGGTGACGATGCTCAGGGGATGGCGGCACTCGACCAGTAGCTCGATCACCTGGCGGCTGAGGCGGCGCTCTGCTTCCAGCGGCTGGTAGCAGTCCGTGTTGGTGCCTAGCGCCAGCGGCTGGCAGCGGTATCCGGGCTTCGATAGCTCGCGCGCCAGGGCCACCACCAGGCCGGGTTTGGCCCACAGTTTGGTTTCAAAATCGAGCCCTGGCGAGAGGTCGAGAAACTCGTGGCTGGGACGGGCGTAGCAATAGGCACAGCCGTGTTCGCAGCCGCGGTAGGGATTCAGCGACTGGTCGAAGTCGAGGTCGGGCGAACGGTTGCGGCTGATCGCACTGCGCACGATTTCCTCGCTGACTTGCGTGGGCGGGCTGGTGGGCGTTTCGCCGTCGGGCCAATCTGCAGCGTTGGCGTATTGCCACTGGCGGTCGGCACGTCGGCGCTGGGCGGCCACAAAGCGGCTGTCGGGGTTGAGCGTGGTGCCACGGCCGCGGCGCTCGTCAGGCGGCAGGGTGTCGGGTGAAGGAATGAAGTCGTCGTTGGCGTGGCGGGGCATGGGAAGACTCTAGGAGGTCGCCACGGAGAGTCAAGAACATTTCAAGAACATCCTACTTAAGCCCCATCTCCGCTGCGTCTGGACTATCATCTGGTCATGAGCGCGAAGCACCCAGGATTAGCGGTCGTCATTCCGACGCTCGATGCCGCAGCGACCTTGGCGGGCACGCTGGCGGCCCTGGCTGCGGGCGACCGACTGCTGCACGAGATCGTGGTGGCGGACGGCGGCTCGAGCGATGCTACGATTGCCCTTGCTACCAGAGGTGGCGCCCGCGTCGTTACGGCGCCCCCTGGCCGCGGCCGCCAATTGGCCGCCGGCGCCCGGGCGACAAGTGCCGAATGGTTGCTCTTCGTGCATGCCGATACCCGGCTCGGCGAGGGCTGGGCCGACGAGGCTGCGGTTTTCATGACCACCGGGGACACAGCGACCGGGAATGAAGTTGCCGCGGCGTTTCACTTCGCCCTCGACGACGCCACGCCGGCCGCCCGTCGGCTGGAGGCCGCGGTGGCCTGGCGCTGCCGTGTTCTGGGATTGCCCTATGGCGACCAAGGGCTATTGCTCAGTCGAGAATTCTACGACCGCCTGGGCGGCTTTCGGCCCTGGCCCTTGATGGAGGACGTCGATTTGGTGCGGCGTATCGGACGCCGCCGATTGCGTCTCCTCGAGAGCCCCGCCCTGACCTCGGCGGCGCGCTACCGGCACGGCTACCTGCGCCGCGGCACGCGAAACCTGAGTTGCCTTGGGCTTTACTTTATTGGTCTGCCGCCGACCTGGCTGGCGCGGCTCTATGGCTGATCCGTGAACGGTCCGCAACCTCACCTCGTTGTCTTCGCCAAGGCACCCCGCCTGGGCGCCGTCAAGAGCCGCCTGGCCCGCCAGGTCGGCGCCGTTGCGGCCTGGCGCTTCTACCGCAACAGCCTGGCCCAAACGCTTCGCCGCCTTGACGACCGGCGCTGGCGCACCTGGCTCTGCCTCACCCCCGACACCTTCGCGCCCGGCCCGCTCTGGTCCGGGGATCGCTTGGCCCAGGGCGGCGGCGACCTGGGGGCTCGCATGGCGCGGCCCTTCGTCAATCTGCCACCGGGGCCGGTAGTGCTGGTGGGCTGCGACATCCCGGCGCTGGAGCGCCGCCACGTTAGCACCGCTTTCGCCGCCCTGGGCCGCCATCAGGCCGTCTTCGGACCGGCTCGTGATGGCGGTTTCTGGCTTGTTGGGTTGCGCCGCAGACCGGCCCCGCCGCGCCACCGGCCCGGGCTTTTTACCGCCGTGCGCTGGTCGGGGCCGCAGACCCTGGCAGAAACACTCGAAGGCTTCCACAACCAACCCGCGGCGCTCCTCGAAATTCTGGCTGATGTCGACAATGCAGCCGATTTGGAGCGACGAGAATCTTAAGACGCGACATTCGGCCGCAGGTTAAGAAATCCGCATTGGCCACAGGTTTGCTCGATCAATATGAGCTAACAAATTGAAATAAAACAAATTTTTCCATCTCGCCCGATTTTGCGGAAGAACCGGGGAAAGTTTAGGGTTTTCCCTGGTTTTGCTCGACATTGGAATCAATTCAGGTTAAGGTCCGGATCTGGGCGAGGGGTCTTTGACCACCAGATGATTCGAGGATATCAAATGAAGCGCATCTTTGTTTTGCTCTTTTTGGCGCTGTTCGCCAGTACTGCCAGCAACCCGGCGCTGGCCGATTTTAACTCCGGCAAAAAGGCCTACGACCGCGGTGATTTCGCCGTTGCCGCCAAGCTCTGGCGCCAAGCCGGCCAAGCCGGTGACGCCAAGGCCCAGACCAATCTGGGTGTGCTCTATGCCTCGGGCCGCGGCGTCGAGAAGGATGCCGAGAAATCCGTCTTCTGGTACCGCAAGGCGGCCATTGCCGGCTATCCCAAGGGACAGTACTGACCTGCCCCCAAGGTTTGTACCATATCCTATGTTAGTCTGTTTGCCATCCGTTCTGAGGCCCGGTTCGGCCGCAGCCCATCAACAGCGAAGGCCGGAACGGGCCGGTGGTGCAGAATAGTCTCCGGCGCCGGTGGCC
>PVBE011178125.1_pt1 | contig 22384 bp, 15 predicted proteins | sample 1631181 | NCBI WGS metagenome assembly PVBE01 (sample SAMN08397723, study PRJNA350692) | Marine metagenome, whole genome shotgun sequencing project. | isolation source: water | place: Pacific Ocean | collected 2012-04 | reverse complement strand
GTCTTTCCAGCCTCGCCCGCCTCGATCTCGCCTTTGCGCGGGGTCTGCTCTCCGAGACCATGCAGGCTCACTCACCCCGAGTGGAAGAATCCGGAGTCTTTCGACTTCCGGCGCTTCGGCATCCCCTGATCGAAGCCGCGGAATGCGTGGCCAACGATCTCGAATTGGGCGAGGACTTCCAGGTCCTGGTGCTCTCGGGGCCCAATGCCGGCGGCAAGACCGTGGCCATGAAGGCCGTCGCCCTGGCGGCTCTCTTCGCAAGAGCCGGTCTGCATATCCCCTGTGAAGAAGGGGCCCGGGTCGATCTGGTGGAGAGCGTGATCGCCGAAATCGGGGATCACCAGGACATCGCCGAGAGTCTCTCCACATTCTCGGCCCATATGGCAAACCTTTCCCGGATCATCACCCGGGCGGGACGACACTCCCTGGTCGTATTGGATGAGATCGGCGTGGGAACGGATCCGGGCGAGGGGGCCGCACTCGCCCAGTCGATCCTGGAAGAGCTGGCCTCTCGTGGGGCACTCGTGATTACGACGACCCATTACAACCTGCTCAAGGAGATGGCGAATACCGATTCACGCTTTCAGAATGCCAGCGTGGAATTCGATTCCGTCAGCCTGGCCGCCACCTACCGGATCAAGCTCGGGTTGCCGGGAGCATCCTCCGCTTCCGCCGTCGCAGCGCGTATGGGCATGCCGGGCAAGATCCTGGCAAGGGCCAACGCGCTGCTCGAGAGGGAGGATCGGCAGCTGGAAAAATTGCTCAGCGAACTGGCCACGAGCCGAGCCGCCCTGGCCCGGGAGCAACAGGAAGCGACGAGAATGCGAAGCCTCGGCGAGGCGGCCAGGGACGAGTACCGCGGCAAGCTCGAACGCCTCCAGGCGCGGCGCGACAAACTCTTTCGCGCCATGCGAGAAGATCTCGACCGCGCCTTCAAACACGCCCACGGCGAAGTGGCCAACGTGATTCGCGACCTGCAACGCGATCCATCCTCGCGCAAGGCGGCGCATGCGAGGGAACAACTGATGGAGTTGAAGGAAGCCTCCAAGAAAGCGCAGGGCGATGCCGGAATTCCGACGCCGCCGACGCGGGCCCCGGACCTCAGGGCGGTGGATTGGAGGAGAATTCAGCCCGGCGACCCGATCCAACTCGCCTCGGGAAACCCCGGGGTACTCGAAAGCCTGCCGGATCGCAGGGGTCGGGTCGGTGTGCGAATCGGGGGCAAGAAGCTGATTCTACCCGCCGAATCCGTCGGTCTCGGCGCGGCCTCAGGGGGCGCGAAGACCGAAACTCGCAAGACCGAGCGGGTCCGCGTAGAGCGGGTCTCGGAAGAAGCGGGATCCGAGGCATGGAGCGGGGGCGTGGCGACCTGCGATCTGAGGGGACAGAGAGTCGATGAAGCCCTCGGCGAACTCTCGCAAGCCCTCGACCGCGCCACTTCGAATGCCCGCGAGGGAATCCGGATCATCCACGGGATCGGCAGCGGCGCCCTGCGCAGGGCCGTCCGCCAATTCCTTCGAGAATCCAGCTACGTGGAGAATTTTCGGCCGGGCTCACCGGATGAGGGTGGCGAGGGAGTAACCCTCGCCGATTTTGACTGATCCCCGCGGCGGAAGATCTCAACCGGAGCGGGATGCGTCCGCGTCGGCCAGTAGATCCTCGGCCGCCCGCACGCCGGCCACGACCCGGCCCTCGGCGTTCGGGGCGATCAGGTAATCGGCGGCGTAGTAGAGTCTTCGACCCAGGGCGCGGCGATCCGCCTGAACGTGTCGGAAGTTGGCCAGGGCCCGGTAGGCGCCGACGTCAAAAGAGGGAATTCCGTCGCTGCGACGCTGCAGGCGACTCTCGCGAATGCCGTCCCCGACACCCGGATAGAGTTCCTCGAGGCCTGCCAGCAGACTCTTCTCCACCACGTCGTCGGGCGCATGGGCATGGGCCCGGGAAAAACTCTCGCTCGCCCTGATGGTGATGAATCCGGCGCCGAGTTCGACCCGACCCCCCGCTACGCCCGGCTCGAGCAGCGCAGCTTCGATGGGCAGACCCTCCGCATGGGGCACCCTGAGCAATTGCGGCAACCCCGTGGGCGCCTGTGCGAGTCCCAGGCTGAGCGTCGTCAATGGCCGATTGCGGGCCCTCGAAAAGAAATCCCTTTCGGCGGGCGTGAGCACCGCCGCCGCCACCTCTCCCGCCTCGGCGGAAGAGGAGGTGAGCAGGACTGCATCCGCCGCGAGGGATTCCCGGCCCTGGGACAGGCCCTCGCAGAGAACCTCGAAACCTCCGCCCTCGGCGGGAGCAATCCCCGTGGCCGCAACCCCGTATTCGATCGAGAGTTGCCTGGCGACGGCTTCGACCAGGGGATCGAGCCCTGCACGCGCCAGGCCGTGAACCCCCGCGGCACCCCGCCCCGTCCGCCGGGCACACCAGAGCAGCAGGCTCGCCACCCGGGACAACTTCGTCGCCGCGCCCGAAAAGACATTCTCCACCTCGGGTGCGATCCATCGCGAGAGGACGCTCGAGCCGAAATAGAGATTCGCGAAATCCGATACGCTCCGATAATCGAGGGAAGCCGCTCGCTCGGGGGCGCCGGGGTCGAGCAGGGGCGCATAGCGGGCCATCAATCTGGACCAGCGCAGCAGCCTGGCCGCATCCCGTCGTTTCAGGCCGGGAATGGCCGCGACCCCTTGCAAACGCTGGGGATCGATGGGGCTCGGGCGACGCCGATAGACCTGGGCGATCTGGATCGGCCGCAGTCGCTCCTTCAATCCCAACTCGTCGATCCAGGCGAGCAGGTGCTGATCCCGGGAGTGAAGGACCTCCAGGGCGGGATCGAGAGCGAGTTCAGCCGCCCGATTCGTGCCGACCTGGCCGCCCACCCGGTCTCGACGTTCGAGCAGGATGAGATCGTGGCCGGCCCCGCGAAGTCGCCAGGCAGCCGCCAGACCCGACAGACCTCCACCGATCACAACGACCTTCATCGATTGAATGCGCTCCAAGCGAAATCCGATCCGCGACCTTAACCCGAATCGAGGATGAGCGCTCTCACGGAGCTTCGCGCAGCCGATCCCGGGCCGGCCATGGGTTCAATTTTCGCCCTCCCCCCCCAGGAGGCCCTCGAGTCGCTCGACCACGTCCAGGAGCGACTCGAAGGCCTCGAAGGGAATCCCGCGCCTCGCGAGGGCGCGGGCGAGGCTGCCCTTCGCGAATACCAGGTCTGCGGCCTCCGCGGCGCAGAGATCCGAGACCTCTCCATCGCCGATATGAACGCAGAGGGCCCGGAGATGCAGGCGCCGATGATGCTCAATGAACATCCGCTTGCAGAGTCCCGTCCCGCAGCCGCAATCGGCATTCCGGGCACCCGGACTGATCCGCCACACGTCGCCCTCGAACCTCAGCGCGTTGGAGGCATATTCGAAGGAAATCCGGTGAATGGCCTGAAGCCGGTCGAGGTTGTAGTCGAAGCCATCGGATAGAATTCGAAAGGGCACGCCTCTCGCCCGGCACCATCGAAGCAGCTTTCGCGCCCCGGGGTCGAGTTCGATCCCCAGCAGGTGATCTTCCAATGCTGCGGCGGAAAAATCGAATCCGTCGAAGAGCTCCACGATATAGGACCAGGCGTCGAGTTCTCCCGCTTCATATCTCCGCTGCAAACTCGAACGCTTCTCGAACAATTCCTTCCTCGCGAGACTGCTGCCAACGTCGGCGCTCACGAAGGTTCCATCAAAATCGCAAAATACCGCCAATTCGCGTTGCGTGGGAAGAAGCCCCGTGCTCGAGTCGGCGGAGGGGGAGTTCCTCGGCCGACTCTGGGCTCCCCCGTCATCGCCGGCGAGAAGCGAGGGGGTGACGGGCTCCTTGGCTTCCAATCCCGCTTCGACGACGGGGGGCCAATATTGCGCCGGAGGATGTAGCATTCCAAGACCTATAGCGATTGCGGGAGCCGGGGTCAGTCGGCTTCCGCGCTGGGGGGCATGTGAATCCGAACCCGCATCCCGATGATGACCCGCGGCCGGGGTTGAGGCCGCTGAAGCGCAGACTCCGGAGGGGGCCGCCCCTGATCCTCGATGGGGCGATCGGAACCGAATTGGAGAGGCGAGGACAGGCCGCGGGCCTGCCACTCTGGTCCTCCCACGCACTCCTCGATGCGCCCGAATGTGTCCTGGAGATTCACCGCGACTACCTCGAGGCCGGCGCCGAGATCCTGACCGCGAATACCTTTCGAACCCAGCGTAGGACCCTGCGAAGAGGCGGCCGGGGACGGGATCCAGGAGATGGCGACCTCGGCCTGCACGACGCGGAATTGACTGCTCTCGCGGTGACGTTGGCGCGCCGAGCCGCACGGGAATCGCATACCTCCTGCTGGATCGCGGGCTCTGCCCCACCTCTCGAGGACTGTTACAGACCCGATCGGGTTCCGGGAAGCAAAGTCCTCTACGCGGAACACGAACGCCACGTGGAAAATCTGCTGCGGGCGGGGGTCGACCTGATCCTGATCGAAACCATGAATACGATTCGCGAAGCCAGGCTGGCCTGCGAGGTAGCCCGGAAAGGGGGATTGCCCGTTCTGGTGAGCTTCGTGGCCGGCCGGGGATCGCGGCTACTTTCCGGGGAGACGCTCGCGCAGGCCGCGCTCGAGATCCATCGCGTGGGCGCCGATGCGGTGCTCGTCAACTGCCTCCCCCTGGCCGAGGTGGAGGATTGCATCGCAGTTCTGAGAAGAACTGAACTGCCCTTCGGCGTCTATGCCAACCTCGGGCAGCCGAACCATGAGGGGAACTTCCTGCCCGACAGAAATTCTTCGCCCGAGGACTTCGCGAGCCACGCGCTCAGATGGCTCGAAGCCGGGGCGCAATTGGTCGGTGGCTGCTGTGGCACGACCCCCGACCACATCCGCGCACTCGCCCGAAAAACTGAAAAGCCCTGACAAATTGTGTCACCGGCCCGCAATTTGTGTCGTTCCCGATGCGACCCTTGCCGAAAAGCCGCCACTCGTTTTCCGGTCGACAATCGTCGAATCCCGAATCTTCTTGAAGTTCTAGGGGGATAGGCTTTCAAAGCCTCAAGAAGAGCGGTTGGCACGAGGCTTGCTCTACTCGGGTGCAAAAGCGATCTTATCGGATTTGGCGGATCTGAAAACAGATTGTTCCGGCGCCCGAACGAGCTACCCCTCCCTTGGCACCCTGGCGTGCAAGGAGTTCGTTCGGGCGCACTCATTTTTTCCAGCGCCCGAGATTTCGCGCGAGCCCCAAAACGCGCGCCCCCCAACGCCCCTGGATCCGGCGGAGATCCGGCGGAGAGATGCGCGGGAAAGGGGCGGCGTGCGCCCAGGCGGCATTCCCCGTTCCCGTTATAGTGAGTCCATGCCCTCAACCCAGCGGCGCTCGCCCAGGCCCTCGGTCACACTTCCGCCCCTACTTCCCGAGCCGCGACGCATCCAACTTCGTGGGGGAACGTCGCGCATCCCGTCCGCCCTACGCATCGCAAGCGAAAAGAAGCGCGCGGCCGACATCCTTCCCACTCTTCCGATCACGATCGAACGCCTGCGCTCTGGGATCCAGCAGGCCTGTGGCGTCGAACTCCATCTGGCTGCCGATGGGCCGACCCGGAGTTCCGGGACCCTGATCGAATTGGGAATCGACGCATCCCTCAAAACGCCCTTCCGGGGCCATCCGCATCCCCTGGCCCGACGGGATGCCTATCGGCTGAGTTCGGGGCACAGTGGGATCCGAATCTGGGCCGGGGGAGAGAGCGGCCTTCGCTACGGCGTGGAAACCCTGCTCCAGTTGATCACGGCGGCAGGCCGGATTCCCCACTGCCGGATCGACGATGGACCCGACCTGCCCCTGCGTGGAATCATGCTCGACATCTCCAGGGGCAAGGTGCCCACCCCGGCCAGCATCGAGGCGCTCATCGACGATTGCGCGACCTTCAAACTGAATTTCCTGATGCTCTACACGGAACATACCTTCCGATTCCTGAAGCATCCGGAAATCGGCAGGCATGACAGCCCTCTCGATGCGGAGATGCTTCGAGGCCTGAACCTCTATGCGAAGCAGAGATGTGTCGATCTGATTCCATGTCTGCAATCCCTCGGCCATATGGAGCATATCCTGAAGCTCCCGCGCTACCGCGAGCTGGCCGAAAGTGAAAGTGGCTGGACGATCGCTCCCACCGATCCGGCCACTTATTCCCTCCTCTCCGACCTCTATGATGAATATCTGCCGCTCTTCGACTCGAAATATTTCAATGCCAATTGCGACGAGCCCTGGGATCTGGGGCGGGGCCGTTCCCAGGCACGAGCCGCAGAATTGGGCCCGGGTGGCCTCTACCTCGAACACGTCGGACGCCTCCAGAAGTTGGCGCGCCTTCATGGCAAACGCATGATGATCTGGGGCGATGTCGTGCACGCCCATGCCGATCGGATTCCGGAAATCGACCGCAACCTGATCCTTCTCGACTGGTGGTACGAAGCTGGCTTCGAATACGATCGCGTGGCGCACTTTGCCCGGAACGGGATCGAGTTCATGGTCTGCCCCGGCACCTCGAGTTGGAATTCGCTCTTCCCCCGCATCGAAAACAGTCTTCTGAATATTTCACGCTGGGCAAAAGCGGGGCGTCGCCACGGAGCCCTCGGCCTTCTGAACACGGATTGGGGCGACCACGGTCATTACAACCTCCAGGGCAATTCCCTCTTCGCATATGCGTGGGGGGCACAGGAGTCATGGTCCGGGGGCAAGTCCCGAAATTTCGATCGCGCCTTCTCGCGCGTCGTTTTTGGCAACCCGCGCGGGCCCCAGGCAGGACTCTACCGGGCCCTGGGCGCCATCCACGATCCCGGATTCAGCGTCTTCAACGGCTCGCCCCTGCAATTTCTCTTCTTCGATAGCGTGGAAAGCGCCTACTTCGTCTCCAAATGTCGTCCGGGTCGACTGCGAGTTCTCGCCCGGAGATTGAGTGCGCTCCGCCCGCGGATCCTGCGGGCCAGGGAGGGAACGGCCCGCAATCTCCTGGCCCTCGACGAGATGCTCTACGCCCTCGACGCTTCTCTCTTCGCCGTGCGCAAGGCCGAAGCGGGACTCGAATACCTGGCATGGAGGCGCGATCCCGGCGGGATCGCTGCGCGGGCGAGAAGACGCCTCGGCCGTCGGCTGATCGAATTGGCGGATGAGCAGACTCGCCTCGGCAGGCGCTTGCGCAAGTTATGGCTGGCGCGAGCCCGGCCCTCGAATCTGGACATCACCCTCGGGCGTCTGCGCCGATCGTCTCGCCATCTGCGCTCGGCGGCACGCCGGCTCGACACCCATCGGCCCAGTCCCGCGCCGACTCGAACCGAGATCAGCATCCAGGGCGTGCGCCAGGCACTACTCGAAACGCTGCAATAATCCATCCAAAGACCAGGGCCAGGCCCCGGGGAAGCGAGAGCCGACGCGACCCCGTTTTCGAGTTCACCTGCGGCCCCTCGCTTTCGGGCGATCGGCTTCAATGCGCGGGGATATGATCGGAACGGGCCGCAGCCGCGGGCTTTGAGAGCAGCAGGCGGCGAGCAATCCCCGCCAGGTAGACGGAACCCGCACAACATAGAAGGTCATCCGGCCCCAGGGCATTGCGCGCCGAGCGAACCGCGGAGACCGGATCGTCAATCACCCGAATATCGGCCCGGGGGGCGATTCGCCGACACAGGCCCACGAGCGCTTCGGGTGGGTGGGAACGAATCGCTTCGGCTCGAGTCAGCCAGATCGTCTCGGCGTCGGTGCATAGGGGTATGAGAATGCCTTCGGCATCCTTGTCGCTGGAGATGGAGAGCAGGACGCGCAGGGCTCGGTCGGACCATTGCTCCAGCACTCGCCGCAGCCCCCTGGCCGAAGCCGGGGTATGAGCCGAATCCACCAACACCCCGGGCCGATCCGAGAGCCATTCCAGGCGACCCGGCAGCCTGGCGGCGGCCAGCCCTCGACGAGCCGCGGGCTCGAAACGCTCCGCGGGAATGATGTCGGCCCGCCGGATCGCCGCCATCGCGAGAGCGGCGTTATCGAGTTGATGAGATCCCAGAACGCCTAGCCCCACTCCGAGTTGGTAGCCCCCTGCTTCCCGGTAGAGAAGAGCCTGGCGCGATGTGGACGCGATCGAATGATCGGCCCAATCGCCGGCTTCGAGAGCTTCGGCGTGGAATTCCGCCCCGAGCCTGGCGAGCGGAACCTCCAACTCTCGGGCTCTTCGTACCACGACGGATTCGGCCTCCGGGGGAAGCCGGCCCGCCACGCAGCCGATCCGAGGTTTCAGGATGCCCGCTTTTTCTGCGGCGACTTCCTCGAGGGTCCCACCCAATTTATCCGTATGCTCGAGTTCGATCTGGCTGATGCAGGTCATCCGGGGCGAAACGGCGTTGGTCGAATCCAGGCGGCCCCCCAACCCGACTTCGAGGAGCACGTGTGAAACTCTCTGCCGGGCGAAGAGAAGCAGGGCCACCGCCGTCGTCGCATCGAAGAAAGTTGGGGCATTCGAGGGATCCTCTCGTTGCAGGGCCTCGACTTGCGGCCGCACCTCCTCCACGACTTCCGCGAGCGCGGCATCAGCCACCTCCCGGCCATCGATCCGAAAGCGCTCGCTCCAGCGCTCCAGATGGGGGGAGGTAAAAGTCCCCGTTCGTTCTCCAGCGGCCTGAAGTATCGCTTCCGCCAGCAGGCAGGTGGATCCCTTCCCCTTCGAGCCCGCCACGTGGATGATCGACAATTCTCGCTCGGGATGATCGAGCCGGGCGAGAAGTCTCTCGATCGCCTCCAGCCCCAGGCGCGCATAACTGAATCCGGGCTGACGTTCGAAATTGATCAGACCTTCGAGCCAGGCCCCCGCATGTTCTGCGGTTCGGATTCGCTCAACGCCGGCCACGCTCAAACCTCATCCCGTCCTGCTTCCGCGGCGCCCCGGATCCACGGTGATCCCAAACCGGATGCCGGGCCACGCCCACAAAAACGAGAGAGGGCGAGCTCGGCGGCCCGCCCCCATCGGAACCTTCCTCTGCGCGATCTTATTGGACCAGGTAGCGCTGGCTATCGCGGTACTTCTTGACAGCCTGGCTCGTCGTCTCAATCGCTGGGAAAAAATATTTGACCGCATGACCACATTCCTGGCAGACCTTGTAACAGAATTTGAAGCCCTCCACTTCCCGGACGCTGCCAACACTGAGTCGATTGTCATCCGTGCAACAGCCCTTGGGACGCGGCGGCGATACGATACGCCGGGGATAGTCATTCTTGGGCGCTTCATCTGTCGAATATTCGATGATATTCTGCGTCAGCCTATGAGACCGCTCTTCTGAGTTCTTCTTTCGGATATTGCTGCCAATTCGTCTCAATTCATCTTCCTCATCTTCGAATTTCTGCTGATTCGTAGCCGGGCGTCCGCCTCAACTCGTCCAGCAGGAAAGATCGATCCTCGTAGGGTGCCTGGCAGGGAGGTCCGTCCGCATAAAGCAGCCGGCTACCCTTCCGAATGGAACCCCCCCCCGTCCTTCTGACCTCTTCTGCCTCCCTTCCCACAAACTCATTCAGCTCGAGCAAAATCGAGCTGCGTGTCCCGTAACGATCACCCATATGAACACACAGATCTTCGAGGGATCCGCCTCCGTTTGTATGCTCCCTGCAGAAAGCCGCCAACGTCTCGATAAGATCTTCCTTCTGTCCCGCTACCACGCTATCGACCCGACTCTGCAAGCGCATGAGACCGGGCTCCGGAGTTTCGAGCGGATTGCCGTTTCCGATCACGTATACGCCGGGATTGAGTTTCCGCAGCTTGATTTCCTCGTCGTAGACGGCGAGAAAGGCATGCTCCTGATCCGCTACGAAAAAATTGAAAGGGTTGTGGCTACCCGCCGGTAGAGATTCCAAAACCGCTGCCGCCTCCACTGCACTTTCGACCCGCAAGCTATCGACCACGACCTTGCCGCGCGAAATGCGTCCTTGATCTCGGGTCGCACTGCGCAGATTCGTCAACGCCGAAAAGACCCCGTGTCGATTCACGCCGAGCCAGGTTCCCCCGGCTCGAATATCCGTGGGGGCCACCAGCGGCCCGCCTCGCCCCAGATCTCCCCGCCAAAGTTTCGGACCCTCGGAGGGCCGATCCAGAAATTCATCCCGATTGGCAGCCACTACCAGCCAGCGCCCGGGAACCACCCGATGAATCGCAACTAGAGTGCACACTGAATAGGCGACCGACTACCTGCTTCCGACCCGTTTACCGCCAACCCACCTCCCGATGGACGTTCCAGACCACCCGCCAGTTTCCTCCGCGCCATTCGATCCATTCGGCCATTCATTCGGCCATTCGGCCACGGTGCCCGTCTCCCGCAATCCGCGATCCGCAAAATCCGGCCCTTTGCCCCCCCTCGGGATCCATGCGAAAGGCCACTCCCGACTTGGAAACCACGTCGTATTTTCAAATCCAAGTCAAAAGCCTTGCTTCAGCTCTGGCCCTCAACTGCTCATCGCTTGCGGGTTGCGAGAAAGTTGTCCGGATAGACTGCTCGGATTGAACGCGATCGATGCTCTAACATACTGAATTTCCGACCGATCCGCAAATCTGCAAACCTTGCCCCCCGCCTGGATCACGCGCCGGAGGCCCAGCGTTCATCGGCGAGGGCCGGTCGCCAGGCGATAAAGGCCTCCGCGCTCCCGAAAGGCTGCCTTTCCCTCAGCCGTGCTCCCCGATCACCCGCAGGTGGCTGGTGGATCCGCGGGAATCCCCGGGCTTGGGCTCCGGCGCCCAGCCGCGCTCGGCGCACAGCTCTTCGGCCCGCAGGCGTGCCGTTTCGCGGCTCATTTCGAGTCCGTAGCGGGCCAGCACGGGCTCGAGCAGGTCAAAATTTCTTTCGACGGTTCCCCGAACGGACTGAAAGCCGTGTTGCAGCGCCTCCGATCGGTGCCAGAAGGCCAGGGGGTTCAGGGCGAAGAAATCCGCGTCGCGCTCCTGGGGCTCGAGCAATACGATGTCCCCACGGAATTTCCGATCCGCCGCATAGCGCTGGAGACCGAGTTCGAGTCGAGAGTGCAGCAGCGTTCGGAAGACCTGGTTGATGACGAGTTTCATGCCCCGATCCGAGAGGTAACGACCCTCCGCGAAATGTGCTGGATCGACGATGTCCGGGTCGACCCGGTTCAGGAAGGGGCGGAAGGGGTTGTAACAGATGATCAGATCGGATCCCTTCTCGATGGCCACGTCGATATTGGCCGTATGGCGAACCCCCCCATCCACGTAGTCGATCCCATTCAACCGGGCGGGTTTGTAGAAGACCGGTAGGGCCGTGGATGCTTGAATCGCCTGGGCGATGGTCAATTCCTCGACCTCTCCGGCGCCGAAGACGACCCGCTCCGCGGTATCGAGATCGCAGGCCGTCAGGTAGAGATCCACCTGACGCGTTCGGGAGAAGGCCGCGAAGTCGTTCGGCATCGAAAGGCGGTCCAGGTTGCGGCGAAACCAGTTCTCGATCGAGGAATTATCGAAGATGCCGGTGGGAATATAATCCGTGACCGAGGGCTGTCGGCGGCTCGGGGAAGTGTGTTCGATCATCCGTGTCACCAGGGACTCGAAGCGGCCGTAGTTCGGCTCCCGGATGAAGGCTCGAAATTCCTCTCCCGCGGACTCCGGGAGCCCGGGTAGACCCTGGAGAAATTCCTGACTCACACCGGGCAGGTACGACATGAAGTCGTAGAGCATGTTCAGGGGGCGCTCCAGGAACTCCCTGGTATTCGGTCGATAGAAATCAAAGGGCCGCAGTTGATCGAATTTCTCGCTCTCGCCGTCGAGGACCCGGATCATCTCATCGGGCTCTATCCCCCCCGCGAAGGGCACGGCCAGAATCGAACCCGCCGACAGGCCGACATAGGTATCGAGATCGCAGAGCCCACGTCCCACGAGATAATCGTTGAGCGCCTTCACGCCACCGACCTTGAAGGCGCCGCCGGTCATGGCTCCACCCGCCAGCACCAAGGCGATGCGGGGATTCTTCTTCGGGGGCCGCCCCTCACTCTTGCTGATCAGCGTCAATCCCAAGAAAAGTTCCTCACGCGCCCCCCCGAGGGCCCATCGATGCGCGAGCGATCCCCCCCCGACAGGGGAAGATCCGCCGCTTGGGCTCTCCTCTTCGCTTCATCATCAGCCATGCCACCTCGTCCAGAACAGTTTCCCACCCACGGCACTTTGCCACGGCACCTCGAAAAGCAGGGCCGGCAGCGCATCTGCCCCCCCCGGAGCCTACGATGCGGCGCGTCATATTATACCCTCATAGCGGGTAAATTCAGTGACTTTATTGACCCCGAGGGTAGTCTTCGGCATCGCAGCCGCAGCTCATGGGCCGGCTCATGGGCAGAGACAGGGGAGGCGGCCGCCGATTGATTGGCCAATCGAGCAAGCGCAGGGCGGGGCCCCAGAGCTCTTGCCGCATCGCGTCGAACACGGGGGCCGCGCCGCCACAAGCCGCGAAGGGATGGGGAAATCACGACTCGCGCACCAAGGCTGCCTCCAAGGGCTTCTGAGCGAGTTCCGTGCGGCCCCCCCCCACCCCCGGGGGGGCCATCCCCATGCGCGGTCGCTCTTTACGAATTCCCTGGCTGTGACAACCTGAACGCTATGCATTCCCGGACTCGCGAGATCGTGGTGCCATGAGGAGCCTGACGACGCTCGTCCCCGTCCTGGGCATGCTGCTGCTAGCCGATCCGTCCGGGGGGCAGGCACCCCCTGCTTCATCGCGAGCCGATGGGCGGGCTGGATCCGCCCTCGAGGGCGAAGAAATCCAGCAGGAACTCATGGGCAAAGCGGCGCGCTCGGCCAAACGCGACCGCGATTCGCGCGAGCGAAGAGCCGCCGAGCGCGAGCGGGAACAGAGAGCCAGGGAGGAGCGAGCCGAGGCCCTCCTGCTCGAGAATCTCGAGCGGGAGGATCAGGCCTCGACGGAGTTGAACCGGGTCATTTCCGAACAGCAGGCTCTACAGCAAGCGCTATTGCGTGAAGCGGGCTTCGAGTCGCCAACGGCCGTTCCGGGGGACTCGCCTCGCGGACCGCGGCCACCTGAGGAATCAGCTTTGGGCGGCGATCTCGACCCGAGAGTCGCAGACCTGGAGCCAGCCTTTCGCGAACTTCCGCCGGAGATCTTCGATCACCACGATGAAACAATCCGAATGGATCGGGGCAACGGCCCTCGCTCCATCCCCGTAACTCGCCTCAGCCTCGACGCCGATGGGGATGGAAAGGCGGAGTTGATCCGTTTTCTCGATCGCGAAACCCTCGAGCTGCTGAGACAGGAGGAGGATCGAAACTACGATGGCCTGATCGATGCCTGGAGCGATTTCCGAAACCACGCTCTCAGCACCCGAATCCTGGATGAGAACGACGATGGCAATCCAGACGTATTCGAGAACTTCCGAAACGGGCGTATCGCCCTGCGCGAACTCGACCGCGATGATGACGGGGTCCGCGACGTGCTCTACCGATATCGGGGCGATTCGCTGATCGAAGAAAGACACGATGCGAATAATGACGGGGTGATGGATCTGGTCATCGCTTACGAGAATCGCATGCGCCTGCGATCCGAAGAAGACGTGGATCGGGACGGGCGCATGGATATCTGGACCCGCTACTCGGTCGAGAATGAAGCCGAGCGGATCGTGGGAATCGATCGGGACAGCCGGGGGCGGGGTTTCGCGGATATCTTCGAAAGCTTCGGGAGTGAGGGCGACCGGACCCTGCTGATACGACGAGAAGAGGATACCGACGGAGACGGCTCGATCGATATCGTTTCATTCTACGTCGAGGGCCTGCTCCGGCGCAGGCAGATCTCCCAATCCGCCCCCCCCGCGATGCCTGCAACGGGCTCCGAAACACCCGACGATTCGTGAGGGAAGAGCGTGAGCGAGGGTGCGGATGGCCCTCTTATTCATCGCTCACGCCGACCTCCACCCGCCTACGCTGTCGCGCACGAAATTCTTCGATCCGCCTGCGTTCGATCAGAAGCATCAACGCCCGATTTCTCTTCTTGATCCGTTCCAGTTCGAGAGCCAATTCCCGGGGAGTGAGGCCGGATTTTTCGAAACTCAAATCGAAGCTCAGACGCGCCTCTCCACCGTCTCCCGCCAGCGCAGCGACTTCGATACGGTTGCGTCCCTCCCGAACGGGAACGAAGGCATTGAAGCCTCCATCCGGAGCCAGCTCCACATCGTAGGAGATTTCCCCGGTGCTGAGATTGGTCACGACGACGTCTTCAATATCCGAGAAGGAAACACCCTGAAGGAAATTGATGATATCCCCCGCGTTGCGAACCGCAGTGAAACTGCCCAGTGTGATGCGAGACATCTCGGAAAGGGCCAGGGGCGATACCATCGCATGGGCTCCCAGGGCGAAGGTATTCAATCGGATCCCCGCAGTACGGGCAAAGCGAGCCGCGGAAATGGCCGCCTCGACATCCGCCGGATCAGATTGAGTGGCCAGGCCGTAGGGAAAGGTCGGAACGCCATCCGTCAGGAAGAGCACGACCTTGCGCGAAAAGGCCCGAGGCTCGCTATAGGCCCGGGAAAGACCCGCGAGTTCGATCACCGAGAGTTTGATGGCGGCCGAAAAATTGGTCGCACCCTGGGGACCGTCCGCAAGGATCTCATCCAGCGCGGATGAAATGGTTTCGAAGTTCCGGGTCAGGGGTACGCGCACGACGGCATCCTTTTGATCCGGCCGCAATCTCTCCCCCGTCTCGGGATTCGCCGCACCCGAGAAGGTGATGATTCCCACCCGGGTGAAGCTGGGATCGAGGATCTTGAGCAGATGGCGCGTGGCAATAATCTCCGCCGCGAGGATCGTGTCATCCGAATCGGTGCACACCAGGTCAGCGGGGTAGGTGCCCGCGGCCACGAGTTCCTGGCGGGGGTCGAGACCCACTTCACCATCCCCGTCCACGTCGATACCACTGGGGTAGCGGGTGGAATGGGAAACGTCGAGCACCACCATCACATCGAAATCCCTATCCCCGGCGTCGCTACCCGATTCCGCGCGGCCTCGGATCGGAGCCATCGTGACGCGATTGCGAACCACTTCATCCGCACGCGGAGACGAGAGGGTGATGCTGACCTCGGCTGGCTCGGGCTGCTGGCCATCGGCTCCCCCCATGCCAAGAGAAAAGACGATCAGCACGACGAGAGGAACCCGCCCAGGGAAGAACCGATCGATGGGATTCCCGCTGCCCCGAGTCAAGGCTTTCTCCCGCCCAATCGAATTGCCGAAGGCCCGGCCTGGGCTCGGGGTCGGACACGGGGTCGGAGGAGGAGAAGCGAGAGGGCGTGCCGGGTCTGTCGGCCCTGAAATTCATTCCGGCGGATCCTCATGGGGCGACTCCGCTCGGCGGCGGGGTGGGGGCGACGGGCGCAGACGTCTCGGCCACCTCTGCAGCAGGGGGAAGCGGGAACCTCGACGTCGGCAGCCGTGAGAATGCGTCCATTCGAGCCAGCCGTCCCATGATTCGCTTCAGGGCTTCTACACTCACACCGCCGAGCCTCCGGATCTCTTCGTGAATCTGGGCCTTCTGAACTTCGACAACGGGCGGCCGACTGCGACCCCGGATGAGCGACCGATCCCCCGCAAGAATCAGGAAAGGGCGCGGCTCCCCTGGCTCCCGGGTCAAGCGGAAGCCGGGAATGGATCGAAAGCCCGCATCCGGGGGAAAGAGTCCGACGTGCCCGAGATCGAAAGCGCTCTCCCAGAAGGTCTCACGATAGACTCGCTGGGAGCGCAGGTCTCGGGCCACGGCGAGGTCCGGTCCGAGCAGATCATCGAAGAAGATCGCCAGACGAATTCGGGCGAGGACTCCCCCCGCGATCGATTGCGAGGCCGGGCCCGCTGCGACCGGGAAGGCCGAATCCTCGAAGAGTTGATCGCCCGCATCGAAGGCCCGGACCGCGATGGCGCCCCGGGCATCCGGAGGCGGATCGACCGCGCCCGCCTCGATGAATACCAACCAGATCGAATAGGGCCGGGGCTCCAAAGCGAGGATTCGACCCAGCTCCAATACGAAGGCCGCACCCGAGGCCGCGGCACGGTCGTGCGGACCTCCCGCATCCCGCTCCCCGGGCAGGGTGTCGTAGCGGGCGATCAGCAGCAGCGGATCCGCGGAGTCTCCTGCCAGGACGCCAACCAGTGCCTGGACGGATTCCGATCCCCGGGCCTCGAAGCCGGGCTCCAGCCTGGCCCCCAACGCCTCGAGTTCCCGAGCCAGGTGGCGGCGGGCCCGCAGCGAACTCCGCGCCGCGGGCGCCCGAGAGCCAAGGGAGACCAGTAGATCGATTCCCGCTGCCACCCTCTGGCCCGAAAACACCAGTTCGAGCCCATCGGCAGCCGGGTCGGGCAGCGAGGGTTGCGGGGAGGCGGAAGCTGCGGGGATCGCCGGCCGGATGGGGCTCGAAATGGGAGTGCAGGCCAGGATGGCGAGCAGCCAGAAACCCCCGATCCCCGCGGCGGGAGCGGAAAAATAATCGCTCGAGGCGCTGCGGCCTCCCGCTCGAGTGCACCCCTCCCCGGAAGCGCAGCCCGATATGCACTTCAGCCGCAGCCAGCGCCCCACAGCCCCCTCCATGCTCCGAATTATAGCCTCGATCCCGAACCTCCTGAAGTCGCAGCCCGGAGTCGCCGGGGGAATCACTTTCCCGCCGGGGGCGAACGGAGTCACGATAATTATGATGACAGCATAATTCCCGACACATTTATCGCGGAACAACCACTCTATAGATAACAGGCCCCGCTCCTCGCGGGACTTTTCAAGAGTCGGAGGCAGGACCCCTCCCTGGGGGCTCTGCCTCCCATCTTTTGGACACCCTCCCCGCTCGTCGCGAAGCCGCTGCGAGTTCCTCGGAGCGATCAGAGCCAGAAGCAGAACCACTCCGGAAGCAGAACCACTCCGGAAGCAGAACCAAAGAAGAGCGCGTGCAACGCTGAGGTTCCGAAACGCCGAGTTCGGGAGCGCATCTCTCCGAAACGAGGCGCACAAGTCCATTTCATCCGCCCCGCTCCGGTCCCCTCGGAGTTTCCCATGTCATGCGTTCTGGGTGCCGCCCTGACGGGGGTGGATGGCGTCGCGATCGAGGTGGAAGTCCGCATCAGTTCTCAGTTGCCGAGAATCGATATCGTCGGGCTGCCGGAATTATCCGTTCGCGAGAGCGCGGCCCGAGTACGAGCCGCGATCTCCGCAGTGGGGGAGCGATTCCCCCAGAACCGAATCACCGTCAACCTCGCCCCGGCGGCGCTGCGAAAGGGTGGCTCCGGACTCGATCTCGCGATCGCGATCGGCATCCTGGTCGCCGGAGGCACGCTCGCAACGCGAGCGTGTGAGGGGGTTGCGTTCATAGGCGAATTGGCCCTCGACGGTCGCCTACGCGGCGTCCGCGGCGCCCTGGCAATGACCCTGGCCGCTCGGGATGCGGGCTGCCGAACCCTGATCTGTCCTTCGGCCTGCGCGAGTTCGGCCCGTCTGGCGCCGAGCATCGAAGTTCTGGCGGCCCCGGATCTGGCGGCGGTCATCGGCCACCTGCGGGGTCTATCGAGGCTCGCGGAACCGGCGGCGCCGGCGCCGCCGGACCTCCGGGAAGAAATGCCATGCCTCAGCGATGTCCGGGGACAGGAGAACGCCAAGAGAGCCCTGGAAATCGCCGCGGCCGGTGGCCACGGAATTCTCCTCTTCGGACCGCCCGGATCGGGCAAGACGATGCTGGCCCGAAGGCTGCCCGGTCTGCTGCCGGCCCTCAGCGACGAGGAAGTCGTCGGGGTGACCCGCATCCACGGAGCTGCGGATGCTCTCGCGCCGGACCAGTTCGCGGTCTTCGAGCGACCCTTCCGCGCCCCTCACCACAGCTCCACGGTGGCGGGATTGCTCGGAGGAGGCAGCCCACCCACACCCGGCGAAGCCTCCTTGGCCCACGGCGGAGTGCTCTTCCTCGATGAACTCCCGGAATTCGAAAGGCGCGCTCGGGAGGCGCTTCGCCAGGTTCTGGAGGATCGTTCGATCCTCCTGGCCCGGGCCGGCTATCGCTGCCTCTTCCCCGCGGACTTCGCGCTGGCCGCGACCGCCAATCCCTGTCCCTGCGGCTGGTACGGCAGTGGTGCGAGGGATTGTCGCTGCGACGAGGTGGCGATCCAACGCTATCGACAGCGAATCTCGGGCCCGCTCCTGGATCGCATCGATCTCCACGTCCACGTATCATCCCAACCCTGGAGCAAACTGAGTGGGGCGAGCGCGGGAGAACCCAGTGAGAGGGCCCGCGAGCGCGTGCTCGCCGCCCGAAGCCGACAGGCGAAACGAGGTCCGGAGCCGAACGCGCGCATCCTCGATGCGAAGCTCGACACCCGCCTCGCAATCACCCGAGAAGCCAACGCTCTGCTCGGGCGGGCAGTGGATCGCCTGAACCTCTCGGCTCGCGCCGCCCGCCGAATTCAACGAGTCGCCCGGACCATCGCCGATCTGGCGGCCGAGGATCGAGTCGATTCGGCGGCCGTCGCGGAGGCACTGGGATATCGCGGAGAATACACCGAGGGGAATTTACCCTGAATATTCGATGTTCTTGGTGTTCTATTTCAGCCCGGGGTGCGCAAAATTGGTCCATTTTCGACCACCCCAGCGACTACTGGATTGGGGGAACAGGTAACGGGGTCTGGTTTCAAAGGAGTTTTTTCTCCGGAAATTTCCGACTCCTGGTGGGCACAGATACTGCATCTCCCCTGGAGAGAAGACGACAACTACTTCGAGGGCATGAGACCATGACCAGAATGGAACGGGATCCAGAGAATCAAATGTGGGCAGGCGACGGGGGCTTCCCCTCGCGGATACCTCAGCGAGGCTGGAATGAAAATCGCGAACTTTCTCCATCCTCGCCGCCGGCCGAGCATCTCGATTCCGCTTTTACCCTGCTCGAATTGGTTACCGCCATTTCCGAGGTCACGGACGATAACGAAGAGATCAACGCAACCGTCTTCCACCTTTTGCAATCGGGGCGTGTGCGGCTCCGGGGTACCACGCGTCCTGACGCGAGTGTCAACGTGATGAGTTCGGTGCGGTCTGCCTGAAGGACCGGACCTCTCTCAAGAGCAAGCGAACGACATGAAGGGGTACGCAGTCGGCGTCCGATCCCGGGACAGTCTCGGGATCGGACGCCGATCCGTCTGCCCGCTCCCGAAGTCCGGCCCCTGGCCGACGGCCTTCCCGGCGCTTCCCCGCATCCAGAAGGCCTCTTCCGAGCAACGGGCACGGCCTTCTGGCGCCCGCGTCACGACCCGGCTCCGCTGATATTTCCCCATGCCTTGACCCCTCGGCCTGACCGTGGATGATCCCCGACAAGCGGGAGGCGAAATTCGGGTCTCCGGGGGGGGGCAGGAAATGGCGAGAGCCGTAGCGGGGCAGAAGAAGGGCGCCCGAAAGAAGGCTGGCAGCAAGAAGGCCAGCAAGAAGAAGGCGAGCAACCGACGGCGCTCGGGCGCCGCAGCGAAGAGCGGGAGGAAGGCGGCGAAGCGAAAGAAGACCGCCGTCCGCAAGACTCCCGCTCGGAAATCCTCCAATCCCACTGCGTCCAGGAGAAAACGAGCGGAGCCGGGAACTTCGACCGCAAGCGAAATGGCCGAGAAGCAGCGTGATATCTCGGTCTCCGAATTCTTTGCGAAGAACCGACACCTTCTCGGCTTCGACAATCCCTCGAAGGCGCTGCTCACGACGGTGAAAGAGGGGGTGGATAATGCCCTCGACGCCTGCGAGGAGGGCGGCATCGTCCCGGATATCCGAATCGAAATCAGTCAGCGGGGAGAAACCCGTTTCGCGGTGGCGATCGAAGACAACGGACCGGGAATCGTCCGCGCCCAGGTGCCCAAGATCTTCGGTCGGCTGCTCTACGGCTCGAAATTCCACCGGCTACGACAGAGCCGGGGGCAGCAGGGAATCGGAATCAGCGCCGCGGGCATGTACGGCCTGCTGACGACCGGCAAGCCCCTGAAGATCACGACCCGAACCGGCAGGGGAAGGGAGGCCCACTACTTCGAGCTCGTGATCGACACCCAGAAGAATAAACCCCGGGTCAAGCGAGATAACACGATCCCATGGAAACGGGCACACGGTACACGGGTGGAAATCGAACTCGAGGCCCACTACCGCGGTGGCCGACACTCCGTGGACAATTACATTCGCCAGATTTCCCTCGCCAACCCCCACGCCCAGATCACCTATGTACCTCCCGTCGCCGAAGAGCATGGCGAAGAACATGTCTTCCCCCGCGTCACGCGAAAACTCCCGAGACAGACGGCGGAAATAAAGCCCCATCCCTACGGGACCGAACTCGGCGTGCTGATGCAAATCTTCCGAGACACCGACTCTCGAAGCGTCTCCAGCTGCCTGCGAAATGACTTCTCCCGGGTTTCCTCCCGGGTGGCGGCCCAGATCTGCGAAAATGCGGACGTTTCGCTGAAACGTCGACCCTCGGAGATCAAGCGCGATGAGGCAGATGCGATCTACAAAGCCATCCAGAAGACTCGTATCATGAGCCCGCCCACGGATTGCATTGCTCCCATCGGCGAGGATCTGATGCTGGCGGCCATGAAAGCGGAGGTCGATGCCGATTTCTACGCCGCGGTCACCCGACGACCCACGATCTATCGGGGCAACCCTTTTCTCGTGGAAGCGGGCATCGCCTACGGGGGAGACATGCCGGCGGACGATTCCGTCGCTCTCTATCGCTACGCCAATCGGGTGCCCCTGCAATACCAGCAGGGCGCTTGTGCGATCACGCGAGCGGTCTCCACCACGAATTGGAAATCCTACCTGCTGCAACATCCGAAGGGAGGTCTGCCGATCGGCCCTCTTCTCATCATGATTCATATCGCCAGCGTCTGGGTGCCCTTTACCTCCGAGAGCAAGGATGCCGTGGCCCAATATCCTGAAATCATCAAGGAATTTCGTTTCGCATTGCAGGAATGCGGTCGCCGGATGGCCATCCACGTGCGAAAGAAGAAACGCGCGGCGGAAGCGGCCAAGAAAGCCGCCTACATCGAAAGTTATATCCCCCAGGTCGCCCTGGGCTTGCAGGAAATTCTCGAGCTCGGCGACCGAGAAACCGGCACCCTGACCCGCAGACTCACGGATGTACTCGAACGCAGTCGCAAGCTCTAGCGACAAGAATCCAAAGGCCCCACGATCGTTCTGAAGGCCTGGGAAGGAAAACGTGGCCGCACGAAAGAAAGCAAAAGGCGCCCGCAAGAAGGTCGCAAAGAAGAGGGCTCGCCCGGCTGCGAAAAAAGCCCGGCGGGGTTCCGGCGCGAAGAAGAAGAGCGCCCGGAAGAAGGCGGCGAAGAGGGCCCGGAAAGCCGATACTGCCGACCTCATCGTCGATACGGCCCAACGTATCCGGCAGGATATCCTGAAAAAGCGCAAGCCAGATCTCGAATTTCCGATCCGTTCCCTGGGCAACGTCTCCTATTCCCAGAAGAAGGGCTATTTCGAAATTGGCAAGCAGGTCAAGACACGCACCTTGACGGTCAACACCGTGCGTGGTTTCGCCCAGACGCTTCGACTCATGGGCCTCTCGAAGAATCTCATCGAGGCCAATGATTTCGCTACCAAGCGGGATGCGTATTATCAGAGCAAGAATTGGGAATCCGCAAAATTCGATGATCAGGGCGAATCCGATACCGTGATGGACGATATCGAGGCGATGTTTTCGGTACACGGAGTCTCCCGCGAGCAACTGCGCTTCGTACCCGACGAACACGGCGGCGCCGTCGCGGGACGCCTCACGGTTCTCGATCCCGACCTCGAAAGTGGCGAGATCGAAGAGATCGATTGTACGCGTTTCGGTTCTGGCGCCTACTCGATTCCCTCGACGGTCGAGCACCTGTCTTTCGAAACCAATGCAAAGTTCATCCTGGCCGTCGAAACAGGCGGCATCTTCCAGAGATTGCAGAGCCATAAATTCTGGCAGAGCGAGAACTGCATCCTGGTATCCCTGGCCGGAGTTCCCACGCGCTCCACCCGCCGCTTCATCCGCAAGCTTTCCGATGAATGCGGCCTGCCCGTCTTCGCATTCGTCGACTGCGATCCCTATGGCTTCTCGAATATCTACCGAACGCTGAAGGTCGGCTCGGGCAACGCGGCGCATATCTCCCAATTCTTTTCCGTCCCCCAGGCCCGCTATCTCGGAGTCACACCCCAGGACATCATCGATTACGAACTTCCAACCCATCCGCTCCTCGAAGTGGACATCAAGAGGGCCCGGGATGCCCTGAAGAACGATCCCTTCTTCAAGGCTCATAAGAGCTGGCAGAAGGCCATCCAACAGTTGATCGCCATGGGGGTCCGAGCCGAGCAGCAATCCCTGGCCATGTGGGGGCT
>PVBE012281582.1_pt1 | contig 22388 bp, 24 predicted proteins | sample 1631181 | NCBI WGS metagenome assembly PVBE01 (sample SAMN08397723, study PRJNA350692) | Marine metagenome, whole genome shotgun sequencing project. | isolation source: water | place: Pacific Ocean | collected 2012-04 | reverse complement strand
CTCAGGATAGGCTTGGCGAAGAAAACGGCCGCCCCCAGGAAGATGACTCCGAAGAACCCCGCCAGAGCGAAGACCTGCCCCGCCACCCGGTTGGTAGCCTCGATATTACCCTCGCCGAAGCGACGCGAAGTCAGCGAGTTGATTCCGATACCGCTCCCCACCGCGACAGCTATCACTAGTATATGATAAGGCAGAACGACGGTCAGGGCAGCGATAGCCTCGTGCCCCAGTCGGGCCACCCAGAAGGTATCAATGATATTGTAAAGGGCCATCGTTATCATTGAAGCCACACCGGGCAGGCTCAGACTGAGCAGCAGTCTCCCCAGGGGAGCGGAACCTAAGCGTTCTGTAGTCTTTTCCAGTTCTTTACCTTTCTTTCCCGGGTAATTCCGGCTGGCGGTCGCGCCGGCTCATCTAAGGGTAGATAGCGGTCTTGGGGCAATCTTAATCCTATCAGTTGACATTCTGTGGGTCAATACGTAATGACCGGCCTGACAGGCTGTGCTATAATTCGTAACAATAACTCGGACGGGAATGCAGATGTTTCAAGGTAATAACCTTTCCAGCCAGATGGAAAAGCAGATACCTGCCGGGCTGGTCGAGTTCATGCAGGAGGCCGAGCTGGTCGCCGCCGGCCTGGGGCAGAAGATATACCTTGTCGGGGGCATGGTCCGTGACCTACTGCTGGAGCGGAGTAACCTCGATCTCGACCTGGTAGTAGCCGGGGACGCCATAGACCTAGCCCGCCAGCTGGCCGGTATTACCGGGGCCAGGATGACCACCCACCCCCATTTCCACACCGCTAATCTCAGGTGGCAGAAACAGAGCATTGACCTGACCAGCGCCCGTTCCGAGACCTACTCCAGACCCGGGGCCCTGCCCACCGTAAGACCGGGCGCTCTCGACATAGACCTTTTCCGCCGTGACTTCACCATCAATACCCTGGCTATTGAGCTCATCCCCAACCGCTGGGGGGAAATCATCGACCTCTACGGGGGCAGAGACGACCTTGAGAAGGGGCTGCTCCGCGTTTTACATGAAGGCAGCTTCATTGACGATGCCACCCGCATCTGGCGGGGTCTGCGTTACGAGCAGCGGCTGAATTTTAAGTTGGAACCAAAAACACTCCGTCTGCTGAAACGGGACGTAACCATGCTGGAAACTATCAGCAATGACCGGATACGCCACGAGTTGGAGCTTGTCCTTGCCGAAGCCTTCCCCGAGAAGGTCATCATCCGGGCTGACAAATTGAAGGTGCTGGCCGAACTGCACCCTGCCCTCAAAGGCGACCCCTGGCTGACCCGGAAATTCAACCAGGCACGCCGGCAGACCTCACCCGGCCCACCCCCGGTCGGGCTTTACTTCGCCCTGCTGGCCTACCGGCTCACCCCTGACCAGAACGAGAAACTGATTTCCTGGCTCAGACTGAGCAAGTCACACTCCCTCACGCTCAGGGATACCATCCGCCTCAAAGCCGGACTCGAATTGCTGGCTGAGCCGGGGCTGGCTCCCGGCCGTATCTACTCCGCACTTCGTGATTACGCCGCACCCGCCCTGACCGCCAACCACCTGGCAACCGACTCCTCCACCGTCAAACGCCATATCAGACTCTATCAGAATAAGCTGCGCCATGTCAGGCCTGCCCTCACCGGCGATGACCTCCAAAAGATGGGCATCAGTCCCGGCCCCCGGATGAAAGAAATCCTCCACCAACTCCTCCAGGCCAAACTCGACGGCCAGGTGACAGATAAACATGGTGAGGTGGAGATGGTGGAGGAAAAAACCAGATAGACAGCCTGCGCCTAGGACGGATAGCCCAGTTTGTCTCGCACTCGCTGAAGTTGACCATAGCTCAATGGAGAGGCAATAAGTTCCGCGTCCCAACCGAACTCGTCACGCAGGTCGAACCACTTTACTTCTGCGATACTGTACCAACTGGCGTGTTCAGGTTCCGACTCGATACCGGGATTTGCCTCACCGATATCTGGTGCGCAAAGATAGGTCTTCCGTGAACGGTAAATTCTTTTTGAGGGGTTGGGTTCGTTCAGGAGAAGTGAAACGACTCTGACATCAAGATTAGTCTCCTCCTTCATTTCTCTTATGACGCAGTCCTCTTCCGTTTTGCCTGGCTCGATACCGCCCCTGGGAAGAATCCAGTAGCTTCTCCCGCCTTCGTTTTCACGGTGCTTTATCAGAAGGATTTGATGATCCCTAATTATCGCACCTTGATAGCGTATATCTCTGTCTCTCACCAGCTGCTCCTCCTCACATTGATATACTGGTCATTTTTTGTGACGGGAACCGCTGCCATTACTGGACCAAAACCGCCTCATGATAAGCCCAGGATTTCTCTGAGTTTGTTAAAATCAGTGATTGTGAAATCAGGCTGTACCCCGCTGATCCCGCTTTTCCCAATCTCACGGTTAAACCAGCATGCCTGCATTCCTGCCGCTTTCGCCCCAACAATGTCATTCCGGTAGGAATCACCAACGTAGAGACAATCTGAAGGCTGTACCTCGAGCAAACTTGCGGTGTGATGAAATATCCCTGAGTCAGGCTTACGAATTCCCAGTTCCTCTGATAGAACAATGGATGAAAACACGTCACCCAGCCCGATCGCTTTTATTTTCTGGTACTGTGCGTCCGGTAGTCCGTTAGGATTGATCACCAACGGTACCCGTTTGCTTATTTCTTTGAGTATCGGGACAACTCCAGGTATCGGAATATTGATGGTCGAATATTCTTTAATATACATATCGGTAATCACATGGGCTCAATCTTCTTTGATATTCAGAAGTCGCAGAAATACCCGGCTGCGCTTATCTCTCAGACCTTCGGAGGGTGCGCCTGCGCCAAAGTCGGTAACGCATAATCGGTCGGATTCTATGAAAGCTTCTGCTACGGTTTCTTTCGAACAATGCTGAAAAACGCCGGGAAGTCGATCTACAATCAGCCCCATAATCCGGACCTGGGCCGCGATCCTGTCAAAAAGAGTATCATCCAGCTCAAAGACCACCGCTTCATATTTCATACGTGCGAATTATAACACAATCCCGGGAAATGGAGGGAGAACAACGCCGCATGAGGACAGTGCAGAACAAAACACGGGTCAGGCGCAGCAGTGGCAAGGTTCAAGATGTTTTGTTTGCTATTCAGTCCCGGAAATACTAAAATAAGAGCATCGGCTGGCTTAGCGAACGGACATCCTGAAGTGGATTTCATTTGCCGGAGGGAATATCAGGGGTTGGTATCACAGGCACCATCCGGCTTCTGGGTTATCGCAAACAATAGCCATCAAGGCTGGCTTTTACCACGGCCGGGATTCTGCTTGGAATGAAAAGAGATATTGGGAACGATGATGTATAAAGTTATTCAATATGTAGTAGTTGGAGTACTCCTGATTGGGGTGATTTGGGTAATGTTGACAGTCAACGAACTTGGGCAATTCTAGAACCGGACACTTGAGCCTGATCAGGTAGTATTGACGAGCCCCGAAACCCTCTCACCAATAAGTGCCGCTCTCCAGTGCTCCGTCTGAGGAAACAAAAGGCACGACCATTACTTGTCATTACCGTTGCCCAGACATCCGTCCACCTTTACGCTGCCCCCACTGGCCCCGGAAAGCCTGACGCTGGCATCATCGACCGTCAAGCCGGCCAGTTCTTTCTTGAGTTGTTCCAGATATTCATTAATACTCGGTATCATCGCCCTCTCCTTCCAAAATAGTATCCACAAATACTTTTGTCTGAGACCATATTTCCGCCCACCTCTTCAGGGCCTCATGGCCGGTCTCTGTTATCTTATAATATCGCCGGGGCGGTCCTGATACAGAAGGCTCCACTTCACTTTCCAGCAGCCTGCTGCCCTCAAGAGATCTCAGTACCGGATACAGCGCCCCCTGTGTCATCGGCATATCTTCGACCGAGGTCTCGATGTGCTTGGTAATCTGATAACCATACATTGGCTTCTCTGCACTGTCCAGTATGCTCAGAAGGACAACTGCCGCCGTACCGGCATTCAGTTCTTTCTGAAATTTCTTGTCCGCTTCGTTTGTTTCCACCAAATTTGCCATCTCCACAACGGGCATTGGACTATTTGCTTACCAATACTAGTGCTTTCGTATTACTATTGACTTAATAATAGCATGAGTTTAATAACACGTTAAACTTAAACAGAGCCAGGGAAGGGATTACAACGCTAACTCAGGCAGTAACAGGCGTTTATCAATCTGTTTCTGTTGCATACTGCTGTATTCTTGGTATTTATCTCATACCACCTGCGTCAGCAAGAATCTCTGGTTAACCGATTCTGCTCTATTTCACGGCGCCAAATTGTATCAGGGTGAGATATATCGTAAGATGTTAAATTACCATCACAGGTCAAGGAGGATCAGCCAATGCCTGAACCGGCTTATGCACTCGTGTTTTCCCCCCATCCGGATGACGCCGAGGGCGGCGTAGGCGGAACTATGGTTCGCTGGGCGGATGAAGGTAAGGACGTCATTCTGGTAGTTTGCACCAATGGAGACAAAGGTACCAACGACCCAAACATAAAACCCGAAGACCTGGTAATAACCAGGGATGCCGAACAACGGGCCGCTGCCGAATTACTGATGGTACGAGAAGTTATCTTCCTAGACCACCCGGATCAGACTCTGGCGGACACTCCTGAGTTTAGAGAAGAGATTACCCGCCTGATAAGAAGGTACCAGCCTGAGGTCGTAGTTACCACAGAACCCCAGCGGCGCTACACGGTGCACCCTGATCACCGTAATACCGGGCAGGTGGTGCTGAACGCCATTTCCCTCTATGCCAGGAATCTGTACGCTTTCCCCGATCTATACTTCAAAGAAGGACTTGAACTTCACCACGTCAAAGAGGTGCTACTCTGGGGTTCGGAGGCGCCAAACTTCTGGTCCGATATTACCGATACCTACGAAGCAAAAGTGGCTGCCCGGAACTGCCACAAGAGCCAGTTTGGAGACCCGTCCCCAGAGCGGGAGGAACGCATGCGGGAGCGTTACCGGGCCCAAGCTGAAAACGAAGAATACGAGTTAGGAGAGGCTTTCCATCGATTGGAGCTCCGCCAACCACCACCTCGGCCGGCGGAGAAATAGCTGAGAAGAAAGCCGGAGAGGCCTTCTTAAGAAAGAGGGAACTGACGCTCAATGGATTCACTATCGGTCCCGGCAGCTATCCTCCAGCGATGACGGGGAGCAGCTTGATGACATCGCCATCCTTTACGCCCGTCTCCAGACCATCAAACGCTTCCACAATCTGCTCATTAAGAACAATCATCACGTAGCCACTTAGCCTGTCTGTCTCAGTATCAAACATGACATCACCGAAGGCCTGATTCTCCCTACCCAGCCTTCTGACCAAGTCGCCAACGGTAGCCCCTTCATCGACTGCCTCCTCCAGGACGACCTGTCCCGCCGACCGGTTGTCGAGAATATCGCTGATCCAGGGCAGAATCTCTAACCGGACCCTAGCCACGGGTAACGCCTTTCACATTCTTCCTCCCCTATCATGTTCGAGAGATACAAACCGGGGTCCGTTAGGCCGGATCCCGATCATTCGTAAAGATCACCGATTACATTCTCAAGTCCAAGCTCTGTCAAGGTCTCAGGCAGCGGCCGCCCCGTTTCTCTATCCCAACCCATTTCCTTGTAGTAGATGTCCAGCATACTGTCCCAGTGCTCGTCGATACTAATGCCCTGGGCCGGACCATCGCTGGGAGCCGAACTCCATCGCTGTGATGGATATTCCAAATCAATGCTGACTCCGTGCCTCAAGTTAAAAGCTCTCATCAGGTTGGCTACTCTGAAACCGACATCCTGAGCTTCTTTGGGAGTGAAACCCCAGCCCGTGGCCGCGTTAAATGCCTCCAGTCCCTCCCCCAGAGCTCCCCGGTTGCAGAAGATGCAGGTACCGATAGTATCCTGAAACTGGCGCACTCCTTTTGACTTAGCCGTGTGGCTTGACACTTCCTCGGGAGAAAAACGGTCACCCAGAGGACTGATATCAGGGTGGGCAGGCCCCAGGTAACCGGACTCATACGTCGCAATGTCAGAAGTAGCCGTATCAAACATCTCACGCCACATTGCCCGATGATCGTGACCTCGGGGAGAATGGCCTTTCATCGCATAGATACCGCAGGCCTGCGCTTCCGGACCCAGACACTCTGCAGCCCGTAGCGTACCCTCGGCCAGCATATTGGCGAAGCCGCCTTCCCGGTTGGCTATCCGCTCAAGGAGTGTTCGCATCGCCTTGGTACTCCCCCATTTCAAGTCCAAACCCTCGGTATTCTCCTGGGTAAGAACTCCCTTTTCGTAGAGTTCGATCACCATGGACAACAGGAAACCCGCCTCGTTCCCTTCCAGTCCCAGCAGTGTCAGCAGGTTAGCCAGAATCAGAGCTTCTGCCGGATCGGTGTTTCCCACAAGGGGTCCCATGGCGGCGTACAGTTCGTACTCCGGCTCTTCGACTGTCTGTCCCTTGTAGGGCCCATCTGTGAACGTGATCAGGTGGCAATGGCGCATCCGGCAGGCCCAGCAAGGATTCCACTTGGCCTGCCAGTGTTCCCGGGCATACTGGTTGGTCATCAGACGGCTTTCTGGATAGAGACTGGTAGTGTAGTTCTTGATCGGCAGGGTACCGGCCGTCACCCGTTGTTCCCCGCCCGCGTAATCACCCCCCGTCCCCCAATTAAAAATCCGTTGTCCGTTAGGAGTGGTCTGGATATTGTCCCAGATTGACTTGACCACTTTGGAAAGCTGCCCCGGGGAATTCACGGCCACAGACGCATCGCCCCGAGCGGCGCAGAAAGCCTTGAGTTTCTTGGTGCCCATTACGGCCCCGACCCCGTTATGCCCCGCGCAGTGGTCCTTATCTCCAAAAACACCGGCGAATTTTACCAGGTTTTCTCCGGCCGGGCCGATGCAGAAGACGCTCATCCCTTTCTCACTGTAACCCAGTTCCTCCTTGACCGCATCCTCGGTCTCCCAGGTGTCCTTCCCTACCAGGTCTCCAGCGTCTCTCAATTCGGCCATATTATCGTGCATGTAGAGATAGACCCAGCGTTTGGCCGCACCCTGAAAAATAACGGCATCATAACCGGAAAACTTCATGTAGGCTCCCATAAAACCGTTGGCCTGGGTAGAAGTAGCCCCGTTGGTCAGGCACCCCTTGGTACTGATTGAGAGGGTACCGGATCCGGCCATTCGTGTCCCTCCCAGAGGGCCGCAACTCACAATCATCCGGTTTTCAGGGTCGTCCCATTCAACTCCCGGTGGTACTTCATCATAAAGATACTTGGCCCCCAGACCGACTCCTCCAACCCATTTTCTTAGTTCGGCCTCGTCCAGTACCTCCTCGGTAATAATTTCGTTGGTAAGATCGACTCTGAGAATCTTACCTGCGTAGCCGTAGACTTGATTTTGTGACATCCTAAAAACCTCCTTTCGTCTGTATCCGCAGCACTCTGCAAACCGCTATATCTCACCATGATTTCATCTAATCGTGCAACTATGTTAGATTCCCCTCGCTGGACTGGCATTGACTATTATCGCACACCCAAATATAATTTTAGTATCGGGAGGAGAGAAAGATGGTAAAAGTCATAACTTTTTCTACTGAACTCAAGATATTTCACACCAGGCAGGAACTCACCGGGCTTGACGAGCAGGTCAACAAGTTTATCTCAGAAAACAATATCAAGCAGGTCATTTCCGTCAGTGACACCACCACCACCGATGATAAAGGGGCCACCATTGGCATACTCAGGGTCCTGACCTATCAAGACAGTTGACAGTCTGCTGAAAACTCCTTCTCCCGGCTGCAATATGTGGCCCCGAATCCTCGTCCTTAATCTATTTGCTTGAACTGGCTGTGGGGCATACCGCAGATGGGGCATTTTTCGGGGGCCTCTCCGGCCACGGTATTACCGCAAAACTGGCAGACAAAATAGGTCTCGTCCTTTAGCTCCCCACCTTCGTTAAGAGCCTTAAGCGTCTCCTCGAAGTAACCAAAGTGGATCTGTTCAACCCGGTTAGCCAGTCCAAAACTGAGTTGAGCGTTCTCGTTCTCTTCCTGGACCGCCCGCTCAATAAAGCCCGGATACATCTTGGTGAACTCATAGCGCTCTCCGACGGAAGCCGCCATCAGGTTGTCCTTGGTTGAACCGATAGCATCCAGAGCATTCAGGTGGTTACGGGCATGAACCGTCTCGGCTTCAGCGGTAGCCCGGAACAGTCTCGCTATCTCGGGATGGCCTTCCTTATCCGCTTTCTCGGCAAAAAAAGTGTATTTGCGGTTAGCCTGGCTTTCCCCGGCGAAAGCTTCCTGCAAATTCTTCTCTGTTTCATAGGCCATTGTTTCCCCTCCTTCACTGGATATTATTTCCGCACCGTCCACAATTCGTCCTCTGTTGCTCAGTATAGGTCGCTTATGCTGCCTTGTCCATCGACTGTCTCGGCCAGATAGGGCTCCATTCTTTGTTTCAGGAGAAGAGAATAGAGATCCTCAGCCCTGGCTTTTTCCTCCACCAGGGTGAACAGAGCCGGACCCGAACCGGCTAGGTGAACATCATGAGCCCCCATCTTAATGAAATGCTGCCGGGCCGTCTCCAGCCCCGAAAAACGGTTAAAAGCCACATTCTCAAAAGTGTTGAACAAAAGCGACGGATTGAACTGTTTACTCGCCCTTATTTCATCGGCCAGCCTCGCGGTAATCTGCCCGTCGGTAAAGTGATTGGCTCCCAGGCTCTGGTAAAGCTGTTTTGTCTTGCCGGGCAGCTTGGACACCGGAGGCACCGCTAGCACCACCCACCGTTGGGCTAGCGGTGCCAGGGGAGTAACTATTTCGCCCCTCCCTTCCATCAGAGCCGTCCCTCCCTGAAGAAAGAAAGAGACATCCGAACCTAACTCTTGGGCCAACTCAAGCAGTCTTTCCAGGGGTAAGTCCAATTCCCAGAGCCGGTTCAGTCCCTTCAGGACAGCCGCTGCGTCACTGCTGTCCCCCCCCAACCCCGAAAGCAGAGGAATGCGCTTATCGACCTCGATGGTCGCTCCTTTGCAGCAGGCCGTAGCCTGCTGCACCAGGACAACCGCTTTGGACACCAGGCTCTTCTCGGCCGTCCAATCGGCCATATCCGATTTGAAAGCAACCTCCCGACTCAACCGGAAGCGCAGAACATCGGACAGGCTGATCGTCTGGATCAGGCTGCGGATTTCATGAAAGCCGTCCCCGCGTTTGGCCAATACTTCAAGGGTCAGATTTATCTTAGCCGGGGCCATAACGGTCAGCATAGCTAATCCTCGCCCTCGCTGTATATCCGCCGCAGGTGCTCCCATTCCTCGATACTGAGAGTCTCGGCCCGTCGCTGAGGGGTTATCTCCGCCCTGGCCAGCAAGGCTAACGTCTCCGTCTTTGATATTCCCAGACCCTGGGCCAGCGAGTTGGCCAGTTGTTTACGGGAAGCGCTAAAACCAGCCCGGACAAAGGTGAAAAAGCTCTCCCGGTCGCCCGGTCCTACCAACGGCTGCGGATGAGGCACCACTTTCAGTATCGCCGAGTCTACCTCAGGAGTCGGATAGAAAGAGGAGGCCGCCACATAACCGGCTATCTCGGGAGCCCCATAAAGCTGAATGCCGATACTCAGCAGACTCATCCGGCCTGGTTTGGCCACAACCTCCTCAGCCACCTCTTTCTGCACCATCACCACCATCAGTTGCGGCTTGGTCGAAGACTCGAGAAAGTGGCGCAAACCGGGGGAAGTGATGTAATAGGGCAGATTTGCCACCACTTTGTAGCCTGATGAGCCACTTTCACCATCCTCTCCACTCACCAGAGTTTCCGGCACCACCTTCAGCACGTCCTGGTAGATAATGCTAACGTTTCCAAAAGCAGACAGGCTCTCTTCCAGTATTCCCGCCAGCTTGCTGTCCAGCTCAACGGCAATCACTCGGCCGGCCCGCCTAGCCAGTTCTTTGGTCAGCACCCCCAAACCGGGGCCCACCTCCACCACCGTATCCGCGGCACTGAGCCGGGCGGTGGAAACAATAAGCGCCAGCGCTTCCTCGTCAATAAGAAAATGCTGCCCCAGCCCCTTTCTGGCCCGCAGTCCGGAGCGACCCAGCAGCTTCTGTGTTTGAGTCAAAAGCGTCTCTGCCTCAGGATAATGTCCCCTGGAAGACCCTTTTTCCGTCATCATTGTCTCAATTAAGGCCAGACTGGAAAACCTGTCGCTCGTTCTTAGTAACTAGGACGCCGAAATGCGCTCTTTGATTTCAGGAATCATCTCTTGGGCCGCCCGTTCGCCCTGCTCGATACACTCTTGGACTCGATGGAAGTCGGCAAAAGCGATGTGCTCCATCAGGGGCTGAATTACCACATCCGCCCCTTCAAGACTGGGCCTCACCAGCCGGTAGCTGGAAATGTGTATCGTCTGCATGATGACTGAAAAGATATTATGGGCTCTTACTCTTGGGGCACTTTTATAGAGCAGCACATTCACGGCTATGATAAGTTCTGCCCCCATACCCTTGAGAATGCTCGCCGGCACCGGGTTCACCAGGGCACCGTCAACCAGGTATCTGCCCTCCCGCTTCACCAGACTGAATAACACCGGTAGAGAAGTAGTGGCCCTCAGTCCCTCCCTCAACCGGCCTTCGTTGATGACCACCTCCTCCCCGCTTTCAATGTCGGTAGCTACGCAGGCGAAGGGCATCTCCAAATCGCTGAATTCCGTGTCACCGAAAACATCCTTCAGATTCGATTCGACCCTTCGCCCCCTGAGCAGACCCGTCCTAGGCAGGGTCGGGTCTACCAGAAAGGAGAATTTCTTTGAGCCCAGTTCTTGGGCTATTTCGGTTATCTGGCTGGTGTCTTTACCCTGAGCATAAAGAGCTCCCACCAAAGCCCCGGTGCTGGTGCCGGCGATCATATCGATAGGAATCCCTTCCTGTTCCAGCGCCTTTAGCACCCCAATGTGGGACAGACCCCGGGCAGCCCCGCTGCCCAGCGCCAGACCGACCTTCTTGGGTGAGACAGCCCTTTTCAATCCCACAGTTCCTCAACATCTTTTTCAGTCTGTTCCTGACTGCCCACCTCGCCGGAGACAAACTCCATATAGGACTCGGCCGAGCCGTACTCCCGGGTCCTAACCACCACCGGCATCGGCACGGCGTGACCGAAGATTAGTGCCTGTTGCTTTGATTCCAGCTTGGATAACACCGATTTTAGTTCGTTCCGGCCCGATACCCCCGCTAGGACACTGTCGATATCGCGTTCGTTATCCAGCAGACAGGTTATTTTGGTGCCCAACTGGGACATCACCTCGTCATCGATGCCGCTGGGTCGTTGATCGATGACCAGCAGGGTGACATTATACTTGCGCATCTCCCGGGCAATGATGCCGAAAATGGTCTGATTGGCAATGCCCGGATTAAGAAAACGGTGGGCCTCCTCGATTGTGATAACCAGGGGATGGGGCGGGGCCGACTCCTCAGCAATGGCTGTCTCCATTCTGTCCCGGTACTGGGCGTGAATACGCCGGGTAAGCAGGTTGGCCACCAGAATATAGGCAGTGATGTCGGTAAACCGGCCGAACTCCAACACCACGTTAATGCCCCGGTCGAGGTATTCCAGGATGCGCTGTACCACATTATCTTGAGAATGGGTGGTCAGAAAAGGCAGCCGCTGGATAGTCGCCAACCCCCGTTGCAGATTGTTCAACGTGCTCTCATGGATGTTCAAGCCCTCCGGTAGTTCCTCGGTATCTTTTATCTCAAGGGTTTTTTGCAACCAGTTTCTGCCGTATTTTCGGGCCAGCTGGTAGACCGCCTCACCGGCAATCTCGGTCAGGTTCAGTGTCTGGCGCAGCAGGGCAATATCCTCCGGTTCTATCTCATCGTAGCCTATCCTGACCACAAAATCGGTGCTCACCCGCCGCCGCTTTGAACTCTCTTCGTCCAGGGTAAATACAGCCACCTTATCCGGGAAAAGCTGTTTCATAGCCTTGACCTTCCGCCCCGACTCGCTGCGGCTCTCCCAGCCGTACTCGCTGTGCATGTCAAAGACCAGGTTCACCGCCGCCGCTTTTTGCAGCATGCCGATCAGCAGCAGGCGCGTAAGAAAGGTCTTGCCGGTACCGCTCTTGCCGAAGATACCGTTTGACCGCGTCACCAGCTCGGGCAGGTCCAGACAAATCTTGGTCTCCATATCCAGGGGAGTGCCGATGTAAAACTTTTTCTCGTCCTCACTCCCAAAAACCAGCTCCACGTCCCCTTGCGAGGCCAGTCTCACTTTCGAAAAGTGGCGGGGAACCGTCCTCACCGGCTGGGGCCCGTCAATCAGGTCCTCGGCCCCGCCGATAGTCAGCATCGGCAAAACGTGCAAGGTCCCGTAAGTGCTGGTGCCGGACAACACTTCGGCCATAAAGGGGTTAGAAACATCGGGCGGCGACTGGGTAATTCTCTGGTCGGTTACCCCCAGGCTGATATCGGTTATCATGGCGAAGAAGCGCCGCGTCTCCCCTTCGATCGTCACGTAGCGTCCCACCGCCATCTCCTCGATAGATGTCGAGCCGTCCAGCCTGACCTCCACCCCTTTGGTTAACGAACCGGAGACGACGATACCCAGTCTTTCACCTTGTTCTTCACTCAATGTCTAATCCTCCTGACCGCAAACAACCCTTAGTTTTAATCCTTTTATCTCCACCACCGTCACGCTCCTGCCGATTTCCACGTGTTCCCCGTCCGTTTCGGCCTTCCAGTTTTCGCCCTTAACCCGGATCGTACCTACCGGCGTCAGGGGTTGCACCACCTCACCCTCAATTCCTATCATTCCCTCTCGACCCGTAATTCTCTTCCCGTGAAAACTTGGCATTACCTTAACGTGTATTACGAAAACCAGGATAACCACCGGCACCACTACTCCGATGGCAAGCCACCCGGAAATTGGCACCTCGTAGTAATTCAGCAAGTAGAAAATCAGTACCAGTACAATGGCTTCATCCAGGAATAGCACCGACAGCTTCAGCCAGTCACCGATAGTCCTCTTGGCATTCATTATCAGGCCGCCCTCACAAGTCCCATCGATAGCGGCACTTTTGCCGCTCGCCCATCCGGTACATACTGGTGTCTTCTGGCAGGTCAACTATTTCAACAAACTCACAGCCGAGTATTTCACAGGTCCTCCTTGAAGGAACGTTATCCGGGTTACAGGTTATCCACAGTATTTTCAGGCCGTGGTCCAGGGCCACCGGCTTGATCAGATTACAAGCCCTGGCCGCGTAGTGATGACCCCGGTAATCCGGAAAGACACCGTAGCCAATATGCCCGGCATACATGGTAATGTGGCTCGTATTGCTGATACGCAAGTTCATTCGCCCCACCAGTCTGTTGCCCTCCACCAGACGCATGTCAAAATCGTACGCCGGCTCATACTCTTTTTCAGGGTCGGCGGGCCGTTTCTCCCTGACCACTACCTGGAGTTCACCGTCGCTAAACGGCTTGTAATCATTAAAGCTGAATTCGGTCATATCCCTACTCAGACTCCAGTCGACTCAGAATACCCTTCAGACGGTTAAACTCGCCCCCCAGCAATACCGCCAGTTCCTTGCCCCCTGCCACCAGAAAGGCGTGAGGATCTTCAGCCACTTGACTCATCCGGCGCAGTGATGCGGCCACTAACTCCTCGACAGCAACCGGCAGGTGGCTGTTCACCAGTATGTTCAGAAAATCAAAAGACTGGCTGAAAGATTCTACCTCTTCCGCCTGGCACTGGTAGACAAAACTGTGGATTCGTACCGGCTTGGGGGGCAGGTAATGAAACAACCTCCCGTTCTCCCGATAGCCGACCACCACCGCGCTGAACTCGGTGCGCAGCAGCTTCAAGAGCTGGGGACTGGAACGGTAGATTTCTTCCTCGTTGGTCTCGTCCCTGCCCCGGGCAATCGGGCGTCGCCCCGGCTCGATACTGGCCGTGGTGGCATTATGGACAATAGCGTACTGCTCCACCGCTTCATCGACGGTCTTCACCAGACTGCCTAACGGAGGCGACTCGTATAATTCGTAACACTGGGCCACAAAATCGTTCGTGCTGGCTTCAATAACCTCACCGGCCCGACCTGTCAGTTCAGCCATGATTTCTCCTGTAGATTATTCATCAGACCCCCTCACCCTTCCCTCTCTACCTGATTTGTCATGATGTCATTCCCGCGTTCCTTCTGTCATTCTGAGCGCAGCGAAGAATCTTTATTATTCTCCGTTCAGAACGGATTCTTCGTCATTACATTCCTCAGAATGACAATCTTCGGACAGCCAAAGGTTTTGGGTGGCCTCCACTCCTGTAGGATTTCTCTGAGAATTCTATTTCTTCTTGTCTTCCGGCTGCTTCTTGTCCTTCTGCACCTTCGGTTTCTTCACGTTCTTTCTGCCTTTACTGCCCATTGTTGTTCCTCCTGGCTACGCTGAAGGCGATTCCTTCTCATTGCTTCTTTTTGAAACAGTCTTTCTAACTCTAGGCTTTGTTCCGGGTAGCGATATTCTTATCTTCCCCATTTCTGTAACAGACGCCTCATTGAGCATGTGCCTTACTGCACCTACTATTTCTTCTGGAGTAACCGTTACTTCCGTCATTCTCTTCAATCCGCGACGGATAGAACTTATAGAGTCTTCAGAAAGAATAACCTTTAGCATGTTATTTGCTGTGAGTACGTTACTCTTTTCCCACAACGGAGTAAGGCCATTCTTTTTCATATCTTTATAGCCGATTAGGTCAAATTTTTCAGATAGAGTTACAGGCTCATCAGTAACAAGATTCCAGGAATCTATGAGTTTTGTCTGGGGGGGTTTGTCGAAAAGGATGTGGTAGAGCTTCCAATCTTTGCTATTAGTCAACAATACCCATTCACATCCAAGATTGATAGCATAGGATGCCGCTTGCTTAAGATGCGTTGGCGTCAGGTCCATGTTTACCCTTTTCAGTTCCACCAGTAGAGCGGATCCTCGTCCCCTTCCCCATCAAGTTGGATAGCAAAATCACAATGCTCGGTACTACCAGCACCATGTATGGCGTATTCCCGCGAAATGTGCTTGAGAGCGTTGTATCCCATAAGGGATTCAAAAATACGCTCCACGCGTCTGCGCGTTTCGGCCTCGTTACCATCCGCCTTAGCAACGTCCTCTATCATCTTTCGCGCTTCTACCAGGGATTTACGAGTCTCCCTATCTAGTTTTTGTCTGGCCACTGTTTACCTCCTGTGATTTTTCAGTCTCCATCGCCTTTTCGGGAGTCTAAGAGGGACTCAGCCCTTGTCATTGCGAGGACCATTCCGACAAAGTCGGAAGACGAAGCAATCCGGACTGAGGTAAAGCCACCCCCTCGTTACACGGATTACCACGGCGCCTACGCGCCTCGTAATGACAAACACCTCAGAACTCATACCCTAGACCCACCTTGTCCTTTTACTGCGGTTCTTACCCGATGTAGGCGTGGGTAATTTCTCCTCTACCAGGGAGGACTCCACCAGGTGCCAGAAGTTCTCTCTGTCTGACATGGTGACCACCGCCTGCTCGTGGGCCTCGCTCAAAGCCACCGGATACCCCTGACCCCGCCGGCACTGGTCCAGCACCAGGCTATGGGTCAGATTCAGCAACCCTTCGTCGTTGGCCACCCATTGGGGCACCTCCACCCTAGCTACTTCATCGTCCAGCTTAATATAGAAGAAATGGATCCGGTGTTCTCCGTACCTCTTATTGTTAACCGATGACCCACTGATAAACAGTCCCGATCTTTCCCCCTCCCCCAACAGAACCGAAAACAACTCCCTGTCCCGCACGCCCCCAACCCCCTCACAGTTCCGTTTACCCCCCGGACAGTGCTTATCACAATCGGGAGGGTCAAAGGGGCAAATAGCCACCCGCAGGGCGTTGACCACGTCCGTGCTGCGGGGCAGACTGATATAGCTGGCAAAAGCCACCTTCTTATTCTCGTTGATTTTCTTGAGGCGGTCGAGACACTCCAGAAAACCCTTGTCCAGCAGCGCCTCGCTGACAAAATCGGGGTAGGCTTCCAGTCCCCAAATAATAAGAGTGCCGTCCAGCAGGGCCAGAGCGGAACTTCCGGTCGGCAACTCGCTGGCCAGTTCCACCAGGCGTCGGCACTCATCCACACTCCGTTTGGTGCCCAGCAGGGGCCCCTCCACCGACTGCTCCCTCCCTTTTTGGTTCCCTGACGGGGCGATTACCAGTTCTTCATCTCCGGCATAGAGTCTGGGAAAGCTGTCCAGCCGGGCATCGGGGCTGGCCCCGTATTGAAGCACGACTCCCCCGATGTTTATCAGGTAGCACCGGGCCGACTGGTGGCGGTCGACATCGATATGGGAACCGTCGGTAGCCAGCACGCTGAACTCATCGGGCAAAGGCGGGGCCTGATAGTGCCCCTCAAGCCCGTCAAGCGGGTCGGCCACCAGCCAGGTAGTCCTGCCAGCGGCGATTTTCCTCTTCAGGTCCTCAATATTATCGGCCTGACTGCTCATCGTATCCAGGGCAAACTGAAGGTGCTGCTCTCTCTCACTGAGGTCAACTTTCAACCTGGAGAGCATTTCGCCAACCTGTGAGGCCACCCTAGTTAAATCTAAAGACATTCCCCCACCACCCCTTTATCAGGATTACTTGCCCGGTCCTCTCCGGATATTCGGGGTTACCACGTGCTGTGAGCCAGTCTCTTAATAGATAGAGTATAATTCATCAATGTATCGAACTCAAGCAAGATTTTGGGCTAATCTCACCTTATGATTCTTCTAACCCCATCTCCCTCTATCCCCCTCCCCCTTATCAAGGGGGAGGGGGAGGTGGTTTTTGAGAGGGGCGAGGCCCCTCTTTGACGCCCTATTTATCTCATGCCCCCCTAAAAGTACCTCTTCCTGTCATTGCGAGGAGAGCAGCGACGAAGCAATCCGTAAGATTTATGGAGATTGCTTCGCTTCGCTCGCAATGACAGAGATACAGTCCGGTCAAGAGACGAATTTAGGTTTCCAAACCTCCCGGAATCAACTACGGCGATACCAATCCGAAGACACCACCAAGGCAGTATGCTACAATTTAGATTAGCCATAAGAATCGAATTGAAAGAGGTGCCGCCGTGCTCCCCCTTCTGGCCGGTGTAGTCGTAATTACACTCTCAGGGGTAATGATGCCCGGGCCGATGTTCGCCGTCACGGTAGCCAAAAGCTATCGCTCGCCCTGGGCCGGTGTCCGCATATCGCTGGGCCACGCCCTAGTGGAAGTACCCCTGATACTGCTGATATACTTTGGTTTCGCCCGCTTCTTTGAAGATAATACCGTCCAGTTGGTGCTGAACCTGCTCGGCGGGGCGATGATTATCTGGATGGGCATAGCCATGTTCCGCGCCCGGGCTGAGGTAGTTCAGAAAGGCAATGATTCTCCCTACAGCACTCTGGTTGCCGGTATCATCACCACCGGATTTAACCCCTATTTCCTGCTCTGGTGGGCCACTATCGGTATTATGCTGGTGATGAACTTCATGGGATTCGGCATCGGAGGGCTGGCGTTGCTTATCATCGTCCACTGGCTCTGTGACCTGGTTTGGCTTTCCTTCGTTTCAATCCTGGTCTACCGCACTCACTCACTCTGGGGACTGAAATTTCAGGAGTGGCTGTTCATTACCATCAGCCTGCTCCTCATCGGTTTTGGGGGCTGGTTCCTGATATCGGGTATCCGGTTGGTGCCTTAGGGGGCTTTTATCTAGCTGCGGTCTCTACTCCCGTACCGTACGCAGGTTGCATGGTTCCACCTGGCACTCGTCGCACTCCACGTCACAAGGCTCCACATGAATAGTCACGCTGGAATTAGACAACCGGCTCTTTATGTCATCTTCCAGATGGTCGCACATCCGGTGGGCTTCTTCCAGACTGGTGTCCTTGGGCATCATCAGGTGAAGGTCGATAAAGCGCTGGTTTCCCGCCCGGCGTGTACGCACGTCATGAAAACCCACCAGTTGATGGCCATGCTCTTGAAAACAGTCGATGGTCTCTTCTTCGTCTTCTACTTCTATGGGTAGCCGTTCGTCCACCAGCTCACCGAACGACTTCTTGAGAACGTCATAAGCCGCTTTCAGAATAATCAGGGACACCGCCAGGGCAATAATCGGATCAATGACGGCCAGCCCCGGTAAAGCGTATCAGTATCAGGGCCACCAACACCCCGGCGGCAGAATAGGCGTCCGCGCTGATGTTTCGGGCCGAAGCCTCCAGGGCGATGGAACTCTCGGCGTGGGCTACCCTGAGCAAGTGGCGGGAAAGAAAAAGACTGGCCACTATCGAAACCGCCATTACTCCTATCCCCGCCTCGGTCAGTTCTATTGTGGCCCCGGTCATTATCCGGCCTACCGCCGAGTAGATTACCCAGCCGCCGGCCACAAAAATCAGCCCCGCCTGAACTACGGTCGCGATACCCTCCACCTTACCATGCCCGAAGGGGTGCTCCTCGTCAGCGGGTCGGCTGACCACGCTGATAGCCAGAGCGATAAGAGATATGGCGAACAGGTCCAGGAAACTGTCGATCGCCTGGGCGGTGATGCTGATGCTCCCGGTGATAACAGCCATCCCTCCCTTGAGCACGATCAACCCTACCACAACAGCGAGAGCAAGCTTAGCGGCGCCCGCCCTGGTAGAAAACATCCCCCATCACCTTCCCTCGGCTGTAGCCTTGGGTCGGCTCCTCCCCGGAATGAACCGGCCCCACTCCCCTTTCTGCCAGACAACCAGCAGTGACGGAGCTATGAAAAGCGAGCTATAGGTTCCGGCCACAATTCCTACCAGCAGGACAACGGCAAAATTCTGAATCGCTGGCCCGATGAAGAGGAACAGGGCCAGGACGACAAACAGGGTGGTCAAGCTGGTGTTCAGGGATCGACTCATCGTCTCAACCAGGCTGTTGTTAACCACCAGTTCAAAGTCGGACTTCTGGTCCTTGGTCAGATTCTCCCGTATTCTATCAAAGACCACCACCGTGTTGTTCACGCTGTAGCCAATAACAGCCAGAATACCGGTAACGAACATCAGGTTGATTTCCCAGCCCAGCATACCCCCCAAAATGGAAAAGGTCCCTAGGGCCACCAGGGTATCGTGAAGCAGGGCTACTATGGCACAAGCCCCGTAGCGGAAAGGATGGGACATCCGCCGGAATGCCCAGGCTACGTACAGTAGTATCCCGATGGCCGCCACGGCCACCGCGATAGCCGCGTTCCGGGTTGTCTCGGTAGCCACCATGGCAGAAACGGCATCGAATTCCTTGACTTCAAGCGGGCCCAGACCGGCCACTAATCCAGCCTCCAGTTCGGTCTTGGCCCGGCTTTCCAGCCGCGGCAAACGAATCAGGAAGTCATCCTCCCCCACCCGTTGAATAATGGCATTAGCGTAGTCCATAGCGGCCAGTTCTCTACCCAGTTCGGCCTGGTCCACTTCTTGCTCAAAGTCCACCGTCATTACTGAACCGCTGCTGAATTCAACCCCGGATTTAAGGCCGACAGCCACCAGAGATCCCAGGCTGACCAGTATCACAACAGCCGTGACCAGAAAGAACCATGATCTCTTGCCAATTATATCAAACATTTTTCTTCCCCAGATGAGGGCTGAACAGCCCAGTTCGTTGCGCCAGCGAGGTACGCACGAAAAGGCGCAGTAACGTTCGGGTAACTACAATCGCCGTCAGCATACTTACTCCCACTCCGATAGCCAGTGACCAGGCAAAAGCCACCACCGGGGCGCTGGCCACAATGCTGCCCCCCAACCAGAGCAAAATAGCGCAGACTATCAGGGTCGTTACGTTACCGTCGCGGATCGCTGTCCAGGCGCGATTAAAACCTGCCTCGATAGCCGCCCCCAGGGTACGTCCGGCTCTAAGCTCCTCTTTCATTCGCTCAAAAATGAGCACGTTAGCGTCTACTGCCATACCTATAGACAGAACAAAACCGCCCAGTCCGGCCAAGGTAAGCGTGACCGGTATCAATTTAAATAAAGCTACCACCAGCACTCCATAGAAAACCAGAGCCAGACTGGCCAACAATCCGGACAGTCGGTAGTAGAGCACCATAAACACCATCACTATCAGTATACCGATGAATCCCGCCCTGACACTCCTGCTGACAAAATCAGATCCCAGTGTCGGCGATACCGTCTGGTCGTAGATTATCTCCAGAGGCACCGGCAGGCGGCCTGCATTCAACTGATTGGACAACCGGGTGGCATCGGCCGGGCTCAGTCCCGTAATCACACCCCGGTCGGTAATGGTCGCCTGGACAGTCGGAGCGATAGGTCTGCGGTCCTCTCCCAGCAGGGCTTCATCGCCTTCGAAGATACCCAGCCGCTGACCGATAAGACGTTCCGTAATTATTCCTGAGAGCTCACTACCCTCCTCGTCCCAATCGAATATTAGTTCCAGTCCCCCAAAATCCGCCTGTCTCACGAAGGTGTTTTCTCTGAAATAACGGCTGGTCAGCGTCTTTTCCTCACCGTCGATAAACGCCATTGCCGGCTTCCAGCTTCCCGCCGAGTTTTCCCACCTGGCCGTTTCATTCCCGGTGACCATCTCACCAAACTCCAGCATCACCACCCGTGACAGGCTTTCCTTTTCTTTATCGGTGATGTCAAGTCCGGGTAGCTCTATCACAATCCGGTCGTTGCCTTGTTTCTGGATAAGCGGCTCGGTTACTCCCAACGGGTTAATCCGGTTCTGAAGAATCGCCATCGCACCTTCGATGGCGTTGCCTTCCTCTCCCGGCTCGACGGTAGTGAAGTCGGCCCGGTAGACAATATGGACGCCGCCCTGCAAATCCAGTCCCAGCCTCACCCCTTTCCCCAGCAATATCCCCCCGTTAATGGGGAGGACTACCAATGCCGCCAGGATGAAGACTATCAGTACCAGTATGAAAACCCGGGTGTTTTTTCTAGGCATTCTTTCTTTTCAACCCTTCAATGAAGGATAAGGCCTGTTCCCTAGTGGTCACTTCTCCCGAAGCCTGGGCTTCACGGACCGTCTCCAACATCTCTCCCACTTCAGGTCCCGGCCTCGTCCCAAAGATATTGATTATGTCATATCCGTCCACCAGCTTGGCCGGACGGACAATGTTTTCCTTCTCCCCCTGCTTTCCAATCACATAATCAACCAGGCTGGCATGCTCCTGCCAGTTAGCCGGGATCAGACCGGGGCCCCTGGCTGCCAGATGGTCGGCCAGACTCAGAAAAAGGATGTCCGTGCCTGCCTCGGCCGTATCCCGGAAGTAGCGGTAGATTGCCCGGCGGGTGGGCATTCCCTCCGGGCTCAACTGGCCCGGTCGCAGGTGATACCTTACCTCAGTTTCCACCAGCTTCTTCTCTTTACCACTGAATTTCAGCCTTTCCAGTATATTAGCCGTAAGAACTTCCCCCTCTAAAGCATGACCCAGGAACCGCATCCGCCCGTCAGCCTCAAAAACCTTGGTCTGGGGCTTACTGATATCATGCAGCAAGGCTGCCAGTTTAAGCAATATCCTTCTGGTGCTGCCACTGCTAACCTCACTGCTGAAGTGCTCAGCCAACTCCTCTGACCAGGGAACAACCTCCAGTATCTCCTCACCCCCGTGTTCCCAGGTCCCCTGCCTCAGCAGAAAATCAACGGCTCCCACCGTTCTCAGTGAGTGCTCAAATACATCCCAGAAATGCTCTTTGGGCTGTTCGACTCCTCTTGTCTGATCCAGTTCCGGAAACAGGGCCGCCAGCAAGCCGAGTTCATCCAAATAGCTGAAAACCTGTCTCGGAACGGCCAGCAACCGCACCAGTTCTTCTCTTATCCGCTCGCCGGCAACACTGGTGATAAGCTGAGAATGCTGCTGGATCAGAGCCTCGGTCTCACTATCAATATCAAAGCCAAGCTCGGCGGCTAGACGCACCCCCCTCAACAAACGGGCTGCATCCGAAACAAAAACCGTCTCGCTGACCACCCGAAGTATACCACAACGGAGGTCATTCCGACCATCAAAAAGGTCTATAACTTGTATCCCGGCAGTTCCCTGCCTGAACTGACTCAGGTTAACCGCCATCGCGTCGACTGTAAAATCACGCCGGGCCAGGTCTTCTTCAATGTTACCCGGGATTGTTGAAAAGTCGAGTCCAAATGGAAGCCCGGAGGAAGTCGGCCCCCGGTCAGCCAGCACCACCCGACCCACCTTGTTTACCTTGTCCAGGGGAACGTACTTACCCCCCAGGGCATCGGCTATTCTGGGGGCGACCTTCAGGGCGTCGGAAGCGATGGCAAAATCAATATCAGCCGTACCCCTCTCCAGCAGCACGTCCCTCACCCAGCCACCAACGATGTACGACTCGAT
>PVBE012275612.1_pt1 | contig 22396 bp, 20 predicted proteins | sample 1631181 | NCBI WGS metagenome assembly PVBE01 (sample SAMN08397723, study PRJNA350692) | Marine metagenome, whole genome shotgun sequencing project. | isolation source: water | place: Pacific Ocean | collected 2012-04 | reverse complement strand
ATTGGCTAACTCCACCTCGGCCTGACGAAGCTTGTGGATGATCTGCTCCGCGGTGAATCCCTTCAGACTCATCACTGCCCCCTTTCTAGGCCAATCCAGTCCGAAAGCTGTACGAAAATCCTAACCCTCAAACTGCACCGGCTTTCAGGGGGACAGGTCAGATTCAACCCCAAGGGGACCCCTACAATAAAAAAGTACGATTCAAACCCAAAGTCGGAATAACAAATAAATCAACGAGTTATTCAATCGGGAGGCAGGGGAAATAGGGTAATCGACCTAGACGGAGGCAAACGGGGGAACGGCCGCGGGAACTGTCCGCCTTTGAAGACGTGAGCGCCCCAGCCCACCGACGGGCGGGTCCGTCCCACCGACGGGCGGGTCCGTATAGAATTCAGTTGATCCTTTCGGGTTTCGGTTGACCCGCGCCCGGATCGAGATGCATCTATAATCATTCGCCCGATTCAGCCGGAACTCATTAGGAGCGGACGCCTTGACCAACCCCGAAAGCCTTCTGAAGGCCTTCGTCCCCTACCCCAACGCCGACTCGGGCGACGTGCGCCGGTTCATCGCCGAGGGGGTCCACCCCCACGTCAAGTCCGAGGACGCCCACCTGGACGAGGACGGAAACCTCATCGCCCGCCTCGGACCGGAACCGACTCCGGAGACTTCACCCTTTTACATCTGCGCCTACGCCCAGGATTTCGGCCCCGGAAACCAGGAAGACCCCTATGAACCCAAGGTCGTGGACGGCTCGCCCCATGGACAGGGGGGCGACTGCCTCTGGGGGCGGGGGAACTGCGAGCATCGCGGGGCGCTGGCGTCGGCCCTGGCCGCCTTCAACACCCTCATCGGATCGGACACCCATTTCAAGCGGCCCCTGTACTTCCTCGTCCTCACGACCGGGGAGTCCGGCCACCACCGGGTCATCGACGCGGCGCTCAAGAAAAACTCCCTCCCGGTGGGGGATGCGGTCATCGCCCGGGGAACCGGGAACCGCATCTGCCTCGGCAACAAGGGGAGCCTCCTCGCCCGGATCGAGGTCTACGGCAAGTCCTATCACCCCAGCAACCCCGCCAAGGCCCTGAACGCCATCGACGGGGCCGAGGAAGCCCTGCGCCGGCTTCGCGAATACGCCTCCGCCCACCCCGTCCAAGACGAAGATCTGGGCGACTCCGTCCTCGTCCCCATCGGCCTCGAATCCTTCCCGAAGGGGCCGATCATCCCGGACCGCTGCGAGATCGAGATTTCGGGACGGCTGGTCCCCGGACAGGACCCCGAACGCCTGATCGCGGGGCTGCGGGAGGCCCTCCACCTCCCCGACGGGTTCAAATCGGAGGTCATCCTGGAGCGCTTTCACTACGCCGCGAAGGTCCCCCCGGGTCACCTCCTGGCCTCCGTCGCCGAAGAGGCCGTCCGCGAGGCCGAGACCGATCCGTCCCCGATCTACATGCACGCCTCCCTGGACGCCGGATGGTTCCGCCACCAAGGACGCGCGGCCATCTCCCTGGGACCCGGCGCGCCCGAGCTCGCCCATTCGGCCTACGACATGGTGTCCATCCAGGAGATCAAGGATGGCTCGAGGATCTACTTCTCCCTCTACCGAAAGCTGGCCGCCGCATGAACGCGAAGCGCCCGGACCGCTTCGACCACATCGGCATCTGCCTGACGTGCAGGCTCCCCTCGCCGGACATCATCCGGCATGCCCGGCTGGCGGACGAGGCGGGGATCGGCAGCGTCTGGGTCAACGAGAGCCACTACTACCGCTCGGCCTTCTCGGCCCTGGCCGCCGTCGCGGCCGTGACCGAACGGACGCTGCTGGGGACCGGCGTGGTCAGCGCCTTCGCGCGCCATCCGGCCTTCACGGCCATGGACGCCGCCACCATCGACGAGATTTCGGGGGGGCGCTTTCTGCTGGGGATCGGCGCGACGCCGGTCTGGGGAGAAGGCCCGGCGCTGCGAAACGGCGAGCGGCCCCTGGCCGCCGTCCGGGAGACGACGGAGATCGTCCGCGGCCTCCTGGCCCGGAACCTCTCGGACTACCACGGGAAGTTCTACACCATGCTGGAGTCCGACCACCACAGCGAATGGGGCGCTTCCCTCAACTTCAAGCCCGTGCGCGAGAAGATCCCCATTTTCTATGGCGTGAAGGGGAAAAAGCTCCTGAAGCTGGCTGGCGCGACGGCCGACGGGGTCCTCCTGACGAACCCCGCCACGCCGGCGTACATCCGCGAGGCGCGGGCCGTCATCGAGGCGGGCGCGCGCGAGGCGGGCCGGGACCTCTCGGACTTCACCACCGCGGCCTTCGTCACGTTCTCCGTCGGGAAGAACCGGGAGGAGGCCCGCGACGCCGTCCGCGGGATGCTCGCGACGTACGTCGAGCACGTCGGGGTCGAGCACTCGGAGATCCTCGGGCTGAGCCAAAAGGAGGTCGCGGCTTACCAGGACGCGTTCGAATCGGGAGGCGTCGAGGCCGCCGCGAAACTGGTGTCCGACGACCTGATCGACCGGCTGACCGTCGCGGGAACGGCGGAGGACTGCATCGAGCGGCTCCCGGCCTACATCGAAGCGGGGCTGGACATCCCCGTCTGCTTCCACGTCCTGGGACCGGACCGGGATCGGGCGATCCGGATCATCGGAGAGAAAGTTGTCCCGGCGGTCTGCGGGTGAAAGGGCGGCGCGGAAGGCATTGAAACCTGACCGGACCGCAAACGTGGAGGACGCGCCGGACCCACCGAATCGGGCCTCGGCGCCTCTGAGCGGACGCCGATCCGCCCCATGGTAAGATCCTGGGGGAAGGAGACACGCAAGGTCCATGCTGGAATACGAATTCGAGAAGACCTTTCATTTTCGCGGGAAGCCCGGTTTTCACCTCGAAGCGGCCGATTCGATGGGCCGGGAACTGACCGTCCTGTTCGGTCCTTCCGGGTCGGGGAAGAGTACGATCCTCAACATGCTTGCGGGCATCGTGAGGCCCGACCGGGGACGGGCGGTCCTTCAGGAGACGACGCTCTACGACTCGGCGAAGCGGATCGACTTTCCCCTGCGCGCGCGAAACATCGGGTACGTCTTCCAGGACCTGGCGCTCTTCCCGCACCTGAGCGTCGAGCGCAACATCGCCTACGGCATGCCCAACGGGACCCCGAAGGAATCGCGCGTCCGGGAGCTCATCGCCCAGTTCGGCCTTGAAGGACAGGAACGGAAATATCCCGCCCAGCTCTCCGGCGGTCAGCGGCAGCGGGTCGCCATCGCCCGGACCCTCGCGGCCGAGCCGTCCCTGCTCATCATGGACGAGCCCCTCTCGGCGCTGGACGAGCCCACGCGGGAGCGGATCCTTTGGGACATCTCCGCCCTGAAAGAGCGGTTCGCCATCCCGATGCTCTACGTCACGCACAACCTGCGGGAGGCTTATTCGCTGGCCGACCGTGTGGTGGTCATCGATCAGGGCAAGGTCATTGAAAAGGGGGCGCGGGAGGACATCCTGGAGCGTCCGGCGCACTTCCGGACGGCCCAGTGCGTCGGCATCGAGAACCTCTTCCCCTGCCGGGTCCTGAATTTCGTGAACGGTGAAATGAAGGTTCAGATGGGGGAGAAGGAGATCTCCCTCCATGAGGACGCCCGGTTTCGACCGGGGGAGCGCGCTTACCTGGGGATCTCACCCCCGGACGTACGGTTGTCGGTGGCGCCGGAAGACCGGCCCAACACCCTGACGGCCACCGTGGTCTCCATCATGGAGCGGAAAAACATCATGGTCGTTCACGTGAAAATATTTCCCGACGGCCCGAGGCTGGTCGCGGACATTCAGAAACATTTCCTTCCAAAGTGGGGCCTGGCGAGCGGGTCTCCGGTCTACGTCTCGTTGACCCAAAACGCCCTGTTCCTCTGCCGTGAATAGCACAGCGAGGCGCGGCCGGCGCCGCCCGCCCTACGCGACCAGATCTCCTTCCCCTTGCGGGATCATCAGCAAGGATTCGCCCGCCTCCGCCGGCTCGTCTTCGCCCCCCTCATCCATACCCCCCACCAGGCTTTTGAGGGCCTTTTCCTCCTCGAGCAGGGCCTGGGCGATGAGAAAGCTGTCCACCCGGTATTGGCCGTTCTGGATGGCCTGCTTGAGACCCTGAATCCGTTCTGTCCGATCGACGGAATTGAGCTTTTCAAGTCCCTGGATTTCCGAAAGGGCGACGGCCCCTTCGGAGAGCTTCACCACAACACTGGGATTCTTCTGAACGGCTTGCCGCCTCGACGTCAGGGGCTTTCTTTGACCGACCTTCAACATGGACTGGTAATTCTTGTGCGGGTTGGCGTTCAACGTCATCGATTACTCTCCTCATTTCGTCCGGCGGCGTGATATCCGACCGGCGCCAACCCTCACCAAAAGAAAACGCCCATCCTGTTCGGGATGGGCGCTTTCGACACGAGGTCCGCGTCGGCAGCCCTACTGCCTTACCCCGTCTTCGGGGGTTAGGCTAGCGGCTTTGCGCCCTACCCTTTCGGTGTAGTTTGCCTTTTACGACTCAAACTTCCTGATCAAATTTTCTAAACGCCGGCTCGGTTCGCCGTCGTTAATCTCAATATCGGGATTCGAGGCCCCGCACTTTAGCGGAATTTCCCATTCGGCCGATTTTTCCATCCCCGCAACACGAATTCGCCGGAACGTCTCCGGCCGCTCCGCGCCGTCAGGTCCCGGCTTTCACCCGTTCGCGGCTCCACCAGGTGGCCAGATAAAGGGCCAGAAAGGATATGCCGGTATGGCCCAAGACCAGCCAGTGCGCCTGCCCCAGGTCGCCTCCCGCGAAGGCCCCGTAGATCTCGAGCGGCATCGTATTGGTCCGCCCGGGGATGTTGCCCGCCAACATGAGGGTCGCGCCGAACTCCCCCATGGCCCGGGCGAACGCCAGAATGAGGCCGGCGATCAGCCCATGCCGCGCAAGGGGAAGGGTGATGGTCAGCGCGGTGAACCATTCGCTCTTGCCCAGCAACTGCGAGGCGTACTCCACGTTGCGGTCCACCGATTCGATGGCCGCCCGCCCGGTCCGGACCATGAAGGGCAAAGAAACCACCGTGGAGGCGACAATCGCGCCCCACCAGGTGAACGTCACCGACCAACCCGTCAGGTCGTAGAGCGGCCCGCCGATCAAACCCTTTCGGCCCAGGAGGCGAATCAGGTAATAACCCGTGACCGTCGGCGGCAGCACCAGCGGGAGCGTGACCAGGATGTCCAGGACGTTCTTTCCCGGAAAGTCGCGCTTGGCGAAAAAATACGCGATGGACGTTCCCAGGACGGCGACGATCAAGGTCGAAACGCCGGCGACCCAAAGAGAGAGTTGTACGGAAAACCAGGCTTGGCCTTCCAATGCCCCATTCCCCTGTCAAAGGCCCCGGGCGCCCTTTCTTCCACCCTTCGGGACCGAAGGTGACACCCGCCGGACTACGGCGGATCGGCGGGCCCGAATCCGGCCCGGGACAAAATGGCGCGGGACGCCCCGCCGAGGACGAAATTCACAAAGCGCAACGCTTCCCGGGGATAACGGGTTTCGGCGATCACCGCGATCGGATACGCGATGGGCGCGTGGCTTCCGGGCGGGGCCTCGGCCACGCGATCCACCCGGCCCTTTTCCCGCAGCGCGTCGGTCCGGTAGACGATGCCGGCGTCCACCTCCCCCCGCACGACATAATCCAGCACCTGCCGGACGTGCTCGGCGAGAATCAGGCTCGCGGAGAGCCCCTTCCAGTAACCCAAAGCGACCAGCGTCTGTTTGGCGTAAACGCCCGCCGGGACATGGCGGGGATTGCCGATGACCAGCCTCCCTTGGAATCCCTTCCCCAAAACCGAAAACCCGTCCACCGCGCCGCTTCCCCGCGGCCGGACCAGGCTCAGGCGGTTCGTCGCGAACACCTTCCGTGTGCCAGGCTGAAGGAGGTTCGCCCTCCCCAACGCCTCCATCGGAAACAACGCGGCGGTGGCGAACACATCCACGGGCGCGCCCAGCTCGATTTGCCGCTGGAGGTGGCCCGAGGAGCCGAGGTTCAACGAGACGCGGTGTTCCGGATGACGCGCCTCGAATTCCTTCGCGATCTTCCGGAACACCTCCTTGAGACTGATGGCGGCGGACACCGTCAGCCGGGCCGCTTCCCCCCGGGGCGGCGCCGCCCAACCCGCAAGCATGACGAAAAAAATGAGAATGGCGCGACGCACAAATCCGCCCGTCCGGTGATGTCGATAAGAAATCAGATAACAACCCGGGACTCTACACTAGATATTCAGGACAGTCCGGAAAAGTCAAGGAGACCGGAACACCGGGCCCCGCCGGTGGAGAGTGCGGGATCGCTCAAACTGTCGGAGAGGGGGGGGGAGCAGGCGCCGGGACGGGGGCGGTCTTCCCCCCGCCCCGGCGCCGCAACAACAGGGTCAAAACTTGAAGTAAGCGCCGGTGATGATCGCCCAGGCGCTGTCGCCGTTGTTGAACGGGTCGTCATCCGCGGCGCTGGTGACAGGGCGGTCGATGTCGAACACGAACCCGTTCACCGAGAGGCGGACCTCTTTGATCGGCCAGTAGTTCAGACCGAGGCCAATGATATCCACCCTTTGACCGGCCAGGTCTTCCGTCCCTGCCGACCGGTCGTTGTCGTCCATGTCGATGGATTCATACTTGGCCACCAGCTCCAGGCCGTTCTTCTTCCGGTTGCCCGTCAGCAGGTACCCCGCCTGGACGTGGTAGCCGTAACGGACCAGGTCGTCGTTCCCCCTGCCCAGGACGGGACCTTCCCGCTCCTGCTTCTCGTAGATGAACTCCGCCGTCGCCGAAAGAGGAAGACCGCCCGGATTCTTGTAGTCCTTATTGTACCAGATATCCGCGCCGTACATCTGGCGAAAACCCTCCGTCGCGACATTGAACACCGTCAGGCGGTTGTCGCGCAGGAACAGCCGCGTCCGGCCGCCATTGCTGCTGTGGGGCTGATCCCCCACCGACGCGTTGATCGCGAGCTGGATCGGAAACATCTTCTCGGCGGGAGACCCCTTGAAGAGGTTCGCGATCAGGCGGAGGGCAAAATCCTTTTCGTCGTTGTTGTCGTTGTCTCTCTGGGTCCCGTTGGAGACGCTGGCCTCATAACGGAACGCGGGAGGCAGATCGCCGTAGACGAACGCGCCCCGGGACGCGCCTTCGGTGAGGTTGTCGGAGATCGTCGAGCGCTCGAGGAAGAACAGGCTGTACCGGCTCCAGGTCTGCTCGCCGCCGAAGCGCGTCTTGTGCTGGCCGACCCGGATTCGGAACGCCTTGTACCGCTCCCAGCCCAGGTAGGCGTCCTGGTCCAGGACGTTGGAGGATGCGCCGTCCAGCTCCAGGCGGTAGGTGAAATCCTTGAACACCTTGCCGCGGAAGGTCAGGCGTCCGCGCCGCATGCGGAAGTTGTTGTCCGCGTCGGCGTCTTCGGGAAACACACTGAACTGGCTGAAGACCTGGACTCCGATCCGAAGCTCGTGTTGTTTGTCTTTGGACGTAATGCGGAATCCGTCCTTGTACTTCACGTCAAAGGGGGGCTGGGCCTTCTTGATCTCTTCCCGGATACTGACTTCCTTGGCCTTCTCAGCCGATTTGAGCTCTCGATACTCCCGTTCTGTGATGACGCCCTTTTTCTTTAAGAGGTCCAAGAGCTCGCTCGCTCGCCCATAGGCGGGAAAAGCCAACATTCCCATCGCCACAACCCATCCCAACAACGCCTTTAGGGACTTCCGTTGAGATTTCAACTTCCGCGTCCTCCCTATGATTCAAGAAATCGCTCCAATGAGGAGCCGGAACGATCCGCCGCGCCCCGTCCTGGTCTGGAGCGCAGAACCCCATATTCAAAAGACAAGTGATGGGAGGATTTTTTCACATGATCTGGATTACATCAGTCCGTGCTGAAGGTGCGCGCCGCGCTGTTTGACGCCGCCGGTATTCCTCACTCGGGCAACATTCCGGCTTCCTGGAGAAGCTTGACGGTTCCCCGCACATCGGTCAGGCGGCCGAGGTCGATGATCGGCGTGCGGATCGACCGGAGATCCTTTAAGCCCAGCGTCGGGTCCACCCTGAATCCTTTGGCGACGGGGTATTCGTGGTTCCCCCGGACGAAAACCTCCTGTCCGGTCTCGGACAGGGCGAACCCCACGAACCGCTCGGCGAACTCCGGTTTCCGGGAGCTTTTCAAAATTCCAGCGCCCGCCACATTGACGAGGGCGCCGATGTCCCCGTTGAGGAAGTAGTAATTCCGGACGGGAAAATTCCGTCCCTCTTTTCGGAGAAAGCGGTGCAGATAATAGTGATTCACGAGCCCCAGATCGATCTCACCGTCCGCAATGGCCTTCACGGTCGGGGTATTCTTGGCGTAGTACTTCGGCCTGTTGGCGACAATCCCCCTCAGCCACCGGAGTGTTCTTTCGTCCCCCACCCGGACGCGCATGGCCGTCACAAACGCCTGGAAAGACGCGTTCGTGGGCGGAAGGCCGATTCGTCCCTTCCATCGGGGATCGGCCAATTCAAGAATCGACCCGGGCAGGTCGCTCTCCTTCAACCGCGCCGTCGAATACGACAGGACGCGCGCCCGGCCGGAAATCCCGATCCAATCCCCCCGCGGCGACCTGTACGCAGCGGGGACTTTTCCCAACAATGAATCGGGAAGGCGGCGGAACAGCCCTTTCTCCGCGATGGCCCCCAATGCCCCCGAATCCTGGGCGAAGAAGAGGTCGGCGGGGCTTCGGCCGCCCTCCTCGAGAAGCTGATTGGCCAGGGCCGCCGTCCTCGCGTACCGGACCCGGACGCGGACGCCCGTCCGTTCGGTGAACGCTTTGAACAGACGCTCGACCAGCTTTTGCGACCGGCCCGAATAGACCGTCAGGCTTTCGGCCGACAGGGCCCGCCCGCCGGCCCCCCAGGCCGGAAGCGAAACAGCCAGGCAGAGCAGAAACCACCCGACGCCCGCGCCTCTCCAGGCTCTGAACAGACTCATTAAATTCGATCCTCCCCTTCTTCCAATCCTCGCCGGATGATTGTGCCCGGACAGCGCTCCCCCGGACGGGTCCGCCGCTCCGCATTTACACCAAACGGTCCTTCCGTAAAGAAAAAGCCAGAGAGCATACCCCTTCATTGGGCAATACTCCTGGCTCGCTTTCCCGGTCCTTGACGTCGATTCAATAACCGGCGGCTTGCTGGGAGACGGCGAATTGGCTTTATTTGGTCAGGAGAAGCTTTCCTTGCCTGGTCACCTGGAGGCGGTACACCTCGCCCCGGTGAAGAAGGTGAACGATCTTCTTCCCGTTCATGATACGCTCCACCTCCAGCATTTCACCCGCCCGGTCCACGGGAGGCGGGTTCATCGGCTTTTCGGCGGAGACCAGCATCTTAGGTGACGGCGTTCGGCCTTCGGACAGCTTCATTCATCCACTCCCGGCAGGTCCGGTTGAATCAGCTCATCCGGGGCGAGAACAACGTCGCAGTGGAAATTACAGATCCGGCAGGAATCTTCGGTTTCGCATTCCCGACGGTAGTCCCTGAACTGTTCCAGGACCGCTTTTCGATCTTCCTTTTCAAAGAACCGAATGAGGTCAATCAGGCGGTCGATGGTCCCTTTGGAGACGTAATGCTCCAAGAGGCAGGCGTCCAACAATGCGTTCTCGCCCTCGACCCCCAGGACGTCTTCCAGAAACGTTTGCATGATCGAAAACCGGCTGGAGATTTCCTGGGCGTGGTGCGCACCCCTGGATGTCAAGGAGACTTGCTCGTAGTGTCGGTGGTCCACCAAGCCCTCTTTTTTCAGCCCTTTGACCGCTGCGGATACCGCCGCCTTGGCAACGCCCAGCTCGTTTCCGATGTCCGTCACCCGGGCATAACCCTTGTCTTCCTGAATCCTCCAGATGGCGCGCAAGTAGTGCTCCTGGCTCGGACTCAAGGCCTCCGGCGATCTCTTTTGTGTGTTCGACATCTCAAATCCTCTTTATATTAATTGACTCTGTTAAGTATGGCTAACATTTTTCAAATGTCAAACAAAAATTGGGCGTCGGCCCAATTTTCTTGATTCTCTCGCCGATGGGGATTTGGTTTCGGAGGAACGAGACCCCTGCTTGCCGCCCCGGTCACTGAACCCGACCGCGTGGGTGAATGCGGCCTCTCAAGGGAGAATGCGCCCCAAAACGGTATCGGAGTGAAAATTATCGGGAGGACGCTTGTCGAACAGTGGGGATGAAGAGCCGCCGGCCGAAGCGCTTGAACTCGCCGATGATTCGCTGGCCCTCCCGTCCGGTCACGTAATCGATGAGGGCCCGCGCAAGGTCGAACTTGACGTGGGGATGCCGGGCGGGGTTGACGGCGATGATTCCGTAAGGATTGAACAAACGCTTGTCCCCCTCCACGATCACCCGGAGGCGGAGCCTTCCCCGATAAGCGAGATACGTCGCCCGGTCGGAAAGGGTGTAGGCCCGCATTTCGTCGGCGATGTTCAGCGCATTTCCCATATCCTGCCCGACTTCCCTGTACCACCCCCCGGAGGGTTTCATTCCCGCCGCCTTCCAAATCGCCCGCTCCTTTTTGTGGGTGCCCGAATCGTCTCCCCGCGAGATGAACGCGCCGGCGGTCTCCGCAATCCGCAAAAGCGCCCGGGCGGCGTCCTTCCCTCCGCGGATGCGGGCCGGGTCATCGGCGGGGCCCAGGATGACGAAGTCGTTGTACATGAAGGACCTGCGGCCGACCCCGCACCCTTCCCGGACAAATCTCCGTTCGGCCTCGGGCGCGTGCACCATGACAACGTCCACGTCTCCATTCCTTCCCAGGTTCAACGCCCTGCCCGTCCCGACGGGGATCACGTCCACCTGGACGCCCAGCCGCTTCTCGAAGGGGGGGAGCAGCGCATCCAACAACCCGGAATTGGCCGTGCTCGTCGTCGTCGCCAGCCGGAGTCTCTGCCGCGCGCAGGCGTCCCCGTCCAGCCCTCCCCCCAGGAACATGAGGGCAAGCCCGGACACGAGGAGAACACCCGACTTGCGGAAGACCGTCATCTCTCGAATGAATGTCCGCATATCTCAACCGGCGGCGTGGTTCGGAATCGCGCCCCGACGCCCCCGCGTCATTTCCGATCATCCCCGCAACCGATCCCGTCAAACCGCAAGACCGTGGACCCCCTCACCCCTCGGCCCGCACCTCATCGGCGGACGAAACCGGAAACACAACGACCCGCATGGGCTCCACCGTGATGGTGACGCGCGTCTCGAGATCGAGAATAAAATCCCAAGGCGTCAGACTTCGGACGGTCCCTCCGGTCGGAAGCGCAATCACGTACAGGTTGTCCGAGCCGCGAAAGTGCCTCTCGACAACGGAGGCTTCACCGTCCGACGACGGGATGACATCCACGTCGGCCGGCCGGATCACCGCCTCGACCTTCGTCCCGTCCTTCAGGGGCGCATCGGCCGGGACAGACAGAAAGTTGCCGAGGGCGGTCTCCACGCGGTCATTTTGAATCACGCCCGGTATCAGGTCCGCCAACCCCAGGAAACGCGCCACAAAAAGGGTCCGGGGGTTGTGGTAGAGGTTTTCCGGGGTGTCCAGCTGCTCGATTCGCCCCCGGTTCATGACGGCGATGCGGTCCGAAAGGTCAAAGGCCTCCACCTGGTCGTGGGTCACGAAAACAGCGGTCATCCCCGAACTCCGCAGGATTTCCTTGACCTCGCGGCGGACTTGGCGCCTCCTGTCGGCGTCCAGGTTGTTGAAAGCCTCATCGAAAAGAATCACGTGGGGGCTCGGCGCCAGCGCCCTGGCCAGGGCGACCCGTTGCTGCTGTCCGCCCGAGAGCTCATGGGGGTGCCGGTCTCCCAGCCCCCCCAGGCCGACCATCCCCAGGACTTCCTGTATCCGATCCTCCCGGGCTCCGGCCGCCCACCGGTGAAGGCCGAATCCCGCGTTCTTGGCGACCGTCAGGTGGGGGAACAGGGCCAGGTCCTGAAAAACCATGCCCACGCCCCGCCGTTCCGGCGGACTCCAAAGATTGCGGGCCGCCACCTCGTTGCCGTCGATGAGGATCCGGCCCATCCCGATCCGCTCGAACCCGGCCACCAGGCGGAGAACGGAGGTCTTGCCGCATCCGCTGGGGCCGAGGAGGGTCAGGAGCTCCCCCTGCCGCACATCCAGGAAGAAATCGTCCACCGCCCAGGGCTCCGCGGGTCCGTACCGGAGATGGGCGTTCTCCATCCGGACGATGGGCCGGCCGGGGTCCCCAGCCTTCGGACTCGACATGGCGACGGTTCAGCTCCTCATGAAAAACTCGCGGAGTTCAAAGGCTGGAATCCACAGATTTCACAGATGAAAACAGAAAGGTAAGAATCTGAAACGTTACCGGGCGCTGAATCATCTCATGCCCCCCGTGTCGTCTTTTCAAAATCCGTGCAATCTGTGTCATCCCCGCCTGCGCGGGGACGGCGTCTGTGGATCCACCCCCCCGGCGTCACGGGCCTTCGCGCTTTACAATCAGAATCATCGCCAGCATCGAGAACAATAACAAGATGAGGGCCGGCGCGGCCGCTTCAGCGAAAAAGGCGTCCTCCATCCGGTCGAAGACCATCGCCGCCAGCGGACGGAACCCGATCGGGCTCAGCAACAGGGTGGCGGGCAGCTCCTTCATCGTCGTCAGGAAGACCAGCGCCCCTCCGGAAAGCACGCCGGGCAAGACCAGGGGAAGGGTGATGGTCCGAAACACGTTGCGGGCCGAGCGCCCGAGGCTGCGCCCCGCCTCCTCCAAGTTCTTCGGAACCTGCAACAACGACGCGCGCGTCGATCCGACGGCCTGAGGAAGAAAGAGCACGACATAGGCGAAGACCAGGACCGGAAGCGTCTGGTAGTAATTGAACACACGGGAGACCCCCCGCGCGGCTTGGGGGCCCAGTCCGAAGAACCGCCCCAGGGAAGCGACCTGCTCGGGCAGAAAGAGGGAGAAGTAAACCAGGGCCAGAGCAACCACAAGTCCCGGCAGTGCAAACCCGGTGTACGTCGCGCGCTCGATCAGCACACTCCACCTTCCCGGACGGCGGACGCTGAGGACCGCGACCGGGATCGCCGTCACGACGCACGCCGCCGCCGCCAGGACCGAAGCCCGAACCGAATCCCATGTGGATTGCCACACCCAGCTCAGGTCGAGCGACGGATCCCCCAACCCCTGGAAGAACCAATAGCCCACCGTCCCGGCCGGGATGGCCAGTCCCAGGATCACCATCAGCCCGCAGAAAAACAACGCGGGCGCCGTCCAAAAACGCAAGGGAACCCGGGGCCGGTCCAACAAGGTCCGCACGCCCCGGACTTCATACCGGCCGCGGCTCCGAAAGAGCAGCTCCGCCGCCAGAATGGCCAGCGTCAGGACCACCAGAAACAGGGCCAGAATCGCGGCCCGCTGGCGGTTGAACAAAGACTCCTGCTCTAGAAAGATCACATACGTGAAGGACCGGAACTCGAGCATCGCCACGGCGCCGAAGTCGCTGATCACGTACAGGGCGACGAGCAGCCCGCCGGCGAACAGGGCGGGCCGAAGCAGGGGCAGGGACACGTGGAGGAGGGTCTTCGTCACGCCCAGGCCCAGGCTCCGCGAGGCCTCGACCCACCCCGGGTCCATCCTCAGCCATTGGGCGCGCACGGGCAGCATCACGTAGGGATAGGTCAGCGAGGTCAACAGCAGGGCCGCGCCCCAGAAACTCTCCCGCAGCGTCAGCCCGAGCGGCGCGAGGATGGACTTGCCGATCCAGGTGTTCGGGCCGAAGGCGGCCAGATAGGCGTAAGCGCCGATATAGGAAGGAACGGCCAGCGGCAGGCTCAACAGAACGGCCCACACCTTGGCCCCCGGTAGGTCGGAGCGCGACGTGACCCAGCCGCCCACCACCCCGACGAGGCACGCGAAAAACGTCGTCACCGCGGCCAGGCCCAGCGTATTGAGCAGGTAACGGCCCACCACGGGCCGCAGGAGCGTCTGGAGAAACTCCCCGCCCGACCCGTCCAGCGACCGGACCAGCAGATACGCGGCGGGGAGCACCATGGCCAGCGCGACACCTCCCCCCAGACTCCACAGGGCGACGACGCCGAAGGAAATCCGCCCCCCCGGGGGGGCCGCTACTGAGAGGTCCGCCGAAATGGATGTTGAACGCATGACTTCAACCCGCCCTTCACGGCAACGGAAACCCGGTCAAAGGGAGATGCCCGCCCGTCCGCCTCCCACCCGCCCACAAAATCAGAATACCCCAATTTCTCGATCCCTTCATGAACTGTCCCCCGACGTAGCGGGAAAAATGACCGATTCGAAGGCCATCGGCTACGCGGAGGCACCTCCGATCCCGAAGGCCAGCCGGGGGTTCGACGCCTTCACGCCGGGCGTCCGGAGCGGTGTTCGACCCAACATGCTGCGGATGGGGTTCATTGTCGAGGATTTCACCGACAAGACTCGAAATTAATTCCTGTTCACATCGTCCCGTTTCGTTTATCCTGCGGGAAAAGACGCCGGGAGGACACCCACCCCTCCGGGAGGGGCCTTCGCGTTCCCTGACCTGATCGATGCCGGGCGCCGCCTCCGGGCTCGCCGGCGGTAAAGGAAATCACGCGTGACCGACCGCAAGGCGGACCCCCCGGTCCAACCCGTCGTCTCCATGCAGGGGATCACCAAACGGTTCCCCGGCGTCATCGCCAACGAATCCGTCGACCTGGACATTCTCGAAGGGGAGATACACACCCTCCTCGGAGAAAACGGCGCCGGAAAAAGCACCCTGATGAACATCCTGACGGGGATCTACCGGGCCGACGCCGGCCGGGTGTCCATCCGAGGTCGGCCCGTGCACTTCCGGTCCCCCCGCGACGCCATCGCCCGGGGGATCGGGATGGTCCACCAGCACTTCAAGCTCATCCTCTCCCACACCGTCGCGGAAAACATCATCCTCGGCCTCAGCGGCGGGTCCGTGAAGCTCAACCTGAGGGACGTGGAGGCGCAGACCGCGCGCCTTGCCGAGCAGTACGGCCTCAAGGTGGACCCGCGGGCCTACATCTGGCAGTTGTCCATCGGCGAGCAGCAGCGCGTGGAGATCCTGAAGATTCTCTTCCGCGGGGCCAACATCCTCATCCTCGACGAGCCCACCGCCGTCCTGACCCCCCGGGAGTCCCGCGAGTTCTTCGAGACCCTCCGGGCCATGACCGCGGAGGGGCACTCGGTCGTCTTCATCTCCCACAAGCTCGATGAGGTCATGGCCATCTCCCACCGGATCACGGTCCTGCGCGGCGGCCGGGTCGTGGGGGCGGCCGCCCCCCGGGAGACCAACACGCGGGAGCTCTCGAAAATGATGATGGGCAAAGAGGTCCTGTTCGACGTCCAACGCCGGGGCGAAGCCGCGGGCGAAACGCTCCTGGAAGTGGAGGGCCTGACGGCCTTGAACGACCGGGGGCTCCCCGCGTTGAGGGGGGTCGGCTTCACGGTCTCGGCGGGCGAGATCCTCGGGTTCGCCGGCGTCGCCGGAAACGGCCAGCGGGAGCTGGCGGAGTCCCTCACGGGCCTGCGGCGCCCGACCGGGGGGAAGGTCCGGCTGGGCGGCCGGGAGATGGGCGGCGTCCCCGCCCGGGAATTCATCGAGGCGGGGGTGGCCTACGTGCCGGCCGACCGGACCGGCGTGGCCTCGGTGGGAAACCTGTCCCTTTCGGAAAACGTCGTTCTCAAGCAATATCGGGACGACCGGTTCGCCAACGGCCCCTTTCTGGACCGGGAGACCATCGACACGTTCGCCGACGGCCTCATCGACCGATACAACATCGCCACCCCGGGGCACGACACGGCGGTGCGGCTGCTCTCGGGCGGGAACCTTCAGAAGGTCATTCTGGCGCGGGAGATCTCCTCCCACCACAGGCTGCTCATCGTCATGTCTCCCACCCGGGGTCTCGACGTCGGCGCCACCGACTTCATCCGAAACACCCTCGACGGGCACCGGCGGGAGGGAACGGCGATCGTCCTGATCTCCGAAGACCTCGAAGAGCTTCTGTCCCTGAGCGACCGCATCGCCGTGCTGTTCGACGGAGAGATCATGGGAACGCTCCCGGTGGACCGGGCGGAGACCGAAACGCTGGGCCTGATGATGGCGGGGGCCAAGCGGCTGACCAACGCCTCGGGGGAAGCGGCCGCGGCCGCCCCGCCCTCCCCTTCCGCCGGGGAGCCCCGGTGATGGCTTCCCTCCGGTTGGAGATGCGGCTCGAGCGGCCCAAGTCCCTCGACTACCTGATCCCGGTCGGGTCGATCCTGTTGGCGCTGACTGTCGGCGGGCTGATCCTCCTCGGGGCGGGGGCGAATCCCCTGGCCGCTTACTGGGAGATGTTCTCCGAGGCGCTCGGCACCGGGTACGGGATCTCCGAAACCCTGGTCAAGGCCACGCCCTTGATGCTTTGCGGGCTGGGGGTGATGATCACCTTCAAGATGCTCTTCTGGAACATCGGGGCCGAAGGCCAGCTCCACATGGGCGCCTTCGCGGCCACCTACGTCGTTCTCACCGGCTGGGAGGGTTCGGCCTGGACGATGATCCCGACGATGATGCTCGCGGGAATGGTCGCCGGGGGCGTCTGGGCGCTGATCCCCGCGCTGCTCAAGGTCAAGCTGAAAGTCAACGAGATCATCACGACGCTCCTCATGAACTACGTGGCCATCCTCTGGGTGGACTATCTCGTGTACGGCCCGTGGAAAGACCCGGGCACGCTGAACTTCCCCCTGACCAAACAGTTCCCGGCGGGCGCCCAGCTTCTGCGGTTCGGCGACACCCGCGTCCACCTGGGGATCATCTTCGCCGTCGTGGCCGCCGTTATCCTTTATTACCTCCAAGAGCGAAGCCGATGGGGGTTTGAGATCGCGGTGATGGGCGAGAATCCCCGGGCCGCCGAGTATGCGGGGATGAAGACCGGCCGAAACGTCCTCCTGGTCATGCTCATCAGCGGGGGGCTTTCCGGGCTGGCGGGCATGGTCGAGGTCTCGGCCATTCAGCTTCGGCTGCTGCACGGCATTTCGCCCCCCAGCGCGCCGTACGGTTACACGGCCATCATCGTCGCCTGGCTGGCGCGGCGGAACCCCTGGGGGGTGGTCCTGGTGTCGATCCTGTTGGGCAGCCTCTACGTCGGGGGCGAGGCGCTTCAGATTGAGATGAGGCTTCCGGTCAACATCGTCATCATCATCCAGGCCCTCATTCTGTTCTTCGTCCTGGGCGGGGACATCCTGTCCAGGTACCGCTTGGTGTACAGCGGCTGGTCCCCCGGAAAGGGGACATCCGCCGCCGCCGCGGGTTAGGAGGCCGCCTTTGGACCCCGCCGTCCTGATCATCGCCATCCTACAAGCGACCGTCCGCGCGGGCACGCCCATCCTCTTCGCCTGCGTCGGGGAGATCTACGCCGAGCGCTCGGGGAATCTGAACCTGGGGGTCGAGGGGATGATGCTCATCGGGGCCATCGCGGGCTTTTTCACAAGCTTCGTGACGCAGAGCGCCGTCGCGGGGGTGGTCATGGCGGCCCTCCTGGGGGCGGCCTTCTCCCTGGTCCACGCCTACGTGACGATCACGCTGCGCGCGGACCAGATCGTGAGCGGCCTGACGCTGACCCTCCTCGGCACGGGCATAAGCGGCTTCTTCGGACAATCGATGATCGGCCGGGTGGCGCCGGGCTTCGAGAAACTGCCGCTCCCCGGCCTTTCGAAGATTCCCTGGATCGGCCCGATCCTCTTCCAGCAGGACGCCTTGGTGTATTTCTCCTACATCCTGGTTCCGATCGCGTGGTGGGTGCTCTACCGGACCCACCTGGGGCTGTCCATCCGCTCGGTGGGCGAGAATCCGGACACGGCCGACTCTTTGGGCGTCCGGGTGTCGGTTACGCGATACGGGTGCGTGATGTTCGGCGGGGCCACGGCCGGCATCGCGGGGGCGTATCTGTCCCTGGCCTACACGACGATGTGGATCGAGCAGATGACCGCCGGCCGGGGCTGGATCGCCATCGCCCTGGTCATCTTCGCCGGCTGGAACCCCATGAAGGCGTTCCTGGGGGCATACCTCTTCGGGGGCGCAGACGCGATGCAGCTTCGCTTCCAGGCCATCGGCACGCCCATCCCGGCCCACTTCCTCATGATGCTCCCCTACCTGCTGACGATCGGCATCCTGATCCTGGCCACCCGGGAGTCCGTCCGCCGACGCCTCGGCGCCCCCGCGGCTTTGGGCATCCCGTACGCGCGGGAAGAGAGATCCAGATAATCCGTTAAAGCAAAAGGCTGGAATCCGCAGATTACGCAGATTATGGGAAAAGACCAAAGGACCTACGCCATTATCGGTGCAGCGATGGAAGTGCACGGGCAACTAGGCTGTGGGTTTCTGGAAAACGTTTATCAAGAAGCGTTGGCCCTTGAATTCGAAGAGCGGAAAATTCCATATAAAGGTCAAGTCGATTTACCGATATCCTATAAGGGAGTTATGCTAACGACCTTTTATCGAGCGGATTTCATCTGCTTTGAGGCTGTGGTCGTTGAAATCAAGGCTACGACAAAACTTACTGGAATCGAAGAAGCGCAGGTGATCAATTACCTCAAGGCGACGGGGCATCAAGTCGGCTTATTACTGAACTTCGGTGTCGGGTCTCTTGAACATCGCCGCCTCGCCCTTGCAAGACCGGGAAACCCCACAGATTTTCGAGAGGGTCAATAAGTCCGAAATTCCTCGGGCGCTCCCTACACAATCTGCGTAATCTGCGGATTGATATCTGTGCATTCTGTGAAATCTGTGGATTCCAATGGACCTGGATAAGTACCGCCGCCGGATGGAGGCATTCTCTGAGGCCCTTTCCCGCGAATCCTACGAAGGCCGGGCCGGGCTGAAGGAGCGGGTCTCGTACGCGGCCGTTTACGAGGCGTACGCCGACCTCTTCACCCGTGAAGCGGTGGACGCGCTGGACTCAGCCGTCAAGACGGCGAACGGTCGCGAATCCCTCCATCGTCTGAAGCTGCTTCTGGAATCCGTCACCCTCGCCTACATCTCCAACCGGACGCGAAAGCTCCGGGAAGACGCTGAGAACTTCGAGGCCGCGGCGGAGGTGGAGCTCCCCAGCGGCGAGAAAATCCCCTACCGGGCCTCCGCCGTCCGGATGCTCAACGAGCCCGGCCGGGAGACGCGCCGGCGGCTCGAAGACGCCCGGCGCGCCATCGTCCTCAAGAAGAACGAATTTCTCGAAATGCTCCACCGCGACCTTCACGCCCTGGCCGGGGAGCTCGGTTACGGCTCTTACCTGGACATGCTCGGGACGATCAAGGCCTATCCCCTCGAACCCGTCCGGGACGCCATGCGGGCCTTTCTCGAAGCGACCGAAACCCTCTACGCGCGCGAGATGGGAGCGGCCCTGGAGGGGATCGGGACGAAGCTGGACGAGGCCGCCCGCCACGACGCCGGCTATCTCTTCCGGGGAGGAGAGTTCGACGCCCTCTTTCCGCCGGACGGGATCGCGGGCGCCGTGGCCGCTTCAGTAAAAAGGATGGGCCTCGACCTGTCGGCGGACGGGCGCATCGTCCTCGACCTGGAGGCGCGGCCGACCAAAAGCCCCCGGGCGTTCTGCGCGACCCCGCGCGTGCCGGACGAGGTGTTGCTCGTCGTCCTGCCGCGCGGCGGGATGGACGATTACCACGCCTTCCTGCACGAACTCGGCCACGCCCTCCACTTCGCCTGGGTCCGCCCCGACGCGCCTTTCGAATACCGCCGCCTCGGCGACAACTCCGTCACCGAGGGGTTTGCCATGCTGTTCGATCACCTGCTCCTGAACGACCGCTGGCTCCGCGAGGCCCTGGGGATTGAAAACGCCGAAAGGATCCTCCGCCACCAGCACCTGCATGAACTCTACATGCTCCGCCGGTACGCGGCCAAGATCGACTACGAGCTGATCCTCCACGAATCCGCCGGGCTTTCGGGCAAGGGCGACGTGTACGCCGGCAAGCTGGGCCGGGCCAACCGGATCCGGTATACCCCCTCCCATTACCTGGAGGACGTGGACGCCCACTTCTACTGCGCCAACTACCTCCGGGCCTGGATGCTCCAGGCGGCCCTCGCCGAGGAGTTGACCGGGCGGTTCGGCGAGAACTGGTTCCACGACTCGAGGGCGGGCGCGCTGTTGAAAGAGATCTGGGCGGACGGACAGAAAGACAACGCCGAGGGGATACTGGCCCGGCTGATCGGAGACGGCGGGCGGCCCCTCTCGCCGGATCCCCTCCGGGCCGCAATCGAACGGCGCCTGGACGGATAGTTACGGGGAACGATTCCCCCGGCTTCGGGTCGACTGACCCTTGGATCGGGACAAGCCCCCCCTTCCCCCCCGGCCCACCCAAGAATCGGCCCAATACGCCGGCGGTTTCACGCGTTCAGGAGCCTTTACCCCCACACTTCCTTCGCCGTCTCGGCGACCATCCGGAGCTTGGCCTCCTGTTCGGCGGGGGTGATGAGGTTGCCCTCCATCGTCGAGGCGAAACCGCACTGGGTGCTCAGGGCGAGCCGCTCCAGGGGGACGAACCGCTCGGCTTCGCGTATCCTCTCCTTCAACTCCTCCCGGCTTTCCAGCGCGCCCGTCTTCGTACTCAACAATCCCAGGACGACCGTCCGGTCATCGGGGACCAGATCGAGCGGCTCGAAACCGCCGGAACGCCCGTCGTCATATTCAAGAAGAAACCGGCCGAACCGGGTCTTCTGGAAAATCTTGGCCGCAATGGGTTCGTAGCCGCCGGCGGCGTAGAACTTGCTCTGGTTGTTCCCTCGGCAAAGGTGCATGGCGAAGGTCGCCCCCGAAAACCCCTCGATGACGGCGTTATCCCGCTCGATGCAGGCGTCGAGGAGGCGATCCGGGTCGTTTCCGCGCCGGCGGTGCATCTCGCGGACCTCGGGGTCCAGGAGGCCGGTGTACTGGGGGGCGTCCACCTGGATGAGCCGGCACCCCAGCCGCAGGAGCTCCTCCACCTCGCCCCGGAGGATGTCCACGACGTCGGCCATGTACGCGTCCAGCGACGGGTAGGCCGCTTGCGACTTCTCCGGCTCGTAATAGGACGCGGCCTGTTGGGCGTTGATGAGCGTGGCCTTGACCAAAACGCAGCTTTCGCCCCCTCCGCCCCCCCCGCCGGTTCGCGCGCGCAGGTAGGCGAACTCTTCGGCGCACATGTGCCGCCGCCGCTTCAGGCGGCTCACGACGACGGGACGGCCGAAGGTGTGGGTCTCCCCTTCTTCGTTCCGGTAGGTCAGGGCCTCCCCGCCCCACTTGTCGAACCCCTCAACGGCATCGACCCAATTGCCGAAGAATGCGTACCGGCGCATCTCGCCGTCGGTGATCACGTCCAGGCCGGCGTCCGTCTGAAGGGCCACGGCCTCATCCACGGCCCGGTCCTCGATCTCCTTAAACTCGGCGTGGGTGATCTCCCCGGCCTCGAACCTCCCCTGGGCCTCTTTCAGATAATCCGGCCGCAACAGGCTCCCAATTACGTCGGCACGATATCCCTCATTAATCTCCATCATCTACGCTCCCTTGTCTAAACCGACTGACCTGCCCGCTAAAGTAGTCCTCACTTTTAGGTTAATCCATCGGCAACCATCTGAGCGTGCTAGTTCCCTACAAACAGATCGCCGATCTTCTTGGCTGACTTCAGGCGCGCAAAGTTTGTATAACGCGGTCCTTGCATCGAGCCTTTTTGGGCGTCCCCCAAAGGGATTTGAGGAATCTCCGTCGCTTTCTCTGAGAATATAACTTTGTATTTTCTACCATCGCCAAAGGGCTCTATTCGAGCAACCGGGGCATAGTGTGTGATAGCGGAAATTGGTTGAGTCTGATAGACGGCGATGTATTTGATCTTGTCCAGCATCCCGCCAGAAATACGAATTGCCAACCAACAATCTTCCCCGATAAACCGCCTTTGAAAACCTTCCTCTTTTGCGGGAACAACGATGGTGTCGTTCTCGGAGGGCATAGTACTTGGCCTTTCCACATCCGCACTAGTTGCCTTCGGTATAGCAACCGCTTTGGCAAACTCAAACGCCTGCACTCCAACTAAGGGAAGAATTTGCAACATTTCGTTTAAAAAGCCTTCGGTATCTGCCTTTTCAGACTCTGACAGAATTGGCTCACGTGGAGTGATCTGATTATCCAGGTGACACCGAATCCACTGATTGGGCTCGTTTGATGAGCGCATATTCCAGCCATGTAACGTGCGCCCTATTCAGCCCACTACTTGTAGACACAAAAGCGATTGCAGTATCCCAGAATTCTTTGTTCTGCGAATGGGAGTCAATTCGCTCTTTTAACCCGTCACCTTGCCCGATATAGATCGTTGGCAGGTCGTCGTCTTCGCCCTGGTAGCCAGACAGAATATAGACACCAATCTT